>OHPS01000041.1_pt1 | contig 90682 bp, 80 predicted proteins | sample 1577811 | NCBI WGS metagenome assembly OHPS01 (sample SAMEA3879552, study PRJEB24766) | human gut metagenome | biome: human-associated habitat; feature: feces | place: USA | collected 1985/1987
CATCCGCGGCGCTTTGTCAAGTACCTGTTCCGAAGTTTTTTAAAACTTTTTCTCGACCGTCAGGTTGCTCTATGACTGCGTCGTTGCGGCGTCTGTCGTAAGACAGCTTGATTATTATACGGCAGAGCGGAGCGCATGTCAATAGGTTTTCAAAAATAATTTTTGATTCGGCGTTTTTGCTGTGTTTCATCCACAATATAACACTATAGCTGTGCGAATTTTCTGATTTCGCTGTGAAATACTATAAAAAACATCTATGAAAGGAAGGTAAACATGGTCACATCAAAGAGGTTTACTTTATATTATCTTGCGGCTGCGCTTGTAATATGTATATCAGCCGTGTTAATTGTGAAAGCAGTGCCGGCGGCGTCTGAAAGCGGTACGAGCGAGGTATTGTCCAAGCTCGGCTCGCAGGGCGCGGAGGTCACGGCGATACAGGAGGCTTTGCGTGACAGAGGGCTGTTCAGCGGAGAGGCTACGGGATACTACGGAACAAAGACACAGACGGCCGTCAGGAAGTTTCAGCAGCAAAACGGTTTGAGCGTTGACGGAATTGCCGGTCCGCAGACGTTAGCGGCGTTAGGGATAAGCATAGGTACGGTTCCGGAGGCGACTGAGTCAAACATAAACCTGCTTGCGCAGATTATTTCGGCGGAGGCAAGGGGTGAGCCGTACACCGGTCAGGTTGCGGTAGGGGCGGTTGTTTTGAACAGGGTTGAGCACCCGTCATTTCCCGACACGATTGCCGGAGTGATATATCAGGAGGGTGCGTTTTCCGCGATCAACGACGGGCAGTTTTGGGAGCCGATTGAGGCAAGCTGTTATGATGCGGCGAGGGATGCGTTAAACGGCTGGGACCCGTCGGGCGGGGCGATATACTATTACAATCCTGCAAAGACGACGAACAAGTTTATAACTTCCCGACCGGTCATAACGCAGATAGGCAACCATCTGTTTTGCAGTTAGCCCGCGGGTGCGCAAACTCAATCTCGGCGGTGCGGCTCTGTCCGCACTTGGGTGGGGTGAGGTGCAAATATCGCCGTGCTCTGTGAACGGTGGCATTGCGGCGGGGTATGCGGTGAAAAGCCCGCGGGTGCGCAAACTCACCCTCGGCGGTGCGGCTCTGTCCGCACTTGGGTGGGGTGGGGTGCAAAGCCCACGGGCTGTGTCCCCTCCTGCATAATGTACGGCAGTGCGGCGGCGGGCGGCATGGCGGGAGCGAAACCATTCAACCGCCATTATAAATAAAGGCAAGAGCGGAGGCTTTCACGATTGACAACAACACATTGTGGTAGTATAATGCTAATGATACTATTTATATTATATAAAGGGGTGCGCGTCATGGATAAGATAGCAAGTTTTCAGGTTGACCACAGGAAGTTCGGCGTGGGGATGTACATATCGAGGATAGACGGCGACATTGTGACATACGACCTGCGCATGGTGAAGCCGAACGGCGGCAGGTACATTTCAAGTCCGTCTTTGCACACGATAGAGCATCTTTTTGCGACCTATGCGCGAAACTCCTTTATGCGTGAGCGCGTGATTTACGTTGGGCCGATGGGGTGCAGAACCGGATTTTATCTTTTGCTGCGCGGCATGAACCATGAGGCGGCGATACTTTTAGTAAAGGATGCGCTCAAGTTCATAAGCGAGTACGAGGGTGAAATCCCGGGTGCGACAGAAGCGGAGTGCGGAAACTATCTTGAGCACGACCTTGCCGCGGCAAAGGAGGACGTGAAGGCGCTTTTAAGTGCGCTTGACGGATACACGCCAAAGCATCTGGTTTATCCGCAGTGACTTTTTGTCCCGCAGTGACTTTTCTGTCTGCGTAATTTTGACGGTGAAGTTTAGGCTCTGCTTGCGGAGTGGCTTTAATTTTGTTCGAGACGATTTCCCGACGGGTTTTAGCTCTCTTGCGGCAGGGCCTGAGTTTTGTTTGAAAGCGGGAGCATGCCCTGCTTGCATGATTTTGCGGTGAGGGCACAGCGTGGGCTGTGTTTTGCTCGCCGCAATTTGCACATCGGCTTTCGGCGGCATAAGGCGGGTGTATCGGATGTGCGAGATGCGCCGGACAGCGGCGAATTCGGTGCGGCAATTCGCGGCATGCGCACCCGAAAGAAGCGTCCGAACAGGGCATGCGCACCCGAACGCGCATGCGTATCCGAGTAAACAGTGCGGGCGCAAAGAAACGCACTTTTGTGCCTGATCGGACGTAATGCGGCGCCGTGCGGCATGTGCGGCGGATTTATATAATGTGGGCGGTGCGGGCGTAAAAAACGTGAATGGTGCGGCGGGAATGCGCCGTGGCTAAAAAGAAAAAGCGGAAGGCGGCGGCGCGAATAGCAACAAGCTGCAAAGGGCGCGGCACATCGGGGCGGACAGACGGTTACAAATCGTATAAAAATTTTTGGGGCAATCCTTGCAAAGCTGGACGATATTCGACACAATTTTGCAGGAATCGCCCCGATTTATTTTTCGGTTTTTGTGCACATGTAACAAAATAATTATTAAATCCGGCCTGTGGTAAAAATTAAAGGTTGATTTTTTATTTTTCTCTGCTATAATAAAGTCGTTCTTTGTAACTAATTTGTAACTATTGATTTCAGATTTGTAACTATTGATTGTAATAATAGATGACGAGATATTTCAGGAAGGGAGCCGCCTAATGTCAAGCATATTTGCGCACATACTTGCCGGATTGTCTGCCATATTCAGATTTCTGCAATTCACGGGCAGGACAGCCGCCGAGGTCGGATACTCTGTTATAAGCGCGGTGTTCGGCTTTGTTTTCAAGCTTGTGCAAAGAGCGTTCGGATACGTTTGGGAGCTGTTGGTTCGCAAGTTCAAGCAGCCGCTTTACGATCTTTGGTGCTTTATCATCACGCCGATAGCGCATGCTTACGGCGCGCTTGCAAACGTTCGCATACAGTTTAAGAAATCGCGTGCCCAGGGCAAAAAGCAGGTTTTAAAGACCGTGGCATCCACAGCGGGACGCTTCGGTTCGGGACTTTGGCACGGTTTAAAGAGAGTATTTAACTATGCGGCTCCGGTCGCATGCATATGCTTTTTGTTTGCACTCATAAGCTATGCAAGCTCCGTGCAGTACACAATATCCGTTGAGTACAACGGCAACAACTTAGGAGTGATAAACAGCGAGGCCGACTACAACCAGGCTCAGGCTCTCATGCAGGACAAAATAACCTACACCGAGGACGACGATGCGCTGATAGAGACCCCGACGTTTTCCGTCAGACCCATGAGCAACGAGGACGTCATTGTTGACACAAACAGCCTTTCCGAGCTGATGATGAGCCAGGTGGGCGTTGTAGACGCTTACGGACTGTATATCAACGGCACGGCTTACGGAATATACGACGAGGCGGAGATCGCAAAGGTTCGCGAGGCGCTTGATTCAAGGCTTGCTGCGGCTTACACCGAGGATGCGGCAACCGTTGAGTTTGAAGACGACGTTGAAATAACCCCCGGCAGATATCTTGAAACAAACCTGACAAATGCGGATGATGCGGTTGCATACATCACCGGAGCCGTAAACGTCGAGGCGTACTATGTTGCGCAGAGCGGAGATTCGCTGTCGCTTATCGCGAGCAAGCTCGGCTGCACTCAGGATGAGCTTTTGACGCTCAACCCTTCAATGTCAGACGGCATCAGGGCGGGAGACATAATCGCTTACCGCTACAGCGAGCCGAACATGTCTGTAGTGACCACTCACTATGAGAGCTACGACAGGGTTATAGAAGTAGTAGATCAGTTCATATATGATGACGATATAGAGCAGTATTGCGAAGAGCTAAAACAGAAAGGGTCGGCAGGATATGAAAACGTCACCGCACTGGTGACTGAGACTGACGGTGTGGAGACATCAAGGCAGATAGTTTCAAGCTACAACATCGAAGAGATGGTTCCGAACATTTATATAGTCGGTACTGCTGAAAACGAAAGCCTTGAGGGCGACACGCATGTAATAGACAGGCTTGGAACGTTTGTATGGCCTGTCGGCGGCGACGGCGGATACGTCAGCTCGCTGTACGGATACCGCAGCTGGGACAACTCCAACCACCGCGCCATAGACATTGCGGCGGACAGAGGAACGGACATTTATGCGGCGGCTGACGGCGTGGTTACGTTTGCGGGAACCTATTCATCATACGGCAAGCTCGTAATTATAGACCACGGCGGAGGATACGAGACATACTATGCTCACCAGTCATCTATTGATGTTGAGAAGGGCGACGTGGTGCAAAAGGGCGACGTTATCGGACATGTCGGAATGACGGGATCCGCATCCGGAAACCACCTGCACTTTGAGCTTAGGTACAACAACGACAGGATAGATCCCATGCTCTGCCTCGGCGGAGTCGGCGACCACAACGTTTGGGAGTAATGCCTTGTCAAAACGCATTCGGATTTAAAAAGGCTCGGAGCTGATCCGAGCCTTTTTTTGCAGGTGCATTCGGCATGCGTGCGGAGACGGCTTGGGCAAAGCGGCAAGGTGCATGCGGTGTGCAAAACTGCGTTGGCGTGGGCGCGGCGCGGCATGAAAACGCCTGAGCGGCGGCGCAGCATGGCGGAGCGGCGATATATTTGTAATCGGCGCAGCCCGACGGGGCGCGGTTTCGCCGGACGGACAAATTCAGGTGAAGTCGGGCAGCCGCGTCACGCGAAAAAATTTTTTTATTAGTATTGACAACGCGGATTCATGATGATATAATAAAAAAGCTGTCACGAAAGGCAGTGAAGTTAATATTATATGCGGCAGTGCTGGAATAGGCAGACAGGCACGTTTGAGGTGCGTGTGTCAACGACGTGTGGGTTCAAGTCCCACTTGCCGCACCAATGTAACGCTGAGCTTTTAGCTCGGCGTTATTTTTTTATCTCATCCCCCGCCGCGCCTGCCGCAGAAACAGCGCTTTCGGGGCTTGCATGCTTATACGCGCTGTGCATTTTGCCCGATACGGGTTGTCGCCTGTTCCCCGCAGACCGTGCGCGGTCATGATTTTGCCTCCCGACATAAGCCACGGTTGCGATTTTTCTCTATGAATCATAAAATGTAGTACAGTTCTACACGGAGGAATACATTTTATGCATTACAAAAACAGTGCAGCCGACGACGCCGTAAAGCTTTTTGATGAGCTGCGCCGCTTGCGTGCGGGAAACGTACAGCAGCTACACCGCTTACATGCGGGTAACGCACAGCAGATGCGTTCTTCGCATTTACAATGTGCGTGCCCGTGTGCGTGCACGTGTGCGTGCCCCTATTGTGCCAACTTCCGGCGCGTCACGTTTATCATGGGCGCGACCGGTGCAACCGGAGCTGATGGCATGTCGGGCGCTACGGGGGCTACCGGCGCTACGGGGGCTACGGGTGAAACGGGAGCTACGGGAGCTACGGGTGCAACGGGCGCTACGGGTGCTACGGGTCCGACCGGACCCACCGGACCCACAGGAGCTACCGGACCTGCCGGAGCGGCGGGCAAATCGGGAATACAGGGATTTACCGGCGCTACCGGCGTCACGGGTGCAACAGGTGCAACAGGTGAAACGGGTGCTACGGGAGTCACGGGTGCAACAGGTGCAACAGGCGCTACAGGCGTCACGGGAGCTACAGGAGCTACAGGCGTCACAGGTGCTACGGGAGTCACGGGCGCTACAGGCGTCACAGGTGCAACAGGCGCTACAGGCGTCACAGGTGCAACAGGTGCAACGGGTGCTACAGGAGCTACGGGTGCGGATGGAATAGTGCCGGACGAATCCTTTGCATCCTTTGCAAACTATCAGCTTCAGCTCAGCCCCGGCACGCTCATACCCATTTTCCCCGACATAACCGACACCGAGGGCAACATATCCATGCCGGATCTGACGCACATCAATCTTCAATCCGGATACTACCTCATAAGCTACGAGGTATCCGTGGTTTTCCCCACCGCAAACTACATGCAGGTGACGCCGTCCTACAACGGCACAGCGCATCTTGAAACCGGACTGTACTTTGCAACCCGCGCGGACGGCTCAAGCGCATGCGGTTCGGCGTTCTTTATCCTTTACGCCCCCTCCCCCACTCAGCTTTCCTTCACATACTCCGGCTCGGCTGCCGGCAGGGACGGTCAGATAACCCTCACCATTCTTAAACTCAGGCGAAGCTGAACATGCCCGACAAAAAAACGCTCTGCCTTTACCGGCAGGGCGTCTTTACATCCATTTATTCTTTTTCGGGAGAATCTGCAGCATACTCTTTTTCCTGATGATAGCAGCACACGCCGGACAGCGCACATTTTGAGCAAAGCGGCGATCTTGCGCTGCACACATCCCTGCCGAAGTTTACAAGCCTGTGGCAGAAGTCGTTTGATTTGTCCGGCTCAAGCATTGCCCTAAGCTCGTCCTCCGTCTTTTTGGGGTCGTCGGTGTCGGTCAGGCCGAGTCTGCGGCATATGCGTATGCAGTGTGTGTCGGTGACGACTGCCGGCTTATGGTACACATCTCCGACGATGAGGTTTGCGGTTTTTCTCCCCACGCCGGGCAGCTTTACAAGCTCTTCTACGGTGTCGGGAACCGTCCCACCATACTTTTCAATAAGCATTGCGCACAGCTCTTTTATGCTCTTTGCCTTTGTGCGGTAAAGCCCGCAGGGAAAAATCAGCTCCTCAAGCTCCGCAAGGTCGCAGTTTGCAAAATCCTCAAGGGATTTATATCTTTTAAACAGGGTGTCGGTGACTATGTTCACCCTCGCGTCCGTGCACTGCGCGGAAAGCCTTGTCGCAATCAGCAGCTCATACGGCTTTTCATATTTCAGTGAGCACTGCGCCTGCGGATACATCTTCTCAAGCTCGCTTACGGCGTACGCCGCTTTTTCATTTGGTGTCACGCTGCCACATCCTTTTTTAACGTCATTCTTATCATTTTAGCACATCGCGCGCTCCGAATCAATCCGCAGGGTGTTATTTTACCGCATATTAACTCGCTCTTTTGGACCATTTCTATTGCTTTTGTACAAAAAGTATGTTATACTTCTATATACGTGTTGGTATGCATTAAACGCATAACCCCGACCGGACTGCTTACCCGGCGGGCGCCAACTTCGCAAAACAATAAGGAGGTTTACAAATGGGCAATAAAATAACAGCCATTCCCTTTAAGACGACCCCGGAGCAGCATGCGGAGCTCATGCAGTTCATCGAGGAAAACAAGCATGAAAGGGGCTGCTTAATGCCTATCATGCAGAAGGCTCAGGGAATTTACGGCTACCTGCCGATAGAGGTGCAGTCGCTTATTGCCAGGGAGCTTGACATCCCGATGGAAAAGGTATACGGCGTAGCGACCTTCTACGCTCAGTTCACGCTTGTTCCCAAGGGCGAGTACAACATCTCGGTGTGCTTAGGCACTGCGTGCTACGTAAAGGGTTCGGGAGACATATTCAACAAGCTCTCTGAGAAGCTTGGCATAGGCGGAGACGAGTGCACGCCTGACGGAAGATTTTCTCTCACCGCCTGCCGCTGCATAGGCGCATGCGGACTTGCTCCCGTTCTGACGGTCAACGACGACGTATACGGACGTTTGACTGTAGACGACATAGACGGAATACTTGCAAAGTACGGCATATAACCCCTGTACATAACGAGGAGGATGCGCGCCCATGAAGATTGACAGGATTAAGGAGCTGCTTGACGCCAAGGTCATATGCGGCGAGGAGCTGCTCGACTCTTGTGTTTATTCCGCCTGCGGAAGCGACATGATGAGCGACGTTTTGGCGTATGTAAAGGATCAGGCCGTGCTTTTGACGGGGCTTGTAAACTCACAGGTCATAAGGACCGCCGAAATGATGGACATGAGGTGTATAGTTTTCGTTCGCTCGAAGATGCCGAACGAAGAGATGATAGAGCTTGCTAAGGACAGCGGACTTGTTTTGCTGGCGACGGCAAAGCGTATGTATGAAGCCTGCGGCATACTTTACACCAACGGTCTTAGGGCGGACGACAGCAAATGAGCGATGCTCTGACGTTTCATTTTGATGTTGACGGCTCGGATTTCACCTCTGCCGGTCAGGCTTCGGTTCAGGTGAAGAAAAATCTGAGGCAGTTAGGCATAAGTCCGGACATAATCAGAAGAGTATCCATCGCCATGTATGAAGGCGAGATAAACATGGTCATCCACGCCGGCGGCGGAGTAGCCGACGTGTCGGTGACAGAGGACGCGGTTTCAATCGTTCTTACGGATCACGGCCCCGGAATAAAGGATATTTCCCTTGCGATGCAGGAGGGCTACTCAACAGCCCCTGACAACATCCGCTCGCTTGGATTCGGCGCCGGAATGGGACTGCCGAACATGAAGCGCTACACCGACAACATGGTCATAGAATCTGAAGTCGGAGTCGGAACCACAGTAAGAATGACGGTAAACCTTTAAGGGTGGTATTATGAACAAGTACGAACATTCTGTTTGCCTTGACCCGCAAAAGTGCACCGGCTGCACCACCTGCTTAAAGCACTGCCCCACGGAAGCCATACGCATAAAAAACAACCGTGCGGAGATAAACCAGGAGCGGTGCATAGACTGCGGCGAGTGCATACGCGTGTGCCCGCAGAAGGCAAAGAAGGCGGTTTGCTCAAAGCTTGACGCCATGGACAAATTCAAGTGGAAGATCGCACTTCCCGCGCCCACGCTTTACGGGCAGTTTGACAACCTTGACGACGTGGACTGCGTGCTTGACGGTCTTTTGAAGATAGGCTTTGACGATGTGTTTGAGGTGTCTGCGGCAGCAGAGCTTGTTTCCGCCTACACAAGGCGGTACCTTAAAACCCAGGGCGTAAAAAAGCCGGTGATAAGCTCGGCATGCCCTGTAATACTCAGGCTTATAGGCCTCAGGTTCCCCTCTTTTAGCGACAACATTTTGCACATTCTTCCCCCGATGGAGATAGCGGCAAAGCTTGCAAGGGAGCGTGCAAAGAAAAATCATCCCGAGCTTAAAGACGACGAAATAGGCGTTTGCTTTATATCCCCCTGCCCCGCCAAGGCGAGCTACGTCAAAAACGGGTTTGCGGGATACGAAAGCGCCGTGGACGTCGTGGTGTCGATAAGCGACATATACTTTATGCTCATAAGCAAGATGACCCGTGAGCCGTCCGAAAACCCCATATGCCAGTCGGGAATGATAGGCATAGGATGGGCATCGACCGGCGGAGAGGCTACCGCGCTTTTAAACGACAGCTATCTTGCGGCGGACGGAATAGACAACGTCATAAAGGTTTTGGATCAGATAGAAAACGGCAACATTCCATCCCTTGAGTTTATAGAGTTGAACGCATGCACGGGCGGCTGCGTGGGCGGCGTGCTCACGATACAAAACCCGTTCATAGCAAAGGCGAGGCTGCAAAGGATAAGGCGGTACCTTCCCGTTTCGAGAAACCAGCTTTCAAAGAGCGAGCAAAGCTACATACCCGACTACTATCTGTTTGACGAGCTGCCCGAGTACCGCCCGATATCGAGGCTTTCGGACAACATAGCGAAGTCACTGAGGATGATGTCGGACATACAAAGCCTGCGCGAAACGCTTCCCGGCATAGACTGCGGCTCCTGCGGAGCGCCGACCTGCCGTGCGTTTGCGGAGGACGTTGTAAGAGGAAGCGCCGACATATCCAGCTGCGTTCTCCTGCGAAACAAGGAGCTTGAGAACATGCTGATGCAGAGCGGAGGCAGCTGCGACGGGTGCGAGGGATGCACAGACAGCAGCAAGGAGGGTGAGCACGAATGACGGTGAATGAACTTTCCGCGCAGGCGGAATTTAAAGCTTTGACCATGCCTGACGGCGAAAGAGAGATAACCGGCGTGTACATAGGCGACCTTTTGAGCTGGGTAATGGGACGGGCAAAAGCCGACTGCGCATGGATAACCATCATGTCCAACATAAATATAGTCGCGGTAGCGTCTTTGGCGGACACGGCATGCATAATACTTGCAGAAAACGTGGAGCTGCCGGAGGACGTAGTTTCAACGGCGACACAAAAGAACGTAAACATACTTTCGAGCGAGCTTGGCGCATATGAAATTGCGTGTAAGCTGAACGAGCTGATATGAACAAATACTACTACGACCTTCACATTCACTCCTGCCTGTCGCCCTGCGGGGACAACGACTCGACGCCTGCAAACATAGCGGGCATGGGAGTGATAAACGGGCTGAACATAATGGCGCTCACAGACCACAATACAACCAAAAACTGCCCCGCGTTTTACGAGGCGGCAAAGGCTCACGGCATAATCCCCGTTGCGGGGATGGAGCTTACGACGGCGGAGGACATACATATTGTGTGCCTGTTTGAGGAGCTTGAGGGCGCGATGGCGTTTGATGAGTGCGTTGACAAAAAGCGCGTGCCGATAAAAAACCGCGAGGACATTTTCGGCGAGCAGCTTATATGCAACGCCCGCGACGAGGTTATCGGTCATGAGGATAACCTCCTTTTGAATGCCACCGAAATCCCGATAGACGATGTGCCGGATATGTGTGAAGCCTACGGCGGCATATGCTACCCCGCGCACATAGACAGGGAGGCAAACGGCATACTTGCGGTCTTGGGGTTCTTCCCCGAAACGCCCCGCTTTAGCTGCATAGAGCTGCACGACGCCGACAAGGCCGAAGAGCTTATAAAGGCGCACCGCCTTGAGCAGATGAAGGTCATAGTCAGCTCCGACGCCCACTACCTGTGGGACATCAAGGAGAAAAAAGAGTACTTTGAGCTTGACGACGAGCCGTACTCAAGCGCGCTTGTGAGAAAGAAAATGTTTGAATATCTTAGGCAGGGGTAGAATATGAAAGAGCTTTCACTTAACATTTTGGACATTGCGGAAAACTCGGTCAAGGCGGGCGCATCGCTGACGAAGATATTTGTAGTGGAAGAGGGAGACACGCTTACCCTTGAAATCTCGGACAACGGCAGTGGGATGAGCGAGCAGACCCTAAAGACCGTGACAGACCCGTTTTACACCACCCGAACCACCAGAAAAGTCGGCATGGGCTTGCCGCTTTTGAAGATGGAGGCGGAGATGACGGGCGGCACAATGTACATAAGATCAAAATGGATAAACGACTTTCCCAATGACCACGGAACAGTCGTAACCGCAAAATTTAAAAAGACGCACATAGATTTTATCCCTTTAGGAGACGTCATAGAAAGCGTAGTCACCTTAATACAGGGGCATCCGGACAGGGATTTTACCTTTATGCACATATTAGAAACGACTGTGTTGTGCCAGATACAGACACAGGCTCTGCGTGATATTCTCGACGACATCCCGCTCAACAGCTACGAAATAATAAGCTGGATACGCCACTACATGCATGAGCAATACGACGAACACAGTAAAAAAAACAATTAAGTTATTATTAAAAAGAAAGGAACAACAGCGATGAAGTCATTAGCGGAATTACAGGCTATCAAGGACAAAATGAAGGGCAAAGTCATCCTAAGAGAAGGCACCGGAGATGTCAGGGTAGTCGTGGGAATGGCGACCTGCGGAATAGCAGCCGGCGCCCGTCCCGTGCTCAACACATTTGTTGAGGAGGTAAACAAAGCAGATCTTAACGAGAAGGTGTCCGTGTCCCAGACGGGATGCATAGGCATTTGCCAGTTCGAGCCTGTCGTAGAGGTATTTGAAGCGGGAAAGGACAAAGTCACCTACGTAAAGATGACTCCCGAGAAGGCAAAGCGCGTAGTTGAGGAGCATTTAAAGGGCGGCAAGGTCATCTCCGAATACACCATTGCAGCTAACAACGAATAAGCAAGGAAAGGAAAACACAGTTATGATTCGTGCACATGTACTTATTTGCGGCGGCACAGGTTGTACCTCCTCCGGCAGCAAAGCGATTCAGACGGCTTTTGCCGACAGCATAGCCAAAAACGGGCTTGAGGATGAAATCAAGCTCGTGCAGACCGGATGCTTCGGCCTTTGCGCATTAGGACCGGTAGTTATTGTATACCCCGACGGAACCTTCTACAGCCGCGTTCAGCCTGAGGACGTAGACGAGATAGTGACAGAGCACCTGCTCAAGGGCCGTGTGGTCACAAGGCTTGCCTACACAGACACCGGAAAGGACGTCGCGCAGGATGTTGTGGGAAACGTATCCCTCGGCGACACAGCGTTTTACAAGTCACAGCACCGCGTTGTTTTGAGAAACTGCGGCGTTATTGACCCCGAAAACATAGATGAATACATAGCCATGGACGGCTACGCGGCTTTGGGAAAGGTTTTGACCGAAATGACCCCCGAGGACGTAATCAAGTGCGTAACCGACTCAGGTCTTAGAGGCAGAGGCGGAGGAGGATTCCCCACGGGAAGAAAGTGGTCCTTGTGCGCACCCAACAAAGCTCCCCAGAAGTACGTCGTATGCAACGCCGACGAGGGCGACCCCGGAGCGTTCATGGACAGATCCGTTCTTGAGGGCGACCCGCACAGCGTCATAGAGGCCATGGCCATAGCCGGCTACGCAATAGGCGCTACACAGGGCTACGTATACGTAAGAGCAGAGTACCCCATCGCGGTAAAGAGACTTCAGATAGCCATAAATCAGGCGAGAGAGTACGGACTTTTGGGCAAGGACATATTCGGAACCGGATTTGACTTTGACCTTCACATACGCCTTGGCGCCGGCGCGTTCGTATGCGGCGAGGAAACCGCGCTCATGACCTCAATAGAGGGCAACAGAGGCGAGCCGAGACCCAGACCGCCTTATCCCGCGGTAAAGGGACTTTACGAGTCTCCGACGGTTGAAAACAACGTTGAGACGTTTGCAAACATCCCGCAGATAATCTTAAAGGGCGCGGACTGGTTTGCATCCATGGGAACCGAAAAGTCAAAGGGCACAAAGGTATTTGCGCTCGGCGGAAAGATAAAGCACACCGGACTTGTAGAGATACCGATGGGCACCACTTTAAGAGAGATAATAGAGGACATAGGCGGCGGAATACCGAACGGCAAGAAGTTCAAGGCAGCCCAGACCGGAGGTCCCTCCGGCGGATGCATACCCGCAAGCCTTATCGACACGCCTGTTGACTACGACAACCTCACGGCTATAGGCTGCATGATGGGCTCGGGCGGTATGATAGTAATGGACGAGGACAACTGCATGGTTGACATGGCTAAGTTCTTCCTTGAGTTCACGGTTGACGAGTCCTGCGGAAAGTGCACGCCCTGCCGTGTCGGAACAAAGAGACTTCTTGAGATGCTCGACAAGATAACAAGGGGCAACGGCACGCTTGAGGATTTGGACAAGCTCGAGCAGCTTTGCTACTACATCAAGGAAAACTCGCTGTGCGGCTTGGGACAGACTGCGCCCAACCCCGTTCTTGCTACGCTGAGATTCTTCAGGGACGAGTATGTCGCCCACGTTGTGGACAAGAAGTGTCCTGCGGGCGTGTGCAAGCACCTTGTCAAGTATGAAATCGACAAGGAAAAGTGCATAGGCTGCGGCATGTGCGCAAGACAGTGTCCGGCGTCTGCGATATCAAAGACAAACTACGTCGCTCCCGGCAAGAAGCTCCCCGCTCACGAGATAGATTCCGAGAAGTGCGTAAAGTGCGGCGCATGCATGAGCGTGTGCAAGTTCAACGCTATTTCCAAGAAGTAATATAGGAGGATAAGGATCAATGGATACATTAAGCATAAAGGTAAACGGCATGCCGATTGAAGCTCCGAAGGGTGCTACCGTCCTCGAAGCCTCAAGGCTGGCAGGCGTTGAAATTCCGACCCTCTGCTTCTTAAAGGAGATAAACGAAATCGGCGCATGCCGCATATGCGTTTCGGAAGTTGCGGAGATGAGAGGACCCGCCTTAGGTCCTAAGAGACTGGTCGCGTCCTGCGTTTACCCGATCTCTAACGGCATGGAGATATACACAAATTCGCCCAAGGTCACCGCTGCAAGGCGTCAGACGCTTGAGCTGATACTTTCAACCCACGACCGCAAGTGCCTTTCCTGCGTGAGAAGCGGAAACTGCGAGCTTCAAAAGCTCTGCCGCGACTACAAGGTTGAAAACGAGGGCAGATTCGACGGCGAGCGCGTAAAGTACGAGATAGACGCCAGCGCTTCGCACATGATAAGAGACAACAACAAGTGCATACTCTGCCGCAGATGCATTGCAGTGTGTGAAAAGACACAGGGCATAGGCGTCATAGGTCCCAACGAAAGAGGATTCTCAAGCCACATCGGTTCGCCCTTCGACTTGGGTCTCGGAGATACGTCATGCGTCTCCTGCGGACAGTGCATAGCTGTTTGCCCGACCGGTGCTCTTGCGGAAAAGGACTTCACTCAGGAAGTGTTTGCTGCGCTTGCCGACCCCTCAAAGCACGTAATAGTTCAGACCGCACCTGCGGTAAGAGCCGCTTTGGGCGAGATGTTCGGCATGCCGATAGGAACAGACTCCGAGGGCAAGATGGTTGCGGCGCTTCGCAGACTCGGCTTTGACCAGGTGTATGACACCAACTTCAGTGCGGACCTCACGATTATGGAGGAGGCAAACGAGCTTATCGAGAGAATCCAAAACGGCGGCAAGCTCCCCATGATCACCTCCTGCTCACCCGGATGGGTCAAGTACTGCGAGCACTACTTCCCCGGACTTGTGGACAACCTTTCAAGCTGCAAGTCTCCCCAGCAGATGTTCGGCGCTATCGCAAAGAGCTACTATGCCGAGAAGAACGGCATAGACCCTGCGGACATCGTAGTTGTATCGGTAATGCCCTGCACCGCGAAGAAGTTTGAGATACATCGTCCCGACGAGGACGCAAACGGCGTTCCGGACGTGGACATATCCATCACCACACGCGAGCTTGGCAGGATGATAGAGCGCGCGGGAATACAGTTTAACATGCTCCCCGACGAGAAGTTTGACGAGCCTTTGGGAATATACACCGGTGCGGGCGCGATATTCGGCGCAACCGGCGGAGTTATGGAGGCGGCTCTCAGAACCGCTGTCGAGACCCTTACCGGCGAAGAGCTTCCCGACGTCGATTTCGTCGATGTAAGAGGCACCGCGGGAATAAAGGAAAAGAGCTATAGCGTTGCCGGCATGAATATAAAGGTGGCGGTTGCATCAGGACTTGCAAACGCCAAGAAGCTGCTCAAGAGCATAGAGAGCGGAGAGGCTGACTATCAGTTCGTAGAGATTATGGCATGCCCCGGCGGCTGCGTAAACGGCGGCGGACAGCCCCAGCAGCCCGGATACATAAGAAACACGGTTGATATAAGAGCTAAGCGCGCAGCCGTGCTTTACGACATCGACCGCAACGCTCCGATAAGAAAGTCTCATGAGAACCCCGCAATCAAGGCGTTGTATGCGGAGTACCTCGGCAAGCCCGGCTCTGAGAAGGCTCATCACCTGCTGCACACAACATACGTTAAGCGCGGCATAGTTGACGATCCGAGAAAGAAGTAAACTTAGGCTTCATCTCATATAAAGCACTTAATCCCCCTGCATCCATTCGGATGCAGGGGGATTTTTTGCGAAAAAAAGCCCCGAAGCAGGTTTAGTCCTGCCTCGGGGCTGATTGGCGCGGTTTATTTGGTGAGGACGTCCGACACACGGCTGAGTCCTACAGCTCCGGCTCAAGTGTCACGGTGTTGTCTGCAAAGCCGTTCAGGAGCTTCAGACCTCTTCCTCTGAGGTCGTATGTAAGCTCCAAGGAAGCCGAGGCTATTTCCACGCCGGTCAGAAGAAAAGCGTCAAGGGTTACGCTATTGCCGCTCGCGTCCCAGCTCATTATCATGCTCCCGCCTTCATAGCTCACCGAAGGGGGACTGCCATACCCTCCGGGAACGGAGCAGGCTGCGTATTCCGACACCGGCTCGCCGGGGATAGTAAGTCTCGCGCGGATGTTTCTTATATCATAGCTTCCGCTCTCCTGCCCGCTTATGACAACGCTGAGGTGATAAACCCCGTCGGCAAGCGGCTTGAGCATATAGGACACGCCAAGCTCGGGGTCTGCGCCGCTTTTCATGTGGTTCACGACCTCATACACATCAGGCGATATTTTCTCAGGCTCGACAGACTCCAGCGCATCCACGTTTAAAGCTGCCACAGCAACCGCAATGACTATCACCACGACTATTATTATCTTTGCTGTTTTTTTGCCTTTCATAGCCATAACGCGCCCTTCCTTCGGTTATTTCTCTTTGGTTATTGCAACATAACGTTATGTTCTTTTTTAGATTAACATATCAGCTGCAAAGTGTCAACATTTTCGCGTAAAATGTTTAAACAGCGGCAACTTTACGTCACCGCTGTCTATACTGTCACTTTATTCTGCGCTGTTTGCGCTTATGCCATCACGCTTATGCGCTTTCCGTCACACCGGCTCGTCGCTTACCGCTATCATGTCGAGGTCGGGAGCGTAGCCGCTGTTGCGGGTGAGCTTGATGGTGTTCTCACCGGCGTTTAGGCTGATGGTTATGCTCGCAGTGTCGGGCATGTCAAAGCCCGCTCCGCTGAGTCCTGTCATCTCATATCTGTCGGCGTCGTTTACAACGATGTTTATTCCTCTTTCCTCACCTGTGCAGTAGTAAACCAAAAGCTCGTACTCGCCTGCTTCGTCTACCGTCACGGTGTGGGTTACGGAGTTGAAGGAGCCGTTTCCTACGTATCCTACCTTCTTGCCGCCGGAGCACATCATGCCGTCAGACACGCTTGCCGCGCCGGAGAGCGTTCCGTCCTCGCACTCGTAATACGTGTAGCCCTCAAGCTTTGCGTTAGGCGCTTCCTCCACCGAGGTGTCATAGTCGCCCTGAGTTATGAGCACCGCCGCGCCGCCGATGTCAGGCATATCAAGTGTCAGCTCGTCGGCATTCGTCACGGTCTGCTCCATAAGAGCAAGCTCGCGGTTCTCATCATCATAGTAAATATACGCCGTAAACTCGCCGTCGGGCAGGAAATCAAGCGAAACCGTCTCGGTGCGCGCCTCTAAGGTCATCGCTCCGATATAGTAATCCTCGCCGCTGCGGCGCATGTATGTCACATAGTCTCCGGGGTATCCGTCTATCATCACGGACTCGTCCCACGCCGTGGGCATTCTCGAAATGAGCGGCAGTCCTAAGAAGTATGGGAACGCATACGCGGAGCTTGCAAAGTGCTGAAGCGCAGACTCGTAAACTATCGACTTGGCTATGCTGAATCCTGCGCTCTCGCCTGTCTTGGTTATCGCTATGCAGCTGGGGGTGTAGTCCATGGAGCCCACTATGTTTCTCGTGAAGGGATACATCAGGCAGTTTTCAGGCGTGGGAGAAGTTGACCACTTTCTGAACTCCTCGCCGAGCACCGCCTCGCTCGACATTATGTTGGGATAGGTTCTCGTCTCGCCGCAGGGGTTGATACAGCCGTGATAGTAAATCATAAGCTCGTATTTCGCACCTATCTCGGCACAGTTTTTCATGACCTCCAAAACGTCTATGTCGTCGCTCTCAAAGTAGTCGGTCTTTACTCCTACTACTCCCCATTCGTGCCACTGAGAAAACAGCTCCTCTATCTCCTCCGGCGTCTTTAAATGCAGATAGTTGACCCAAAGTATAATTCCTACGCCTTTATCCGCGGCGTAATCGCAAAGCTCGGCAATTCTGTCCTCAAACGCGGGCCATCCGGCATCGAGGCAGCAGTACTCCCATCCGTTTTCGGCGGAAAAATCTACGTGGTCAACCTGGACATCGTAGTTTGCCTGGTCTCCGCCCGACCACCACGACCACGAAACCTTGCCGGGCTGTATCCAATCGGTGGACTCAAACAGCTCCTCGTCCATAGGCGGGCAAAGCGAGTCTATAACGTCGGATGCGGCAAGCTCTGTCACGTTGTCGGCGATTATCGCAACTCTCCAGGGCGTTGTGAATCCGTTTGAGGTTCTCACCTCGGTGATTCTTATGTGTCCGGGGCTTGCAAGGTCGTCGGTGACCTCGTTTGCGGGGTCTCTGTCAAAGCCGAACTGCCACTTGAGCGCAGCGCTTCCCGAAGAGGTGTCCAAAACGCTCTTTACGTAGTTTATTTCGTTTGCATACACGTCAGACTCGGAAAAGAGCATCCACTTGTCGCCGGTGTATGCGGTTACGGGGGTGTTAAAGGTTCCCGAATGGTTTACAAGCTCGTCATAAGTGCGCTCGATGTAGTCAAACTCATATGTCGCGCTGTAGCCTCCGGCAAAGGTGGTAGTTCCCTCGGGGAGATTTATCTCTGAAACCTCGCTCATCACGAACACCGACTCCTTGCCGTCGCCGCTGTTTACGTCGGCATATCTGTATGCAAAGCCGTCATCGTATACTCTCACAAGAAGGGTTAAGCTTGCGTCGCCCTTCGTCAGGTATACCTGTCTTTCCATGCAATGGTCGCGGCAGCTCACGTCCTCAAGGGATATGGTGAGCGCTGTCTCGTACTCGTCGTCAATCTCATCCGCACGGTCGTACGATGTGATAGTGTCGATTCCCGTCGAAAAGTCGCAGCTTGTGAGCGTGATTCCGAGTCTTGAAGGCTCGATTACCTCCTCGCCGTCCGACTCAACCGTGTAAAACAGTCCGCCGCTCTCGTTCTGCCAAAAACGCGCGACTATGTTTCCGTCAGGGCTTGAAGTTTCAAGCTCCTCAAGCTCGTAAAGCTTGACGTCGCCGTATTTGTTCTTGCTCGACGACGCACGGGCGACCGTTATCTCGACTTTCGGCTCCTGCGGCTCATTTGGCTCTTCCTCCTCGGTGTCGCCGCATCCCGCCAGAACTCCCGCGCCCATTACAAGCGCCAGCGCAAAGGCGGTAATTCGTTTAAAAAGCTTCATAGCTATCCTCCTTGTGATTATTAGATAAATTATAACATGAATTTAATGCTTTATCAACGCAAACTGAGTTTTGCTTCAAAACTCATCAGCATATGTACATGATTATATGAGCATGTCTCATTGTCTTGGCTGCCTTCGGCTCATATTTTCGCATGCGTACCCTAAAGTTATAACCGAATGGATGACGCTTTTGTCCTCGCTCGACACCACGACCTGCCAATCTCCCCTGTCGGTCTGCGCGCAGCTCAAGGCAAGCGTTTCCCCGAGGCGGGATTCAACCGAGTAGTTGATGCGTATCTCGTCAAACAACCTGCGCTCGTATGCGTCCTGCGGCAGAGACTCATACGCTAAATCGAGATAATAAAGGTTGTGCATGTGCCCGAAAATGTCTATGTCGCGGCGAAGCACCCTGTAGCTCGACTGCGGCTTGAAGTCCTGCGGCGCGCGCAGCCTTGAAAGCTCCCCGTCAAGCGCCTTTCTCTGCGGCTCGGAGGCGTACTTTCTGACCATTTCCTCGTCCGCCTTTACTATCGTGTGCTTTTCGGTGTTTATGAGCACCCACTTTGACATCGCCGCCGCGCACACCCTGCCCTGCGAATCCAAAAGCTCAAAGTCGCGGTAGCCGTATGCACGCTTTATCTCGCGCGACCACGTGCGCACGGTAAGCTCCTGTCCGTATGACGGCCTGTGATACACCCTTACGTACCAGTCGAGCAAAAGCCAGCTTAAATGAGTCAGCGGCATGGAGTTTATGCCGTACCCTAAGCTGTCGGCATGCCTGCTCGCTATGTTCTCAAAATACTCAAGTATTGCGCGGTTTCCTAAGCTGTTCCCCTTTTCTAAGTCCTTAGCCCCCGTGCGCACTTTTTCTTCAAATATCACTTCTCAGCGACCGCCTTTCCCTGCGCCGCAGCTTCGCGCTTGCGCATGGATGCCGCCCGAGCAGCCACGCAAAACGCATGCCCGACCAAAAGCGCCGTTACGGCAAAGCTTATCGCGTTGTACAGCCCCGCGCTTAAAAACAAAGGCATGAGCGACGCCGCAGCCGCAGCGGCGGACAGCGCCGTGCAGACGTGCAAAAGCCACTTTCTTTCGGACAGCGCATATATGCCCGCAAAAATCAGCGTCAGAGTGGTGAGCAGCCCCGCAATGAACGGCCCGAAGTTGCCGTATCCCGGGAGCATGAGGTCAAAATACGAATACCCCTGCAGCCGGTAGATGACGCTTCCCGTCTCGGTCTGCATGTGCCCGAACCGCAGCACCGCCCCAAGCGGCAAAAGCTCCAAAACAAACGCCGCAAGCGGCAGTATGACGGCTAAAATCCTGTGTTTGCGCCCCGTCTTAGGCGCGTTTTCTTTATTTACAGCGTCCATGTTGTCCTCCGCGTTTAACCTTTCTTGATTTGTGAAAATTATTTTTAACGATATAACAAATATAACACGAATCCCTCGGCAATGCAAACACGGACTGCGACTTTTCACAAAAAAAGCCCCTTGCACATGCATGCATGCGCAAAGGGCATATTAAAGGAGACGTTACTGTCGGGTGTTTTGGCCGTCGCTTTGATTGCTTTGCTCCGTCGGATCCTGATAGGTCGTCTGCTGATTGTGTGCTCCGTACGGGTTTGCCTGATAGCCGCCTTGCTGATAAGCCTGGCTTTGCTGATAGCCTTGGTTTGTCTGATAACCCTGATAACCGGAGTTAGCTTGGTAACCCTGGTTTGCTTGATAGCCGTTCGGGTATCCCTGATCGCCGTAGCCGTCCGATATGCTTCCGTACTTAGCCTTGTCGGCGGGGCTGAGCTTGTCGAACTCCACCTTTGCAAGGAACTCAAGGTGCTTTTCCGACTTTGTGTTGCTGTCGATAAGCTCTCCGAAGCCGTAAAGAACAAGCACGGACAGCCATGCTATGAATATCCAGACAGCCGCAAAAATAAGCGTGCCTATAATTGCCGATGCGATCTGAGTCCGCGACAGTACCATGCTGTATGAGATCAACATTATCAACGCCGCAAGCGCAATCAGTATAACCTCTGCGATGAACACACCCTTTGCCAGACCTTTTATTTTTCTGCCGATGTTCTTAAACATAAATTATCCCCTCTTTAAATTTATTAAAGCAAAACTCGCTTATAAATACATTTTATCACTTTAATACGCACAATGCAACACATGCGCAAGAATAATTTGATTTTCGGGGGGATATTCGCCGTAACCGACTTTAAACCGACATAGAAATTTCCTCTGGCGGCTCGCCGGCGCTGAACCCAACCTGCGGCGCGGGTAGAAAGCGCGTTCCCACACAAACTGCGGCGCGAAATTGGGTGCAGCGTCATCGCTGCCGTCATCGCTGAAAAAAAATTTCGACGCCGAGCCCACTATCTGTGCGGGCAGGCAGTCGGTTTATCCACTACCTGCGGCGCGAGATTGGGTCCAGCGTCACGCTGGTCTGTCCGACAGGAATTGAACCTGCGCACATACGGTCGGAGCGTATTGCTCTATCCACTGAGCTACGGACAGATGAGGGCAGAACAGCAGCCTCTTAGCCTGCTGCCCTGCCGTGTGCTTCTTCATCTTTTACTCTCTTTTTGTAACGCATGCATGCGCACGCTTACGGCACCCTTTAAGCGCCTTCGCTTTTACCTCAGCTTCGCCCCGGGCGGCACACTGCCGTCAAGGAATGCGACCTTGGCGGAACCGTCCGGCATCTCCGCACAAACAATCATGCCCTGAGACTCCTCGCCGCAAAGCTTAGCAGGCTTGAGGTTCGCAACCACAACTACCGTCTTGCCGATTAAGTCCTCCGGCTTGTACCACTTGGCTATGCCGGAAACCACCTGCCTCGTGCCCATGCCGTCGTCAAGCTTGAGCTTTAAGAGCTTTTGGGACTTCTCAAGCTTTTCGCACTCCAAAACCTTCGCCGCGCGCAGCTCAACCTTCGCAAACTCGTCAATGGCTATCTCGTCCGCAAGCGGCTTTACCTCCGCTTTCGGCTCGCCGCCTTTCGCGTTTTCTTCCTCGATTTTCGCCTTGACCGCGTCCATCTCCGCCTTCAGCTCGTCCATGATCTTCTTTGAATCTATCCTTGCAAAGAGCGGCACAGCCTCGCCAACCTTCGTTCCGGCAGCGTATCCGCCAAACGCGCAAAGCGTGTCAAGCCCGTCAAGGTCTGTGTTTATCTGCGCAAGTATCTTCTCCGACGTCTCGGGCATTATCGGCCTTATCATTATGCCTATAAACCTTATCGTCTCAATCAGCTCGTACAAGACCGTGACAAGCCGCGATTTGCCCTCTTCCGTCTTAGCAAGCGCCCACGGCTCGGTTTCGTCTATGTACTTGTTCGCACGCCTTGCAAGCGCCAAAACGTCCGCACATGCGTCCGCAAACCTAAACGCCTCAAAGTGCGCGCTCAAATTCTTTGCCGCCTCCAAAGCCTTCGCCTCAAGCTCCAAATCAAGCTCCGTCTTGTCGTGCGGCGCGTCTACGTATCCGCCGAAGTACTTGTTCACCATCGCAACGGTGCGGTTTACAAGGTTTCCTATAGTGTTTGCAAGGTCGGTGTTGTACCTCTCTATTACAGCCTCGTAGGAAATGGAACCGTCCGCCGCAAAGGGCATCTCGCTTAACATGTAGTACCTCGTGGCGTCCACGCCGAACCTCGTGACAAGGTCGTCCGCGTATATCACGTTGCCCTTCGACTTTGACATCTTGTCCGTTCCGAACAAAAGCCACGGGTGCGCAAATATCTTCTTGGGGAGCATGGCGCCCAAAGCCATCAGCTCGACTATCCAGTATATCGAATGAAATCTCAGTATGTCCTTGCCGATTATGTGGGTGCAGTTCTGCCAGTAGTATTTGTACATCTCGCTCGGGTTGTCTACGTCATAGCCCAGCCCAGATATGTAGTTGGACAGCGCGTCTATCCACACGTATATCACGTGCTTGGGGTCAAAATCAACCGGTATTCCCCACTTGAAGGAGGAACGGGTTATGCATAAGTCCTGAAGTCCCGGCTTTATGAAGTTGTTTATCATCTCTTTCTTGCGGGACTCCGGCTGAATAAAGTCGGGGTTGTCCTCCAAAAACTTCTCAAGCTGAGATTGGTACTTTGAAAGCCTGAGAAAATACGCTTCCTCCTTGGTCTTTACAACCTCCCTGCCGCAGTCGGGGCATTTGCCGTCTACAAGCTGCGTCTCGGTGTAAAAGCTCTCGCAGGGCACGCAGTACCATCCCTCGTACTCGCTCTTGTATATGTCTCCCTGCTTGTAAAGCTTGTCGAATATCTTTTGGACGCACCTCTCGTGGTCGGGATCGGTCGTCCTTATAAATCTTGAATAGGACACGCCGAGCATGTCGCAGGTGCGCTTTACCTCGCCGGCTATCATGTCCACGTGCTCCTTAGGGGTAATGCCTGCGGCTGTTGCCTGCTCCTCTATCTTCTGTCCGTGTTCGTCCGTTCCGGTGAGGAAGAATACATCATAGCCCTGCATTCGCTTAAACCTCGCAAGCGCGTCTGCGCAAACAACATCGTAGGTGTTGCCTATGTGCGGCTTCTTTGAAGTGTAGGCTATCGCCGTAGTTATAAGGCACGGTTTTTTGTCCATCGCTGATCTTCCCTTCATCGTTTATTTTATACTTCTGCCTTTTTACATTATATAACACGCAGATAATTTGTCAAGTATATGAGCATACATGCATATTAAAAATGCACTTGTTAGCGTATGCACACGTATGCACACGCGCCGCACGCTAAAAATCTCCGGCCCGCTCAAGAATGCATCTCAAGCCGAGCCGGAGGGGCTTTATTCTTCTATCAGCCTTGTGTTTCTGAAGTACAGTGATACGCACCACACGGCGCATGCCGCAACCACAATATAAATTATCCTTGAAACTATCGCGGCAGAACCGCCGAAAAGATATGCTACAAGATCAAATTTAAATATGCCGACAAGCCCCCAGTTTATACCGCCAACTATCAGCAAAAACAAAGCTATCCTATCGAGTATCTTAATAATTATCACCCCTTAGAGATTTCTTTAACACTTTCTCGGTGCAAATATAGTTTTGCTCCGTTTTTAAGTTTTATGCATTTTATGTTCCGGACGCATTTGCGGCCTTTTTTCAGGCTTAACTTTGCATAAAGAAAAACGCGCCTTAAAAATTGTGAAGAGTCTTTATCTTTGCGTCTACAATGCGTAATTATTTCGCAGGCAAATGCTGTGCTGTTGAAAACTCTGTTTATTTGTTTAAAGTTCATCGCCTTAACTGCGGATTTTATAACGCTTTCAACATACTTTTCAACAGTTTCGTTTGAAAACTCACGCATTACGGTTTGTAATCAGGATTATTATGGCTTAAAAAACCCTTAACATGCCTCTTGCGCATGATAAAAAATTAAATACTGCGGATGCGGTGCGGATAAAGCTTTCTGCGTTTTTTTGCTCGGCATGCGCACACTCCGCTCACCGCCGAAAGCGCATGCATATTAAAAACCCCGCAAGTGCTCTTGCGGGGGTTTTATTTGTATCTGCTAAAGCGCGTTACCTCTCGCCTATCCAGTCATGCGCCAAATCAAGCGCCTCGTAAAGACTGGACTTTTCCGCAGTTTTAGTTATACGCTCCATGACGGGAACTGATTCATCGGTGAGCATCCGATAGACTCTGACCTTTGTCGCAACGTCAAGGTCGCCCACCTTTTTCTTTACCGCTATAGAAAACATGACAACTTCTTTATTTCCCATACTTCCATAATACAACTCGCTGCCCTTTCTGACAAGCGGCAAACCTTTATATTCAAAAAACTTTTCAGCCATTATATTATCTCCTTTCATCATGGGTGTGCGGTCGGTTTTGCTTTTGTCTGCTACCAGATCATCTGTAATTCGTCGGAGGATGCTCCGTTTGCAAACAGCTCAAGGTTTGAGCACAAAACGTCAAGGTAGCTCTTGGGCTGGCTGAAGCTTGTGACGCCGTTGAGTTTTATTATGACTCTGTTTGAGCCGCCGTCGTAAAACTCAAGTATATCTCCGCCTCCGTCGTCCCTTCTGAAATCTATATAGCACAAAAGCTTTGCGTCCTCTGCCGGCTCGTCAAAGCACAGCGCGTCTATAGGGCACTTGAGTATGAACTGATAAAGCACTTTAAACGTCTCGGTGTCCACCGGCGAACCGTTTAACGTGGCTGACAGCTCGGAGGTGTCAACATCTCCGGTGACGTCAAAGTAGTAATCTATGTCCTCGCCGTTATGGGTCTGTATGTCCATGTAGTCGAGTCTCAGGATGTAGTTTGAGGTCATCATGCTCGAGAGTATGTCTATCGGCATGAAGGTCGCCCACGGAACCTCTCCCGCGCTGAACATGTATATGACGTCAATGCCCTCAAAGTAGCCGTAGAAGTACGCCGGCTCGGTGGTCTCGTTGCCCTCTTCGTCATAGGTGTAGGATGCCACGTCGCCTATTTTGAGGGTGTAGGTGCGCAGCTCCGCGTTCATGGTCACGGTGCAGAACGGGTCGTCAAGTCCGTACTCCTCAAAGTCCTCCTCCGTCGGGAAGGGAACTACTGCCTCCGACGCGGTGAGTCCCCATATTCCGTAGATGATGTCGTTTGAGTTTACTATGTCAAGGTATGCGTAAACGGGTGAAATCATCACCTGCGAGGACGCCATTGAAACCTCGTCCGACGCATAGTTTTTGGTGTCGTCCTCAAACACTACGTCGTAGTCGAGATCCTTTCTTGTGATGGTGAGCAGGTCTATTGTGGGCGCGACGTTGTCGTTTGCAAGCGCTTCCTTGACTATGAGGCTGACATAGCTTCTTGCGGGGTTATAAAAATAGTTTGACGAGTTTGTAAGGACTATATACACGTCGTTTGAGTCGGCAAGCCTGAAATAAACGCATCTGTCGTCCGGCGCCTGTATGCCGTAGAGGATGGTGTAGCTGTCGCCGCTTTTGAGGGTGACGGTGCAGCTCGCCTCCGGATTGTCCTCCGAAAGTCCGTACTTGTCAAGGTCCGCAGCGTCCGCCTCGACAAGCGACTGAGCGGTTATGGACGTCGCGCAGTTTGCCATTGCCGAAAGTGTTGTCGTGTTTTGCTTGAGGTCGCCCAGCTCCTCGACGTAAAAGCCCTTTGAGTTTTGATAGATTGTATACTCGCCGTTTTCGTTTTTGACAAGCATGCTTTCCACGTCGTCGCGGCTGTTTGACAGCACCGTTATGGTGGTGTCTGCTGCGACCTCTTCTTCCTCCTCTTCAGCCTTGGGCTGAGTGAGCACGAGCAGCAGCGCAACCGCAGCAAGGCATACGACGAATATTCCGATAAAGATGAGATTTCTTGTGCGGGTGTTCATTTACATGTGTCTCCTTCTTATCCAAACAACCGTGCCTATCGCAAGCACTGCAACAGGAATTATAACTGCGAATGTCAGATTGAGTCCGTTTTTGACGGTATCGTTTACAAGCACTCCCGACGCCTGAATGGTCTTGGGGAGTATGCTTATTCCTTCAGTCTTGCCGCTCAGCTCGTTTATGAGGCTTAAGAAGAAGTCGCCGTTGTTGTACATTGCGGCGGACATCAGCGTGCTTTGGAGCATCATGTCAGAGCCGATGGCTATTACGTTTGTGTAGGACGAGATGTGAGTATCCTGATTTATCGCCTCGTATCTGCCGAGAACCACCGAGTTGTGAACGCCTCTGTCGGTAACGTCGGTGGGGTCCCAGTCCTCCGATGTATCGCTCATACTGCGCAGCACCGCGCCGTTTGAGGAGCTGACGAGGATTTCGCAGGTGGTGTATCCCGACTCAAGGTCAAATCTTGTGGTTATCGCCCTTGAGTTGGGGACGATGAGCGGCAGGTCGGGGTTGGCTATGTCGTCGCGGTAGTTTTCCGACACCATTGTCTGAATGGTGTAGCTCTCCACGCCGGTATAGTAGTTTGAATTTGTCTCGTATATCACGCTGTCCTCTACGGTTATGCCGTATCTGTACAAGAGCGCATCGAGATTAGGGGTGTCTCCCTGCTCGGCAGAGGCGACGTATATGAGGTCTCTTTCGAGCTTTCCGCCGTTTGTCAGCCACTCGGTTATCTTTTGGGTGTCGGCCTCGGTGTAGTCAACCTTAGGCGCGGGGATGATGATTATGTCCACATCATCGGGAATCTGCGCCGTGGTTTGTATGTCTATTGTGGTGAGGATGTAGCCGTTGCGGTCGAGAAGGTCTGTAAGTCCGCTCACGTCAGACTCCCTCGCTCCGGGGTATGTCAGCGTCGCCACCGTGATGGGGTTTGCATCTGTCACGGCCATTATTGCGGATGTGATTGCCTGCTCGGCGTTTGAGGAAACTATCACGCCGTAATAGTCAAACATCTGATGAGTGTACAGCGCGCCGTAGGTCTGCTCATATCCCGCCAAAGTTGCGCTGTAGTCGTCCGGTACGTTTATTATGTCGCACAGCGACACGACTTTTACCCTTTCATGGTCGGAGTCGTCGCCAAGCTCCACGATTATATCGCCGCTTGTGAGAACCTGAGAGTAGTTTGCGGTGAAGTCGGGGTTTGACAAAAGGTCTTTATAGCTCACGGTTATCTGCGGGTTGTACTGCTGATAATTCTCCAAAAGCTCCGCGCACTGCACGGTGTAATCGCTTATGTTTCTGAACTCTTCCTCACTGGACATGACGGTTATCGACACCGGCACGTCTATTCCGGAAATATAGTCTATTGTCTCCTCCGACACCGAGTATATGCTGTCGCCGGTGAGGTCTAAGGTTATCGGGAAGCGGTCAAAAAGCATTGTCGCAACGACGTTTACAAGCACCACCGCCGCCACAAACAGCGCCGTCAAAACGGTTGCAAGGGAGCCGTACTTTAAGTGGCGCTTGTTTATCTTTTTGCGCGGCTTTTTTGTGTCGCCCGAGGCAAACTGTGAAAATCCTTTTATATTCATGCTCATTCTCCTTTCCGGAATGCTCAGTTCCAACGGCGCCGCTCAAGCACCCTGACCGTGAAGAACACGAACACCACCGCGACGCTTACAAAGAACAACACGTTTGAGAAATCAAATATTCCGTAGGTGAATGTATAGTATCTGTCGGCAAAGGACAGCTCCATGAGTATCTGAGAAATCCAGTCTATCGGTATTACGGCTGCGATTGCGGATATGAGGTACAAGACGCACATGCTCACAAATCCGCCGACTGCGGCTATGACCTGATTTTCGGTGAGGGAGGATATGAATATGCCGACGGCTATGAACGCCGCTCCGACGAGCACAAGTCCCACGACGTTTCCCAAGACCTCAAGCCATATTACTTCCGAGAAAAAGCTCAGCACCACGGCGTAGACAAGCGTCATCGCGACGCCCGCCACGTAAACCATGAAGGATGCCAGATGCTTTCCGCACACCAAAGCCGTCAGGCTCACCGGCGCAGTCAAAAGGCACTGGTCGGTCTTGTTTTTCTTGTCCTCCGAAAGGGTTCTCATGGTGAGTATAGGTATCAAAACCAAAAGCACGAAGAACAGCAGCGAGAACATGCTCGACATGTCGGTTGTGAGGTACAAAAGTCCGTCCTGCATGTTCTGCGTCACGGAGGTTATGCTGAACAACACGCCCGACGACGCATAAAACGCGGCTAAGAATATGTATCCTATCGGGGAGCGGAAGTACGCGCTCACCTCTCTTTTAAATATGGCGGTCATTTTTTGCGCGCCTCCTTCTCATGCGTTTCAAGGTCCTGCGCCTTTTCGTTCATAAACTCGTCCACCGTCTCGCCCATTGTGAGCTTTAAGAAGATGTCCTCAAGCGTCAGCTCGCTCGAGCGAAGTCCCATGATGTACCAGTTCCTCGCCGCAAGCCTTCTGTTAAGCTCTCTTCTTATGTCTGTTCCCTCGACGGCCTCGATGTTATATTCCCACACGCCTTTTTCCCTTTGCAGGTCAGCCACTACCGACACAACTCCGGGAATTGCGCTCACAACCTTTGTGACCTCTTCGCGGGGACCGTCTATTCTGACTATGAGCTTGTGGTCGGCTGTCAGGGCGTTCGAGAGGTTGTCGGCGGTGTCGTCGGCAACTATCTTACCCTGATTTATCACCACTATCCTGTCGCAAACCGCCTGAACCTCGGTCAAAATGTGCGAGGACAGGATTACGGTGTGGTTCTTGCCGAGCTTTTTTATCAAGGTGCGTATCTCTATTATCTGCTTGGGGTCAAGTCCGACCGTAGGCTCGTCAAGTATCAGAGCCTTGGGGTTTCCCACAAGCGCCTGAGCCAGTCCCACACGCTGTTTATATCCCTTTGAAAGGTTTTTGATGATTCTGTTGTAGACGTTGTCTATCTTGACAAGCTCGCAGATCTCCTTTAAGTGCGTGTTCCTGGGAAGGGTGCAGCCCTTCAGCTCATATATGAAGTACAAATACTCCTTTACCGTCATGTCCAAATACAGCGGGGGAAACTCCGGCAGGTAACCTATTTCGCGCTTCGCGCCTATCGGGTCGTCAAGTATCTCCCTGCCGTTTATATACACCTCGCCGCTCGTCGAGGACAGGTAACCGGTGAGTATGTTCATGGTGGTGGACTTTCCCGCTCCGTTGGGACCTAAAAAGCCCAGGATCTCACCGTTATTGGCTTTAAAGCTTATGTTGTCCACGGCTTTTTTGTCGCCGTAGGACTTACATAGGTTTTTTACCTCTATCATCAGATTTCATCCTTTCGTTCCGGCTTTACATAAGAATAATCCGCTTGTGTGTAATGTGCGTAAAAACGGTGTGCAAAATGTGCAAATTGTGCAAATTGCACACGCCGCACGCTTATTATCCTTTAGAAAGTTTGTCTATCGAGAGGCGCATCCTCGACAGGGTGTCCTCGCGTCCTATTATGTCCGCTATTTCAAGCGCACCGCCGGGGGTAAACTGCTTGCCGCTTATCGCCACCCTGACAGGCCAGAGCACATATCCGTTCTTGACGCCCATCTCGGCTACAAGTCCGAACAGGCACTCGTGAAGGCCGTCCATGTTCCACTCTGTCAGTCCTTCAAGTGCCGGCAGGGCTTTTTTTAGAACCTCGAGCGACGTGTCGCGGTTTGTCTTCATCTTTTTGTTCTCATACAGCGACAGGTCGTAGTCGGGCATGCTGTCTATAAAGTCCACCTGGTCGGGGATGTCGGTAAACACCTCGGTGCGGTTTTGCAAAAGCGCCGCTATCTTTGAAAGATCCACGTCCGTTCTGTGCACGCTCTGCCTGATGTACGGCCCGGCATGCTCCAAAAACTTTTCGGGAGTCATCATTCTTATATACTCCGCGTTGATCGCTTTAAGCTTGAGCGGGTCGAATATTGCGGGGGATTTTGAAAGTCCCGATATGTCAAACTCCTCGACAAGCTCCGAAAGCGAGAATATCTCGCGCTCGCCCTTAGGCGCCCATCCCAAAAGCGCGATGTAGTTTATGACCGCCTCGCTTAAGTATCCCTTGGCGATGAGATCCTCAAATGATGCGTCGCCGTTTCTCTTTGAGAGCTTGTTGTGCTTGTCCTTCATGATGTGCTCGACGTGGATGTACTTGGGTATCTCCCAGCCGAACGCCTCGTACAAAAGGTTGTACTTGGGCGAGGATGCAAGGTACTCGTTTCCTCTTACGACATGGGTTATGCCCATGAGGTGGTCGTCCACGACGTTTGCAAAGTTGTAGGTGGGCATTCCGTCTGTCTTGAGAAGTATCTGGTCGTCAAGGGTGGAGTTCTCGACGGTTATGTCTCCGTACAGCTCGTCGTGGAAAGTGGTCGTGCCCTCGAGGGGTATCTTCTGGCGTATTACGTACGGCACGCCCTCGGCAAGCTTTTTCTGTATTTCCTCCGGAGAGAGGTTGCGGCAGTGCCTGTCATACATCGGGCTGACTCCCGACGCCTCCTGAACGGCTTTCAGCTCCGCAAGCCTGTCCTTGTCGCAAAAACAGTAATACGCCTTGCCCATCTTTACAAGCTCCTCGGCATACTTTTTGAATATGCCCATCCTCTGCGACTGAATATACGGTCCGACAGGTCCGCCTATGTCCGGTCCCTCGTCCCAGTTCAGGCCTACCATTTTAAGCGTGCGGTATATCGTCTCAACCGCACCCTCCACATACCTCTCGCGGTCGGTGTCCTCTATTCTTAAAATGAACTTTCCGCCCGCTTTCTTCGCTATAAGATAGGTGTAAAGCGCCGTCCTCAAATTTCCGATGTGCATGTAGCCCGTGGGGCTGGGTGCAAATCTCGTCCTGACTTCTTTCATCATTAGGTAAGCTGACTTGTCAGCTTTCCTCCTTCCTTCTTTGTATGTCCGCGCTGATAACCTCTATCAGCTCCGCCTGTGAAGAAAATTTCTTCTCCTCACGGTAATAATCATTAAATATTATACTGACCGTCTTTCCGTATAGGTCGCCGTCGTAGTCGAGTATGTGGGTTTCTATGCCTTCGTTTCCGGCATCCGACACGGTGGGCTTTGTGCCTATATCCGTGACGCCCTTGTACACGCGCTTTTGTATCACCACGCTTGAAGAGTAAACGCCGTTCGGCGGGAGCAGTTTTTCCGGCGGGTAAAGGGTGTTTATTGTGCGTATGCCCATTTTCCTGCCGAGGCTGTTTCCGTGCACGACTTTGCCGCAAAGGGTGTAGCCGTATCCCAAAAGGCTGTTTGCCTCTTTGATTTTTTTATCCTCAATGAGTGCGCGTATTCTCGTGGTCGATATAGGCTCGCCGCCGAAGTAAACTATCGGAACGCATACAAAGCGGATGCCCATGCCGCCGAGAATCCTTTGCAGGTCGCGCGTATCCGCCGACGCACCTGCGCCGAACCGGAAGTTTTCGCCGCATATGACGCAGTCTGCGCCGAGCCTGTCCTTTAAGACTTTTTCCGCAAACTCCTGCGCGGTCATGTTCCTGACCGACTCAAAGTCCGCAAACACGACTTCATCCGCGCCCATACTCAACAGCTTTTGCCGCTTTTCGTCGTCTGTGAGCAAAAGCTTTCTTTGGCCCTTTGTGTCGAGCGAGGCCGACGGGAAGGTGTAGACCAGCCTTTTGCCCGCGGCGCATGCATTCCTGAGCGCCTCAAGCGCCGCCGCATGCCCTCTGTGAACCCCGTCAAACAGCCCCAAAAGAACAGCCGTTTTCATTAAACTATTGCCCTGCATTGCCCTGCCTTTCTCACCGCCAAAAGTTCTTATAGACTTTCAGCGTGCCGTCGTCCATGGCTTTCCCAAGACCCAAAAACTCATCCGGCGAGTAGACTCTCACCACTCCGCCCGCCGGCACATCGGGCATGTTTATCCTGCTAATGTCGAGCCGCACGCCGTTTTTGTACATCTGCGCCTGCTTTTCGCCAAGGTGCGCCGCTTTGTAACACTCAAACAGCCGCTCTGTCGGTATGAGAACGCTCTGCGGGTCGGAAAGCGCCTTTATCTCATCAAGGCTGAGGCAGTCCTCAAGCTTAAAGCCCTGAGAATAGGTTCTTGTGAGCGCCGTCATGACCGAGCCGCACCCGAGCCGCTTTCCGATGTCGTCTATCAGGGTGCGTATGTACGTTCCCTTTGAACAGGACACCTCAAGGCTTCCCTTTCCGGTGTCGGGGTCGTAGTCTGAAAGCTCAAGGCGGTATATATCCACCCTCCTCGGCTCCCGCTCAAGCTCTATACCCTGCCTTGCAAGCTCGTAAAGCCTTTTTCCGCCTATGCTGACTGCGGAGTACATCGGCGGGGTCTGCATGAGCGCGCCCCTGAAATCGGGGAGCACGCCCTGTATCTCCTGCGTGCGGGGAAACGTGTCGGTTCTGTGGGTCACCCTGCCGCTGATGTCCTGCGTATCGGTGCAAAAGCCGGTCGCAAAGCTCGCTTTATATCTCTTTTCGTTTTCGGGAAGGATATCCGCAGCCTTTGTCGCGGAGCCGACGAGCACCGGCAGAACTCCCGTAGCCATCGGGTCTAAGGTTCCGGTATGCCCGAGCCGCCTCTCATGCAAAACGCCCCTCAGCACCGCTATCACGTCAAAGGACGTGTATCCCGACGGCTTATCGACAAGCAGCACTCCCGCCTTCATAGGTACTTCTCCGCTTCCGCGACTATGAGCCTTGTGGCTTCGTGGGCGTCTGCGGTTATTGTGCAGCCTGCCGCCCTGTCATGTCCGCCGCCGCCGAACTTGGCGGCGATGCGGCTCGCGTCCGCCTTTGTGGTGCGAATGCACGCCTTGAACACGTTCGGCTCAAGCTCCTGCTGTTTTAAGGTTATGCCGATTTCCACGCCCTCTACCGTCAGCGGGATTGATGCAAAGCCGTCAAGCTCCGCGCGGTCTATGCCGTAGTTTTCAATCATCTCGTTTGTTATGGTTATGAGTGCGATCCTGTCGTTTCCATAGAACTTCATCCTGCCTATGAGCTTTTGCTCGGCAAATATTCTGCCGCGGGATTTTATCTCAAACATCCGCCTGTTTATGTCCGCGTAGTCTATGCCGCGCTCTATGAGGTCGGCGGCGGCGCGGTGCGCCTTTGGGGATGTGTTTGAAAACTTAAAGCAGCCGGTGTCGGTGGCTATGCCCGTATAAAGGCAGGAGGCGATTATTCGGTCGCACTCGTAACCCATATGCTCAAACAGCTCGTAAAGAACAAGGGACGCCGCGCACGCCTTGTCATCGACAAAGTTCTGCTTTGCAAAGAGCTTGTTTGACTTGTGGTGGTCTATGCATATGTCTATGCTCCCGCTGTATCCTTCAAGCGCCTCTCCGAGCAGGGACGTGTCCGCAACATCCACCGATATCACGGCGACGGGGTCTTTAAGCTCCTCGTCGGCGTACCACTCCGCCAAAAACGCATAGCGCTCCGGTATTCCGTCCGAGTTCAAAACGTTTGCGCGCCTTCCGGTCAGCCTGAAATACCTGCAAAGCGCAAGCCCTGCGCCCAAGCAGTCGCCGTCGGGGCTTTTGTGGGTGAGTATCACGGCGTCGGAGCAGCCGTCAAGCAGCTTTGCAAGCCGCTCATAATCAATCGCCATTTTCGTCCGCCTCGCTGTTCGTGTCATCCGCATCGTCCTGCGGCAAATCCAGCTCTTTAAGCATTTTTGATATCTTTGCGGAGTACTCGGTTGAGTCGTCCGCGATAAATTTAAGCTCGGGGGCTTTTCTTATATGCAGCACCCTCGTTACCTCGCCTCGTATTATTCCGCAGGCGCTCTCAAGTCCCTTTACCGCTTCCTTTGCGCGCTCCATGCCCTCTACGCTCGACACGTAAATTCTTGCGCTTGAGCGGTCGCGGCTGACCTCGCACCGCACGATGGTGAGCATCTGCCCGTGAAGTCTCGGGTCTTTAAGGGTTGGTATCATGGCGCTCACTATCCTTTGAAGGTCGGCCGCCATTCTTCCCGATTTAAAATCAGCCATTTCATGCCTGCCTTTCTCTGTGACTATATATCTTTAGCTTACCTTTGTGTTTCGGTGACCTGATACGCCTCGAAAATGTCGCCCTCCTTGAAGTCGCTGAACTTCTCTAAGGTTATGCCGCACTCAAAGCCCGCAGCCACCTCTCTGACGTTGTCCTTAAACCTCTTTAAGCTCGACATCTTGTCCTCGCTTATCACTATGCCGTCGCGGACAACTCTTACAAGGTCGTTTCTTGAGATCTTGCCGCTCACCACGTAGCAGCCCGCAACAGCTCCGACGCCGGTCACCTTGTATACCTGCCTTACCTCCACACGCGCGGTGTCGGTCTCGACATACTTAGGAGCAAGCATGCCCTTCATGGCGTCCTGTATCTCCTCTATTGCGTCGTATATTACTCTGTAGGTTCTCAGGTCTACGCCGTCTCTCTCGGCGTTTTCCTTTGCCACGGGGTCGGGCCTTACGTTAAAGCCGACTATGATTGCGCCGGACGCGTTTGCAAGCATTACATCCGACTCTGATATCGCGCCGACTCCGCCGTGGATCACCTTTACCTTGACCTCGTCGTTAGATATCTTCTCCAAAGACTGCTTTACAGCCTCAACCGAGCCTTGAACGTCCGCCTTTACTATTATGGGCAGCTCCTTTATCTCGCCCTCCGATATCTGGCTGAACAGGTTGTCAAGCGTCACCTTCTGGTACTGCTTGAAGGACTCCTCCTTTGCCTCCTGCTTGCGCTGCTCCACAAGCTCTCTTGCGAGCTTTTCATCCGCAACGGCGTTGAAGGTGTCTCCCGCCGAGGGAACCTCCGCAAGTCCCGTTATCTCGACAGGCACCGACGGGCCTGCGCTCTTTACCGCCCTGCCCTTGTCGTCGGTCATGGTTCTGACTCTGCCGACGGCGGTGCCGGCAATTATCACGTCACCCATCCTGAGCGTTCCGTTCTGCACCAAAAGCGTGGCTATGGGACCTCTGCCCTTGTCAAGCCTTGCCTCTATCACAGAGCCTTTTGCAAGGCGGTTCGGGTTGGCTTTCAGCTCGAGCATGTCGGCGGTGAGTATGACGTCCTCTAAAAGCTCGTCTATTCCCGCTCCGGTCTTTGCGGATACCGGCACGCATATGACGTCGCCGCCCCACTCCTCCGGCACAAGCTCATGCTCGGTGAGCTGCTGCTTTATTCTGTCCGGGTTTGCACCCTCTTTATCCATCTTGTTTATTGCGACTATTATGGACACTCCGGCAGCCTTTGCATGGTTTATGGCCTCTACAGTCTGCGGCATGATTCCGTCGTCCGCCGCCACCACAAGTATCGCTATATCCGTGACCATTGCTCCTCTGAGCCTCATTGCGGTGAACGCCTCGTGTCCGGGGGTGTCAAGGAAGGTTATCTCCCTGCCGCCTACGCTCACCCTGTACGCACCTATGTGCTGGGTAATGCCTCCCGCCTCGGTTGCGGTGACGTTTGCATGCCTTATCCTGTCCAAAAGCGAGGTCTTGCCGTGGTCAACGTGTCCCATGACAACCACAACGGGGCCCCTTGGAACCAGGTCCTCCGGCTTATCCTCGTCATCGACAATCAGCCTTTCCTCGATTGTGACTACAACCTCATGCTCTACCTTTGCGCCCATTTCCTCCGCAACAAGCGCCGCTGTGTCAAAGTCTATGGTCTCGTTCTGAGTAGCCATCACGCCAAGGCCTATGAGCTTCTTTATCACCTCGGCGGCGGTTGCCTTGAGCTTTACGGCAAGCTCCGAAACGGTTATCTCGTCGGGTATTAAGACCTTGAGCTGCTGCTTTCTCGCCCTCTCAAGCTCGAGGCGGCGCATCTTTTCAACCTCCGTCTCACGCTTGGTCGAAAGCCGCTCTTTTTTCTGCTGCTTTGACTTTTGAACGAGCTTTTGCTTCTTTTGATAGTTGTCGCCGAACTTGCTCTTCGAGTCCGCAAGGGTGTCGTACTTGTCGTTGTACTTGTCTATGCCCACATAGCTGCCCCTTGTGTCAACTACCTTCTTTTTTCCGCTCGACTCGTACGCCTCGCTTCCGCCCGAGTTGGTGACAAGCTGTACCCTCTCGCCTCTGTCCTGCTTCTTCGCGGGATGCTTCTTCTCGTCGCGGCGCGCTCCGCCGTCGTGAGGCTTGCCGCCATGATTCTGCACGGGATTTTCCTGCGGCTTTTCCTGCGGCTTCACATCGGGCGTTTTGTCCCCTGCCGGCTCTGTCGGCTCTGCATGCTCTGCCGCCCTGTCCTCGGCGGATTCGTCTGCGGGAGCCTTTTTCTCGTCGGACGCTTTTTGCTCTTCCGTGTTCTCCGCGGTTTCGGCCGCGGTTTCGGCTGTGGCTTCATCTGTTGTCTCGACCGTGGCTTCTGCCGTGGGCTCAACCGTGGGCACAGGTATCTTTGTTTCCTCCGGCTGTGACGCAGGCTCGGATACGGGCTGTGACGCAGGCTCGGATACGGGCTGCTCGGCTTTGGGCTGCGTCTGCGCCGCGGCGGATGCGCCCGCCTCGCGGTTTTGAGCGTTTTGTCTGTTCTTCCTGCGGTCGTTGTTTTTATTTTCGGCATGCGCAGACTGTCTTTTTTGCTCCTGTCTTGAGCGTCCGGGGCGGTATGCGAAGTATCCGTCAAAGCTGTCCACCTGATTTTTCTGGGTATAGTACTCCAAAACGTAGTTTACCTCCTCAGGCGTGAGCATGGCGGACGCTTTTTTTGCGCCGTACCTGCCCGCAAGGCAGTCTATTATGTCGTTTGCCGGGAGTTTAAGATCCCTTGCAAGGTCGCTTAATTTGTATTTTGTAATCATAGGCAAATCTCCTTATTCAACATTTTGTGACGCTCCCCGTCCTCTCAAAGCTCCGTAAGCCCCTTTTTCATGGCTTTCATAAATCCCCCGTCTGTCACGGCAAGTATTGCAAACGCCTTGCCCAGGGCGGAGCCTATTTCATCGGTCGTAAGCCCGATTTTGTACATCTGCACCCCCTCGGTGTCGCAGACATAGCTTATCTCGGAAAGGGAATTGTCCGATATGTCGCTCGAAACTATCACGCCGTATGCGTCGCCGCGGCGGCAGCAGTTTTTCACCTCATCCATTCCGCCGGTCAGCTTTCCCGCTTTTCGGCAGATGGTGAGCGTTCCGGTTATGTCCTTCATTTTTCTTCATCGCCCGCTTTCTTTAACTGCTCCTCAAGGCTCTTATACACCTCTTCCGGCACCGTCACGCCGAACGAGCGCTCAAGCCTTTTTGCCTGCGCGGCCTTCTTGAGGCATTCGAGGTTTCGGCAGATGTATGCGCCCCTGCCCGACTTCTTTCCGGTGGGGTCCACAAGTATCTCCCCCTCGGGCGTGCGCACTATCCTTATCAGCTCCCGCTTGTCCTTTGCCTCCTTGCAGCCTATGCAGGTGCGGACGGGCTGCTTTTTCTTACTCGTTGCCATTGCCGTCACCGCTGTTTTCTTCCGATTCGCCTGATGCGTCGGCAGAATCGGGCATGTCTGATGCATCAAGTGCATCCGCTGCGTTTGCGTTCATATTTTCATCCGCGCTTTCAACAGGCGTCTGCGCTGCGACTATGTCTATTTTATAGCCCGTGAGCCTTGCCGCAAGCTTTGCGTTTTGTCCCTTGTTTCCTATCGCCAACGACAGCTGGTTTGCCGGCACCGTCACGGTGCAGCTCTTTGAGCCGTCCTCGGCAAGCTCCACCTTTACAACCTCTGCGGGTGAGAGCGCATGGGCAATAAACTCCGCCTCATCGTCGCTGTAATTTATGAGGTCTATCTTTTCGCCGGAAAGCTCGTTTACTATGGCGTTTATTCTTGAGCGTCTGGGGCCTATGCATGCTCCGATGGCGTCTACGCCGGGGTCGCGGCTTGCAACCGCTATCTTGCTCCTTGAGCCTGCCTCGCGGGAGATGCCCTTTATCTCCACTATTCCGTCGTATATCTCGGGAACTTCTATCTCAAAAAGTCTCTTTACAAAGTCGCGGTGGGTTCTTGAAACCTTTACCGACGGCTTTCTGTCCGGATTGAGTATGCCGACTACGTACACCTTTATGATGTCCCCCGCTTTTAAGCTCTCGCCGGGAATCTGCTCGCTCTTGGGAAAGTATATCTCGTCTTTGTCTATGGACAAAATCGCGTTGCCGGTCGCAGGCTCCACCTTTAAGACGGTGGCCGCGACAAGCTCGTGCTCCTTGTCTTTATACCTTGAAACAAGTCTGTCCCTCTCAAACTGCTTTATGTCGGAACGTATAGACTGCTTTGCGCTCGACGCCGCAACGCGTCCGAACTTTGATGCTGACAAGGGAAGCTCGCATACGCCGCCGACAACCGCGTTCGGGTCATAAGTCTTTGCGCTGTCTAAAGATATCTCGTTTGCGGGATCTTCCGGCTCCCCCTCCACAACCGTCTTTAAAAGGCACATGCCGAATATCTGCTTGTCGGGGTCTATATCCACCCTGACGTTTTCGGTCTCGGGATAGTCGCGCTTTATTGCTTTGAGTATTCCCTGCCTTATCCTCTCAATGAGCACATCCTGTGCAATGCCGCTCGACTGCTCTATGCCTGAAAGAGCCTCGAAAAATTCCTTGTTCATAATCTGGTAACCAATCCTTTCATGTATTCAGTTTGAATAATCGGGGCAAACCCGAAATTGCCTTAAATAATCCTTCAGAACAGATCCCCGTCGTCGTAAAGCTTTACAAACGCGCATTCGCCGAGCGGGATGAGCTGCTGTGATCCGTCGTCAAAAGTAAGGGTGACAGAGCCGTTTTCATAGCCGGAAAGCGTTCCTATAAGCTCTTTTTTGCCCTCATGCTCTCTTATAAACCGCACTCTTACCTCGTCGCCTATGCAGACCTCGAAGTGCTCCGGACGCCTCAGCTCCCTGCCGAGTCCCGGCGAGCACACCTCGAAAACATATGGCGTGGATATCGGGTCGGTCTCGTCTAAGAGCTTGTCGAGCGGCCTGTGAAGCGACTCGCAGTCGTTCATGTCTATTCCGCCGTCCTTGTCGATAAAGACCCGAAGGTACCACGTTGCGCCCTCCTTTTCAAACCTGACGTCCCACAGATAAAGTCCCAGCTCGTCGCAAAGCGGCTGTGCGAGCGCGCGCACCTTTGCAACCGTTGCGCTGTCCGCCATGTTATCACCCCTTTAAAAGTATTCATACAAATATAAAAGACCGGAACGAGAAAATTCCAGCCTTTCATTAAGAGTTATTAACGGTATTATACCACCGCATCATTTAAAAATCAAGACCCTGCGCACATTTTTACCGCATCTTTAACATGTTTTTTCGCCGTCGAGGTAAATTCTCGGCACTCTTTGGCTTATTCCGCACACAAGCTCGTACCCTATGCTGCCATACATCGCCGCAAGCTCGTCCGCAGTGACCGACAAGTCCCCGTCCCTGCCGAAGAGCGTCACTATGTCGCCCTCCCTTACGCCGTCTATGCCGCTTACGTCTATCATGAGCTGATCCATGCACACCCTGCCTATGACCTTAGCGTACTTTCCCCTGACTATGACCCGTGCGCGGTTTGAAAGCGCCCTCGGGTAGCCGTCGGCGTAGCCTATGGACACTGTGGCTATTTTGGTGGGCCTTTCGGTGACAAACGTCCTTCCGTAGCTGACGCTCACTCCCGCCTCCACCGTCTTTACCTGCGACACGCATGCTTTAAGCTCCATGACCGGCTCGATGGGGAGCGCAAGCTCCCTTTTTCCGTCCGGCTTTAAGCCGTAAAGCATTATGCCTATTCTTGCAAGCTCGCTCCGAGGGTCAAAGTGATACGCAGCCCCCGCAGAGTTGAGAAAGTGCATGCACCAGCCGCCCTTTCCCCGCCTTGAAAGCTCCTCTTTAAGGCTGCATATAAGCTCGGTCTGACGGGCGGTGTACAAAACATCCTCTTCACTGTCGCTGTCCGCAACGCTTAAATGCGTGAATATCCCCTCCACGTCTATGCCGTCAAGCGCCGCTATCCTTTCGCACTCGTCGGCAAGCTCCAAAACGCTCGCACAGCGTATGCCTATTCTCGTCATGCCGGTGTCAACCGCTATGTGGCACCTGATTTTTTCCCCGCCGCCCACGGCGCGGCAGAGCTTTTCGGCGTACTCATACTCCGTGATCGCCTGTATTATGTCGTACTCCGCAAGCTGCGGCGCGTTTTCCGGCGGCGTGTAGCCGAGTATGATTATGCTGCCCTTAACGCCCAGCTCCCTCAGCTCTATCGCCTCTATGAGGTTTGACACCGCGTACCACTTTGCGCCCGCCTTCTCAAGGCAGGGTATGACGCCGCCGGCGCCGTGTCCGTAACAATTTGCCTTTACAACGCACACCGCCTCGCATCCGCCGCTCAAAAGCCCGCGGCACAAATCAAAGTTTTTTCTCAACCTGTCAAGGTGTATCTGCGCCCACGCCCTTTTCAGCGTGTGCTTTGTATTTATATTGCTCAAATTCATTCCTCCTCGGAATTTATTCTATTTTTATTGTACATAATATACGAATATTCGCGTTTTAGTGGCGATAAAATTGTTTACTCATACGAAATTTCAAAAACCCCTTGAAACACGGCGCTATCTGTGAGAAAATTTAATAGTATATCATGTTAATTATACACTAAATTCTATCAATCCCTATCAATTATATACCGTTAAAGCATTCGGTATATACGGTTTCACTATAAAAAAGAGGACGGGGCCGATATGATGAACATACGGAGGGTGCAAAATTATGAAAGCCTATGGCGTTGATTCAAAGGTATTAACAGACAGAGCGGTAACCGCATGCTTTACGGGACATCGTCCGGAGAAGTTTCCGAAGAAGCTGCAAACTCCTCAGGGCGTGACAAAGCTTTATGACGAGCTTGCCCGCCAGGTTGACGACGCTGTCATGTCCGGATATCATGTTTTTATCACCGGCATGGCAAGGGGCGTAGACACCTGGGGCGGCTTGTATGTCGCAAAGCTCAAGCGCGAGCATCCGGAGCTTGGATTAAAGCTTGTATGCGCAGTTCCGTTTGCCGACGAGGAGAAGCGCCGCAGGGGCAAGGATTTGGAGGACTTCAGGACGCTTGTTGAGAGCGCGGACGAAGTCTTGTACATATCTCAAAATTACGTCCATTGGGGATACCAGCTCAGAAACGAGTTCATGGTTGACCACTCGTCGCTCCTGATGGGCATAATATGCCGAGACGAAGGCGGCACGGCAAACACCGTCAAGTACGCCAACAAGCAGCAGATGCGCTCATCCGTCATGGACATAAGAAACGAGTTTTCAATGTTCGGTTTGATGCCGCACGATTTTATGGACCGAGACTGATCTCATAGGCTCACATGCGCAAAAAAATCCGTAAACATTATACAGCAAGCTGCGGCGAAATTCAATAGTGTGCTTAACGGACGCATGCGGCGCGGAGGATTGTGCCGTGCGGCATGTTACGTCTGCGGGCGGCATGAGGACGGCGCAGGGACGGCTGCAGGTATGAAGTGGCTCTCATCGAATCGGAGGTTATAAATGGCAAAACGTAAACGAACGCAGGTAAAAGTGCTGCTTGTATACTTATCGACACTGCTTGTCTGCATTTTAATATTCGGAACGGCTGCGCTTTTTTTGATGGACGTGTTTGTCACTCAGCCCGCGCAGGAGCGTGAGCAGGAGGAGCTTGCCGCGCTTGAGGGAGAGGACGAGCCGGAGGCTGCGACAGACTACTCTGCCCTAAGAAAGACATACCTGTTTGTCGGAGCAGAAAACCAGACCTTAAACGGCATGGCGCTGATAAGGGTTTTGCCGGACAGCGGAAACATATTCATAGTTCCGGTGTCAAAGCTGACGCTTGCGACGGTGGGAAACATAAGCGGAACGATGTCTGCGCTCTTTGAAAGCGGAGGCATGGACTACCTGATAAGCGCGGTGGAGAGCACGTTCGGCATAAGCTGCGACAGCTATATAAAGATAACCAACGAGGGTTGAAAGTCGCTTGTGGAGTATTTCGGCGGCGTGACGAGCTACACGTTCCCGGAGGAGCTTTACTACAAAAACGAGGACACCGGCGAGCTGACGAGCTTTTCACAGGGTCCCGCATCGAGGACGCTGTGGGGAGACGATTTAAGAAGGATAATCACCTACCCGCTTTACACAAACGGCGAGCAGACGACCGTGTCGGTCATAGGCGAGCTTTCGGTTTCGCTTATAAACTCGGCGTTTACGACGCATGCGGAGGACGTGAAGAACAACCTGCAAAGCATATTCAACACCATCTTCAACAACTCCGACACAAACATCACCACTCCGAGCTTTAACGAGATGCGTCCGGCATATGAGTACATGCTCGACAACTTCACCACTCCGGCGAGCTACCGACTTGCAAAGGGCACGTGGGACGAGAGAGGATACTTCACCGTTGCGGAGGACTTTAAGACGGAGCTTGCGGAGTATTTTGAGCTTGAAGAGGCGGCGCAGTAAGCCGTCACAGGCATTCAGCCGATGCATGGGTGCAGGTGTGCATGGGTGCAAGGGCGTGCGCCCATAAATTCCGCAGATTCCGCGGGGCAGGCATACTATGCATGCCGAGCATGCCGACATAAAAAGTATTTCCACATAAAAACCATAAGCCAAGGCGCTAAAAAGGCGCTTTGGCTTTTATTTTGCCGATACTTCTTGAAACTCTAAGGAATATGGGATATAATCATTATGAATAATTATATGAAAATCAAAGAAAGGGTCTTTTTCAAGGCGGCGGCACAGCCATCTTTGCAAAAGGCGTGGTGCAAATATGGAGAACAAAGTTAAAGTCAGAATAATCGGCAGAGAGTACACCTTAGGAACGGACAACACCCCCGAGTACACCTTGGAGCTTGCGGGAAAGCTTGACAAGAGGATGAACGAAATGCTTGCGGCGAGCAAGACTTTAAGCGGCATAGACGTAGCCATACTTTCCGCGCTTGACGCAATGGACGAGGCTGCAAAGGCGTCCGCAAACGCCGACAACATCCGCCTTCAGCTCGGTGAGTACGTCACCTCGGCCGACAAGTCAAGGCAGCGTTACGAGTCGGCAAAGCGTGAAATTGCGGCGCTGAAAAAGAGAATAGAGGAGCTTGAGACAAGGCTTTCGGCAAAGATATGACCGGCGAGAAGCTTAAAAGCGGGCATTTTGCGGAGCTTTTGTCCCCTGCCGGATCACCCGAGGCTCTTGAGGCGGCGCTCAGGTGCGGTGCGGACGCGGTGTATATAGGCGGAAAGAGCTTTTCCGCGCGCCAAAACGCGCACAACTTTGAGCGCGAAGAGATACTTGACGCGGTTCGGCTCTGCCACACGTACGGCGCAAAGGTATACCAGGCAATAAACACCTGTGCCAACGACCGCGAGCTTTCGGCGTTGGGCGGGGAAATAGAGTTTGCATGCCGCGCCGGAATAGACGGCATAATAGTTCAGGATCACGCATGCGCGATGATTGTCGCGCGCTGCTGCCCGCAGATGCCGATTCACGCCTCCACGCAGCTCACCATACACTCCGAAAACGGGGTGCTTTGGGCTAAGGAGCAGGGGTACTCAAGGGTTGTTCTGTCCCGCGAGCTGTCAGAGGAGATAATAACAAGGCTTTCGGGACTGGGGATAGAAACGGAGATATTTGTTCACGGCGCGCTCTGCATGTCGGTGTCGGGTCAGTGCTACCTCAGCGCAATGATAGGCTCCCGCTCCGCAAACAGAGGGCTTTGCGCGGGTGCATGCAGGCTTCCCTTTTCGGCGGGAGTGGCAAGAGCCAGGGACGAGTATGCGCTTTCGCTAAAGGACATGGCGCTTGATGAGGACATGTCGTGGCTTAAAAGATGCGGCGCAGCCTCTTTGAAGATAGAGGGCAGGATGAAGCGGGCGGAGTACGTCGCCGCAACTGCCGATGCATACTCAAAGGCCATGTGCGGCGAAAGCTACGACCGCGACACCCTCAGGGCGGTGTTTTCAAGGAGCGGCTTTACGGACGGCTATTTTTCAGGCATGCGCACAAAAGACATGTTCGGCGCAAGGCGTCAGGAGGACGAGGCGCTGTCGGAAAGCGTGCTCCCGCAGATAAGAAAGATGTATCAGTCGGCGCCGCAAAAGTTTGTGCTCGACCTGACGCTTGAGGCGAGGGCGGGCCAGGAATGCCGCGTGCGGGCGTCGGACGGCGTGAACGAGGTGCGGCTGAGCTTTGAGCCGGCGCAGGCGGCCATAAACAAGCCCACAGACCCGCAAAGGGCGGCGGAGCAGCTTTCTAAGCTCGGCGGCACGCTCTACCGTGCGGGAAAGATATCTGCGGACATAGACGCAGGGCTTATGATACCCGTTTCACGCCTTAACGAAATGAGACGTGAGGCTGTGTCTGCTCTCGACGGTGAAAGGTGCAGGGCGCTGACGAAGATAAAGCCGTTTGACCACGGCGAGCTTGAGCGGCTGATATCCGGCGCATGCAAGCCGAGCGGGTTAAAGGGCGCGCATGCGGGCAAACTAAAGTACGTAGTGCGGGTGCAAAATATCGGGCAGCTTGCCGAAATGGAGCTTGATAAGGTTTACAGGATAGTTTTGCCGCTCGGCAAATACAGACAGGCGCTTGACGCGGGGCTTAACAGGGGCATGGTTGTTTTGTCACTCCCCCGCTTTACCTTTGACGAGGACGGGGTGCTCAAAAAGATGACCGCGGCGTTTAAGAGCGGTTTTAGGGTGTTTGAGTGCACAAACTGTGCGCATATGCGGATGGTTAAGCTTATAGGCGGTGAGGCTGTAGGCGGGTTCGGGCTGAACATCACAAACAGCCTTGCGGCAAAAAGCATGGAGCGCTCAAGCTCTGAGCCTGACAAGCTTCGCGCGATGACCCTTTCGTTTGAGCTTAAAGCGTCGCAGATAAGAGAAATTTCAAAAAACGTCGGCGTGCCGACCGGCGCGCTTATATACGGAAAACTTCCGCTGATGCTCATGGTCAACTGCCCCATACGTGCGCAGGTGGGCTGCAAAAACTGCAAAAAACGCCTGACGGACAGGACGGGAGCTGCTTTTCCGATCCTGTGCGCAGGCTCAGACGACTTAGATTATTATGAGCTGCTGAATTCAAAGCCGCTCGTCATGTCTGACAAGCAGTGCGATCCGGGCGTGGACTTCGGAATACTTTACTTCACGGATGAAAGTCCTGAACAGGCGGCAAAGGCGCTTTCGGACTTCATTGAGGGCAGCCCGCCGCAGGGAGACTTCACCCGCGGGCTTTACTACAGAGGAATAATATAGATAGATAAACGGAGTAGCTTATTATGATTATCAGATTTAAAAAACTCAGCGAAAACGCAATAATACCGCATGCGGCGACGGCGGACAGCGCAGGGCTTGACCTTCACGCATGCATAGGTTCCCCGCTTGCGATAAACCCCGAAGAGGTCGTGAGCGTGCCATGCGGGGTGGCATGCTGCCCGGAGCGGCGAGATGTCGTAATGCTGATATTTATCCGCTCGTCTTTGGGCAGAAAGTACGGGCTGACCCTTGCAAACTCTGTCGGCGTGATTGATTCCGACTACCGAGGGGAGATAATAGTGCCGCTTATAAACCACGGCAGCGAGCCGTATGTGTTAGAGCCGGGCGAACGATTTGCCCAGCTTGTTACCCTGCCCGTAATTTTTCCGCAGGCCGTGGAGGCGTCGGAGCTTCCCGATACGGAGCGCGGCGAGGGCGGTTTCGGGTCCACGGGAAAGAAGTAAAACCTGTGCCATGAGGCAAATCGACGCTTTGCCCGGCTCGTGACATTGCCCGTAATTTTCCCGCAGGCCGTGGAGGCGTCGGAGCTGCCCGATACAGAGCGCGGCGAGGGCGGTTTCGGGTCTACGGGAAAGAAGTAAAAATTTTCGGCTGCCGGCGCAGCCGTTTGGATGCGCTGTCTTTACGGCACGGCTTAAAGGCGGCTCATCTTAAAGACGTACGCTTTGGGGACTTGTGTATTAAAGCCGGTACACTTTAGACCGAGAGGGGCGCTTTCGGCGTGCGGGCACATGATCCGCAAAAATTATCTCCTTGCGCAGGCCGATAAGGGCTAGCATGCAGGGTAGAACCATAAGCCCGTTGAATATGTCGCTTAGCTGCCAGGCGGTATCGAGTCTTGTCACGCCGCCTAAAAAGCATGCCGTGCAAAACATCAAAGGGTAAACGGCGCACATGGCATGCTCGGCAAGCGTCTTTTTAGGGCGGGATTTGTCATGTTCGGTGTTGCCTTGTTCGGCGTTGCCATACTTGGCATTGCCATACTTGGCATTGTGTGCATTCATACGGCATCCGCTCACGAGATAATCAAATGCGGCGGAGCCTATTTTTGACCACCCTATGACGGTTGCGGCGGCAAAGGACGCTATAATCACCGCCACAACTATGCCCGAGCTGTCGTAAAAGCAGGTTTTAAACGCCGCTATCACAAGCTCTGCGCCGTCAAGTCCCGAGCCGGCAGCTCCGGACGAGAGTATTCCGAGCGCAGTCAGGGTGCATATTACAAACGTATCTATCACCACTTCGAGCATGTTCATCAGCCCCTGTTCGCGGGCTGTTTTGCACCCCGATTCGGCGTGTATGGCTGCGGTAGTTCCAAGCCCCGCCTCGTTTGAAAACACACCTCGCTTAAAGCCGGTGGATAGTGCGGTTTTGACCGCATACCCCGCCGTGCCGCCCGCAAACTGTCTGATGCCGAATGCGCCGCAGAAAATCTGCTCAAAGGCAGAGGGCAGCGCATCTATATTCGAGCATATGAGCCAGACCGACGCCGCGACATATCCCACGGATATCAGCGGCAGGAACACGCTGCAAAACTTTGCTCCGAGGTCTTTGCCGGAAAAAAGGCATGCTCCGGCAAAAACCGCAATCACGGCAGCGGTCGCCCACGTCGGGACGGAAAGCTCCGACTCAAGTGCGCTCGACGCCGAGTTGACCTGCGCCATGCTTCCCATCCCGAAAGACGCGGCAACCGTCAGCGCGGCGTAAATCCATGCCGCGGCGGGCTTTTTTAAACCGAGGGACAGAGCGTACATTATTCCGCCTTTTTTGCCTTTGCCGTCGGGTATACTGTATTTTATACTGAGCACGCCTTCGGCATAGGACACAGCCATGCCGAAAAACGCCGACACCCACAGCCAGAACACTGCCCCCGCCCCGCCAAGCGTGAGTGCGGTGGCGACGCCTGTTATGCTGCCCGTGCCGACCGTTGCGGCAAGGGATGACGCTATGGCGCGGTATGCGCTTGTGCCGCCCCTGAGTTCGCGTCGGGCAAAGCGCAAAGCCTCCGGCATCGCCCTTAGCTGTACAAATCCGGTTTTAAGGCTGAAATACAGCCCTGCAAGCACTATCAGCAAGACCGTGGGCATGCCCCACACCGCATCGCTTATCGCCCTGAGCATTTTTATCCCCTTTCGTTTTGTAAGTACACCGTTTGTGTCTTTTGTATTTTGCATGCAGAAATATCCGCAAGAATTTCAGGAGCAGCAGTATGAGAAAGTATCAGCCAAAGGGTGCGCCGCTTGTCATAATCGACCTGGCGCTTTTAGTTGTCACCGCCGCGCTTACGGTGCTCATGAGGATTTACCTTGTCTCCTTTGAAAATATTATGATAGCGTTAATATGTTTATTCTGGATAACCGCCGTGCTGTTCGGATTTATTCTGCTGCCCGCATACTTTCGCCGCACCGTCATGTACGTGTCGGGCGCGGAAATAAGCATACACACCGGACTGTTTTTCTACCGCAGAGAGTGCATGAAAATATCGGCAGTACAGTACGTGACTACTATCTCCTTCCCGCTGAGCAGGTTTTCGGGCTTTAACTTTATACTCGTGCGCGGGTTGGGAGGAACGCTTGTTCTGCCCTTTTTAAAGAGCGACGATTGTGAGGATATATCAAACTTTATACACCTCAAAATTACCGAGCGGTGAAGGGAGGCGCACTCGTGACGGAACGCACAGCACAACAGCACCCGATAAAGCTCCTGTCCTATACAACACGGTATTTCTGGCTTCTTATCATACCGATAGTGAGAAGCCTTTACTCGTTGAGTCTTGATGCAAACGCATTTAAGACGTGGCTGAAGGGCACATGGTTTGACCTTATAGTAGTTGCGGCGATACTTGTGTTTGCGTGGCTGCGGCTTGTGAGCGTGACCTTTACTTTTGACCACGAAAAGATAATCGTGCGCAGAGGTATCTTTGTCGCCGCTCAGGACGTCGTATGGTATAAAGAAATCTCTACTTTGAGTATAAAGCAAGGCTTTTTATACAGACTGGTGGGTGCATCGACGGTATACATCGGCACTAACGCAGGAATATTTGACAAGGCGGACATCACGCTTGTGATGAAACGTTCCGACGCGGACAGGCTTACGCCTCGGTAAAAGGCTCGCGTGCAAAGAGCCTTAACTACTCCATCTCTACAAACCGCCTTAAATTATTGATCTTTTCTATACTGTCCTCCTCTACACTTTCGGGAGTTATCGTGGCGCTTGCGTTTATAGTCGAGACGTGGCAGGTGTTTGACCGAGAGGTTGAGGCGAGAATAATTTTAGACACGCTGAGCGAATTTGCCGACAGGCTGTCGGTGATTGTTCCGCCGATAGCTGCGGGTATATCAATAATCATCGCGGGAAGCTGGCTTATATCATTTATTACAAACGTGTTTTATTTTTGGGGATACGTGCTGACCAAGTGTTCCGACAGTCTTTATCTTAAAAGCGGGCTTTTGTCCCGAAACCGCCACATAATCAAGCTGGACAGAATCAACTATATAGACTTAAAGCAGAGCTTTCTTGCAAGGATGCTGCGCATATCAAGCCTTCACTGCCAGTGCTCGGGATACGGATCTACCGGACGCTCGGAGCTTTCGGTTGTCATGCCTATAACAAGCTCCCGAGAAATAAGCGGCGCGATATCGGAGGTGTTCCCCGATTATCCCTCTCCGCGCATAGAGCTGAAGCCTGCGCCGAGGAGCTTTATGGGGTTTTACTTTTGGCCTGCGCTTTTATGCGTGATTCCGCTTGCCGCGTATGCGCTGATAAACGCCATGCTCCCGACATGGAGCTCGGTTGCGCAAACCGCCATGATAATAGCGGAGATACCGATTGTGTGGCTTGCTGTGGTCAAGACGCTTTCCGTGTTCACGACCGGCATAGGCATGAGCGAGGGGCACATCATCATGCGCTATTCCCGCAGGTACACCTTCCACACAGTCATTGCGCCCAAGGACAGGATTACAAAGGTTGTTTTAAGGCAGAGCGCCATGCAGCACATATCGGGAAACTGCACCGCGATAATATACACATCCTCGGACAGCAAAACGAGGCATCACATTTACGGGCTGAAGCTTGACCGTGCGCTCAGCTTTTTTGACCGCGACGAATTCGATTTGTTTTACCGCGAAAGCACAAAAGACAGCTTCTCAAAACTTTTTTCAAAAAAAGCTTGACAAACGGCTTGCGATTATCTATAATAAATAAGTCGCTTAGCGCGCCTGTAGGCACACGCAGGTGTGCAGATGATGTGGCTGTATAGCTCAGTTGGCTAGAGCATTCGGTTCATACCCGAAGTGTCACCGGTTCAAATCCAGTTACAGCCACCAAACCTCGGCCCGTTGGTCAAGCGGCTAAGACACCGCCCTTTCACGGCGGAAACATGAGTTCGATTCTCGTACGGGTCACCAAAGCCTCGTTCCCAAGGAGCTATCCTTTAGGAATGAGGCTTTTCGTTTGTATGGTGATACCGCATGCTCGCATAAAAAACCACGGCTTGCGAAACTGCCGCAAACCGTGGTTATAATCGCTGCTGTCAGCGTGTAGTGTGTTCAGTAACTGAGCGTTTCTCCGGGCTTGACGCTGTAGAGCTTTTCGCCGCTCCACGTGTTCTCGCTGAGCCATATCTGCTTTGCGGAGGGGTTATAGACCATCCTCGACTGCGGGCTTACAGAGTACTCAAGCGCCTTATACGCCATGTGGTACTCGCATATTTCTATGTTTGTCGCATACCATATGTCCTGCCTGCCGCCCATGCGCTTTAAAAATCCCTCTATCACATCCCAGTTTCCGTCTCTTCTGAACTCGGCTGTGTGTCCCCAAAGGTAAAACAGCTTGGGCGTGTCGGGGTCAAGCTCCAAAAACTTATCGGCAAGCGCGCCAAGATAGGGGTCGTTGTGGTGGGCGGTCGCCCTCAGGTGCAGCCAGTCCTCCGGCAGCTCAAAGTCATCACGGGTGTTTACGGTGCGGCAGTACTTTATTCCGTTTGCCCGAAGAGCTGCGGCGGAGCGGTCGTCATATGCCCCGTACGGATACGCAGCGCCCCGCACCACCATGCCGTACTGCATCTCGAGATTTGCGCGGTCCGCGGCTATCTCATAGTTCAGCTCGGCGTCGGTGAGCGTGGTAAAGTTTCTGTGCTCCAAGCCGTGCACGGCGATTTCAACTCCGTGCTCCTTATAGTGCTTTTGAGCCTCCGAAAGGGTCAGCCTCGGCCATCCGCCCTCCGGCTCCGTACCCTCTTCGCGGTATATTCCGGAGCTGACGTTGAAGGTGCCCTTCACTCCGTACTCGTCCATCATATCCATAAGCTTCATATCGTCGTAATTGGCGTCGTCATAGCTCAGGGTCAGCGCCTTTTTAACGCCGCCCGGGAAACGCATATTAAGCATAGTTTTTTCCTCCTCAGATTATCGTTTATTTCTTAAATAAAGTATACCGCCCGAGAGGCGGCATTTCAATACTTCAAGAAAAAAAGGAAGTGCTTTTTACATGTCATCGCTGAAAAACATCATAGACACCCATTCTCACTACGACGATCCGCGGTTTGACGGGGACAGGTATGCTCTTGTCGGCTCGCTGTTTGAGCGCGGCATGTCGGCAATCATACACGCCGCAACAGACCTGCGCTCGACCATTTTCGGCATAAAATACGCCGAGCTGTTCCCGCGCTTTTACACCGCCGCGGGGATACATCCGGAGTATGCGCCGAAAATGCTCCCTGCGGAGCTTTGGGAGATAGAAAAGCTGTGCCGGCAAAAGGGCAAAAACAAGATAGTTGCAGTCGGCGAAATCGGGCTTGACTACCACTACCCGGGCTACGACAGGCGGGCGCAGATACGTCTTTTCAGGGAGCAGATACTTTTGGCGATCCGCTGCGGCTTGCCGGTTATAGTACACTCGAGGGATGCGTCGGGCGACTGCGTGGCGATATTAAAGGAGCTGAGGCCGAAAGGGGTTATGCACTGCTTTTCCGGCTCAAGCGAAACCGCGCGTGAGCTAATAAACATAGGCATGTACATAAGCTTTACGGGGGTTATATCCTTTAAGAACTCAAAAAAAGCAAGGGCCGCGCTTGAAGCCGTACCGCCCGACAGGCTTCTTTTGGAGACCGACTGCCCGTACATGGCGCCGGAGCCTTTGAGGGGTCAGAGATGCGACAGCTCCATGCTTGTATACACCGCCGCAGCCGAGGCATCGATAAGCGGCGTGACGGCGGAGCAGATAATCCTGCAGACCGAAAAAAACGCCCGCGCGCTGTTTGGGATATGATGCAAATGCAATGCATGCAATGCGTGTGCATATATGCCGTGCGCATACATGCCGTGAGTACACATGCGCACAAGCATAACCCGCAGAAAGCAGAGATATGTGCAGCGTGTGCATGCTGTACGGAAAAAAGTGAACAGATAAAAAAGCAAGCCCCGCAGCTATTGCCGCGAGGCTTGCTTTACACAACAGGGTTGATTAAAGCGTTTATATGGGTTTTAGTTATCGACAAAGCTTTTATCGGGCGCGATGTTTCACATGAAACACCGATTACATAGGCGATGCCGCGCATGCGCACCCGCTTTTTATATAGCTGATACGTTTGTCGTTTCTTAATCAGAGAGAAAACTTATAGTACCCTGACTCCGGTAACAACACGTGAGGAAAGTTTGCGCCTACGGAATATAATTGTCTCGTCACAGGCGTTAGTATAGCTTGCGCCTACGGAATCAGGTGCGTCCGTAACGCCAAAACGTTACTGGTATATGCTTCCTAAATGTCCGATACTATTGTCCGTTTCTCAATCAAAGTTCAAACTCAAAGTACCCTGACTCCGGTAACGACACGTGAGGAAGGTATGTGCCTACGGAATTAAGTATGACCGTCACGTTAATGTAACCGGTCCATACTTTCTGCAAGGTCAGTGTACCTGCATTTTCTTATAGACCTTCAGGCTTTATAGCACTCTTACTCCGGTTACACCCTCTATAGCAAGTATTTCTTTTTTAGTGGTATCCACGACTTCGCCGGTGACATCGAGCATGGTATAAGCCCAGTCCTTCTTTGACTTATTGGCTATGGCTTCGATATTTCCGCCTGCCTTTGAAATTGCAGATGTGACCTGCGCAATGATTGCGGGCACGTTCTTATGTATGACGCACACAAGGTGGTCTGCCGTCTTTGCAAGCTCGCAGTTGGGAAGGTTCACGGAATTTATGACCTTGCCGGTCTCTATATAGTCGATAAGCTCGTTTGCCGCCATGCATGCGCAGTTGTCCTCCGACTCGGGAGTGGATGCTCCGAGGTGGGGTATGGCCGTCACGCCCTCAACGCCGATAAGCTCATCGTTCGGGAAGTCTGTGATATATGCGCTGACATCGCCGCTTGCAAGCGCCGCTATTATATCCTTGGTGTTTACAAGCTCGCCTCTTGCAAAGTTGAGTATTCTCACGCCCTTTTTCATCCTCGAAATGCTGTCGGCGCAAACCGTATCCTTAGTGTCGCTGTTATAGGGCAGGTGCAGGGTGATATAATCGGACACGCTGTAAAGCTCGGCAAGCGTCTTTACAACCGTCACGCCCGGCTTCATGCCGAGTGCGGCATTTACAGACAAAAACGGGTCATAGCCCACTACCTTCATGCCCAAAGAAAGCGCGGTATTTGCAACCTTTACGCCTATTGCGCCGAGTCCGACGATACCTAAGGTCTTGCCCATTATCTCGGGGCCGGCAAACTGAGACTTGCCTTTTTCGACGAGCTTTGAAACCTCGTCGCCCTTGCCCTTTAAGGTCTTAGCCCAGTCGATTGCGGCGGCAATCTTTCTTGAAGTCATCAAAAGTCCCGCTACAACCAGCTCCTTTACGGCGTTGGCGTTTGCTCCGGGGGTGTTGAACACGCATATTCCCGCCTCAGAGCAGCGGTCTATCGGGATGTTGTTTACTCCTGCGCCCGCTCTTGCTATTGCTATCAGCTCGGGGTTGAACTGATAGTCGAGCATGTTTGCGGAGCGAACCATTATCGCATCGGGGTTTTCTGCGGCGTCCGACACGTTATAGCGGCTGCGGTCAAAGTTATCGGTGCCCACAGCGGCGATCTTATTTAAAGTAAGTATATTATACATTTTCAGCCTCAAACTTTCTCATAAATTCAACAAGCTTTTCAACGCCCTCATAAGGCATTGCGTTGTAAATGGACGCCCTCATGCCGCCGACGGTGCGGTGACCCTTGAGGTTGATGAGTCCTTCCTTCTTAGCCTCAGAGACAAACTTGGCGTCAAGCTCGTCGCTGCCGGTGACGAACGGAACGTTCATAAGAGATCTGTCCTTGCCCGAAACGGTTGCCTTAAAGAGCTTGGAGGAGTCGAGGTAGTTATACAAAAGCTCCGCCTTCCTGCGGTTGAGCTTAGCCATCTCGGCAAGTCCGCCCTTTTCAATTATCCAGTCCAGAACAAGGCCTAAGATGTATATGCCGTATGTCGGAGGAGTGTTGTACATGGATCCGTTGTCGGCATGTATCTTGTAGTTGAACATGGTGGGGGTGATATCCATTGCGTTGCCTATAAGATCCTCTCTTATGATGACAACCGTAAGACCCGCGGGTCCCATGTTCTTCTGCGCTCCGGCATAGATGAGTCCGAACTTTGAAACATCTACCGGCTCGGAAAGTATGCATGACGACATATCAGCTATCAGCGGGACGTCGCCGGTGTCGGGAAGCTCGTTGAAGCGGGTTCCGTAGATGGTGTTGTTATAGCATATGTGGAAGTAGTCAGCCTCCGGATCAAACTTGGACTTGTCAAGCTCGGGGATGTAAGAAAACGTCTTGTCCTTAGAGGACGCCACGACGTTGCACTTGCCGTACCTTGACGCCTCCTGATACGCCTTGTTAGCCCACTGGCCCGTGATGACAAAGTCCGCCTTGTTGTTGCGGTTCATAAGATTAAGGGGGATCATTGCAAACTGGCTTGACGCTCCGCCCTGCAAGAACAATACCTTATAGTTGTCGGGAATGCTCATGACCTGTCTTAGCTTTGCCTCTACGCTGTCTATGATAGCCTGGTATTCCTTTGAACGGTGGGACATCTCCATTACGGACTGACCGCTGTCGCCGTACTCAAGCATCTCGTCCGCCGCTCTTTTCAATACCTGCTCCGGCATCATCGCCGGACCTGCGCTGAAATTGTAAACTCTCATGTTGGATTCCTCCGTTAATCTAATAAAATAGCTACCATCAATTATACTTCATATAAATACAGGTGTCAACCATGCGAGAACAAAAATTTTCACTGCATTAAAGCAATAAATTTGTGGATAATCCCAAACCCCTCGCGGCGTTTGAGCGAATTATTGCGGATGTGAGCATCGGATTAACTTGACTTATAAAGGAATATGCATTACAATAATCGTTGAATCGACCTGCCGCAGTGCGGCGGGCTTAATAAATGTAATGTACAGGAGATCGACCATGGACAATTCACTCAAAACTATGGATAAAATCGTCGCGCTCTGCAAGGGCAGAGGATTTATCTTCCCCGGCAGCGACATATACGGCGGACTTGCGAACACGTGGGACTACGGCCCTTTGGGCGCAAGGATGAAAAACAACGTCAAGGACACATGGCGCAAGCGCTTCATTCAGGAGCGCCGCAACAGCTACGAGGTTGACGCGGACATACTCATGCACCCGAGGGTATGGGAGGCATCGGGACACGTTGCAAGCTTTTCCGACCCGCTTTTGGACTGCAAGGAGTGCAAAATGCGTCACAGGGCGGACACCCTCATAGACAACTTTGACCCGAATGCGCATGCGGACAAGATGACCAAGCAGGAAATGTTTGAGTTTATAAAAGCCCACTCAATCCCCTGCCCCCACTGCGGAAAGCACAACTTCACGGAAATAAGGGAGTTCAACCTGATGTTCCAGACCTACCGCGGAGTCACGGAGGACGCAAAGAGCATAATATATTTAAGACCCGAGAACGCGCAGGGCGAGTATGTAAACTTTCTTAACGTTCAGCGCAGCATGCGTGCAAAGCTCCCCTTCTCTATAGGACAGATAGGCAAGGCGTTCAGAAACGAGATCACCCCCGGCAACTTCACATTCCGCACCATAGAGTTTGAGCAGATGGAGTTCCAGACGTTTTGCAAGGAGGGCACCGACACCGAGCTTTATCAGTACTTCAAGGAGTTCGGCATGCGCTACTATCAGGATCTCGGAATACCCGCAGAGCATCTTAGGTTCCACGACCACGAAAAGCTTGCGCACTATGCCAAGGCGGCATGCGACATAGAATTTTTGTTCCCGTTCGGATGGGGCGAGGTAAACGGCACGCACAACCGCACAAACTTCGACCTCACACGCCACCAGGAATACAGCGGCACAAAGCTTGAGTACCTCGACCCCGAGACAAACGAGCGCTACATCCCCTTCATAATCGAGTCCACGTACGGACTTGACAGAACGGTGCTTGCGCTTTTGTGCGAGGCATACGACGAGGAGGTTTTGGACGCCGAGAAGAACGACATAAGAGTTGTTCTGCACCTAAATCCCGTTGTAGCGCCTTACAAGGCTGCGGTTCTGCCCCTTTCTAAGAAGCTGTCCGAGGGCGCGCTCAAGGTTTACGACAGCCTTTCAAAGAAGTTCATGGTGGACTTTGACGAGACGGGATCTATCGGAAAGAGGTATCGCCGTGAGGACGAAATCGGCACGCCGTGGTGCATAACCTATGACTTCGACTCCGAAACGGACGGATGCGTCACCGTAAGAGACAGAGACTCCATAGAGCAGGTCAGAATCCCGATTTCAGAGCTTGAGAGCTACATTTCCGACAGAATTGTATTCTGACAGAATTGTATTCTGACAACTAAAAAATAATGATAATGAAAATCCCCTCAGCAGCCGGCATGATGATGTCCGGTTTCCGAGGGGTGTTTTTTTGTTTTCAGTGTTGTTTAGGCTGCCTATTGCCGGCGGCGGGGTGTGGTGGCGGTGCGCGGATATATAGGGCATGCATGCCGCCATAACCCTGACCGCAGGGTATCCGTTTTCATCACAGCCGCCATGTCTGCCGACAAATTGTGCCGTAACACAGGGCGCAGGCGCATAAGAGTATAAAACTTTATGTATAATGCCTGCTGAGCAAAACTTGCTGTATAAAATTTGCCGGACTTACCGTGCATGTTTGCAGTGCATGCAGTGTATCGGGCGCGCATGTCCTGCCTGTGCTGTCCTGCGTGGTTACGCTTTTGTGCTCTTTGTCTTTTTAGTCGTCTTCGGCATTTTTATGCTGACCTCGCCGGACTGCAAGACCTTGCAGTCGCCGCTCGCCTCGACGACGAGTCCCGCGCGGTTGTCTATGCCGAGAACCTTGGCCTCAAACTTTTCCCTGCCGTTCTGAACGACAACCTCCTTGCCGATAAGTATCGAGCGGCGGCGGTATTCATCCATAAACTCGCATGTTGAGAGCATCTTCAGATACTTGTCCATTGACAAAAGCAGCTTCTCAAGCAGCTTTTTCTTCTTGGTCGGGCTGAGCGGCTTATCAAACACCACGCCTGCGATGTCCTCTATTTCATCGACAAAGCCGAGCTTGGGTTTGGTGAGGTTTATGCCCACGCCGATAATCGCGTGGTTGAGCTTTACGTTCTCAAAGTCGATGCTGCTTTCGGTGAGTATTCCGCACACCTTTTTGCCGTTGCAGTAGATGTCGTTCACCCACTTTATGCCCATTTCCTTGCCAGATTCCTCCTCGAGCACGCTTGCAACTGCGCATGCCACGGCGGGGGTTATCATAAGTGCGTCATATATATTTGTGTCGTTTCTGTATATCAGCGTAAAGTACAAGCCGGTGCCCTTGGGGCTGTAAAAATGCTTGCCCATACGTCCCCTGCCGTCCGTCTGCCAGCGTGTGGTTATGCATATATTAGGCTTGGTCTCTTTCATCGCAAGCAGCATTGCAATCGAGTTTGTCGACGGTATCTGTTCATAATCGTAAACATCAAACCTGACATCGCTCTTTACGCTTTTGGCCGGCAGCACATAGTGCTCATGATCGCCCATAAGCTCAAAATTTGACATGAAAAAGTGCCCGCGCTCATCAATCATAGTAATATTTGACCTCCGTTATACGTTCTGTTTTAAAAATGCGGCTCTTCTTCTTTTTAAAAAGAGCCGCGACCTGAGTATTTTATTTTTGATTTTAGATCTGTGCCGAGTAGTTGGGAGCTTCCTTGGTGATATAGATATCGTGAGGATGCGACTCCTTCAAGCCTGCGCCGGTTATGCGCACAAACTTTGTCTTTGTGTGCAAGTCGTCTATGGTATGGCATCCGCAGTAGCCCATACCGCTTCTTACGCCGCCGCAAAGCTGGAACACTGTATCGGAGAGCTGTCCCTTATAGGGTACTCTGCCCTCTACGCCCTCCGGAACGAGCTTCTTAGAGCCTGTCTGGAAGTATCTGTCCTTTGAGCCGCAAGCCATAGCGCCGAGGCTGCCCATGCCTCTATAGACCTTGAAGGAGCGTCCCTGATAGATTTCTATCTCGCCGGGAGCTTCGTCGCAGCCCGCCAGGAGCGAGCCGAGCATAACTACGTTTGCGCCTGCCGCCAAAGCCTTTACTATATCGCCGGAGTACTTTATACCGCCGTCCGCTATTACGGGTATGCCGTACTTTGCCGCCATGCATGCCGCGTCAAAGACCGCTGTTATCTGAGGAACGCCCACGCCGGCGACAACTCTTGTCGTGCAGATGGAGCCGGGTCCTATGCCGACCTTTACGCAATCTGCGCCAGCCTTGATGAGCGCCTCCGTGCCCTCTGCGGTTGCCACATTTCCCGCTATGACAGGAACACCCGGGAACGCATTCTTGACCTTTTCAACGCACTTTAAGATATTCTCTGAATGTCCGTGAGCGGAGTCGAGAATCAAGCAGTCTACGCCCGCCGCAACAAGTGCGCCCGCTCTGTCCAAAACGTCGCCCGTCACGCCTATTGCCGCGCCGCAGATGAGTCTGCCCTGCGAGTCGGTTGCGGAGTTGGGGTACTTGACCGCCTTCTCTATGTCCTTGATGGTTATAAGCCCCTTGAGGTATCCGTTTGCATCCACTAAAGGGAGCTTTTCTATTTTATACTTTCTTAATATCTGCTGAGCGTCCTCTAAGGAGGTTCCGACAGGCGCGGTTACGAGGTGATCTTTTGTCATCACTTCGCCGATGGTTGTTGTGTAGTCGGTGATGAAACGCATATCACGGTTGGTGATGATTCCGCAGAGCTTTCCGTTTTCGTCTACTATCGGGACGCCTGAAATGCGGTATTTGCTCATCAGCTCATCCGCATCCGAAACAAGATGATCCGCCGAGAGGAAGAACGGGTTTACTATTACTCCGTTCTGCGAGCGCTTTACCTTATCGACCTCTTCCGCCTGCATGTCTATCGTCATGTTCTTATGTATTATTCCTATTCCGCCCTCTCTTGAGACCGCTATAGCCATTGCGGACTCGGTTACGGTGTCCATTGCGGACGTCATGATAGGAATATTGAGCGTTATGCCCTTGCAAAGCGTGGTTTTAAGATCCACCAAGTTGGGCGTAACGTCTGATTCGCCCGGCACAAGCAGCACGTCGTCAAACGTGAGGCCTTCTTTTCCGAACTTCTCTTTGTACTCGGCTTCAAACATGTTTCCCATATTACCCTCCGTATCAGATTTTCAGATTTATTTTTACGTCAATTGTTGTGCTATTTAATCTAATATACTATATAAATGTCGCATAGTCAAGTACTGAAAACCGCTTTAAAGCGCGCTAACGCTAAAGCGGTAGTATTTTGCTCTTTAAAAATCGACTACAGCGAGGTACGCCTCTGTCGGGCGGTAATCCTCATCGAACATGAGCGGCTGATTTTTCACCTTTGCGCCGTCGAGCTTAAAGCTGTTCAGCCACGAATGACGGTTTGAGACGCCCCAGAAGGTGACGTTTTCTATCGCGCCTTTATACTGTCTGAAAATCTCAAACGCCCTTGCGTAGACCTTCGGCACGTTTTTGACGGCTTCATCCGTGACCTCCCTCACTCCCCCGTCCCACTTGACGCAGTTTACGTCCATTTCGGTGATGTGGATTTTAAGTCCTGTCTCGGCGTACATATCAAGTGCGCGGCGGAGGTCGTCAAACTCCTTGTCGCCGAAGAAGGCGTTTATATGGCACTGGCAGCCTATGACGTCCACAAGTCCCCTTTCCTTGAGCGAGCCGACGAGCTTTAATATGTTGTCGCGCTTTGAGGGCATGAACTCGTTATAGTCGTTGCAGCAAAGCTCTGCGTCGGGGAAGTGCTTTCTCGCCATGCCGTACAGGGTGTACAGGTAATCGTCGCCGAATTTTTCTTTATAGACGGTGTTTCTTAAATATCCGCCCGGCTTGTCCTGAATGGCTTCGTTCACGACATCCCAGCAGTAGCAGCCGGGAAAATGCTCCGCCATGAACTTGTAGTGCTCTATGGTGTTTGTCATCAGCTCTTGCGGCGTGAGCTGCTCGAATATGCCGTACGGGTAGGAACCGTGCCACGAGAGCGTATGCCCCCTGAGCGCTATGCCGTTGTCCTTGGCGAAGTTATATATTTTATCGGCAGGTGCGGTGTCCGTTTCAAGCGAGGGGTGCACAAACCTTTCGCGGTCGGTGATTTCGGGCAGCGGCGGTTTTTCGCCTCTTTTGAGCTTTGAAAAGTCGGGTCTCGGGTAGTTATGCGGGTGAACGCCGTTGTATTTCATCTCGTTTTCGGCGGTTATGGTGTCAAAGTTGTCCTTGACGGTTTCTGCCGCCTCATCAAGCCAGCTTGCGGCAACTGCCGCTCCGACGGTGAAATAGTCCTTATACGCCTGCTTTAATGTCTTCATTTTGTGCATCTCCCTTCGCTTTTTTTAGTGTGATATCAGTGCTTTTTGGGCAGTATCTTTTCCTTGTTGCCCATGTACGGTCTGAGCGCAACGGGGATGTTTACGCTTCCGTCCGCGTTCAGGTTGTTTTCAAGGAAAGCTATGAGCATTCTCGGCGGCGCCACAACGGTGTTGTTGAGCGTGTGGGCAAGGTACTTGCCGTTTTCGCCGTTTACCCTTATCTTGAGCCTTCTCGCCTGTGCGTCGCCCAGGTTAGAGCAGGAGCCGACTTCAAAGTACTTCTTTTGTCTCGGGCTCCACGCCTCGACGTCAAGGCTCTTTACCTTCAGGTCTGCAAGGTCTCCCGAGCAGCACTCAAGCGTTCTCACCGGTATGTCGAGGCTCCTGAACAGGTCAACCGTGTTCCTCCACAGCTTTTCAAACCACTGCATGCTCTCTTCCGGCTTGCATACCACTATCATTTCCTGCTTTTCAAACTGGTGGATTCTATATATTCCCCTCTCCTCGAGGCCGTGGGCGCCCTTTTCCTTTCTGAAGCAGGGCGAATAGCTGGTCATGGTTATGGGGAGCTGTTCTTCGGGGATAATCTGGTCGATAAACTTGCCTATCATGGAGTGCTCGCTTGTTCCGATGAGGTACAAATCTTCGCCCTCTATCTTGTACATCATGGCATCCATCTCGGCAAAGCTCATTACGCCGGTTACGACGTTTGACCTTATCATAAACGGCGGCACGCAGTATGTGAATCCGCGGTCTATCATGAAGTCCCTCGCGTATGATATGACGGCGGAATGAAGTCTTGCTATATCGCCCATGAGGTAGTAAAAGCCGTTTCCAGCGACTCGTCTTGCGCTGTCGAGGTCTATTCCGTCAAAGCTCTCCATTATGTCGGTGTGATACGGTATTTCAAAGTCGGGAACCTTCGGCTCGCCGAACCTTTCCAGCTCCACGTTTTCCGAGTCGTCCTTTCCTATAGGCACGCTCGGGTCGATGATGTTCGGGATGACCATCATTATGCTCTTTATCTTTTCTTCAAGCTCCGCTTCCCTCTTTTCAAGCTCTTCAAGCCTTTTTGCGGACTCTGTGACTTTTTTCTTTGTCTCTTCGGCCTTTTCGCGCTCGCCCTTAGCCATCAGCGCGCCTATTTCCTTAGAAAGCCTGTTTCTGTCCGCCCTCAAGCCGTCAGCCTCTGTTATGGCTGCTCTGTGCTCCTTGTCGAGCTCTATTACCTCGTCTACAAGCGGGAGTTTTGCGTCCTGAAACTTGTTTTTGATGTTCTGCTTTACTGCTTCGGGGTTTTCCCTCAAAAATTTAATGTCTATCATACCTGCTTATCCTTTCCGGCGCACATGTTCCACGTGGAACATCAGCCGTTGATGCCTCCGAGCAGATTTGCTATCGCTATCAAATCATCCTCGGAGTAAAACTCTATCGAAAGCGTTCCCTTGCCGTCTTTTCCTCTGACGGTCACCTTTCTGCCTATGGAATCCGCAAGGGACAGCTCTACTTCCTTTAAAAAGTTGTCCTTTTTCTCCCTCTGGGGCTTCTCACGCTGTTCTTCGCGCGGCTTTTTCACAAGCTCCTCAAGGTTTCGCACGGTGAGCATGTCCTTTTTCACCTTTGACGCAAGCTCCGCGCGGTACTCCTTGTCCTCTACGCCCGCAAGCACCTTTGCGTGTCCTGCGGATATCTCCCCGTCCCTGACAAGCTTCAGCGTCTGCTCGTCAAGCGTGAGTATTCTCAATGCATTTGCAACAGCCGGTCTTGAGCGTCCGACGATCCTTGCAACCTGTTCCTGAGTGTAGCCGTAGTTGTCCATCAGCTCCCTGTAGCCCTGTGCTTCTTCAACCGGATTGAGGTTTTCTCGCTGAAGGTTCTCCACAAGCGCAAGCTCCATGGTTCTGCGGTCGTCAAGGTTGCGTATCAGCACCGGAACTTCCTCAAGCCCCGCCATTCTTGCAGCCCGCCAACGCCTCTCGCCCGCGACTATCTGATACCCGCCCGTTTCAAGCGGACGCACCAGAAGCGGCTGAAGAACGCCGTGCTGCTTGATCGACTCGGCAAGCGCCGCAAGCGACTCCTCGTCAAAATCAGAGCGCGGCTGCTGCTTGTTCGGAAAAATTTCCGTAATCCTCAGCGTGCGGGTCGCACGTTCCTGAGATTCATTTTCTGTGAAAAGGGCGTCCATGCCCATTCCGAGTCCCTTTATCCTTGACATATGTCCTCCTAATGCTTCGTTTGCTCAAATACGGATCTGCTTTACTTTGCCGCCCTCTGCTTTATTCGAGCAAGAAATTCCATGCAGAACTCCTCATAGGATTCTGCGCCCTTAGACGTGCGATCGTAATACATTATCGGCTTTCCGTGGCTGGGCGCCTCCGAAAGCGCCACGTTTCTCGGTATCACCGTCTTGTACACGTCGCCCGGGAAGTATTTTTTGACCTCGTTCACAACCTGAGTGGTGAGATTGTACCTTCCGACATACATCGTAAACAGTATTCCTTCAATGTGCATGTAGGGGTTGTAGCCGTCCTTGACTCTTTTAATAGTATCCATAAGCTGCACGAGTCCCTCAAGCGAGTAGAACTCGCACTGTATGGGTATTAAAACCGAGTCGCAGCACGCAAGCGCGTTTAAGGTTATAAGGCTCAGCGACGGCGGCGAATCGATAAGTATGAAATCGAACATGTCCTTGACCGTCAAAAGCTGCATTTTAAGTCTCATCAGCCTGTTTTCTACCGATGCAAGCTCTATTTCCGCTCCGGCAAGCTTTTGCGCCGAAGAAATCAGCGACACGCCCTTGTACGCCGTGGGGACTATCGCATCCGCAGCTCTGCATGCGCCGATGAGCACCTCGTAAACCGTGTTGACTATCGCCTTTTTCCGCACGCCGAAGCCGGTCGTGGTGTTGCCCTGGGCGTCTATATCCACAACAAGCACCTTCTTGCCCTTGCCGCCCAACGCCGCCGCAAGGTTTACTACCGTCGTGGACTTGCCCACACCGCCTTTTTGGTTGGAAACGGTGATTATTTTTCCCATTGCTCTCTGCTTCCTCTCCTTTTCTACGTGGTGTAAGTTAGTCTATAATTTCAGTATAACACAAACGCAGGAGTTTGCAACAGGTTTTGAGCTTTTGGCGGGCATTTTTTTGGTCGAAGAGTGTCGAATTTTGTCGAATGGCGTAAAGCGGCGTCGAATGTTCCACGTGAAACATTGCTCAAAAAAGGCGTGAGCCGAAGCCCACGCCACTTATCCCTATGATTTTTTCAGCGGTATGCGTATGTGGTAGTCAAGGTAGTCCTCCGACTGCTGCTTGTCCACGTTTACCTCCACGCCCGCAATCTGCATCGTCTCCACGGCTTTGTTGACGGTGTTCATAAACAGCCGCAGGTCCTTAAACACCGCCGAGCCTTTGCGGATGCGCTGCTTGTACTTTTCGTACTCTATCATGGAGTCTATGAGCGCTTCCGTCTTTTCGACGTTTAACTTGCCCTTGACCACACGATTCAGCGCATCCATGCGCTTGTCCGGATCCGATATCTTCAAAAGCGCCCTTGCGTGGCGTTCGGTGAGGTTGTTTTCGGTGATGATTCTGCGTTCGGCAGCTGAGAGCTTCAAAAGACGCAGCTTGTTTGCAAGGGTGGACTGAGCATAACCAAGCCTTGCGGCGGCGTCCTCCTGAGTCATGCCGTAAAGGTCTATAAGCCTTGCAATTGCGTCCGCCTCCTCGAAAAAGCCCAAATCCCGCCGCTGTATGTTTTCTATCAGCGACATGAGCGCAGAGTTGCGGTCGGTGGCGTCGCAGACTATGCAGGGCACCGTCTCAAGCCCCGCAATCATCGCCGCACGCAGCCGCCTCTCCCCCGCCACAAGCTCGTAGCCGGAGCGAGTGCGCCTGACCAAAAGCGGCTGAAGTATTCCGTCCGTCTTTATGCTTGCCGCAAGCGTCACAAGCTCCCCGTGGTCAAAGTTCTTTCGGGGCTGATAGGGGTTGGGCGCAATGTCCTCGCACGGTATCTCCATGACCTGCCCCGAAACCGCAGGCTTTTTCTGCATCGCGGGAAATATCTTTGATATGTTTGGCATCCTGGCACTTCCTTTTATATGTATAAATAGATAAGCTTTCATACATATATTACCATACTGTAAGGAAAAGTCAACATAAAAATATCGGGCAAAATCGCCAAGGTGCGACCCTTAGCATGCCCGATACCCGCCCTAAAGCGGCGATTTGTCCATTTTAGCCTTGCTTCGCGGATAAATTGGCGGCGTGGGCTTGATTTTTCTTATCAAAACAAGCGTTCTGCCCTCGACCTGAGCTGCGGGCAGCTCGTATTCTACGCATTTTTCAAGCTTTCCGCCGAGCTTTTCGACAGCGGCAAGCGCGCTGTTCACTTCTTCCGACGCCGAAGGGCCTTTAAGCGCGGCAAACACTCCCCCGACCTTGACAAACGGCAGGCAGTACTCGCAAAGCACCGAAAGCCTTGCCACCGCCCTTGCGCATGCAATGTCGAAGCGCTCGCGCATCGCCTTGTTCTGCCCCGCATCCTCTGCCCTCGCATGCACAAGCGACGCATCGATGCCGGTTTTTTCGCAGACCTCGTGCAAAAAATTTATTCTCTTTTGCAGGCTATCCAAAAGCGTCAGGCTGATGTCCTCGCGGACGATCTTCCACGGCAGCCCGGGAAATCCCGCGCCGGTGCCGACGTCTATGACCTTAGGTCCGCTCAGCCCGCCGGCAAGCGCATCCGCCATCCCGAGCGGCAGGCAGGAGTCCAAAAAGTGCTTTCTCTCAACGCCGAGCGGATCGGTTATCGCTGTGAGGTTGATTTTTTCGTTCCACTCGCAAAGAAGCTCGGCGTAGGTTTCAAACTTCGCCGCCTGTGCGTCAGTTATGGGGATGTTTTGGGACGAAAACGCCTCTTTCAACCTTGTCAAATCAATCGCTGCCATGCGCGCCCTCCGTTTTCTGCTCTTCATCCCTGCGCCGCTGCTCAAGCCAAACCAAAAGCACCGACACATCCGCGGGATTCACTCCCGATATTCTCGATGCCTGCCCTATGCTTGCGGGGCGAACCTTAGCAAGCTTTTCCGCCGCCTCGAGCCTCAGCCCCCTCAGCGTAGAGTAGTCTATGTCCTGCGGCAGGAGCTTCTTTTCAAGCTTTCGCATAGCCTCCACCTGCTCAAGCTGCAAGTTTATGTATCCCTCGTACTTTATCCTGAGCTGAACCTGATCGCACACCTCATATGAGAGCGGCGGACGCTCTGGGTCGGCGCATGCAAGCCCGCCGTAATCCACCTGGGGACGCTTTAAAAGCTTAGCAAGCGTCACGCCGTTGGATATCGGCTCGGTGCCGACAGACGAAAGATAATCGTTTAACTCCGGCGACGGCCCTACGTTTAAGTGCTCAAGCCTTTTAACCTCCGCGTCTATCTGCTCCTCCTTATTTATAAGGTAGTCGTACCTCTGCTGTGATATAAGCCCGATTTTATATCCTATGGGTGTCAGACGCTCGTCGGCGTTGTCCTCCCGAAGCAGCAAGCGGTACTCGCTCCTTGAGGTCATCATCCTGTACGGGTCGGTGACGCCCTTTATGACAAGATCGTCGATGAGCGTGCCGATGTATGACGATGCGCGATCCAAGACAATCTGCTCCCGTCCGAGTATGCTCATCGAGGCGTTTATGCCGGCTATGAGTCCCTGCGCGGCGGCTTCTTCGTAACCTGAGGTTCCGTTAAACTGTCCCGCGCCGTAAAGCCCCGGCACGTTCTTAAATTCAAGCGTCGGTTTAAGCTCAAGCGAGTCGCAGCAGTCGTATTCGATGGCGTATGCGTTTCTCATAATTTCCACATGCTCAAGCCCCGGTATCGTTCTCAAAAACTTTTGCTGAACGTCAACCGGCAGCGAAGAGGACATTCCCTGCAAATAGTACTCCTGTGTGTCAAGTCCCATAGGCTCTATGAAAAGCTGGTGGCGGGGCTTGTCGGAAAACCTCACGACTTTGTCCTCGATGGACGGACAGTATCTCGGGCCTACGCCCTCTATCCTTCCCGAGAAAAGCGGCGAGCGGTCTAAGTTGTCGAGGATGATTTTGTGGGTTTCGGCGTTGGTGTAGCTGATGTAGCAGGAGACCTTGTTCTCAAGCTTTTTGCCTGAGTGCATGGTTTCGTAGGAAAACGGGAGTATGTTTTCGTCCCCGTCCTGCCGCTCGAGCTTTGAAAAATCTATGCTGCGCTTGTGAACCCTTGCAGGCGTGCCGGTCTTAAATCTCCTTAAACTTATGCCAAGCTCTGCTAAGGATGCGGACAGACCCTTTGACGGGAGCGTGGCGTCGGGGCCGCTTTCATAGGAGGTCTCTCCCACATGAACCACGCCGTTTAAGTACGTTCCGGTTGCGATTATAGCGGCACGGCAGCTGTAGCGCTCGCCCGTTTTAGTCTGCACGCCCGACACATGCCCCGAGTCGTCAGTTAAAATCTTGACTATCTCCGCCTGCTTTATCTCAAGGCGCTTCTCCGCCTCGCACGCCTTCTTCATGTACTCATGATAGCGCACCCTGTCCGACTGCACGCGAAGGCTGTGCACCGCGGGACCCTTGCCGAGGTTTAGGACTCTGCTCTGCAAGAACGTGGCGTCGGCAGCCTTTCCCATCTCGCCGCCCAACGCGTCGATCTCACGCACAAGGTGTCCCTTTGCCGTGCCGCCTATAGAAGGGTTGCAGGGCATGTTGGCAATCGCATCCAAAGAGATTGTAAAGAGCGCAACCTTTACGCCAAGCCTTGCCCCGCAGAGCGCCGCCTCCACTCCGGCATGCCCCGCGCCGACAACTACATAATCGTATTCGCCTAAATACTCCATTTAAATCACCTAAATTATTATACTTAAAGTCATCTTGTCTCATTAAACTACAAACTGTATTGCTATTTTCCGACACAGAACCTCGAAAAGACGTCGTCAACCACGGCTTCTGTCACCTTTTCGCCGGACAGCTGAAGCAGCGCGTTGGTCGCCTCGTCTATGCAAACCGTCACAGCGTCTATGGTCTCGCCCGCCTCAAGAGCATCTATAGCCCTGTCCAAAAACTCTCGGGCACGCATGCACAGCCTGCGCTGACGCTCGTTTGCAAACATGTGCGTGCCGTCCGACACCTGACCGAGCTTGAACAAATCATTTACTCTTTGTGTTATTCTTTCAAGCCCTTCTCCGGTATTTGCCGATACATATAGTATATTTTCATCATCACTATACGCCAAGTCATTAACTTGAGGGAGATCCGACTTGTTTACGACGACTATGCGGCGCCTGCCCTGAAGGGTTTGAAGGAGTTCGCGGTCGGTGTCGGTGAGGGGCTGCGAGCCGTCGAGCACCGCTATGACGAGCTGCGCATCCTCAAGTTTTTTCTTCGCACGCTCCACGCCTATTGCCTCCACCTCGTCCGAGGTGTCGCGCATGCCTGCCGTGTCGCAAAGCTTCAGCTTGACGTCGCCTAAGCGGACGGTTTCCTCTATGACGTCGCGGGTGGTGCCGGCGGCGGTGGTGACGATCGAGCGGTCGTACCCCAAAAGTGCGTTCATAAGAGTTGACTTTCCGACGTTCGGTCTGCCGACAATTGCGGTGTCTATGCCCTCGCGCAAAACTCTGCCGGCGTCGTAGTCGTTAAGAATTTGTCCAATGTCGGCGGCGGCTTTTTTCATCGTTTCAAGAACGGTTTTGCCGTCGGTTTTCGGTATGTCCTCGTCGGGATAGTCAGCCCACGCTGCGAGCGAGCCGAGAAGCTTTACAAGGCTGTTGCTTACAGACTTAATCTTTTTATACATCCCGCCCTCTTTGATAAGCCTTGCGCTTTTCAGGGCTGCGTCACCCTCTGCGCCGAGGATGTCCATCACGGCTTCCGCCTGTGTGAGGCCGAGCTTGCCGTTTAGGAAGGCAAGCTTTGTAAACTCGCCCGCCTCTGCCGGCACGGCTCCGCTGTCAAATACAAGGCGAAGGATTTTTCTTGCGAGATACACTCCGCCGTGGCAGGAAATCTCGACGGTGTCAAGGCCGGTATAGCTGTGCGGCGCTTTAAACACGGTGAGAACCACATCGTCAAGTGTTTGCCCGTCGCACACAACTCTGCCGTATGCGCAGGTGTAGCCGTCCATTTCGGAGGGCAGTTTCTTTGAAGACGACTTAAAGGGTTTGAATATCTTGTCGGCTATGCCGAGCGCGTTCTCACCCGAAATTCTTATCACTGCAAGCCCGCCGACGCTGAGCGGCGTTGAAATTGCGGCAATAGTGCTCACGCTCATCACTCCTTAAAAGGTAAAAACTAAGAGCGGTTTCCGTTACCGAAAACCGCCCGAAGTTTAAAATTCTATCTTCGAGTAAAGACCCGAACCGATCTCATCTTCCGGTCTCGGCTTCTTGTAGTCCTTTTCAAAGGATGAGGATATATCAAGACTTCTCGCCTTGAACTCACGGCGCTGTTTTGTTCTGCCCTGCTGAGGCTTGCCGCCGCGCCTTCCGTCTCCTCTTTGATTGTTGTTGTAGCGGCGTCTTTCGGTGCAGGTTATCAAGACCTTTCTGTAGGGGTCCTCGCCGACGGAGCGCGAGGTGCAGTTTTCAATCTCAGCAACCGCCGCGTGAATAATTCTTCTCTCGTAGGGGTTCATAGGCTCGAGCGCGACCGTTCTGCCCGTGCGCTTTGCCTTGAGCGCCATCTTTCTGGCCAGCTCTTCAAGCTGAGCCTTTCTTCTTGCCCTGAATCCGTCGCAGTCGATAAATATTCTGTAGTACTCCCTGTCGCTCTTGTTGCAGACAAGCGATGCCAGGTACTGAAGTGCATCAATGGTCTCTCCGCGTCTGCCGATGATTCTGTCCGCGCCCTCGCCGGATATGTCCAGGCATGATCCGCCCTCGATATCGCTTATGGTGATTTCGGGCTTTTCAAAGCCCATCTTGACCATGATGTCGCTGATGTAGTCGGCTGCGATTTCGGGCTTAGACTTTTCGTACTCCGCTTCAACCTTTGCCTCGCCCTTCATTCCGAAAATTCCCTTCTTAGGCTCTTCCAGAACGGTAAAGCTTATTTTGTCCTCCTGCGTCCCAAACAGCTCGGCAGCCTTTGCCTTAGCCTCTGCGACTGATTTTGCCGTGATGATCTCCTTCATTTTTTATCTCTCCTTTATATGCGGCAAGAGCTTGTGATTTAAAATGCGTACTGTTTTATGCTCCTTGCCGTTATTTCCTTTGTTGATTTACTGCTCTTTTTTCTGCGAGTCCTCTTTAGAATCATCTTTTTCGGTGTTTTCTGCTCCCGATGCGGTTCCGTTAGAACGCAGATTCGGGTTATCACCGTACTTTTCATAATAGCGGAGCCTTGCAGCCTTCAGCGCTTCGCTCTCCTCGTCCGATGCGTCCGCATCAGGCTCCTGCGAATCCAAGGTGTCTCCGTATTTCTCGTAATAGCGGCGCCTTGATTCGTTGAGCGCTGCCCTTTCCGCTTCCTTCTTTTCCGCCCTTGAAAGCTTTACTTCCTCGGCGGTGGCTTCTTCTAATGCAAGCTCGCCCGCGGACTTTTGTCCCATGAGCTGCTCCTTCTGCTTCTCAAGAGCCATCTGGTAAAGCGACGGCTTCTTTCTGCCCTTCTTGTCCTGCTTTGCAAGTATCTTTTCGGTTCTTTCGGGGGTGAGCCATATGTTAAGCGCAACTGTCTGAGCAAGCGAAACCACGCTCGAGAATATCCAGTAGATACCGATACCTGCCGGGAAGCTGAACGCTATCCAGAACGAAATCAGCGGCATCACGTAAAGCATTACCTTCATCGAGGCGTTTACGTTTGAATTCATTCCACTCTTCTTTTGGAAGTACTGAGATATGAATGTAAGCGCAAGCTGTGAAACAAGCGATACTATGGGGATGAGTATGAGTATGGAGTTCCAACTCGGGTACTCGCCCAGGTACACGCCCAAGAACGTGTAGTCGAGGTCGTCGCACGCCTGAACCACTTCGCTGTCAAAGAGCGCGGGGTAGTCCCTCGCCACCGATATTACAATGAGCTGCGTCCTCGAGTTTGCTCCGCCGGACAAAAGCCTTGACGACACCTTCTCGGTGTTGGTCATGTATTCATCAAGCCCGGGGTTCTGCTCGAGCTGTGCCGCCACCTCTTCAAGCCTTTCGTCGGTGTACTCCGAAATCCTTGAGCCTTCGCCCGACTTGTAGGTTAAAAGCGTGTCGTACAGCGATGCGTCGCCGTTTTCAAGTATGGCGTCCACCGTCGTCTCGTGACCGGCTATTTCGGAGCTGACCACATACAAATCGTAAACGGTGTTCTGCGCATCGGTGAGCTTGTCTTTAGATATGCCTCCTATATAGGAAAGGGGCGCGTATACAACTTCTATGACCGCAAACAGTATGACAAACGTCAGAACGAGCGGCAGGCAGCTTCCCATCGGGTTTACGTTTTCCTGATTGTAAAGCTCCATAGTGGCTTCGTTTATCTTGTCCTTGTTGTTTGCGTACTTTTTCTTTATCTGCTCAAGCTTGGGGCTGAGCCTTGCCATCCTCGCGGTGCTCATCTGCTGCTTTATCGACGACGGCAGCATTATAAGCTTGGTTATGACCGTGAACAAAAGCAGCGCAAGTCCGTAATTCTTTACGAGCAAATAGCAAAGCCACAGTATTTTGCCGAACGGCCAGGCGATTATTTCCCAAAAACTCATATTCTATTCTCCTTTTGACTCCTCGCCGCCTTCGCTGTTTTGCTCCTTCTGCCTGCGGCGCGCCTCCGATTTTAACGTGTAAAAATGAAATTTGTCCGGCACGTAATCAACTCCCCCGCCGCTGTACGGGTTGCACCGCAACAGCCGCCATCCTGCGAGCAGCACGCCCTTTATCGCGCCGTGCTTTCTTATCGCCTCAAGCGCATACGCCGAACATGTCGGATAGTACCTGCAACAGGGCTTTTTAAGAGGAGAAATGTACTTTCTGTAAGCGAGTATAATCAGCTCTAATATCTTTTTCATCACTTTTGCCGCACTTTATGAATGTTTCACATGGAACTTTTTTAAGACGGGCCGCGCCCGACAAATATTGCCTTGTGAAATGAATTAGCTGTCTTACCGGCTGCGGCTTGACCGCCTTTTGCTTTTACGCCTTTTGTTCCCCGCCGCCCTGCGGTTTCGTAATTTTTTTGTTTTGGACGGATTTTTTTGCCGCCGCATGCATGCGCGCGCTCATATGCCGCATGGCTCTTTCTATGTCGCCCGACTTCTTTCCCGCGATGCCCTCTCTTGCAACCGCAACCATGTCAAGACTCTTAGGAAAAAGCGACTCGCAGCTTCGGTACGCGCTCCTTATTATCCGCTTTGCACGGTTTCTTTTAACCGCGCTGCCGAGCTTCTTGCCCGCAGTTATGCCAAACCGCGTGTAGCCGAGCTTGTTGGGAAGATAATATATGACCACTTCCCGCGACGCTGCAAACTTTCCCTTGCTGTAAAGCCTCGAAAAGACCTTGTTGTCCTTTAGCGCGAGGGTTTTATAGGTTTGTTCTGTGCGGCTCATCTGAAACTCCTAATATAAATGTGATTTTTAACGCATGAATGCGCCTGTCTTTAATGCGTTCATGTGTGCCTAAAAATTAAGGACCATTGCTGATGCGGTCACCGGCATGGTCCATAAGTACAACGGCTGAGCATGCCGCCGTTTTTTCGGGTGCGCATGCCGCCGTTCAGACTCTTGAGCGTATAAACAGCTAAGCAGCGTCAGGCTATAAAGCCGCCGCTGTCAGTAAGTAAGTCTTGCTCTGCCCTTTGCGCGTCTGCGAGCCAAAACCTTGCGGCCGTTCTTAGTAGCCATTCTCTTGAAAAATCCGTGCTCTTTTTTTCTGTGGATCTTCTTGGGCTGATATGTTCTCTTTATCTGCACGTCAATTGCCTCCTTATATCAAATTGTTGGCAATCCCAATAGATAGCCTTGCAATTTAGTATTATATAATAACCGGCGGCGGCTTGTCAATACCTATTTATCATTTTGTGCGCAAATTTTGTGCTCAGGTGTGCGGTTTTTAGCCGCTTTGAGGCACGCGCCGCGCCTTTTTTGCCGAGACGGCGGTATGTAAACAATTAAATAATATATATTAACTTTAAAAATTTTCTTTCAGGCAAAAATTCATTACGCTTTTTTTACATTTCGGCGGCGGATTAAGACGCCCTTTTGCGACACTTTTAATAAATTATATATTTTATAATAGTAGGAGCGCAAAATGCCTTGAAAAGAGAATAGATTTATGTTATTATTAAAGTATAGATGTAATGATGGGGAAGTATCTGCCGAGCCTTTCGGCGGGTACCTCCGCACTTATAATATCACAAAAAATACGGAAGGTAAACATGGTATGAACTCTTTTTTTGAGCTGTTTGACAGCGTAAGGCGCGCTTGTCAGCTTGACCCCAAGGTCAGCGAAATCGGTTACAACCGCTGGATCAAGAACATCGAGCCGGGAAAGCTTGAGGGAAATAAAGTGACGCTTTTGGCGTCTAACGATTTTATGAGAAGGACGACGCAGGAAATATACGGCGATGTGTTTGAGCGCGCGTTTGAGCACATTTTAGGCTTTCCGGTGGAAGTAGAATTTGTGGTAAAGGATCAGGAGAGCGAAGCGGAAAACGGCTTCAGCGAGTACGAGAAGAAGATGAACGACCTGATAAGCAGCCACCGCCGTTCCGACTACGATCTGACCTTTGAGAACTTCATAAAGGGAAAGTCAAACGAGCTTGCATACGCATACTGCATAGCGGTCAGCGGAAAGAACAACGTAAACAACCAGCTTCACAAGTCGATGTTCAACCCGCTGTTCATATACGGCGACTCTGGGCTGGGCAAAACGCATCTTTTAAAGGCGATAGAGCACGAAGTGAGAAAGAACCATCCCGACCTGAACGTCATATACACCACCGGCGAGAGCTTTACAAACGAGCTTGTGCGTGCGGTTTCGGAGCAAAACACCTCCGAGTTTCACGACAAATACCGCAAGTGCGACTTTTTGCTTGTGGACGACATACAGTTCATTGCGGGCAAGGAGATGACCCAGGAGGAGTTTTTCCACACCTTTAATGCGCTTTACAACGACGGCAAGCAGATAGTTTTGACCTCGGACATATCTCCGAACAGAATAAGGCAGCTTGAAGACAGGATAAAGACCCGTTTCACCTTAGGCGTGCAGGCGGACATACAGCCGCCGGACTTTGAGACGAGAATGGCCATAGTGATGAGAAAAGCGGAGCTTTTAGACCTTGTGATACCGGAAAACGTCGCAAGGCTGATAAGCGAAAGGATAAAAAAGAACATAAGGCAGCTTGAGGGCGCGGTGAACAAGATGAAGGGTTTGACGATGTTTTCAAACGAAACCCCCTCCATTGCGATGGCTCAAAGGGTTATAAAGGAGACGCTCATAGACTCTCAGCCCACGGAAATAACTGTGGACAGAATTCTAAACGAGATATCCAATTCATTTAATGTGACGCCTCAGGACTTAAAGTCCGCAAACAGAAACGCTCAGATATCCCTTGCGAGGAAGGTTGCCATATACGTCATCCGTGAGGTAAAGGGAATGTCGTTTACCGACATAGGCAAGGAGTTTAACAGAAACCACTCCACCATGACGATATCCTATGCGGACATAAAGAAGACGCTTGCCAAAAACGCAGACCTTCGCGAAACCGTAGACGACATCATCAAAAACCTCCACACCATCTAACCCCCGGTGCCAAATCTCCCCTCGGCGCGTGACATGTCCACCACGTGTTGCAAATACCCTACCACCGGAATGTGACATGTCCACCACGTGTGACATGTCCCCGACGTGTGCAAAATTCCATACCCGCGTGTCAAGTATCCCATCCGCGGGCTATGTATTACCTGACCGGAGCAAGTCATGAATAGCGCCGAGATGTCGAATTATGTCGAATAAGAGGTTTGTCGAATCTTGTCGAACCGCTCGCGCCCTGCTATTATATATAATAGGTATGCTGCGCGGCGATGCGCGATGATTTTGCGGCTCGGCATGCATGCTAAAGCAGTTCGGTCAAAACAGGCGCGCTATCTTGGTCATCTTTTAACTTTTCAACGGAGTTTTCAACAGTCAGGGCGGCGGGCGAGGCATTTTGGAATAGTTTTACGCTGTCCGCAAAACCCGCATGAGAGCTTGATTTTCGTCGGCAGCCGGGCGCGGCTGTCAAGGCGTAAGCCTTTTTAAAAGTTAAGAAGCGGCAAAGGACAAAATTCTAAATCAACAGCCTGCGGTTTAAAGAAAATCGGTTTTCGACAGCGAAATTAACTTTCAACGAAAAATTTTAAACTCAATTAACACCATGACGGGCGGCAGGCCGGTTTTAAACAAAACGCATTTTTTCGGTTGAAAATCTGTTGAGGGGATGCGCTCAGTGATTATGCGGGTTTTAAGGGGTTTTAAACTTTTCGACAGCCCCTACTACTAATACTAAAAATAAATATATACATATCATTTATATTCGCAAAAAAAAATAATCGTAAAAAGGAGATTATCAACATGCAGCCTATGCAGTTGTCCTGCAACAGAGCAGGCTTATACGAAGCGCTTATAAACGTCTCCAAAGCGGCGGCGGACAAGTCATCAATACCGGCGCTTGAGGGAATAAAGTTTTCCGTTTCGCCCGGCAGCTTATGCCTTACCGGATACGACCTTGAAATAGGAATAAAGACAACGCTCGATGTGACCTCTACAGGCAGCGCGGATCTTATAGTCAACTCGCGTTTGTTTTCGGAGATAATAAGGAAGATGCCAACCGACGAGATAAACGTGTCGGTGGATGAAAACATGGTCATGACGATATCGGGCGGAAACACGGAGTATTCCATTCCCGCGATAAGCGCAGAGGAGTACCCGTCGATTCCCGACTTTGACGGAGACCGCAGCTTTGTGATATCCCAGCCCGTTCTCAGGGACATGATAAACCAAACCATATTTGCGGTGTCGCAAAACGACACAAAGCCGATACTTAAGGGCGAGCTTTTTGAGGTTGTGTCGGGAAATCTCACGGTTGTGGCGATAGACGGATTCAGGCTTGCCGTGAGAGAAGAGCCGGTGAAGTCGGACGTAGATTTAAAGTTTGTCGTTCCCGCCAAGACTTTAAGCGAGGTATCAAAGCTTTTGGGCGCGGAGGACGACAAGACATGCGTTGTGACGGTGTCTAAAAAGCAGGTTGTGTTTGATTTTTCGGGATACACGGTATTTTCAAGACTGCTTGAGGGCGAGTTTCACAACTACCGCGGCTCCATACCGCAGTCGAGCGCAATAGACGTAGTGATAGACAAACGCGAGCTTATTAACTGTCTTGAGAGGGCGTCTTTGCTGATAAGTGAAAAGGTCAAAAGTCCGGTCAGGTGCACTTTTGATTCCGGATGCTTAAAGATTTCCTGCCGCACCCAGATAGGAAAGATAAGCGACGAGATCAAGGCGGACGTGACAGGCCCGATGATAGAAATAGGCTTTAACTGCAAGTTCCTTTTGGATCCTTTGAAGGTGATACCGGACGAGAGCGTGAGACTTTTAATGAACGGCTCAAACCTTCCGATGAAGATAGTCCCCTTAAAAGGCTCTGAGTACACGTTTTTAGTCCTGCCGGTAAGGCTTAAAAAGGACTGACGGCATGAAAAAAGCCTTAAAGAGGGGGAGATCATTTAAAAGATGAGTAAACCGCAGAGAACGATTGAGCGTTCGACAGTGCAAATACACACCGATTACATAAAGCTCGATTCCCTTTTAAAGTATGCGGGGATAACCGAGACCGGCGGAGAGGCAAAGGAGCTTGTCTTGAGCGGGGCTGTGAGCGTAAACGGCGATGTATGCCTTGAAAGGGGCAAAAAGGTGCGCGCAGGCGACACCGTAAAAATAAATTCCGGCAAAAATAATTCTGCAGAAATTGAGGTAATGTAAAATGATAATCACCAACATCGAAGTGGATGGTTTCAGAAACATAAACGATCTGGCTTTTCAGCCTGATCCGGGGGTAAACGTAATCTGCGGCTCTAACGCGCAGGGCAAGACCAACCTTTTAGAGGCCATATGGCTTGCAAGCGGCGAAAAGAGTTTTCGCGGGGCAAGAGACAGAGAGATGGTCAGCTTGGATCTTGAAGATACAAGCGTAAGAATTGACTTTAAGACGAGCGAAAGAATGCAAAACGTCTCTTACAGCTTCTCAAGGAACCCTAAAGACAAAGAAGTGCTTGTAAACGGCATAAAGGCGAGGACGTCCGCCGACGTTTTGGGAAGGCTTTTGCTGGTTATATTCACGCCTGACGACCTTAATCTCACAAAAGGCTCGCCCGCAGTCAGAAGAGATTTTCTCGACATGTGCGTGTCGCAGGTAAGGCCGAGATTCAAAACCATGATCGACGAGTACAACAACATACTCGAGCAAAGAAACAATCTCTTAAAGAGCATGTCAATGGGCAGAGGCTCGGAGGACGAGCTTGACGTGTGGGACTTCCAGCTTGCGGGCAGGGGCGCATGCATAAGCCTGTTCAGGTACACATACATAGACGGGCTTGCAAGGGAAGCCGCCAAGTACTACGACATAATATCGGAGGGAAAAGAGAGCCTTGAGATTAAGTACATCTCAACTATCTACGAAAACCTCCGCAAGAGCATTTTGAGCAAGACAAACTTAAAGAGCGAGTATTACCAGATGCTCAAAAAGAACCGTCCTGAGGACATAAGGCTCGGATACACCGCAAACGGTATCCACCGCGACGAGGTATGCGTGAACATAAACGGATTCCCGGTAAAACAGTACGGTTCTCAGGGTCAAAACCGCTCTGCCGCGCTTTGCATAAAGTTCGGACAGGCGATGATGCTTAAAACCGAGACCGGCGAGGAGCCTGTTATACTTCTTGACGACGTTTTGTCGGAGCTTGACAGGGACAGACAGAAGTTTGTCCTGAGCAACATTGTAAATCTGCAAACCTTCATCACCTGCTGTAAGGGCGAGATAAAGAAGATGGGCTCAATATATGAAATGGCGGACGGCAAGCTCGATTTAGTTGACATATATTCGTCAAACCCCTTTGAAAAGCGCGGCGAGAAATAAAAAAGGAGAAGAGCGGGATGTTTTTGCACCTCGGCAACGGCGTGAGCGTTGCGATGCAGGATGTGATAGCGGTGATGGACATAGAAAAGTCATCGACATCCAAAATCACAAAGGAGTATTTAGCCCGTGCGGGAAAGTCCGGATGGGTGGTGTACTGCTCTTACGAAATGCCGAAAAGCTTTGTAATAACGCTTGACCGCAACTTCACCGAAAGGGTTTACATAAGCTCTATCGACCCTTCTACCTTGAAAAAGAGGTTTGAGAGGTCTTTTTGAGGCATGCAAAAATTCTACGGAATACAAAATATAAATACGGAGGACTGTGTTTTGGATAACAACGAAATTACATTAAACTCTACCGCGGTTGACAAGGACAACAACTACGATGCGAGCGAAATACAGGTCTTAGAGGGACTTGAGGCGGTGAGAAAGCGCCCCGGAATGTATATAGGTTCCACCGGCCCAAAGGGACTTCACCATCTTGTCTATGAGATAGTCACAAACTCAATAGACGAGGCGCTTGCGGGATACTGCACCAAAATAGAAGTAGAGCTTCTAAAGGGCAATATCGTCAGGGTCACCGACAACGGAAGAGGCATACCGACCGGAATACATCCGAAGGAAGGAATATCAGCGGCAACGGTTGTTTACACAAAGCTTCACGCGGGCGGAAAGTTCGGCGGCGGCGGATACAAAGTCGCGGGCGGACTTCACGGCGTCGGAGCATCGGTTGTAAACGCGCTGTCCGAGTGGCTGGAGCTTAAAATATGCGACGGAAAGAACATCTACTTCCAGCGCTTTGAGCGTGGAAACTACGACGAAGAGCTTAAAATAATAGGAGAAACGGACAAGACCGGAACGCAGGTCACCTTTAAAGCCGACCCGCAGATATTCGAGCAGACTACAGAATATGACTACGACACGCTTTTGACCATGCTCCGTGAGCAGGCGTTTTTAAACGCAGGCGTGAGAATAGTGTTTATAGACAGGCGGGGCGACGAGGACGTAGAGGTTGACCTTTGCTACAAGGGCGGCATAAGGGAATTTGTCACACACATACACAACACCCGCGGGCTTGACGTCATAAACCCGGAGGTAATATACATCAGCGGAGTAAAGGACGACTACATCGCCGAAATAGCCATGCAGTACAACGACTCTTACAACGAGCTGATTTTGTCCTTTGCCAACAACGTGCATACGCCGGACGGCGGAACGCATGAAACCGGCTTTAAAAACGCGCTTACAAAGGTAATAAACGACTACGGCAAGAAGTTCAACCTCTTAAAAGCCGGCGACAAGCTCACCGGCGACGACGTAAGAGAAGGTCTTACCGCCGTTGTGTCTGTTAAGCTCACCGACTGCGAGTTTGAAGGACAGACAAAGGGAAGGCTCGGAAACCCCGAGGTGCGCCCGTTTGTTGAGGGGATAGTTTACGAAAAGCTGATGAACTATCTCGAGGAAAACCCCGCAGTCGCAAGGATGATATTTGACAAGTCGGTGCAGGCGCAGAAGGCAAGAGAGGCCGCAAAGCGTGCAAGGGACCTGACGAGAAGAAAGTCCGCGCTCGACTCGGCAAACCTCCCCGGAAAGCTTGCCGACTGTCAGGAGAGCGACCCCGCGCAGACGGAAATATTCATCGTCGAGGGAGACTCCGCAGGCGGTTCGGCTAAAGAAGGCAGAGAAAGAAAATATCAGGCGATACTTCCGCTGTGGGGCAAGATGTTAAACGTCGAAAAGGCGAGAATAGACAAGGTGTACGGAAACGAAAAGCTCACACCCGTAGTGACGGCTTTGGGAACGTCTATCGGCGAGGACTTCGACATATCAAAGCTGCGCTACGGCAAGGTCATAATAATGGCGGATGCCGATGTGGACGGATGCCACATAAGAACACTGCTTTTGACATTCTTCTTCAGGTTTATGCGCCCGCTCATCGACCAGGGACACATATACATCGCCCAGCCGCCTCTTTTCAAGGTTTCAAGGGGCAAGCAGGTGCGGTATGCGTTCTCGGACGAGGAAAGGGACGCATATATAGCGGAGCTTACCTCCCCCGACGGCAGGTCAAAGCCGGACGTGCAAAGATACAAGGGCTTAGGAGAGATGGACCCGCAGCAGCTTTGGGAGACGACCATGGATCCCGAAACAAGAACAATAGTCAAGATCACGCTTGAGGACGCAGTTAAGGCGGACGAGACTTTCAGCATACTTATGGGCGACAAGGTAAATCCGAGACGTGAGTTTATCGAAAAGAACGCAAAGTTTGCGGAAAACCTCGACTTCTGATAACGCGCATGCCTGCGTGTCAAAAAGCAAAGACGGAGAAAAATAAATGAATCAAAAAGTTACATTCGGACACGACAGCTCGGCGTGGCTAAAGGGCTACGACGATTATATAAAGCTCTATCGCCGCACAAGGCTTATAATCACCGCCGCGGTGTTTTTGGTGATAGGGGCTTTGTTTGTCGAGCAGATTGTCAGAGACCCGAGCTATGGCGTGGGATGGTTTTGCCTTGCGATATGCATATTCATCATAGCGGTGAACGTCATGTCACCCATTGTCCAAAAACGAAAGATCGCCTCGGCGCTTGATGAGATAAAGGACGACAGGTACATTTTAAACATTTATGACGACAGATACGTCGTTGAAACCATACTCCCCCAAAGAGAAACGGTGGTTGAAGCCGTATCGGACGAGGAAGGCGCAGACGGTTCTAAGACGCAGGTAACGGAAGTGGCGGTGTCAAGCGCATCGCCGGACGAAAACCAAATCCCTCCCACCGAAACCATGCTCGCGGACAAGAGCTTAAAGGCGGTCGAGCGGAACGACTACTTCGGGCTGTATTCGGCAAAGACGTTTTGCGTCATACCCAAGAGCAGCCTTAGCGACGAGGGAAGAGAAGCGGTTTCGGAGCTTGTCAGAAAGATAAACGAATCAGGAAAAAAATAAATCGAAAGAGCGTGATTATATTTGTTCGCAGAAGACAAAAAGGTTAAGCTGACTGAAATAAATGACGAAATGCGGTCGTCTTTTTTAGCATATTCGATGTCGGTAATAATCCAGCGTGCGCTCCCCGACGTAAGGGACGGCTTAAAGCCGGTGCACAGAAGGATTTTGTACACGATGTACGAGGACGGACTGACTCCGGACAAAAAATACTTAAAGTGCGCGACGACGGTCGGCGACTGCCTCGGTAGATATCATCCCCACGGCGACGCATCGGTGTATGACGCACTTGTGAGACTTGCGCAGAGCTTTTCAATGCGCTATCCCTTAGTTGACGGCCACGGAAACTTCGGCTCAATAGACGGAGACCCCGCCGCCGCATACCGATACACCGAGGCCAAGATGGCAAAGATGGCGGTAAATATGCTCACCGACATAGACAAGGACACCGTTGACTTCACATCAAACTTTGACGACAGATTAAAAGAGCCGGTTGTTTTGCCCTCAAGGTTCCCGAATGTTTTGGTAAACGGCTCTGTCGGCATAGCCGTCGGAATGGCGACAAACATCCCCCCGCACAACCTGGGCGAGGTGATAGAGGGCGTAAAGCTCGTAGCCAAAAACCCCGACTGCACGCTTGACGAGCTGATGGAGAAAATAAAAGGCCCCGACTTCCCCACCGGCGGAATTATAATGGGCAGAGCGGGAATAAGGGCGGCATACGCCACCGGCAGAGCAAAGATAACCCTTCGCTCAAAGACCTCTATAGAGGAGATAAACGGCAGAAACGCCATAGTTGTGACCGAAATCCCCTACATGGTCAACAAGTCAAGGCTCATAGAGTCGATATCGCAGCTTGTAAAGGACAAGAGGGTTGACGGCATACATGCCCTTCGGGACGAGTCCGACCGCTCCGGCATGAGAATAGTAATAGAGCTTAAAAAGGACGCAAACCCGCAGATAGTTTTAAACAAGCTGTTCAGCTATACTCAGCTTCAGGACACCGTCGGAGTGATAATGCTTGCGCTTGTCAACGGCGTGCCGAAGGTTCTGACCTTAAAGCAGATACTTGAGGAGTACCTAAACTTCCAGGTCGAAGTCGTCACAAGAAGGATGCAGTTTGACTTAAAGAAGGCAAAAGAGCGCGAGCACATCCTTCAGGGACTCATAATCGCCCTCGACTTCATCGACGAGGTCATAAAGATTATACGCTCGTCCCAGACCCCCGCCGAGGCAAAGGCGGCTTTAATTGAGAGGTTCGGCATATCTGATATTCAGGCGGAGTATATAGCAAACATGCGCCTTATACAGCTCACGGGACTTGAGCGCCAGAAGATATATGACGAACTCGACGCGCTTGAGGCGAAGATACGGGGCTTTGAAGAAATTTTGGGCAGCCATGAAAAGCTTTTGGACGTGATTATAACCGAAATAGACGAGATAAAAGCCAAATTTGACGACCCGCGCCGCACCGAAATACAGGCAATAAGCGGTGAGGTAGATATAGAGGACCTGATTCCGGAGGACACAAACGTAGTTGCGCTGACAAACAACGGCTACATCAAGAGGACAAGCTCGTCGGAGTACGCGGTTCAAAAGCGGGGCGGCAGAGGCGTAAGCGGCATGAAGCAGCGCGAGGAGGACTACGTGTCCGAGATGCTGGTGTGCTCCACCCACGACAACATACTCTTTGTCACCAACAAGGGCATTATGTATAAACTCAAGTGCTTTGAGCTTGCCGAGGGTTCAAAGGCGTCAAGGGGTTCAAACATAGTAAACATACTCCCCCTCACGCCCGGCGAGGACAAGATAGCGGCCATGCTCACCTGCCCCGACTTTGACTGCGACAAGTACGTCACCATGGTCACCAAAAACGGCAAGATAAAGAGAACGCATATTTCAAAGTACCAAAACGTAAGAAAGAGCGGACTGATTGCCATAGGTCTTGACGAAGGGGACGAAATCAGGGGCGCAATGATGACAGACGGCAGCAGTAAGCTCGTCGTCGCCACCAAAAACGGAATGGTCATATGCTTTGAGGAAAGCAGCCTTAGAGCCATGTCCCGCTCCGCGCACGGCGTAAAGGCAATAAAGCTCCGCGGCGACGATGAGGTTGTGTCACTTCAGACCATTCAGCCGGACGCCATGCTCCTTACCGTCACCGACAAGGGCTACGGCAGGCGCGTTGAGTTTGACAACTACAGGCTCCAGAACAGAGGCGGATACGGCATACTCAACTACAAGGTAAACGAGCAAAAGGGCAAGGTCTGCGGCATACGCACCGTCAGGGACGACGAGGATGTAATACTCATCTCGAACGACGGAGTTATAATAAGGGTTCGCGCAAGCGACATAAGCGTGATGAGCAGGTATTCCGGCGGAGTTACCATCATGAAGACCAAGAACGCACCCGACAGACTTGTAGCGGCGTTCACCACCGCCGAGCATGACGACGATGCGCAGATTGAAGAAGTCGAGACGCTTTCGGATGAGGAGCTTGCAAACCTCGCCGAGGAGGAAAAGGCAGCCGAGGCTCAGGAGGAGCTTGAAGCCGCAGACGTGTCCGACGACGAGCCGGATGACGAGCCGGAGGATGAAGGCGACTCGGAGGAGTAACGAAGGGTTTTTGAGGGCTGCAGCATGCGTACACCACGAAAAACGCTTAGGAGCACCGGCAGGATATGCATACGCATTCCTCCTTTCAGCCTGTGAAACAATCAAAAACATAAGACGGCAGTGTATTTTTTAATACACGCCGTCATTTTTTATGCTGTTATATCTTTTTGTTTATTATGTCCTTGAGTTTTTGCAGAAGCTCGCGCCACTTCTTTGGCAGCTTGTCGCCCTCCTTGTAGTACAGGCGAGGGACGTTGACTCCGGCGTCGTTTTTGCCGCTCTTTGAGTACAGGTACAGAGTAAAGCCCTCGTACATCCCCGTGTCGTAGGTTGTAGTCTCGACGGGCGCAGTTGCCGCACCCAAGATAGCTCCCACATCGCCCGCAATAGCATGCCCTATGTACGCGCGGGAGAACACTCCCCTTGCGCGGGTGGTGGTTTGCGTGATGGTTTTGCCCGTGCCGTAAATCGAATAGGATGCGAGGTCGTCGTACGGTATGACATGCCCTAACATCCAGATGACGCGGTTGTCGTCGCTGAACATGATGTTTTTTCCGGGTGCATCGCTTAAAAAACTGCGAAATATCTGGCAGCTCTCAAAAAGCTTTGCGTTTTCAAAGTCCTTTTTTGCCTTTTCAAGCTTTTCGGGGTCGCATCTTTTCCTGCGCAGCAGCCTGTTAAGACGTCTTTGCGCCTTTTCTATCCCTTTTTTAAAGCTGTAGTTGTCGTACTTGCCCATTTTTTATCCCCCATTCGGCGATTCGCGCTAAGTTATGTATCAAGTATAACAGAGCGCAGGGCGAATGTAAACACATATTGGCGCTTTAGTACAATTTTATGGACGATTATAAGATGCGGGAGGCGGCAAAGGTCGGGGGCGGCACACATAGAAAAAGAAACGGCACGAAACCGTGCCGCTTCCTTTATAAACATAACTTTTTCGGAGTTATATGTGGTTTGTCAGGGTGCTTACTCAAGCTCGAACGCGCCGGTGTAGAGCTGGTAGTACTGACCCTTCTGGGCCAAAAGCTCCTCGTGGCTTCCGCGCTCGATGATTCTTCCGTGATCCAAAACAATTATAACATCTGAGTTCTTGACGGTTGAAAGTCTGTGCGCTATTACGAACACTGTTCTTCCCACCATCAATGCGTCCATTCCGCGCTGAACTATAGCCTCGGTTCTTGTGTCTATGGAGCTTGTCGCCTCGTCAAGTATCATGACCGGCGGGTCCGCAACCGCAACACGCGCGATTGAAAGGAGCTGGCGCTGACCCTGAGACAGGTTGGAGCCGTTTTGGGTGAGCATGGTGTTATAGCCGTCCGGCAGTCTTTCTATGAAGTCGTCCGCGCCTGCAAGCTGAGCCGCAGCCATGCACTCTTCGTCCGTCGCATCAAGCCTGCCGTAGCGGATGTTGTCCATAACCGTTCCGGTAAAGAGGTTTGTATCCTGCAAAACGATTCCTAAGGAGTGGCGCAGGTCGTCCTTTTTGATCTTGTTGATGTTTATGCCGTCGTAGCGGATCTTTCCGTCTGCGATGTCGTAGAAACGGTTGATGAGGTTCGTTATGGTGGTCTTGCCCGCACCCGTAGCTCCTACAAATGCAACCTTCTGTCCCGGCTTAGCATAAAGGGTGATGTTGTGCAAAACGGGCTTGTTCTTTTCATACTCGAAGTCCACGTCAAACATTCTCACGTCGCCCTGCAGCGGAACATACGTAACCGTTCCGTCAGCCGAGTGGGGATGCTTCCACGCCCACTGGTTTGTCCTCTCCTCGCACTCGGTCAGGTTTCCTTCGTGGTCGTATTTTGCGTTTACAAGGGTTACATAGCCGTCGTCAACCTCGTGCTTTTCATCCATCAGCTCAAATATTCTTTCAGCACCCGCAATACCCATAACAACGGGGTTTATCTGGTGCGAAACCTGGTTGATGCTTCCGGTGAACTGCTTGGTTATGTTCAAGAACGGAACTACTATGCTTATAGACATTGCCGCGCCCGCTATGCTGAGGTTGGGAGCGTTGTTGATTAGGAGCAGTCCGCCCAAAATCGCAACTACAACGTAAAGGATGTTTCCTATGTTGTAAAGGAGGGGTCCTAAGGTGTTGGCGTACTTGTTTGCGCGGTTGGAGTCCTCAAAGAGCGCATCGTTGAGCTTGTCGAAGTCCGCCTGCGCCCTTTCCTCGTGGCAGAACACCTTTACGACTTTCTGTCCGTTCATTATCTCCTCGGCAAAGCCCTCGACTTTACCCAAGGATGTCTGCTGTCTGAAGAAGAATCTCGCCGAGCCGCCGCCTATCTTCTTGATGAACACCGTCATGAGTATTACGCCGACTATAACTATAGCTGCCAGCGGCACGCTGAAGTAAATCATGATTACAAAGAGCGTCACAACCATAACCGCAGACATGAGTATCTGAGGGACACTTTGCGATATCATCTGGCGGAGGGTGTCTATATCGTTTGTGTAGTGGCTCATGATGTCGCCGTGGTCGTTTGTGTCAAAGTACTTTATCGGGAGCTTTTGCATGTTTGAGAACATCTGCTCTCTGAGCTTTGCAAGCGTTCCCTGTGTGATGACAGCCATCATCTGCGAGAAAGCAAAGTCCGCAATCAGCGATATCACGTAAAATCCCGCAAGCAGCGCAACTGCGCCGATTATCCTCGGCGAAACGTCCGCCCATGCGCCGTTAGCCTCTTCTATCATCTCGATGATGTTCTGCATGAATATCGAGGGGATACTTCTCACTACCGCGTTGAATATTATCAGCACGAAGGACAGAGGGAGCAGCACGGGATAGTAGCGGAACATCTGCCTGTAGAGCCTGAGCAAAAGGCCGAGCTTTGATTTAGTTTGCTGCATTTTCACCCGCCACCTTTCTGTCAGATTCTGCTTTGTTCTGAGAAATGTAGATTTCTCTGTAGATGTCGTTGGTTTTAAGCAGCTCTTCGTGAGTTCCGAATGCCGCAATCTTTCCCGCATCCATTACTATAATCCTGTCCGCGTCCTCTACGGAGGCGGTTCTTTGAGCTATGATTATCTTTGTGGTGTCGGGGATGTATGTGCGCATGGCGGCTCTTATCTTGGCGTCGGTCTTGGTGTCAACCGCGCTTGTGGAGTCGTCTAAGATGAGTATCTTGGGGTTCTTTAAGAGCGCTCTTGCTATGCAGAGCCTCTGCTTCTGTCCGCCGGACACGTTTGCCCCGCCCTGCTCGATGTATGTGTCGTACTTCTTGGGGAAGGTCTCGACAAACTCATCTGCGCATGCGAGCTTGCACGCGTGAATTATCTCTTCGTCCGTCGCGTTTTCATTTCCCCAGCGCAGGTTTTCCTTTATCGTTCCGGAGAACAAAAGGTTTTTCTGCAAAACAACCGCGACGTTGTTGCGGAGCGTTTCGAGGTCGTACTTTCTTACGTCCACGCCGCCGACTAAAACTTCTCCCTCCGTCACGTCGTAAAGCCTTGAAATAAGCTGTATGAGCGACGACTTCGAGGAACCGGTTCCGCCTATTATTCCTATGGTTTCGCCCGATTTTATGTGCAGGTCTATGTCCTCAAGCGCAAACTTCTTCGCTTTCTTTGAGTACTTGAAGCTGACGTGGTTGAAGTCTATGGAGCCGTCCTTTATGTCATATATCGGGTTCTCGGGGTTGGTAAGAGTGGTCTGCTCGGTCAAAACCTCGCACACACGCTTTGCCGACTCGTCCGCCATGGTTATCATGACGAATATCATCGAGAGCATCATAAGGCTTGAGAGCATCATGAAGCTGTAGGTCAAAAGCGCCGAGATCTGTCCTACGTCTAAGGCCATGCGGTTTGTGGTGATTATCAGGTATGAGCCGAAGGTGAGGGTGAACACCATTACAGCGTAAAGGCAGAACTGCATGAGCGGGCCGTTTAAAGCCACTATTCTCTCCGCAACGGTGAAGTCGCGGCATACGTCCTGAGCCGCAGCGTCGAACTTCTTTTGCTCGTAGTCCTCACGCACAAAGCTCTTTACAACTCTTATGCCCTTGACGTTCTCCTGAATGGAGTTGTTTAAGGTGTCGTACTTTTTGAAAACTCTTCTGAAGCGGGGCATTGCAAGCTTTGATACCACGTACAGTCCCACGCCTAAAATCGGCACTACAAAGACAAATATCCATGCCATCTTTCCGCCCATCACAAACGCCATTATAAAGGAGAAAATCAGCATGAGCGGGGAGCGTATGGCGGTTCTTATTATCATCATGTACGCCATCTGGATGTTTGAAATATCGGTTGTAAGCCTCGTCACCAAAGACGATGTGGAGAATTTGTCGATGTTCTCAAACGAAAATCCCTGAATCCTTTCAAAGACGTCGTGCCGCAGGTTTTTTGCAAGTCCGCAGGATGCGTCCGAGCATGTAAACGCTGCTAAAGTTCCGAACAGCAGCGACAAAAGCGCCATCACGGCAAGAAGCACGCCTGAGCGGAGTATGTATCCCATCTCGGCGTTGCCTGCTTGTATGGTGTTTACAAGGTCTGAAATGATAAAGGGAATAATGCAGTCCAAAACCACTTCAAAGATTACGAATATCGGCGTAATGAGCGCGGGTTTTTTGTATTCGCGGACGCTCTTAGCCAATGTCTTGAGCATACTTACACTATCCTTTCATATTTAATTAACTACTTAATTTACTCGTATATTTTACAACGATCCACCCGCAATGTCAAGGAAAAAATTCTTCTAAATTACCCTCGATATTTAGCTAAGATGTAGATTTCACGCTTGTATTTTCCCCGCGAATGTGACATAATAGGCGTTGCAGGCACAGACGCCTGACCATATAAAAAAGGAGGAATCACATGAGACGCGAAAACAACCCGCAAGGCAGGAATAATCCGGACGTCATGAACGGCCCGAACGGCGGAAACGACAGCGAAAACGTCGAAAACGTCGAAAACGGCGAAATCGGCATAGCTAAAAAGCTCGCGGCGGCGCTTAAAAACCGCGAATCGCCCGTGAGCATCGCAAAAATGCTGCTCGGCGAAAAGCCGGTGCGTTACTTCATATCCTCCGTTATCGCCTTCATAGTCGATTATGCGGTGCTGCTCGCCCTTGAATATGCGCTCTCGGGTGTTCCGGCAGCCATGGAAATCGCGGCGGTCGCGGCTTTTTTGTGCAGCTCTCAGCTAAACTTTCACATAAACCGCCTGTGGGTCTTTCGCTCGACAAAGGGCGCGCTTGCGCAGATGGGCGGGTACTACGGACTTGCGGCGTTCAGCTTTGTGATAAAGACCTTTGTCATACTTGAAATACTCGTGCGGCTGCTTCACATACCCACATGGATATCAAAGCCCATCGCCGAGGCTGTGATGTTCGTCTTTAACTATTTCGTGCAAAAAAAGCTGATCTTTCGCATACGTCGGGGAAAAAATACTTCCCGAAACAGCGGCACGGATATTACGGACGAGAATATAAAGAAGTAAATATACGCAGAGTATTCAGTATGCGGATACTCGGGCGCAAATTTTAGCGCAAAGCTTTCCGTGTGATTGACATATTAAAGAAGATAAATTATTATTGTATTGATATAAACCTGATTTAAAGGGAGATGTTTTTATGAAAACTACGCTTTTGGTATTGGCTGCCGGACTCGGCTCGCGCTTCGGCGGGGATAAGCAGATATCCCACGTAGGACCGCAGGGCGAGATATTGATGGAGTACTCCATTCATGACGCCATAGAGGCAGGATTTAACAAGGTGGTCTTTGTATTAAAGGACGAAATGGTCGATACGGTCAAAAACACTGTCGGCGAGAAGTTTAAGGACAGAGTGGAGCTTGAGTACGCCACACAGGACTATTCTTCCCTGCCCGACTTTTATGTGCTCCCGCCCGAGAGGGTAAAGCCCTTCGGCACGGTGCACGCTGTTCTGTGCGCCAAGGAGTATTTGACTGAGCCGTTTGCAACCGTCAACGCAGACGACTATTACGGCAAGGAGTGCTTTGTCTTGATGCACGACTTCCTGACACGCCTGAAGGGCGCATCGGACGCCGCAATGGTCACATACATACTCAAAAACACCGTGAGCGACAACGGCGCAGTCACAAGGGGCATATGCTCCGTCAAGGACGGCAAGCTCGTCAAGGTCGATGAGACGGGCGGCATAGTTCCCAAGGACGGCGTGATTGTAGGCGAAAACGGCGAGATTGACCCCGAGTCGGAGGTTTCGATGAACTTCTGGGGCTTCCATCAGGACGTTTTGGGCAGGATGCAGCGCTACTTTGAGGACTTTTTGAAGGGCTTAAAGCCGGACGAGATAAAGGCAGAGTGCCTGCTGCCGGTAATGGTTAACGACCTGCTCGCGTCGGGCGAGATGACGGTGCTTGCAACCCCGTCTCACGACAAGTGGTTCGGCATAACATACAAAGCCGACAAGGAGGACGTTGAAAACAAGCTCAAGGCTTTGCATGAAAGCGGAGTTTATCCGCCGCAGCTTTAAAGGACGCTTTTTCAAGGCGAAAAATAAATATATGCACGGTGCGTTTTCGACTGCGGCAAAAGCTGCGGCAGGAACGCATTTTTGCGCAAAAAATAAATGAGGACAGAGGACAACCATGAGCCAGGAATACATAATATTTTCGGACATTTCGGCAGATATACCCGCGGATTACGCAAAGGAAAAGGGCGTTATGTTCCTGCCGATGAGCTACAGCTTGGGCGACGAGCAGAGAATTTGCGACTGCATAGAGCCGCCGGAGGTTTTAAAGGCGTTTTATGACGGCCAGCGCACGGGAGTGCTGACACACACCACTCAGATTTCCCCGTATCAGTATGAAGAGAGCTTTAAGCCCTACATGTCAAAGGGAATGTCGGTTTTGTACCTTTCCCTTTCGAGCGGCCTGTCGAGCACGTACAGCTCGTCGCTCCTTGCGGCAAACGACTTAAACGAAAAGTACAAGGACACCGGCGCAAAGCTTGTGAGCGTCGATTCGCTCGGCGCAACCGTGGGAATGGGCATGCTGATAGAGCTTGCGGTGAAAAACCGCGAGGCGGGCATGAGTATAGAGGAAAACGCCGCGTGGCTGGAGGAAAACAGGCTGAGAATATACCACTGGTTTATGGTGGAGGATCTCATGCATTTAAAGCGGGGCGGCAGAATATCCCCCGCAACCGCCGTTGTCGGCACTGCGCTCAACATCAAGCCCATACTTAAAATAAACACCGACGGCACACTTTCGGCGTTCGAGAAGAAAAGGGGCGCAAAGGGCGCAATGAACGAGCTTTTGGAGCTGTACAAGGCTCATTCTACCCATGAGCAGGGGGAAAGGGTGTTTGTGGCGCATGCGGACGCTCCCGATCGCGCGGAGTACCTGTGCGAGCAGATAAGGGAGTTCAACCCTCCGCCGGCATAAGCTGCATGATGCTCTCGCCTATTATCGGCGCACATGTCGGCCCAGGAATGTGCGGGATAGTGCATTTAGCGCCTGAAGGACTGTACAGACCGTAAGCTTGACGCCATTAGCCTACTTTCATGCACCGCAAATTCCGAATGTGCGGGATAGTGCATTTAGCGCCTGAAGGACTGTACAGACCGTAAGCTTAACGCCATTAGCCTACTTTCATGCACCGCAAATTCCGAATGTGCGGCATAGTTCACTTAGCACCCGAAGGACTGTACAGACCGTAAGCTTGACGCCATTAGCCTACTTTCATGCACCGCA
>OHPS01000224.1_pt1 | contig 33536 bp, 34 predicted proteins | sample 1577811 | NCBI WGS metagenome assembly OHPS01 (sample SAMEA3879552, study PRJEB24766) | human gut metagenome | biome: human-associated habitat; feature: feces | place: USA | collected 1985/1987
CATAAAGTAAAAAAGACAGGCATGCGCCTGTCTTTCTTATTGCAGAATTATTCCTACTGCTGAAAGATAACCGCAAAAAGTTGGTAGCGACAGTGAGCCGTTGCGAAGGCGTTTACAACTGAGCAGGCGAACCGAGCGAGACTTTTTGCGGAGAGGAGGAGCAGCGGCATGAGCGCACCGACGGTTTTTTATAAAAAAACCGTCGCAAGCGATATAAAGCTTGCGACGACGTGGCGGAGAAAGAGGGATTTGAACCCTCGCGCCGGAAATCCCGACCTACTCCCTTAGCAGGGGAGCCCCTTCACCACTTGGGTATTTCTCCGTGATGAATCTGTAACATTTTATCCTCATCCGCACGCCCCTTCGTCTGCCTTAATGCGTCCGTCCTTTCAGCGTGCAACATATTGATTATAATAGCATTATGGTAAATTGTCAAGCCTTTTTTGAATTAAATAAGTTTAATTCATACGTGCACATATGAGCGCATACGAACGCATATGTGCACATGTCGTATTCTTATGCATGCGCAGCACAATCATTGCCGTGCTCCGCCGGTTTATTTTTATTTGCAGCGTACATGCCGCATCGGCTCACAGATATGCATGCCGCATCGGCTCACAAAATCCGACACGGCATGCGCATCACGCATCAACAATGCATCATTCTATATTCGCTCCGCATTCATCCATATTCATTCCATGCTCGCGGCAACCTGAGCTATAGCATCCGCAACAAGCGCCGCTATCTCCTCATCCGTTTCACCATAGTACGGCTGTGAGAACATTATCGACGATATCGGATAAACAGCGCCGGAATACGTCGAGTTCCATCCGGGGAGTGCTTCGCTCATATCTGCATCCTCAGGGTATGTCGTCTCGGGCAAAAGCTCGTTTCCGCTCTCATCCTCAAGCGCCAGCTCGCCGTTATAGTAGTCGAAAACCATCTCCAAAAACTCCGCCGCAAGCGCGGTATTATCGCAGTCGGGGCTTATCATAAAGTAATCGCACAGATACATTTTGTAGTTGAAATCGGTGTAAAACGGCGCGTCAGCCGTGTCCTCGGGGTTGCTCAAAAGATGCTTTACAACCGCCGTCAGCTCGTCCCCGCTCGAATCACGGTTTACGCCGTTTATCAGGTCGATGTTTTTGCAAATGTACTTTTGCAGTGTGTCGGCGTAGGATGTTATCTTAGACGAATCGGTTAAGGAGCCTCCGCACGGGACGCCGAAATAGCTTCCCTCATACGCGGCGGCGGTCTTTGTATACTCCATGGAGTCGAGCTTTTCTTTAAGGCTTTCAAACCCGTTCAGCTCCGCATACTCCTTGTCCCTTATAAACTTGTAGATGTCAACGGTAGATGTGAAGAATACGTCTATTTGGTTGTCGTCGTCAAGAAGCAGGTCGCTGATCATGGTGGCGTCCGTAACGGACACAGCATGCCTTCCCACGCTCACGCCGGCACTCGCCTCAAATGCCGAAATAAGAGCTTCTATGCGCACCGCATCATAGCTGTAATACCCCACAACAATGTCGCAGTTTTCATAGCTTTCTCCGCTTTCTGACGCAGATGTCGTGCCGGTTGAGTATGTGACGTTCGGCTCATCGTCTGAGTAGTTTGCTTTAAACATGCCTGCGCATCCCGAAAGCGCCGTTCCCGCCACGGCTATGCAGCAAAAAATCGCAAGTAGTCGTCTTAGCATGGGTGTTCTCCTTTTTGTTTTTTATTCAAGGCTCTCAACCGGCAGCACTCTTATGCCGTCCGATATCTCTTCGTTGCACTTTGACACCACGTTCAGCCCGGGAGAGGGAAGCGTGTCCACTACTGTGATCAGCGCGTTTTCGCCCGGGTATATGTAGTCCTCCACTGTCTCGTTCACCGTTATTTCAATCTTTGAAAGGGTGTATATCTGCGCCGAAAAGCCGGTTGTGGGGACTATGGCGTAAACATAGCTCTTTCCGCCCTCTTCGTACACCGCCGAGGCGGGGACTATCCTGTTTCCGTTGACGCTCATTGAAAGCGAGACATACTCCACCTTTGGCTTTGTGTCGTAGTAAAGGCGTTCTCCGAAAAATGTGAAGAAGAGTATCACGGCGCAAAACGCAATGCTTATGGCGGTGAGCGTCACTGTTACTATCTTGTGCATGGCGTCCTCCTTACAGCTTGTAGCTTTCCATTGATTGCTCAAGCGCCTCTCTGAACATGACAAACAGCATTATGACCGGGAACATGTAAACGGTGCTTCCCGCATACTTGACGTTTTCCGGTATCTCTGAGAGAACAACCGACAGCGGCATGATCATGTCATTGTCCATGGAGAATATGAGCGCCTGGTCTACCATGTTCCAGCTCTCGCAGAAGATGAGTATCGACAGGGATACTATCGCAGGCTTGATATTTGGCAAAATGGCGTAGCGGAAGGTTTTTATGACCGACGATGTGTCTATAAGCGTCGCATCTATAAGGCTGTCGGGGATGGTTTTCATAAACTGCCGCAGCAAAAATACCGCAAAGGGAGAAAACATCATCGGCACTGACAGCGCAAACGGGGTGTTTAGCATGTTGAAGTCGCGCAGCTGTATGTAGTTCGGCAGAAGTGTCGCCTGAAACGGCAGCATCATCACGAGTATGAACACAAAGAACAGGCCGTCTCTTCCTCGAAATCTTACCTTTGCAAACAAGAACCCTATCGGTATGGATATCAGTATGCACACAACGGTTGTGGACACCGCATATATGACGGAGTTCCAAAAGTAATCGAGGTATGTGAAGTTTGTCACAAACAGCTCCCAATACTGTTTAAGGCCTATTCTGCCCTCAAAGCTGAAGGAACGTATGGCGGTTGTGATCACTGGTATTGCAAAGAACACCGCAAAGAGCGACAGCACGACAAGCCGCACTATTCCGAATATCTTTCTTTTTGTCCTTGCCGCTCCCGCGGTTTTATGGGCGGCTGAGCGAAGGGTATCTGACTTACGGGCCTTTACGGCGGTTTTATCGTTTGCCATCAGTACGTTCCCTCCGACATCTTATTTTCAAGCTTGTAAAGCAGGAAGATTATCACCGCCATGACCAGAGTGAATATCACCACAGCCGTAGAGAGCGTCTGATAGTTCAGCTTTTGGAAGTGGTTGTTCATGAAATTTTGTATCATGTATGCGGTGTTTGGCGGGTAGCTTGAATTGTAGAAAAGGTAGCTCTCCTTAAATATCTTGAGCGAGTTTACAAAGGACAGCACACCCACAAAGTAGAGCGTTGGGGATATGAGGGGCATGGTGATTTTTGTGAAGAGCTTTACGCCGTGCGCTCCGTCGAGAACCGCAGCCTCGTACACCTCCTGCTGAACCTTTACCATTGCGGATGTTATCAGGATGATGTTTATTCCGATGTTTTTCCAAAGGAATATCACGTAAAGGGGCAGCACTTCAAAGAATCCGCCCAGTCCGTCTATCTTTTCAAGGGCTACGTATCGCTCCGTGTCGAAAAACAGCTGCCAGAAGAAAATTATGCTCGCCGACGGCAAGACATACGGCATGACGAAAAAGCTTTTTATGAATGAAAACGTGCTTGAAAGCTTGACAAGCCCCGCAGACAGCGCAAGCGATATTATGAGTATCAGCGTGACGCCAACGACGGAGAATATGACGGTGTTTGTAAGCGCCATGCGGAAGTATTCATTCTGAAACAGCTCTATGTAGTTTTGAAAGCCGACAAACTTTTTGTCCACCATTCTCCCCACGAAGGAGTATCCCACGCTCCGAAAGAACGGCACCACGTAAAATATAATAAATCCCGCAGCGGCCGGTATGCTCATTAAAGCAAGCTTTGTTTTAAAACGCCTGTTCATATTCACTTCTCCCCTTAAAGGCATACCGGCTTGCGCGGTTTACAGTATGCCCAGTTTAATTTTCAGCACGAGTATTCGCACTACCGCGTCGTTTATCGTGTCAAGGGACAGCTCGTGCTCGTTTATCGCATCTATGACGGCGGGGATCTGAGTTTCAAAGTCGGTGCAGCAAAGCATGTCGTTGCCGACTCTCACCGCCTCCACCGCTATATCCTCGTCCGAGGCAAACTCGCTCACGCCCTCCATTGACAGCTCGTCTGTTATGATCACGCCCTCAAATCCAAGCTCGTTCCTGAGTATGTCGTAATGGATATCCCACGACAGCGATGCGGGGCTTTCCGGATCGATGCACTCCACCACGTTGTGCGAGACTAAGATCATATCTGCGCCGGCAGCTATTCCCGCCTCAAACGGCAGGAAGTCCGACTCCTCAAACGTCTCTATGGGTCTTTCGTCATACACAACCGAAGTATGCGTGTCGCCGTTGCCGCCGCATCCCGGGAAGTGCTTCAGCACGCTGCCTACGCCCTCTTCTTTCATAACCTCAACGACGGTTTTTACATACTCGGACGTGCTATGCGCGTCGGCTCCGAAGCTCCTCGGATAGATAAAGTCGTTCGGGTCGGTTGACACGTCGCACACCGGCGCAAAGTTGAGGTTTATTCCGAGGTCTTTAAGCAGTTTGCACTTTTCGCGCGTGTCGCTTGCTATAAGCTCAAATCCGCCCTCCTCATACAGCTCCTGCGGGGACTTAAACGGTTCGTCCCGCAGATTTTCGTTGACGCTTATGCGGTTTACCGTTCCGCCCTCCTCATCAACGCCTATGAACATCGGAATATCGGATGCGCTTTGGTACTCGTCTATCATGCTCTTTACTTCTTCACGGGACTTGTTTTCAAAATCCTCGCCGTACAGGATGTATCCGCCGAGCATGTACTGCGATGCTTTTCGGGCTGCGTCCTCATCCGGACAGCGGGCGATAAACATCTGTCCCACCCTCTGCTCTACGCTCATGGTTGCCACCATGTCAAGCGCACGGCGGTATATCTGCGCATCGGGGTTGTTCTCCGGCAGGTCGTATACGATTATCTTTGACGCAATGGGGGAGCCGCCGAAGTCAAGCTCACCGGTGTAGTATACCGTCACGGGATTGCCTAAAATATATCCCGTAAGGCCGGTTATTATCTGCGCTCCGTCGGTGTGGAACGGATACTCTGTGCCGTCCTCCGCCTCTACAAGAACCGTATGCATGGCGGCGTCTTTTATAATTCCGCTGACGGTGTAATAGCCCTGCTCGTTTAGCTCGCCGTCACCCGCAGGCTCCGAGTCCTTAGACTCCGAGGCGGTTGCAGCGGATGTTTCATCGCTTGCCGTATCATCGACGTCCGGCTCTGTTGTCGGGCTTGAAGTGGTGTCGGCAGGCTCTTCCGCCGCAGTTGTGACGCTTTCCGTGTCGGGCGTGTCCAAACTGCCGTCATCTGCCGTTTTATTGTCAAGCATGCTCACGGCGACGGCTGCTGCTACGACAATCACCACTAAAATCAAGATCACCGCAAAAGCTGTTCCGCCCTTTTTGCCGTTTGCTCTTTTTACATCATTATTTGTATTATTTGTGCTGTTCATAATGTCCTCCGGACTCATAACAGGTTGAAATATGAGCCAATGTGCTGTATTTTCATGCAGCATACTTCAAGTGGTTCATTCAATTGTTATGTTGGTTATATTATAATCCATTTGTTTTACGTTGTAAACCGCTTTTCAGAAATTTTAGCTAAATTTTTTGCAACTATGTTGCGCCTTACTGTCAAATAAGAGACCTCAACGGCTGTTTGCGCCGAAGAGGTCACGTTTGATGCGTATATATCAGGGAATTTTAAAGTGCCTTGCGGCGTTGCCATAGCATATATCGGAAATGATTTTTCCAAGCGCGTTCTCATCGTCGGGATACTCGCCGTTTTCCACCCACTCGCCTATGATGTTGCAAAGTATGCGGCGGAAGTATTCGTGGCGGGTATAGGACAAAAAGCTCCTTGAGTCGGTGAGCATGCCTATGAAGTTGCCGAGTATGGACAGGTTCGCAAGCGACTTTATGTGCGCCTCCATGCCCGATTTGGTGTCGGAGAACCACCATGCCGCACCGTGCTGAATCTTGCCGGGGATGTACGTTCCGTCCGCAAGAGCGCCCTGGAAGCTGCCTATGATGGTGTCGATGGCCTCGTTGTCGTGGGGATTTAAGGAGTAGAGAATAGTCTTAGGAAGCTCGTTTGTTTGGTCGAGCGCGTTTAAAAATTCGGTGAGCTTAACGGCTCCGTCCTCCGTCCTCATGCAGTCAAAGCCGGTGTCCGCTCCGATGGCGCTCATCATGCGCGAGTTGGGGTTTCTCTGCACGTTAAAGTGTATCTGCATGACTATGTCGCGCTTTGCATACTGCCTGCCGAGGTGTAGCATAACCGCAGTCTTGTACTCGCTTGCCTCTTCGCGTGATACCTTTTCGCCGCTCATGGCTTTTAGGAACACCCTGTTTACCTCCGATTCGTCGGCGGGGGAGTATACCATGTAGTCAAGACCGTGGTCGGTGGCTGCACAGCCGTTTTCACAGAAGAAGTCGAGCCGCTTGTCAAGCGCGTCCATCAGGTCTGCGGCGGAGTTTATCTCGGCGTCGGCGGCGGCCGCAAGCTTTGATACGGCGTCCTTAAATCCTGCCTTGTCGATTGCGATGTACTTGTCCGGCCGGAATGAGGGCAAAACAAGCGTTTTAAAGCTCTTGTCCTCCGCAATTTTTTTGTGCCACTCAAGGCTGTCCGACGGGTCGTCCGTCGTGCCTATCATCTTTACGTTTGAGCGCTCGATAAGACCCCTTGCGCTCATTGACGGGTCTTTGAGCTTTTCGTTGCAAAGCTCGTATACCTGATCCGCCGTTTCGGGAGAAAGTATGCCGTCATAGTCAAAGTAGCGCTTGAGCTCAAGGTGCGTCCAATGGTACATCGGATTTCCTATTGACTTTGACAGCGCCTCGGCAAACCGCATGAACTTGGTTTTCGGGTCGGCGTTTCCGGTTATCTCCTGCTCCGGAACTCCGTTTGAACGCACAAGCCTCCATTTGTAGTGGTCTGCGCCGAGCCACAGCTCGGTTATGTTTTCAAACCGCTTGTCCTCGTATATTTCACGGGGATCTATGTGGCAGTGGTAGTCGATAATCGGCTGATCCTTTGCGTATTCCCTGTACAGGTGCTTGGCGGTGTCGTTTTGGAGCATAAAGCTCTTATTGATGAATGACATATTGTGCACGCCCTTTCAAAGTGATTTCTATATTATTATAAGCATATTTCGCGTTATATTTCAATGAGGCAGGCAAACCCGCGAGTTTACAAAAACTTAAATATCTCCTGCGCGTCGTCGTAGCCTTTAAGGTAGAGGCGGTCCATGCACTGCTTGTCCCTTTTAAGCGTGTCCACGCCGCATGTGTCGTCGGGGGAGATTATCAAGACCTTGCCCCTTGCCTCGTATTCCTTTGCGAGGTCAACGCACTCGTTGTAACGCTGTGCCCTAAGGCGCATCTGCGCGGCGGCTTTGGGGTATTTTCTTTTTATCATGCTTGCAATGCAGTCGTCCTTTTTCGAGCCTCTTATTGTGTCCCTCGGCTTTGTCAGAATAAGAACCGCTTTGTCGCATCCAAGCTCAAAGGCTTTCTTTATGGGCACGGGGTCGCTGAGCGCTCCGTCAAAGTATGCGCAGTCGCCGACGGAGTATGGTCTGCATACAAACGGTATGGTGCATGACGCGCCCATTATTTTGTAGTCGTCCTGCCTTATGTCGCTTTTGTCGAAGTATTTGGCCTCGCCGGTTTCGGCGTTTGTCGCAACTACATACAGCTCCATCGGGTTGTCTCGCAGGGCAGGGTAGTCAAGAGGGTTTTCCCCGTCCTTGCGGCAAAGCGTGCCGTACACATAGTCCATATCCACAAACGAGCCTTTTTTAATAAAATTGCTAAGGCTCATGTACTGCTTTCTGAACGCATACTGCGTGTAAAAGACGTAGTTTCTGCCCCTTTGATGCGCGGCGTAGGAGCACAGATTCGCACTTCCCGCCGACACGCCTATTCCGACGTCAAACTTTATGCCCTTGTCCATGAAATAATCGAAAACTCCGGCGGCATATATTCCTCTCATTCCGCCGCCGACATCTATAACTCCGGTTTTCATGCCAACGCTCCTTTCTCGGTCAACGCTTGATTCACTTTCATTGTAGTCCTTTTCTTTTAAATTTCAAGTGCGCCGCGCATGCCGAATATCTTAATTTTTACCCGCCGAGTGCAACGTCTAAGGTCATCATGAGCGTAAATCCCGCGGCGAAAAGCACTGTCCCCACGTTTGAATGCTTTCCCGACGACATTTCTGGTATCAGCTCCTCTACCACCACGTATATCATGGCGCCGGCGGCAAAGCTTAGCGCATATGGCAGAACCGGCACCATAACCGCCGCAAGAAGCACCGTCAAAAGCGCTCCTATAGGCTCGACTATGCCGGACAGCGCTCCATACAGGAACGCGCGCGGCTTTGAAAGTCCCTCCGCCCTGAGCGGAAGGGATATTATAGCTCCCTCGGGGAAGTTTTGTATAGCTATTCCCAAAGAAAGGCTCAGCGCACCCGCAAGCGTGATGCTGCTGTCGCCGTAAAGCCATCCCGCGTAGACCGCGCCCACAGCCATTCCCTCCGGTATGTTGTGCAGTGCCACCGCAAGCGTGAGCATGGTTGTCCTTTTGAGGCGGCTCTTTACGCCCTCCGCCTCCGTGCTGCCTCGGTGAAGATGCGGAATCAGCCGGTCAAGCCCCAAAAGGAAGAGTATGCCGAGCCAGAATCCCGCAACGGCCGGCACAAACGACCACTTTCCCATGCTTTGCGACTGCTCCATGGCGGGCAGAAGAAGGCTCCACACCGACGCCGCAACCATCACACCCGCAGCAAATCCCGTGAGCGCGCGCTGAAGTGTGTCGCTTAAATTGTTCTTTAAGAATATGACGCAGGCAGAGCCGAGCGCCGTTCCGGCAAAGGGTATGAGCAGCCCCTGCCACAGTTCAACAGGCATATTTTTCTCCTATCTTTTTCAATTGATTTTTCAAGTTAAACGTCTTTCTATGTTTGATTATAAATGCGCGTGTTTGCGCGGTCAAGCTCTGTTTGATACATTTGCAAAAACTCTCGCGCCGCATACTTGAAATCAATGTGCATAGAGTATATAATGTGGTTAGTGAAAGCTAACTGAATCTGCGCATGCATGTATGTGCAGCGGCAATATATCAAGGAGGGTATGCAAACTATGTGGAAGTACACAGTTGAGGTAAACGGAATGATGTGCGGGATGTGCGAGGCTCACGTGAACGATGCGGTGAGAAATGCCTTTCCGGTAAAGAAGGTCAGCTCCTCCCGCAGCAAAAACGAGACGGTAATCGTATCCGAAACGGAGCTTGACGAAAGCGCACTCGCGCAGGCCATCAGCAAAACCGGCTATGAGGTCGGCGCAATACAAAAAGAGCCGTACAAGAAAAAAGGCTTGTTCGGATGACGGCAACTCAAACGCAATACGCATAAAGCGGCAGGGCAAAGGCCTTGCCGCTTTTGTTTTGCGGTGCATGCACGCATTTGAGTACGGTGCCGGCATTCGCGGCGCTTTGCATACAGCCGCTTCAAGGCGCGGCACTCCTTAAAACTTGAGTCCGCCGCATGCGCCCTCGGCGCCTTACGCTGTTCGCTCACAAAAAATTTGTTTTCCCACTTGACATTTACCACGTGACTGTTTATAATCGTAACTGTCAGTTAGCGGCGGCTAACTGCATACGAGACTTTTCAATTCAAGGCTGATAATGCCTGCATGCAAAAGTCTTGCCACTCGGCACACTGCCGGGGCGTTTTATGCGCCGTGCAGCGGACAAACAGACGATACGATTTTGTGAGGGAATGCCATGTCGGAGGATTTGATAATAAATCACTGCTCGCCAACGCTGGCGGGGATAAAGACGGGAAACCTGTTTTCCTGCGACTGCCCGTGCCGTGCGGAGCTGATGGGTGAGCTGCGCTGCCTGAACAAAAAGCTTGTGCCCAAAGGGGTGCGTGTGCTGCCGCTCAAGGTCAGCGGCGGGCGTGCGCTGATTTATACATACCGCCCGACTTCGCTTGAGGTTGACCTGAGCGACAAGCGCGCAAGGGAGCTGCTGATAAGCTGCGGCTACAGGCCTGAGTGCCCCGACAGATGCGTGGTTCATCTTATCAACCGGCTGAGCAGCTTAGAGGAGTTTCCGCATGAAATCGGCTTGTTTTTGAGCTATCCGCCGGAGGATGTTTTGGGATTTATCCGCAACCATGCGTGCAACCACAAGTGCGTGGGATGCTGGAAGGTATACGGCGATGTCAAGGCCGCGCAAAACACCTTTGAAAGGTACAAACGGTGCAAAAAGATCTATTCGCGGCAGTGGAAAAAAGGGAAACCTATCGAGCAGCTGACAGTGGCTGACCGATATTTTCTACCATAAAGCTCTTTAGTGAAAGGATGTTGTTTAAAATGAGCAAAGTAGCAGTTGTATACTGGAGCGGAACAGGCAATACCGAGGCTATGGCTTCGGCGGTGGCTGACGGCGCAAAGGGAAAGGGTGCGGAGGTTTCCGTGCTCACTGCGGCGGAGTTTTCGCCCGATTTAGTCGAAAAATACGATGCGATTGCGTTCGGCTGCCCCTCCATGGGAACAGAACAGTTGGAGGAAAGCGAATTTGAGCCGATGTTTTCCGATTGCGAGGGAAAACTCAAGGGAAAGAATATAGCCCTTTTCGGCTCATACGGATGGGGCGACGGAGAATGGATGCGCACCTGGGAGTCCCGCTGTGATGACGACGGGGCAAACAGGGTGTGCGACAGCGTCATCTGCAATGACGCTCCGGATGATGTCGCATTGGCGGAGTGCAACGCTTTGGGCGCGGCACTTGCGTAAGGGATGCGGGCGGGAGGCTTGCCTTCCGCCCTTGCCTTTGCCGATTCTCGGGAAGGGCATAAAAGCTGAAAAGCTGCATTATGCGCAGTGGCGATGCGCAACACTACGATCGCCGCCGCGCTTTTTATTGACCATGCAGTTAGCATATGCTAACTGAAAATTATAAAGGGGGAGGATCTTATAAAAGCATATTTATCCACGATAGTTTTAGCTGTTTTGCTGCTCATAGTGTCCTGCGCGTCATTGTTTGTTGGGGTTATAAATATAACGCCTGCAGAGCTGCTTGCGGGCAACGGTGAGCAGTTAAAGATATTTGTTGTGTCAAGACTACCGAGACTCCTTGCAATCTTGTGCACGGGAATAGGGATGAGCGTTGCGGGACTGATCATGCAGCAGCTTTGTAGCAATAAGTTTGTGTCGCCGACAACCGGAGCAACCATATCCTCTGCGCAGTTCGGAATACTTCTTGCGCTTTTGTTCATGCCGTCCTCGACGCTGTGGAGCAGGGCAATATTCGCATTTGCAACCGCAATCTTAGGCACATGGATTTTTGTGTGGTTCATTCAAAGGATAAAGTTTAAGGACGTGGTGATGGTTCCGCTTGTGGGAATCATGTTCGGAAACGTCATCGGGGGAATAACCAACTACTTAGCGTATAAATACGAAATGACGCAGGCGCTGTCATCGTGGCTGGTGGGACATTTTTCGCTGGTCTTAAAGGGCAGGTACGAGATAGTGTGGCTGACGCTGCCGCTCGTCGTGCTGGCGTTTATATTTGCAAACCATTTTAACATCGTAGGTTTGGGAAAGGACTTTTCAAAAAACCTCGGTGTGCATTATAACCTTGTTTTGTTTTCGGGACTTACGATTTCTGCGATGATTACGGCGAGCGTAGTGGTCGTTGTCGGCTCTATTTCATACATAGGCCTTATCGTGCCGAACGTCGTAGCTATGTATAAAGGCGACAAGATACGGGGAACGCTTGTTGACACTGCGCTGTTCGGCGCACTCTTTGTTTTGGTGTGCGACATGATAGGGCGGGCGGTCATATACCCGTATGAGCTGCCGATAGAGCTTATAGTCGGCATACTGGGAAGCCTCATATTTATCGGGCTGCTGTTTTACAGACTCAAGCACGGCCGCAAGGCTGTCCGCCTCGGCTCGGCAGGCACAAGCTGCTGCACGGCTGTCCCCGAGCCGCAAGGAGGTGCCGACTGATGAATACCGCAGCAGTGCGCGCTAACCGCCGCAAGCTTTTGATTTTGGCTGCGATAGTCCTTTTGTGCGCCGCGGGATACATGCTCATAGAGGTCAACTTTGCAAACGCAAAGCTCTTCTCCTATTCCATGAAAATCCGCGCGCCGAAGCTGATAGCAATGCTCATCACGGCGTTTTCCATCGGCGGGGCATCGCTGGTGTTCCAATCTGTCATAAACAACACGATTGTCACGCCCTGCCTTCTCGGCATGAACTCGCTGTACACCCTCATCCACACGGCTGTGGTGTTCTTTTTAGGCTCTGCAAGCGTGATCGCAACCAATGCAAACCTGTCGTTTGCGGTGGACGTGGTGCTGATGGGCATAACCGCGACCATCATCTACAGCTGGATATTTAAAAAGACAAAGCACAACGTGCTTTACGTTTTGCTGGTGGGAACGGTTCTCACGTCGTTTTTCGGCAGCATACAGACCACCCTCACGCGAGTGATGGATCCGAACGAGTACGACAGCCTTTTGAACACCCTTGTTGCGAGCTTCAGCAATATAAACTCCGAGATAATAATTTTCTCGCTGGTGCTTTTGGCCGCCGTCATCTTTGCGCTCAGAAAAGAGCTTGCTTTGCTCGACGTCCTGACGCTCGGCAAGGAGCAGGCGATAAATCTCGGCGTGGACTATGACCGCTGCATACGCCGGCTCTTGCTCGGCGTGACGCTTTGCATAGCCGTTGCCACTGCAATGGTCGGACCGATATCGTTTTTGGGGCTTATCATAGCCAATTTGTCAAGGCAGCTTCTGAAAACGTACAGGCATACGCAGCTGATTCTCGGCTCTGCGCTGTTCGGCATGATAGTGCTTGTCGGAGGGCAGCTGATAGTTGAGCATGTGTACTCCTACTCTGTGCCGGTCAGCGTGTTCATCACGGTCGGCGGCGGACTTTACTTTTTGTACCTGCTCCTGACGAGAAAGAAGGTGTGAATATGAACGTAAAACAGCTTACAAAACAATATGACGGCAAAACGGTAGTTGACGGCGTCACGTTTGAAATTCCGAAGGGCAAGGTTCTTTCGCTCATAGGCCCCAACGGAGCGGGCAAATCGACGGTTATGGGTATGATCTCACGGCTTATCGCCCACGACAGCGGGCTTGTCGATTTTGACGGCAAGGACATAAGCAAGTGGAAAAGCAAGGAGCTGTCAAAGCGTCTTGCGATCTTAACGCAAAGCAACAACATACAGATGAAGCTTACGGTTCGGGAGCTTGTGACGTTCGGGCGGTTCCCGTACTCCGGCAACCACGTCACGGCGGAGGACAAAAAGATTGTCGATCGAGCCATAGCGTATATGGAGCTTGAGGAGTTTCAGGACAGATTTATAGACGAGCTGTCCGGAGGTCAGCGGCAAAGAGCGCTGATTGCCATGGTGATAGCGCAGGACACGGAGTATGTTTTGCTCGACGAGCCTACAAACAACTTAGACATTTACCATGCGACAAACACCATGAAAATCGTCCGCCGGCTGTGCGACGAGCTTGGCAAGACGGTGATACTGGTACTGCATGAGATAAATTACGCGGCGTTTTATTCCGACTACATATGTGCATTCAAGGACGGAAAGATCGCCAAATTCGGAACCGTTGAGGAGGTGATGACGAAAGAAAACCTGTCGCAGATATACCGCGTGGACTTTGAGATCTTGACCATCGAAGGCAAGCCGCTGTCCATATACTACTAAACAAACAGCCGAAAATTCGGCAGAAGGAGAAACAATACATGAAAAGAATACTTTCAGCAATGCTTATACTTGCAATGGCGGCCGGAATGGTTGCCTGCGGATCTACAGATAACGGCAGCGCCGTGACCACCGCCGGCGGTCAGACGGAGCAGACCGAACAGACGGAGCAGACCGATCAGACCCCCGAAACCATAACAATACAGAGCCTTAACGCGAGCAAGGAGACCGCGGATCTTGAAGTGCCCTATAATCCGGAGCGAATCGCGATTTTGGACATGGCAAGCCTTGATATACTTGATGCTCTGGGCGTCGGGGACAGGGTAGTCGGCACTGCGGACACATCGCTTGAATATTTGCAGGACTACATAAACGACGACATAGCAAACCTCGGCACTATCAAGGAAGCAGACCTTGAGGCTGTCATGGCATGCGAGCCGGACGTGATATTTATAGGCGGACGCCTCTCAAGCAGCTATGACGCGCTCAGCGAAATCGCGCCGGTTGTATACCTTGCCACAGATGTTGAAATAGGAGTTGTCGAGAGCGTTCGCAAGAACGCAACAACCATCGCATCCATGTTCGGGCTTGAGGACAAGGTTGAGGAGCTTATGACGGACTTCAGCGCAAGAATAGACGAGCTGAAGACCGTATCGGAGGGAAAGACCGCCATTGTCGGCATGTGCACAAGCGGCAGCTTTAACGTCTTGGGCAACGACGGACGCTGCTCAATCATCGGCGTGGAAGTGGGCTTTGAAAACATAGGTGTTGACGCAGACATCGACACCTCCACACACGGCAACGAGGCCTCATTTGAGTTTATAGTGGAGAAGAACCCCGACTACATCTTTGTAATGGATCGCGACGCAGCCATAGGAACCGACGGCGCACAGCTTGCTAAGGACATCATGGAAAACGAGCTGGTCATGGGAACGGATGCATACATCAACGGAAATCTCATTTATTTAGAGCACCCCGCAGTATGGTACACCGCCGAGGGCGGAATCACAGCTTTGGACATCATGCTTTCCGACCTCGAAAGCGAGCTGCTTTAATTGTCTGTTTGAGAAAGGAGTATTACCATGGATAACGAAAACAGAATGCCTCTCATAGGCGACAAGGCGCCCTCTTTTGAGGCTGTCACAACGCAGGGAAACATAAAGTTCCCGCAGGATTATGCGGGCAAGTGGGTGATTTTATTTTCACACCCCGCCGACTTCACGCCGGTATGTACAACCGAGTTCATGACCTTCGGCTCGATGATAGACGAGTTTAAGGCGCTGAACACCGAGCTTGTAGGGCTTTCGGTAGATTCTTTGTATTCGCATATAGCGTGGCTGCGCAAAATACAGGAGCTTGAGTGGAACGGCAAGAAAAATATAAACGTCACCTTCCCGCTCATAGAGGATGTGCGCATGGAGGTGGCAAACAAGTACGGCATGATTCAGCCCGGGCAGTCAAACACTCAGGCTGTGCGCGCGGTGTTTGTCATAGACCCGGACGGCATAGTCCGCACGATACTGTATTACCCGCTGTCCACCGGCAGAAACTTCGACGAAATCAAGAGGATCATCATCGCACTTCAAAAGGCGGATTCGGATGCATGCGCAACGCCTGCCGACTGGAGGCCGGGCGACGATGTCATCGTCCCTACCGCCGGAAGCTGCGGCGTTGCAAAACAGAGAATGGAAAATCAAACCGACGACCAGTACTGCCTTGATTGGTTCATGTGTTTCCGCAGGGAATCAAAAGACAAATAGATACGCATGCTCACACAGATTGAACGACTTGAAGAGTAAAGCCCTTGATAAAAAGCCGCAGCATCCTTTTGGCTGCGGCTTTTTGCATCGGCTATAGTTGGGGCAATATGCATATAAAAGAATTGCATGGGTATAAAGCGGACTATGCGAGGGGTCATTTTAAAAATCGGACAATACATCACTGATTTTTCATCGTAAAATCATAAAAAATCACAATAAATTTGTTGACAAATCGTTACCATTAAATCATAATAAGAATAATGGGAGCTATACATGTATGCTTGCAACGCATTAAATAGGCCGCGCCCGTTTCGGCGGGCAGGCGGTAAAAAATAAAAGAGTGTCAAAGGAGTGTTTGTATGAAGCTTTATTTCATAGGTGCGGCGCACGAGGTTACAGGTTCTTGCACAATGCTCAGCGCATGCGGAAAAAACATAATGATCGACTGCGGTTTAGAGCAGGGCGGAAACGTGTATGAAAACGTGGACATCCCGCTGCCGCTTAGCGAAGTTGATGCGCTCTTGCTCACTCATGCGCACATAGACCATTCCGGACGAATCCCGTTTATAGTTGCAAACGGCTTTAAGTCGGACATATACTCCACCGAGGCGACGTATGAGCTGTGTAAGATAATGCTCTTAGACTCTGCACACATACAGGAGTCGGACGCAGAGTGGCAAAACAGAAAAAACGAGCGCTCGGGTAGGGAGATCGTAAAGCCCCTTTACACCATCAAGGATGCGGAAAAGTCTTTGGAGCTTTTTAAGCCCTGCGGATACGGCGAATACTTCACGCTTTTTGAAGGCATACAGGTCAGGTTTATAGATGCGGGACATCTTTTGGGAAGCTCCTGCATAGAAATTAAGGTCACGGAGGATTCAAAGACAACGACGCTTTTGTTCTCGGGAGACTTGGGAAACGTAAACCGCCCGCTCATAAGGGATCCTCAAATGCCTCCGCAGGCGGACTACGTCGTGATAGAATCCACATACGGCGACAGACTTCACGGCCCGAGGCCGGACTATGTCGGACAGCTCACAAGGATAGTTCAGACCACGCTCGACCGCGGCGGAAATGTCGTGATACCGTCCTTTGCCGTGGGCAGAACGCAGGAGCTGCTGTATCTGTTTCGTGTGATGAAGGAAAAGTCGCTCATATACGGGCATGATGATTTTGCGGTTTGGGTGGACAGCCCTCTTGCCGTGGACGCCACGGCGATATATGCAAACAAAAAACTAAAGGGCTACTTTGACAACGAGACCCTTCAGCTTTTGAGCCGAGGCATAGACCCGATACATTTTCCCGGGCTGAACCTCTCTGTCACGAGCGAGGAATCAAAGGCGATAAACAGCGATCCCACGCCGAAAATAATACTTTCCGCGAGCGGAATGTGCGAGGCGGGAAGAATACGCCATCACCTAAAGCACAACCTTTGGCGGCACGAGTCTACGATACTCTTTGTCGGATATCAGGCGGAGGGCACTTTGGGCAGAAGGATAGTTGACGGCGCAACGGACGTAAAGCTCTTCGGCGAGGACATACATGTAAACGCCGAGATAGAACAGCTCGACGGAATAAGCGGACATGCGGACAAAAATATGCTCTTAAACTGGCTTGAGCACATGCCCCAAAAGCCAAAGGCGGTGTTTGTAAACCACGGCCACGACAGCGTTTGCGACCTGTTTGCTCAGGCGGTCACGGAAAAGCTCGGTGTGCCCGCAACAGCGCCTTATTCGGGCGACGGATATGAAATCGGCGAAAACATGGTTCAGACAGACGTCGGACGCAGAGTGCTCTGCTCTAAGAAGTCTGCTCCCACAAGAAAGGCAAGCGCAGTATTTGAAAGGCTGTACCTTGCCGGATTGAATCTTCAGGCGGTCATAGAGCAAAATCGCGGAGGCGCAAACAAGGATCTTGCCAGGTTTACGGATCAGATACTCGCGCTTTGCGAAAAGTACAAGAGAGATTGATTACACTATGGATACTATGGACAAAGAAAAAAAGATAATTACCGTAACCACAAAGAGAATAAACGAACAGCTTGCCTTGGGTGCCGAGGGGTTTGTGGAAAAATGCGAAAAAGACCTCGACGGAAAGGTGTCCGAGATCGCGGGGAAAATGATAGAGATCGGCAGCGACCGGCGGCCGCTCATACTTTTGGCGGGGCCTTCGGGCAGCGGAAAGACGACCATTGCGGCAAAGCTGTGCTATGCAATAAGAGGCATGGGATACCCCGTGTGCTATCTGTCGATGGACAGCTATTTTAAGACCTTCACCGATGAGGAGAGAGCGCTCAAGGCAAAAAATCAAATAGACCTTGAGTCGCCCGAAAGGCTCGACGCGGCGTTTTTGAACTCTGAGCTGAAAAAGCTCATAGACGGCGGGAAAATAGACATCCCAAAGTACGATTTCGGGACAAATTCGCGCCTTATGACGGGAAAATACATCTCGCGAAACGGCGGATTTGTCATAGTTGAGGGCATACATGCCCTAAATCCCGCGGTTTTGGGCGACAACGACGAGTTTTCCACAAGGATATACGCAAGCGTCAGGACGAGAGTTGTAGACTCGGAGGGCGATAAGCTCCACCCGTCGAAAATACGCCTGCTGAGAAGGATGCTTCGGGATAAGCTGTTTCGCTCAAGGGCGCCGGCGGACACTATTGTGATGTACGACAGCGTGGAGCAGGGCGAACAAAAGTATATAATGCCCTACAAGTACCGTGCCAGCATAAACATAGATACGTTTTTGCAATATGAGCCTGCGCTCTACAGGGCATACCTGCCCGAAATAGCCGGACTTGCACGCGAGCACAAAAACGTTCGTGACGTCGTGAAGGCGCTTGACGAACTTACTCCCCTCGAAAACGTAAATATACCCGCAAACGCGTTGATAAGGGAGTTTATCGGCAGCGACAAACAGTCTGACTAACAGTCTGACTAACAGTCTGACTAACAGTCATAAGATGCGCAGCACACCGAAAAAAATCGAATGCAAACGCATAAAGCGGCAAAGCCAAAACGGCTGCGCCGCTTTTTTGCGCCTTAAAACACGCATCGCCGCAAAAACTGTTTCTCGGCACTCGCTAAATATTAAATATGTACCCATGCATTTCATACAACAGCCTTGTATACAGGCACTCATGCTTTGTATGCAACGCCGAAAGCGCATGCTTTGTATTGACATCACAGATATACTGCGTATAATATCTTTTTAGAACAGTTATATTTATAACTGTTTGATAAAGAACTAATTCAGACAAGGAGAAAGACTATGAACTCCGGAGCGAAGTTTCTCACCAATTTCAGAAGGACGATAAAGCTGTATGACAGCATGTTAAAGCCAGTTTGCGACAGGTATTTGCTGACCCAGCTTGAGGCAACCATCATAAGCTTTCTGCATAACAACCCCGGCAGGGATACCGCGGCGGACATTGTCGAGCTGAGGATGCTTTCAAAGGGCAACGTGTCGCAGTCGGTGGAAAGCTTAGGGCAAAGGAAGCTGATTATAAGGCAGCAGGACAGCGCGGACAGGCGCAAGATTCATTTGGCGCTCACGGAGGAAGCGACTCCGATTGTTCATGAAATAGAGCTGATACTTCAAAAATTTCGTGAAAGGGCGTTCAGAGGCTTTTCGGAGGAGGAAATAGAGCAGTTTATAAGCTTTAACGACAGGATTGCGGAAAACATGAAGCCAAAAAAGGACGAGCAGGACTTATAGCGGGCATATTAAGCATGAGCGTGTGATGAAACTTTGCATGGCGGGCGCTTTTGCGCACTTGCGCAGTGCCGAAAAGACGTAAGATGACAATAAATCGGGCAAAGACTCGTTTATACATTTTGAGAAAATGCTCATGTGCCATAAAGTAACACGCAAAAATTTGATAGACAGCCACCTAATATTCCGTATTTTTCCTCGAAATCTTTTCAAAAGCACTTGCTTGTGACGTAACGTAATGAGATATACTATAAGCAGGAGGTGTACTATGGATAAACATAAGGCTATACCACAGGGCTATATGACAGTTGGCGAAGTCGCAAGGAAAATGGATGTTACTGTACGGACATTACAACACTACGATAGAGAAGGCTTGCTTTCTCCATCAGCCATGAGCGAAGGGGGACGTAGGTTATATACGGATAAAGACATTGTTAAACTTCATCAGATTTTGTCCCTCAAGCATTTAGGTTTTTCTCTGGACGATATAAAGAACCGGCTTATTCCCCTTGATACCCCGGCTGAAATTGCCGACGTTCTAATGGAACAAGCTACCGCTGTCAAGCAAAAAATAGAGAGCCTGTCCGAATCGTTGAGAGAATTGGAGGTGCTACGAGAAGAAGTCCTTCAAATGCAGTCAGTTGATTTCAAAAAATATGCGGATATTATTGTTAATTTGCAGATGAAAAATGATTTCTATTGGTTAATCAAGCATTTTGACGACCAGACGCTTGACCACATTCGCAGCCGTTTTGATAAAGACAGCGGAATGGCTTTTATGAACACTTTCATGCAACTTCAAGACGAAGCAATAAGGCTTCAAAATGCAGGTGTTCCCGCAGACAGTGATGAGGGACAAAATTTTGCAAAAGCCTATTGGAATATGATAACTGATTTCACTGGCGGAGATATGAGTATGCTCCCTAAACTTATCGAATTAGGTCAGTTTCAAAACACGGAGCAGGGCTGGAAAGAAAAACAAAGTATTGCCAACGGCTATGTTGAGCAAGCATTAGACTTTTATTTTTCCCAATTAGGTGTTGACCCATTTCAGGAGGGAACGAAATGAATGAGGCTATAAAAATTGACGGCTTAAAGAAAAGCTACGGAACCCATGTTGTGTTGAATGGTTTGGATTTTTGTGTACAGCAAGGAGAAATTTTTGCTCTGCTCGGTGTAAATGGCGCGGGGAAAACTACATCTCTTGAATGTATTGAGGGTTTACAAAAATATGACAGCGGAAGCATTACCATAAATGGAATCATGGGTATTCAATTACAGTCGGCTTCTTTGCCGGAGCATATTAAACCACTGGAAGCTGTCAAGCTGTTTGCTAAATGGAATAAGACATCTCTTGATAAAGAAACACTTGAGGCTCTCGGTATTTATGAATTTGCAAAAAAACAGTATTATCAATTATCAACAGGGCAAAAGCGGCGGCTTCATTTGGCACTTGCCCTAACGCGAAATCCAGACATTCTTTTTCTTGATGAACCAACCGCAGGACTTGATGTAGAAGGACGACTTTCTTTACACAAACAAATCCGACAATTAAAGGCAATTGGCAAAACAATCATATTAGCAAGCCATGACATGGCCGAAGTGGAGAATTTGTGTGACCGGATTGCTATTTTATCCGAGGGAAAGATTGCTTTTATTGGAACCGTTGAGCAGCTGGGCGAAACAGTAGGAAAGCAGTATAATATCACAATTCAAACAGAAAACAGTACCGAAAAATATGAATCTGATAATATTGGAGAAACATTGCTGTTGCTGCTTACACGGTATAAAGAAAATGGAGAACCTATTGTAGATATACAAATAAACCGCGGTACTCTGGAACAACATTTTATGATAATTGCAAAGGGGGAATAATAGATGGGCGCATTTTTATACGGGATTTCCTTACAATGGAAGTTAGATATACGGAGCAAAACATTACTCATAACCTGCTATATTGTTCCTCTCCTGTTCTTTGCAATTATGGGCGGGATATTTACCTCTGTCATGCCGGAAGCAAGATACACTCTCATTCAGTCCATGACGGTTTTCGGAGTGACAATGGGTGCGTTAATTGGGTTGCCGCCCTCTCTTGTTGAAATTTACAGCAGCGATATAAAAAAGTCTATAAAGCAAATGGTGTTCCATTATATCTCGGTCTTGCCTTAACCAACATTTCAGCGTATATTCATTTGTTCCTTATGAGCATTATTTTATATATTGATGCGCCACTGGTCTTTGATGCTGAAATACCAGAAAATCCGGGTATGTACTTCATCAGCCTTGCTATTTTTGTTGCAGTATCACTTAGTATTGCCAGCATAATTGGTCTGGCAGTAAAAGACCAGGCAAAAACTTCAATGGTTTCCATCATCATTTTTCTGCCCTCTATCATGCTTTCTGGAATTATGTTTCCGATTGATTTGCTGCCAAAAGCATTTGAAATGGTAGGAAAGATTTTTCCGGCCTCATGGGGATATAAAGTAATGGCAGATAGTACATTTCAGCTTGAAAATCTATTGCCGCTAATAGTAATTCTTATATTGGCTATTTGTGTATGTGGCATACTACTACGCAAAGTTGACAAATAGCAAAGCCAGCCGAGTCAGTCAACGGTCAAGATGAACGGCACATACCGCGCCGACGGGCGACCACATATTTGACTTCCTTCAGGAAGAGGAGCTGCCCGACGAGAGCGAAAAGACCACGGTATTGACAAACGTCCGCGGAGAGGTAGACTTTGAGCATGTGCGCTTCAGCTATCCTGACAACCCCGACAAGGTCATCATCAGGGACTTTTCCGCCCACGTCAGCCCGGGACAAAAGGTGGCAATCGTGGGACCCACCGGCGCAGGAAAAACCACTATGGTGAACCTCTTGATGCGCTTTTATGAGGTGAGCAGCGGATGCATAAAAATAGACGGCGTGCCGACGTCCGAGATGACAAGGGAAAGCGTGCACAACCTGTTCAGCATGGTGCTTCAGGACACGTGGATGTTTGAGGGAACGGTTCGCGAGAACCTTGTCTACAACAAAACGGACGTCAGCGACGAGGAACTGACTAATGCATGCAAGGCCTGCGGCATATATCACTTTATAAAGACGCTGCCGAACGGCTTTGACACAGTGCTCGACGACAGCATTGCGGTTTCCGCCGGTCAAAAGCAGCTTTTGACTATCGCACGTGCCATGGTGCAGAACAACCCGATGCTGATTTTGGATGAGGCGACATCCTCAGTCGATACCCGCACCGAGCTGATCACGCAAAAGGCGATGGACCAGTTGACGGAGCACCGTACAAGCTTTGTAATCGCGCACAGACTTTCGACTATTAAAAACGCAGATTTGATTTTGGTCATGAAGGACGGAGACATCATAGAGCAGGGCAATCACGAATCGCTGCTCGCCAAGGGCGGATTCTATGCAGACCTGTATAACAGCCAGTTTACATCTTCGTCAGAAGAACAGTGACCTCAGTATAAAATGTGCCCCGCATTGTATTAAAGCAGTGCGGGGCACGCATGCATGCTTGACATTTAGTGCGGTATGGAATATAATAATTTGCACTGTATGTTTTTCGGGATGTGGCTCAGTTTGGTAGAGCGCCTGCTTTGGGAGCAGGATGCCGCAGGTTCAAGTCCTGTCATCCCGACCAAATAAGAGCGGACGAGTGTTTTTGCAGCCCCCGGCGTGCTGTAAGAGCGCTCGTTTTTTGCTTTTATTCCGAGATACCATGCTGCTTCGGTTCAGCTGCGCCTGAGGGATTGTGAGACGTGATATAAAATGATCTGCTCTTTTTGCGGCCGCAAAGAAGATAAGACGCGGGCGATCTGTTGACTATAAGCCTGTGAATTTTGAAATGACAAAATTTATTTCACTTTGTGCTCGTATTTTAGAACATTGTGTGCTATAATTGATAACGACAGACTTATCGGCTGTATCGTAACAGGCGGCGATAAAACTGCCGAACGGAAATTTGCACTGAAGGGCGCCAAACACCTGACAATCCTTTGAAGGCGTTAAACAGACAACACATTGGGGGCGATACTGCATGTGGTGAGCTGAAAATCAAGTGATGTATTTATAACGATTTGTATACACCGCACTATTTACTGCTGATGCATAGTCAGAGAGCAAAAAGAGCAACCTGCAAAATTGCAGGGATAAAAGCTTCTGAATATGCCGCGACGAACATTAAATGAAGGTAACCATTAGGTATAAGGAAGAGAAAAATGAAAAGAATATTATCACTTTTGATAGTGGGAATTCTCATATTCACAATAACGGGATGCGGCAAGAACGCAAAACGCAAGCCGATCACCATCACGCTGCCTGAGCAGGATTCCGAGGCAATTCTTGCGGCTGCCGGAATCAGGCTCCCTGACGTCGAAACAGCTGCCGGAGCAAACAGCGTTGTTCAATATTTCGGCTGGGGAGATCCTTTTCAGAACTATGACGAGGACGAAATAGTCAACACCGGCTACTTTACTTTCCAGGAAAAATACAACGGAAAAATCGAGTACATCGAATCCACATATTTTACATATTCCGATGATCTTTCCGCACTTATCCTTGCATCAACTCCTCCGGACACCATGACCGGCGGATGGTCGTTCCCGATGGGCGCGGTCAAGGGCACAATACAGTCTGTCGATGAATGGATAGACCTTGATGACCCGCTGTGGGCGCAGATGAAGCCGCTTGCCGATAAATTCGCCATCAACGGCCACCACTATCAGATATGCATAAAGACAAAGCCGTCAAACGTCGTTGTTTATAACCGCAGAGTTATCAGCGACTGGGGATTTGACGAGCCTGCCGACCTTTACTACAACGACGAGTGGACATGGGCAAAGTTCTATGACATGTGCATGGAATTTTCAAGCCCCGATGACAACCGCTTCGCACTTGACGGATACGCTTACGAATCGTTGTTTATCGAATCCACCGGACGCAGTTTGCTCATGAACGATGAAAACGGAAGATATTATTCAAACCTGTTTGACCCATGTATCGAGAGAGGTCAGGACTACCTTTACAACCTCATCAAAAACGACTGCAGCTACAGCCGCGGCGGATGGGAATTAAGAGGCGATTTCGGAGCGGGCATGAAGGAAGGACTATGCCTGTTCTATGTCATAGGCGAGAGCTTCTTCACCGGACCTGTCGATGAGATAAGCGCGCTTTGGGGCGACATGGAAAGCGGAGAGGTTATGTTTGCGCCTTTGCCGAGAGATGAAAACGGCGACGGAATTTACTACATGCCTTCATCCTTCTACGGACTTGACGGATCGCTCGTGCTTATCATGAATGCTCCCAATCCGGAGGGCGCAGCGCTGTTGGCATCCTGCCTTCGTTTCAAGGCGATAGACCCCGTTGTTATTTCGATAGATGAACAGCAGCTGAGAAATACTTACCTTTGGAACGACGATATGATCGAGATGTCAAAGGAATGTCAGGAGATTGCGGACGAGCACTTCCTCATCGGTACCGCCAATAACGTATCAAGCAGTCTTTCATCTGTTTACGACACGTTAAGCAGAAGTATTGTAAGAGGAGGAAGAGAACCCTCGACATGGGCGCAGCTCAGAGAAAACAACAGAGAGGCGTTTGAATATTACATAGAGGAGCTAAACGCTATAATTGATGAATTTGCCGAAACCCTCGATTGACACCGCATATACATAACAAAAATCAATCCCACAGCCCTAAAAGGTCTGTGGGGTTGTTTTTTGCGAAATCGGCACCATAGCGTCGTGCGGGGCTGTGCCCGATTTTTGTGCATTTTATATTTTTTATGCGGGAACGCTTGTCTGGGGGGTTGAATCACGCCGATGCAAACAAAAAATCACGCCGTGCGGGGTCAGCACAGCGTGTTTTCTTTTTTGGGCTTGCCGGCAAAGAAGTCTATAGCGTTTTCGACGGTGGTTTTGCTTATCGCCTCAAGCGCCTCGGAAGTTAAAAATCCCTGATGCGACGTGACTATGACGTTCGGAAATGACAAAAGCCTTGCGGTCACGGAGCTTTGAAGTATGTCGTCCTCTCTGTTTTCAAATACGTATGGCTGTTCCTCTTCATACACGTCCAGCCCTACGCCGCCGAGTTTGTGGGCGCGTATTCCGCCTATCAGCTCCTCCGTGCTTATCAGCGCGCCGCGCGACGTGTTTACAAGTATAACTCCCGACTTCATCTTGCTTATTGATGAGCGGTTTATCATGTGGTACGTTTGTTCAGTGAGCGGGCAGTGCAGGGATATCAGGTCGCACACCTTCAAAAGCTCGTCAAGCTCAAGATACTTTACAAAGTCCAGCTCGGGGTTTGGCCTCATGTCGTATCCGACAACATTCATGCCGATCCCGCGGCATATCTTGGCCATTGCGCTGCCGATTTTTCCGGTTCCTATGATCCCCGCGGTCTTGCCGAAAAAGTTTACGCCGGTAAGCCCCGAAAGGCTGAAATTGTTCTCCCTGACCCTGATGTATGCTTTGTGTATCTTCCTGTTCACCGCAAAGGCAAGCGCAATTGCATGCTCTGCTATTGCGGGCGGGGAGTATGCCGGCACCCGCATTACCGATATTTTGCACTTCTTTGCCGTTTCGATGTCTATGTTGTTCACTCCCGCACAGCGCATTAAAATAAGCCTGACATTGCAGTCGGCAAGCGCCTTGATTATTTCCTTTCCCGCGTCCGACGCGACAAACAGGCATACGCAGTCGTACCCGCGCGCAAGCTTAACGGTGTGAAGATTTATATCGGAAGCCAGATAATCTATTTCCGGTCTATCGCCCGTCATCTTGGATATCACTGCGTCAAAAGCCTCTTTTTCATACGGCTTTGCATCATAAAAAAGCATTTTCACACAAACACCCGCCCTTAAAGTTTTTAAGGGTATTATGCCTGCCCTGTCGGGTTTTATTCGGCACAACCTGCGGGTATTCGATTGAAAATGCTTTGAGCGTCACTTTATCTTTTTGTAAACAACGTGCCTGTAGCTGACGCCGCCGTCGCATCCCGAGCCGACTGTCTCTTTGGTGTAAAGGCTCTTGTCAAATTCGGGGAAGAAAACGTCCGCCTCGGGGTATGCCATGTCTATTTCGGTGATGATTATTTCGTCTGCATACTTTATCGCCTGAGCATAGATGTTTACCCCTCCGATTACAAACGCATCCTCTCCGCCGCACTCGCAAAGTGCTTCTTCAAGTGAGTGCACAATTGTCACGCCGTCTATGCTGAGGTCGCGGCTGCGCGTGATAACTATGTTTTTTCGCTTGGGAAGAGGCCTGCCTATTGATTCGTACGTCAGCCTGCCCATTATCACCGCATGTCCGGACGTTTGGGTTCTGAAAAACTTCATGTCCCCCGGCAGCTCCCACATGAGCGCATTGTCTTTCCCCAACTCGCGGTTTTTGCCCACCGCCGCAATGATTTTTATCATATATGCCTCCTGTATGTGTGAAAATGCATCCGTTTACTGTGCGATGGGGAAGGAGATTTTGCCCATGTGCTCATATCCTATGAGCTTTACGTCTGCGCACTCCGCCGAGCTGTCAAATTTAAAGAAATCGGTCACTTCGGGGTTGAGCCATAGCTTTGGCGCAGCAAGTCCGCCGCGCTCGTCAAACCTCCTAAGCTGCTCCTTCACGCCTTCAATCTGATTGACGTATACATGTGCATCCTTTATAGACCAGTCAAGCCTTCCCGGTTTAAGTCCCGTCACCTGAGCAAGCATGTACAAAAGCACGGAGTACTGCGTGACGTTGAAGGGGAGTCCCAGCGGCACATCGCAGCTACGCTGATGCACCCACGCATTCAGCCGCCCGTCGGTGACGTCCCACTCGCTGCTCCACACGCATGACGGCAAAACAGCGGTTTCAAGGTAGTCGTTCTGCCACAGCGACATTATCATCCTTCGGTCGGTGCGGTTGTTTTTGAGCTTGTCTATCAGCTGCTCGGTGAGCTTGAATTTGTTCACGATGTATCCGTATGCCGTGCCTATTGTGTGCGCCCATTCTTTGCCGAAAAACTTGTGGACGTCGGTCTTTTTAAAGCCGCCCGCCCCGTCGGGGAGCATCTGCGTGGCGTTCCAGTATCCGTTTTCGTCTATCTCCCACTCGTCCCAAATGTGCACGTTTCTCTCCTGAAGCCACCTCACGTCGTTTGACTGAGCCTGGTATATCCACAGCATCTCAAGAACAGCCTGTCGTATGAAGACCTGCTTCGTCGTTAAGATAGGGAACTCCTGTGACAAATCAAGGCAGAAGTGCCACGAGGGGAGTTTGATAGTATTTATGCCCGTGCGGTTTTCCACTTGCGTGCCGGAACGCAAAATTTCATGCAAAAGCCGGCAGTATTCGTTGTCCCATGTTGACATTTAGCTCACTTCCTTTGACTTTTATTATATCAACAGCGGGGCGCGTTTGCAATATTGAAATGGAAACGCATTTTAACCGTCAAATTATACAAACTGTATAGAGCACAGATTGTTTAAAACACAGATTTTTCTGAAAAATTGAATCTCTGCCCTTACATTTTCACGAAACATTTGATATAATAATAGTGTGATTATTTGAACAAAGTATTTTATTGTGAGCATATTACCGCGCGACTTATTGTATAAAATCGTGCAAAGCGGTTGCTCGGTTTTGTGTAAGAAAAGGCAGGGTGAACTAAGTGTTTTGTGTTGATGAATATGTTGTTTACGGAAGTGAAGGTGTTTGCAAGGTAGAAAGTATAGGGCACCCCGACATATCGGGACTGGACGCCACGAAGGAGTACTATACGCTTCTTCCTGTTTATCACAGCGGAAAGATATACACGCCCACGGATTCGCATATACCGATGCGCAACGCCATCACAAAGGAAAAGGCGCACCTGTTGATAGATGACCTTGAAAATGTAGGCTTTACGCTTGATGTGCCTCGTGACGCCAAGTGTTGATGTTGCACAGGGCCGTGGCAACGTAATTTAGTATATCGTAGCTTTTTTGTTTTGTCAATATGTTTTTTATGATTTTGTCGAAAAACAGATTGCCGCGGCGAAAAAAGTATCTGAAAAAGTAGAAGTATCCCATCTGCGCGTTTTGACGCTGACAGCTTGCTTGTTCTCCATTTCTGATGCCCACACTTTTTTCTTTAATTATACCGGCGCTGTTCTGCCGCTCATTTTATCAAATCGATTCCGGTTTTGCGTAATATCGTTCCGCCTGATGACCGGCTGTGACAAAACTCTTATCCTTTCCGGTGACAACTTGCTCAGTGGCGGTCGTCCAGAGCAGCCCGTAGGGGGCAAGGGCTTTCGCAATGGATTCTACATATTTGGTTTCTTGGAATCCTTGCAGCACTTCAAAAGACAGTTTGCCCGCCGCCGCTATCATGTTGACCGTCAGTCCGCAGATCATGTCGCTGAAAAAATGCGCCGATTCCACATACCGGGCATAGTCATTCAGCCGCAGCCGCCCCATATAGCTGATGACATAGGTGTTGTTCACCATACCGTTGAAGAAAGACATGAGCTTGCGCTTCTCCTCCAGAGAGTGCAGTTCATCCAGTTTGTTGAACAGGCCGATCTGCTTATTCAGCGCTGCCTTGACCGCGTTTGGGTCCCGCTGTTCTGCCAGCAGCTCCCGATATTTTCGGGCCATTTCCGCAGGCGCAAGTTTCTCATCCTCTGCCGTATAGGGCAGATATGCGCTGCCCACACAGTTGCGGTGTGTCTGTTCCTGACCAATGGCAGAACGAAAATCCATCGCCAGATTGCAGATCACCGGCTTTTCCGCCTGCGGATGAAGCTGCCGCACGCAGTGGGAGATCAGCATGGCTGCAAACAGCGTGGGGGTGGCGCCCACCGCTCTGGCAGCATGGACGAAGGCGCTCTCATCCAGCATGATTTCCGTGTGATAACAGGCCTCCGGCGTGGAGGTGCTTTCCGGCAGCGCATAGCCGTCCGTTTCTACTTTCCGGACAGCGGATTCATCCACAGGGTATAATTCTCTGAAAAATGGCTCCGCTGTTTCCGCTTCCGGGATATCCTCTCCGGGCAGACGGATTCCCTCTGTGGAAAATTTCTGATGATATTTCCGGCAGCAGTAGTCATAGAGCAATGTTTCGATAAAGGGCATGACGCCCCGGCCATCGCACAACCCGTGGTGAAAAGCCACCCGAATACAGTTCTCGGTAAAGGTCACATCCATCAGATGATACCCGGTAGCCATACTGCCCAGCGTGCGGTATTTATCCGTCTTGACCGCTACCATAGAATTGTCATCCCGGTGCAGATAGTACGCGCCGCCTTTTTCCACCAGCTTTTGTGTCAGATAGGGAAAGCGCCGAGCCACATTGGTGAGGGCAGCCTGCAAGCAACTGCCCGCAACCTTGTCCCGCATCCGAACCTCTACGACCGTACTGTCATAGCCGTTTGTCCGATATAGAAAGGATCGCCCTGAACGGATCTGCTTCAATTTGTTTTCCCCCTTTACAGAATATCAAAATGATCCAGCACAGCCCTGCTGACAACGCCCAGAAGCACGCCTCCGACAAGGCAGAGGATCACATTCATAAATGTGGCGTCCAGCGGCGTCACCGTCGGGATGATGTTAAACAAGAACATGCCCACGCCCAAAGACAGCAGGACTGCCAGCCACAGACGCTGCTTTCCGATGACACCCGTCAAAACATAGATGCCTGCAAATACTGCCATGAGCAGAATTTTGGAGATCATGCAGAGAATAAGGTTTCCGATATTGAAGCCGGACATCTCAAAGGGCAGACCGGAGATCGCGCCGCCGATTATCACCCCGATGAAAAAGCAGATCAGCATCAAACCGCCGCCCACAAATGATGCGATCGTTTTGGAGGCCACGTATCCGGCTTTTTTAGAGCGAACCGCAAACAGGTTTTTGCAGTAACCACTGCGGAAATCATCACATACAAATATTCCAACCAAAATCGCAGCTAAAAAATATACAAGATTGATGTTGCACATGGAAGTCATGCTCATGCCTCCGCCGGTCGCGGCACCGGGCAGAGTACCGATCGCCTGCCACACGTTTTCAAAGGCTTCCGCAGCCGTTTCCGCGCCAGTACTCGGGTCAACGGAAACACCGCTGTCCATCATGGTGGTCATGACGAGTATAAGCACCGGGATGACCAGGGCGACGCCCAGCAGAACGTAGAAATAGCGGGAAGTGAACATCCTGCGCAAATCCACTGCGAGCATGTTCCCCGGCTGTCTGTCACGGCTGTTTCTTTTAATAGTAGCTGTCATTTCATCTTACCCCCCTTTGCGTCCATCAAGTCGATGTAGTACTCTTCCAAGCTGATTTTATCGGTTTTCAGCTCGCTGACCGTGATGCCGTTCGCATACAGATATGCCGTCACATCTTCCGGCTTTACTGTATCATAAATGCGAAGATAACCGGATTCATCCGACTCCACTCGGGTGTAATTTCGGCTCAGCATGGATTTTGCCGCATCCATATTGTCTGCCATGACAGCCACGTAGGTGCGGCAGCTGTTCTCCAGCTCCTCTGCAGTCATTTCCGTGATCATTTTGCCGTCTCTGACTATGCCGTAATGGGTTGCGATCTTCTCCAGCTCGCCTAACAGATGAGAGGATATCACTACTGTACACAGCCCGTTTCCGGTGATGTCGGTCAGCACTTCCCTCATAATCCGCATTCCGTCAGCGTCCAGGCCGTTGAGCGGCTCATCCAGAATCAACAGCTCCGGATTTCCAAGCAGAGCCATGGCAATGCCGATGCGCTGCTTCATGCCCAGTGAGCAGTTTTTATATTTGTTTCCCGCCGCTCCCTCCATGCGAACCAGTCGGAGCATCTTTTGGACTTCTTCCTTCGGGTGATTTATACCCAGGTTGGCGGCCTGGAGCATAAGGTTGTTCCACACCGTCGCGCCGGGAAAACAGCCGGGCGACTCAATCAGCACGCCTATTTTTGCCCTGACTTTTTCATCTGTGTAGTCTTTTCCGAACAGGCGTATGCTGCCGCCGGTGGGGCGGATGAGTCCGCAGATCAACTTTTCCGTGGTTGACTTTCCTGAGCCGTTTTCGCCGATTAAGCCATAGATGGCTCCCTCCGGCACTGTCATATTCAACCCCTTCAACGCCTGCCTACGCCCAAAGCTCTTTTGAAGATTTATGATTTCTATTGCATTCATATTTGCGCCTCCCATCAGTATACGTCGCTCTTTTTAAGCAGCAGCGTGCCCGCCAGATTGTAGATGATTGTCCAAGCTGCCGAAACAGCTGCGCAGGTCAGCAGGGTCACGATGTTGCTGCTCAGGCATGCGTTTACGGATGAGCCGTACAGAAACAGGTTCAAAAGCGGGCTGTTTCCAAGCACGGCAGCCGCGCCGATGATGAGAATTCCGGTGCCGAAGAAAAAGGACAGTGCGACCGATATGCCGAAATAGCGGCGAAATACCACGTTGAGGAAGGTATAAAGGCTTGCCCAGCCAAGGCTCATTACCATCTTTCCCAGGACGGCCAGGATCAAAGAACCGATATTTACCTCAAAGGAAGCCCCAAGCATCATTCCCGAGACCACTGTTCCCAGCAAATATGTAATACACATGCATGCCATAGCAAAGGCGCATGTGAGGGTCTTGCTCATCATGTAATCCTGCTTTTTCGCGTGGGCGGTAAAAAGCTGCTTGACGTATCCGCTTCTGTAATCGTGTCCGATAAAAATTGAAACCATGATACCGCCGAAGATGAACACCATATTCATGTTGGCGTATTCACCGATGTTGTTGACCACATAAAGGGGCGTCTGAGCGGCTACCATCTGCCACGTGTTAGTAAAGAGCTGTGCTGCGGCTCCTGTGCTGTCCTCGCCTCTTGAGCCAAAGACCATAGCAGGGATGATTGCCGCAATTACCAAGAAAATATAAAAGAGCGGCGTGTGGAACAGGCGGTAAAAATCCACGCCCAGCATGCTTTTCAGCCGCTTTCCAAAGCTCGGGGATTCAAATTGCAGTCTGTGTTCCGCTTCCATCTTATGCGTCCTCCTTTTTACTCATCAGCTCCACATAGTATTCCTCTAAGCCGATTCTGTTCTTTTTGATTTCGCGAAGACTCTGCCCGTTGTCCATCAGATACCCTGCAATTACTTCGGGAGCATCCACATCATACACGCGCAAATAGCCGTTCTCCTCTTTGACATTTCCAAACCGACGCCGGAGCAGATTTTCGGAGCTTTGCATGTCTGCTGTCTTTACAGACACAAACACACGCGCCCGACTTTCCATGTCCTGCGCGGAAAGCTCCCGGATCATTCTGCCCTGCCGGATGATGCCGTAGTGCGTGGCGATCTTCTCCAGCTCCCCGAGGATGTGAGAGGAGATCAGCACAGTAGCGGAACAGTTCTCGGTGATGTCAACCAGTATCTGCCTCATCAGACGCATTCCGTCCGCATCCAGCCCGTTGATAGGTTCATCCAAAATGAGCAAAGCGGGATCTCCCAGCAGCGCCATTGCTATTCCGATTCGCTGCTTCATGCCGAGTGAGCACTTTCGGAACTTTGTTTTTGCCTCGCTGCCCATGCGGACGATATCAAGCACACGGCAGATTTCCCGGTCAGGGTCCGGCAGGTTTAAATTGATGGCCTGCATCATCAAATTCTGATATACGCTTGAGCCGGGAAAGCATCCGGCGTTTTCAATCAGCGCACCAACTCGTACGCGAACGCCCGGGTCGGTGTATGGCCTGTCGAACAGCCTGATAGTTCCGTGATTTGGGACGAGATGTCCGCATATCAGCTTTTCGGTAGTGGATTTTCCGGAGCCGTTTTCCCCGATAAAGCCGTATATTGCTCCGACCGGTACGGTCATATTCAGATGGTCTACCGCATGCATCCCATGAAAGCTTTTTGTAAGATCCCGTATTTCAATTGCATTCATATTCAGTGCCTCACCTTTCTGCCTTTACAAATGCTGCGGCTCTTTCAGCGGAAAGCATAGATTTTTTTGCGGTGTCGTGCGTTTGATTATATTCTGTCATATAAAAACCTGCCTTTCGTTCTTTATGCCCATAGTGTAATGCGCGTTTGTTTGAGAAGTGATTATGTAATGTTGCTGTATTGTTAAAATATAAATGAGTCCATGCGCCTTCTTTGACGTGTCCTCCGGAACGTGTCCTCCGGCGCCTCGGCTCAGATAAACGCGCAGCTGCCGGGATGCTTTTTATATTGCCCTTTTGCCTTATGTAACTCTCATCTTCTTTATCCTCCATCCCCCATCTATTCAACAAATCTTATCATCGTTGTGCACAGGTAAAG
>OHPS01000296.1_pt1 | contig 26559 bp, 33 predicted proteins | sample 1577811 | NCBI WGS metagenome assembly OHPS01 (sample SAMEA3879552, study PRJEB24766) | human gut metagenome | biome: human-associated habitat; feature: feces | place: USA | collected 1985/1987
GCGCAGATTGGAAAAGCCGTTCTGCTTTGCATAGGTTTCAAGGATACGCTTCTGATTGGAAATGGAATTGCTCTCGCCTTGCAGCTCGTCCTCATGGGAAAGTCTTGGGTAAAGGGCGGTAATTGGTTGTTGGTTGGTCTGTCTTAACATAAAATCCTCCGTTTCCGACAGCCAGCCCCACTATTCCGTATTTCGATTATACCACATGGGGCGGCTGTCTGTATAGCGGCTTCTGCTTCTTTACCGCCCGGTAAAATGACGATTTTTCTGTGCGGCTTGTAGCGTTAGGGCGAAAGCTGGGCTTTGTGTCCTGCGGCGGCTTCCGCCTCCAGCACTTTCATCATCTTATCGGCTGCGGTGTCGGTGGTATCTTTTTTGAAAAAGCCGGAAACGACAAGGACGGTGTTGCCCATGCGGATCTCTGTCACGCAGTCCGGGCGGCGTTCCGGGGTGGTGTTCTGCTTGTTCTCTGCCATAGGCAACTCCTTTCATTTCATCAATTCTTTTAGTCTGTTCAGCTTGGCTTGCGCCGTTTCACGGCGGAAGTTCTCTCCCGTAAAGAGGATAGGGGCGCACATTTCCAAAAGGCGGTCATAAATCCGGGCATGGGCGGTGTCCAGCGGATTTTGCAGGCTGTCCAATGTCAGATTGGTGGTAACGATTAAGGGCTTGCGGCTGCGGTAGCGGCTGTCAATCACATTGTAGACCTGTTCTAAACCGTACTCTGTGCCGCGCTCCATTCCAAAATCATCAATGATAAGCAGAGGAAAACGGCAAAGACGCTCGATATACTCGTTGCGCCCCTCAAAGCTGGCGGTCAGGTCATTCAAAATCGCAGAGAAGTTCGTCATGCGGACAGCGACTTCCTGCTCCATGAGGGCATTAGCGATACACCCGGCAAAATAGCTTTTTCCTGTGCCGACCTTGCCCCATAGCAGATAGCCGATATTTTCCTCGCGCATGATTTCCCAATGCTCCACATAGAAGTGTGCAATCTCCATTTGCGGGCATTTCCCATTGTCGTTGGCGAAAGTCCATTCCTGCATGGTAGGATTGGTAAATCCCCAGCGTTTCAAGTCCTCCACGGTGTCAAGGTGCTTTCTGCGCTGTTCGGCGGCTTCACGCTCCAAACGCTGGGCTTTCTGGCAGTCACATTCTGCCGGGTGGCGGTCACGCCCAAACAGGGCGGCTTGCTTTTCCGGGAAGTAGGCTTCTTTCGGAGTGTGACACTTGCCGCAGTAAAGCAGTCCGTCCTCGCCCGTGTAGTCCTCCGGCTGTGGGGTAACAGCCGTCATATTCAAAACTCGTTCTGTAAACAGATTACTCATAAGCTCTCGCCCTCCTTGCAGGTGTATTCGGGTATGCCCTGTTTCGGGGCAGCCTTTGCGGTATCGTCTGCCGCCCATCTGCGGATAGTGGCGGCGTGGTTTTTATATTTCTTGCCCGTGGACGCGATATAGCCGGAAAGCCGCTCAATGTAGTACGCCCATTTTTCGGGTAGCTCCGCTTGCAGTTCGGAAAGCTCCGTATCAGTCAGAAATACATTCTCATATCTGCCACAGCTGCGGGCGAGGGCTTGTCCCTTTAACTCTCCCTCTTTTTCTAACTCTATATCTATCTCTTTCTTTATCTCTATCTCTGGTGGACGAATGTCGGACAAATGTCCGCCATTTGTCCGCGGCGGCAAAAGTGCCTTATTTTCAAGCCTTGCGGCGCGTTTCCGTTCCGCTTCGGTAGAGGATTGACCGATCATCAGCTCGATGTCGGTCATATAAAGCAGTCCGCAGTCAAGCTGCTCCACAAGCCCTAACTGCTGGAAGATGGCTAATGCCCGTTCCACCGTCCCGATTTGGTGACGGGTCAGCGTGGCTATCATCTGGGCGGTATAGGGGATATGCTCGTCAAGCTGCAATCTGCCGCCATTTTTCAGCGATTTTAAGTACAGCTTCAAGAGAATATTGGAATACAAAATCCCGTCTTTCATGTCCTCCAACAGCACAATGGAATCGCTGTCGAAGAAGTTTTCTTTCAGTTTGAGGTAGTAATATTTGCGGTTATCTGCCATTGGCGGTGTCCTCCCTGTGTTTCCATCTCTTAGAGAAATACCGGGGGCAGAGGACGATAATCGCCCGGAAGCTCTGCTTGCAGCCGTGTGTGCAGCCCCGGCAAAGGTCATTGTAGGTAATACGGTTTCGGTGGTTGAGGAAAAAGCTCCATTCCAACCGCCGCTTTTTGCTCATGCGTGGCATTTCTCGCTCCTTTCTGCCGTTTCCGCTGGTATAAGCGGATAGGTCGGTAAAAATGTAGTTTCTCGGTGTCATTTTCGGGGATTTCCTGCGCTGTGCGCCCCGTTTCAAAGGTGGGCAGTATTGCGGATAGGGTGCAGGGCATATCCCTGTTTTGGTATCGTTTCGGGGCGGTTTTTAACGCTCATGTTCGTGCTTTTTCTCTCTGTCTTTCTCGCCTTGCAGGATTTGAGAAAGATTGCTTTTCACGGTATGCAGCTCCTTGACACGGGCTTTTTTCTCCCGGTATTCGTTGTAATGGGCGTTCTTTTCGGCGGTAAGCTGCTCGATTTCCGCTTGCAGGGCTTTATGGCTTGGCAGCTTGGAAACGCCATGCGCCCGGAAATAACGGGCGGCAGCGTCCGCTATGATAAAATCGCTTTCGTGCCGTTCCCGATAGGTGCTGCGGGCTTTCTCCGTTTTCTGTGCTTTCAGACCGTCACGGGCAGGCTTGGTCTTGGCATAGGCAAGCACCTGTGTCTGAAGCTCCTTTTTCTCCCGGATAGCAGCGTCCAGGGCTTTCAGCTTGGCGGTGCTGTCCTGTAAATCCGCATTGGCAGATACCAGGGCTGCGTCCAGCTCCTCCGGCGAATAGCCGTACTGCCCGTAGGCGGCAACGGTAGCCGCCATTTGTTTCAGATTGTGGACTGCCGCCCAGCGGTCATAGCCCGCGCCCTTTCCCTCCGCTCGCTTCGCTGCCCGGTCAACCATGCGCTGAATACCGTCCTTTTCCGGGGTGGTTTGGACAGCTTTTTTGCCCTGCAAACGCTCCTTTATGTTGCGGGGGTATTCGGGTACGGTTGCGGTCTGCTCGGCGGCTCTGTGGGCATTCTGTTCCAAAAGGGCAAGAACGGCAGCGCGGTCAAAATCATCTCCCAGCTTGCGGGCGGTAATGGGCTTTGTCCTGTCCGGCGTGAGGTAGGATAGCCGCCCTCGGCTCTCCTTGACAGTCACGCCCTGTTGCAAGAGAACGGCGGTGAACTCGCCATAGCTTGCGGCAGAGGACAGCGCGGTGCGTATGGCCTGCCGCAATTTTTCCTTGTCTGTTTCAAACTTCGTGGGCTTGGCTGGCTGCTCCTCGGCTGGCAAGGCGGCAGCTTCCTTGTCCAGCTTTGCCTGCCCTTTCCGCTGCGCCCAATACTCACGCTCGGTAATGCGGTTTTTGCTGCCATGCAAAAGGTCGATTTGATAGAGATTTTCCCGGTGGCACAGCTCCATGACTTCGGCTTTGAAGTATTCCATCGTCGCGTCTGTGCAGCGGTGTTTGCACCCGGCGCGGGTGTCTGCCGGTCTGTCCATGTAAGGCAGGAACGGAACTTCCTCTATCCGCAGAGAATTGATAACGATATGCACATGGATATTGCCGCTGTGGTTGTGTCCGTCCGGGTGGGTGCAGACAATGGCTTGGTGTCCGGGAAACTGCTTCCGGCAAAATTCCTCGCCCAACGCCTGCGCCCGGTCTACGGTCAAACCGTTGTCCACCGCGTCCCGTGGGTCAAAGCTGATAATGTAGTGGTGGCTTTTTACATCTTCCCGCTTCTGGTTCTTCCCATAGCGGAGATTGGAGCGCATACAGGCAACGGCAAAATCCTCGTCGCCGCAGTTCAGCGTGGCTATTCGATAGTCCTCCCTGAGCATGAGCCGCCCGTTTTCATCAAGGGTGGGCTTCATGGTAAACTCGTCATGTTCAAAGGTGAGGTACTGCTCGGCTGCGCCATAGTCCGCATTTTTAGAGCTGATATGTTTGAATGTTGCCAACAGCGTCACCTACCTTTCGCAGGACTTCAAACTTCAAGGCAGCAAGGTCAGAAATGGCGGCGCGGACTTCAACGGACAGGGCGTTGTATGGTGTGCCGTACTCGTTGAGGGCGCGGGCAATCTGATTGAGGTTGCCACCGATTTTTCCGTATTCGGCGGTCAGCCTGCCAACGGCGGACAACAGTTCATCATTGACCGGGGAAACGGTAACGATGGGGCGAATGGTCGCCCGTGTAATGGCTTGCCGGATAAATTCGGCTTGGCTCATGTCATAGTGTTTCAGCCGCTCGGTAAAGTCGGCGTATTCTTCCTCGGTCATGCGGGTTTTGACCACATGGCAGCGGTGGGGCGTGTTGTATTTTTTCTTCAAGCGTTGACCTCCTTTCTCGCCCGACAGGGCGCATGAGCAGGGTTTGGGGAAGGCACTCCCCAACAAGATTTACCAAAGGGGGCAAAACCGCAGATATGCGGATTTTGGCACCGTGGTAGAATCTTGCTCTAAAAAACTACCGCTTTCCTCGGCGGCTCTGGTTTGCGGATATACTGGCTTGCTCCACCAATATAGCGATTGCGGCGGCGTGTTCTGCCCGCTGTTCACCACTACAACGGTGAAAAGGGGGCGTTTTGGCAAACGCAGCGGAAATTTTTTTGTTTTACCTGTCTGCTCCCTACAACAATCCGGCGGTGTGGTTTGCCAAAGATTTTTGAAAATGGGCGCAAAAAAAGCAGTAAACCTTTTCAAGATTTACTGCTTATCTGCCGCTGTGATGGGCGGCGGTATTAAATTGTCAGCCGTTTTTCAAATGGAATTTATCTGCAATCGCTTTCTTTCTGCTTTCCAATTCCTTTTCTGTAATCTTCCATAATCCTAACGCAATGATCTGCTATCTTTTGCATTCCGAGTTTTTCAAAAAAGGCAATTTGTATTTTCATCATTTCTTCACAAACAGTCAACTTCTGCTCATCCATATTGCTAATAGCAAGCCATGGGAACGCTTTATATTTCTTAGTGTCCCCAATGAGAAAATTGTACCCTATCAACTCATTTTCACGGAAAACGAAATAGAATTGTGGGCCTGAACCTGGAACTGACTTTTCCATAATTTGCTGCATTGTTTTCACGCCGCCGTATGCCGGAAAAAAACCTATTCGCTCAAGAGCATTTAATATGTCAATCCTTTTATCTGTGGGTATGTCTCTATAATTGATAATCTGTTCCATTTGCTCTACCCTCATTGAAGTTTAATTTGTTAGGCTCTAATTATACAACTTTTCTGTTTAGCGGTCAAAGTGGAACTTCAACAGGCTTTCTATCAGTTGCCTGACGATATGCTCCTGCATATCCGTGTTAATCTGTCCGTCCATTTTCGCACAAGAGCGGATATTTCCCGCATAATGGGATAGGACGGCGGCAACAGCTTCCGGGTCGCCCTCGCTTGCCTTAACGATTGTCTCATAGGGAAGTAGCTGGCTCATAGGACAAACCCTCCAACTCTGCCCGTAGCCGCCGTAAAATCATCTGAATACGCCGCCCGGTTGTGTTGCCAGCCCGTCCATATCTCCGTCCAATCTCCCTATGCGTCAATCGTTGGAAGTAGTACAAGAAAATGATTTCCTGTTCCATCTGTGATAGTGCGGACAGGGCTGCGGCAAGCTCTGGGCTTTCCAAAAGCACCATCTGACCACAGACGAAAAGCGGATAGCTGGTCATGCCGGATTGCTCCGCAAAGTATTTATCTGTGGTACTGAATGGATAGTGTTTTTCTTCTATCAGATATTCAAGCGAGATTTCCCGCTTGCGGCGGCTCCGTATGCTCCGGGCTGCGTCTATGGCAGCGTGGCGAATAACAGTCTTGCAAAAGGCATCGTGTGTATGCCGGATATGTTCTTGATACTTTTCGTGTTCGGTCATGGAAAATCCCCCTTTCTGAATAATGGCAGAGGGCGGCAGCATCTTGTGCTGTCGCCCTCTTGATTACCGAACAGCAAAGACGGGCGGGGCTGTCAACAGCGGCGCATTTCCGCCGTTCATCTTGACCGTTGACAGGCTCGGCTGGGTTTGCTATCTGCTCACGGCAATTCACTCTCATTGATAGGAATTGCTTCAAGTTCCGTATTCAAATTGTTCCAATAAGAGCCGATATCCGCACTTGTGAAATACTTAAAACCGCCTGCTGCTGACTTCAATTCGCCGTTTTTAACTCCATAGCAGGCGTAAATCAAATCGTAGCTTGTTCCATCTGAGAGGTTAAATCTAAAGCTGGTCACAGCTGCTCCGGCAGTTTCCTCAGTTGTTTTGTCTTTTAAGGATAAGCCCTTGAACTTATCATACAGGGTCTTTATATCATTTTCAGCAACAACTACTTTCTTTTCTGCTGATGCAGGCACTTCGTCATAGTGGTACATTTCAACGCTTTCGACATCTTCAACCTCAAATGGGAAGTCGATTTTGACAGGCTCATAAGCAATGTTTATAGGTAACAGAAAGAGAGCTGCAAAAATTGCAATGATACAAAGAGCGATGGAAACGAGAACAGCAATCGTTATCTTTTTTTTGCCTCTCTGCTTTTCTTTTGCCTCATGGCGCATAATAACGCTTTCGCTTTCTTCGTGAAGAACATCTTCGTTCGTGTGAGAAAGCAATTTCTGATAAATTGCGTTACAGTCAGCACAGGCGTTCAAATGCTCTTTTACCATCTCTGCGCTTGCTTCGCTGCAAGCACCGTCAACATACAGCGGAAGAATATCTCGAACAATATCGCATTGTTTACTCATGCTTTTCATCCATCCTTTCTTGAATTTTTAGCTTTGCACGATGATAAGTAACTCTCGCCCATGATTCTGTTTTTCCAAAAATTGCAGCGATTTGTGAAAAAGATAGTTCCCCGAATACGCGAAGCTGAAAGACTTCTTTGTATGGTTCTTCCAAACGGTGAAGAACGAGGTGTATGCGGAACGCCATGTCAGAATCTGCAACTGAGTTCTCAACATTTTCATTTGATGGCAAGTCATTGATTTCACTCACATCAGCTACTCGCTGACGGCTTCGCATTTCATCATGGTAAAGATTTTTTGCTATGGAGCAGAGCCATGTCAATTCATCTGACTTACCTTTGAATTGTGATGTTGTAGAAACAGCCTTATAGAATGTGTTCTGCGTGATTTCCTCTGCTATCTCACGATTTTTGGCAAGAGAAATAGTATACGAGTATACCTGTAAATAGTAGGCTTTATAGAGCTTTTCATAGTCCATACTTGTCATCACCTCCTTCAGCTTCATAGGTTAGACGGAGAAATCGGAATTTCGTTACAAAGAAGTTTGAAATTTTTATACCTTTACGATACTCTTGCTTTCTGCGGACTATTGGTAGACGCGCATTAACGGCAAGCAAAGAGATTGCTGTGTCAGCTTGATATGTTCAAATGCTAATTAAGTATAGCACACAGCTATGAATTTTTCTATTGCGTTCCCCTGACTTCGGAATAGTGGCAGGGCTGGCTGTCTTTGTTTTGCTTTGTGCTTCTCTACCGTACATGAGCATTGGCGCCGGGGTTGTCGTTGCCGTAGCCTTCCATGAGGTTGACAACACCCCACACTGCGAGACCTGCGCCGAGGGCGATAACGAGCGTCTGAAGAACCGTGACAGCCTGATTGATGAAAGCCATAGATTTTCCTCCTTGAATCGATGAAAGTTGAGTGTGTATTTTTGAAAATGGGCATAAAAAAAGAAGCCCCGTCGCTGTTCTGCTTTGGGAGCCATCAGGCTTTACCCACTGCGCAGTGCAGCGACGGGGCTTTAATCCGCTTCGACCTCGCCCATATCATAGAGGTCGAATGTGTCATCGGGCTTGACTACCAGCTTGTGCTGCCGGTACTTCTCGATGTCAAAGGCGTTCCGCTTATCGTAGTCGGAGAGCTGCCGGTACTTTGGATGCTTCGTAATGTCGTATTTGTTACTGAGAAAAGGTCTCACGCCTCGAAGCTGCAAAATACACTTGGCTCCGTCCATGACGGCGATCTCGTCCTGAGACATCAGTTCCTTGCCGGTCTTCTGATAGTTCAAGCCATAGGAATTGTTGTTGGAACGGGTTTCTGAGGTGTTGTAAAGGTCGATTGTCTCCTTGCCCAGCACCTCGCTGATTTCCTTGAGCGTCGATTTTTCTTTTCCGCCGAGGAAAAGTGTGCAGTCGCAGTTGCCCGTGATGGTGTCCGCCGCATCCTTGTAGATGGTCTTGAGCTGAGACTGGGACTGCAAGATGATTGACGCCGAGATTTCCCGGCTTCGGATGGTTGCGATGAGCTTATCAAACTTCGGGATTTGACCGATGTTCGCAAACTCATCCAGCAGACAGCGCACATGGACGGGAAGCCGTCCGTTGTAAACGTCATCTGCCTTGTCGCAGAGAAGGTTGAAGAGCTGGGAATACATGATTGCCACGACGAAATTGAAGGTGTCATCGGTATCGGAAATGATGACGAACAGCGCCGTCTTCCGGTCTCCGATGGTGTCCAGCTCCATCTCATCGTAGCTCATCAGTTCCCGCAGCTCTGCGATGTCGAAGGGCGCAAGCCTTGCACCGCAGGAAATCAGGATCGACTTCGCGGTTTTGCCAGCCGCCAGCTTGTATTTGCGGTATTGCTTGACCGCAAAGTGGTCAGGGTCGCGGGCTTCCAGCTCGTCGAACATGACATCCACAGGGTTCTTGAAGGTCTCATCGTCCTCTCTGGCTTCCGAGGCATTGATCATTTCGAGCAGGGTAGTAAAGTTTTTCTCGTGGTCGGGTGCCTCGTACCAGATGTAGCCGATGAGAGCTGTGTAGTAGAGCTTTTCCGCCTTGACCCAGAAATCTTCGCCGGACTTATCGCCGTCTCCCTTCGTGTTGACGATGATCGTATTGACCAGCTTGAGGATGTCCTTCTCGCTGCGGATGTAGCTGAACGGGTTGTAGTGCATGGATTTCCGGAAATTGATGGTGTTCAGCGACTTGATGACGTAGCCGCCCTTTTCAAGCATTTTGCCGCATTCCACCAGCACAGTTCCTTTCGGATCAGTGACCACATAAGAACTGTGCATCTGCATCAGGTTTGGCTTCACAAAAAAGCGTGTCTTACCGGAACCGGAACCACCGATCACAAGAATGTTTTTATTCCTTGCATACTTCGGCTGCTTTGGTCTGCCAGACATCATAAGACGCTCCGTTGCCGTTAAAAGCACGTTGTTTTCAAATACCGGATCGACATAAGGCTCTATGTCTTTGGCAGTTCCCCACCTTGCCGAACCATATTCTACTCCCTGCCGGAATTTCTTTGCATTTTTCGCTTTATAATATACTACCATACGAAATCCTATCCCGCATCCCACGCCAACCAGTAAATCCCCCGGCATAAAACTAGGAAACGGGTTTACAAACGCACCTCCCATCCCATTGATCGTGTCCAACAACTTCTGTAATGTGTTATCTCCTGCCTGCTGTCCATACAGCCATGAAACCTTATTAAAGACATATCCAAATATCACATAAGGAGCGCATTTGAGGGCAAGCTGTTTCCCATTTACCCCTCTGCACTTTTCTTTGAGAATTTTCGGGATTGACTGCAAATCTTTTACAATCCCGTCAATGACCTTACTTATAGGCTCTGTCCCCTGTCTTTGTTTTTCTCTCTGCTCCGCTCCCTGTTCTTGTTCTGTGCGATCATCTTCTGAAGTCCTTTCAGTTTCTGCCGTAACGACGGACGCTGTTGCTTTTTCTCATTAACTTTTACAAATTCCTTGAACGCCTGTGCAATCACATCGGCATCCTTACCCTTAAAAAATACAAGGTATTTTGGCGGCTCCGTGGTCCTATCCCGCTTCACAGCGAAATCTACATTGTACTTTCTCGCCTCACGCTCAAAAGCCTTAATGTTATCATCCGTGACCTCTATGGACTTCGCACCCGCTCCCTGACCTACCAGCTTTTTCACCGGTATTTTCCCGTGGGAAGGCTCTTTATGTTTCTGATGCTCCAGATACATCTTCATCGCCTTCTGGAGAACACTTGCGGTCAGTTTGGATGTCTTGATTGCAAGGGCAATCGTTTTTTGTGTTGTTTCCTCCTGCACAGTGTACCTCCTTCCTGATCTGTCCCCCTCCTATCAGGGCGGAATCAACAGCCTGTGGTTTTCCAATAACATTATACAAAGCATCGCTGATCAAAAAATAGTTAATATTTTTTTTATAATCCTCGTTTACCAATTTTATAAAAAATGTTACCATTTTATTGCCTTTATATTTCCCATCACATTACATGCAAGAAGATAATTTGCAATATCTTTACTTGTTAATTTTTTTACATTTTCTTTCCAACCGCCAGTTGATCTATCATACAATACTAATAACTTCTCCTATGAAATCAGTTATTTTGAAATTCAACACAATACCTCCAATCAAACCTCCAGCAATACACTTCAAAACAAAAGCACCGACTCTTCCTCTGAACTCGAAATTCTTTGATACGAACCAAAGACACATTCTGCGAATACAAAACGAACATCCAACTAAAATCCAATATAAAAACCAATCAAAACCTTCTGCTCTATTACATACCGGATAACAAGTCAGCACCCACAAACCAAATATCAGTACCGGAACGATAATCTTAAACAATACCCTTTTCATGCCAGCCTCCCCCATACATATCATGCTGCACTTCCTGCTGATAATAATGATTTATTGTTGATGGCGCATTATACAGTGCCGTAACCATGTATGCCTTAATGTTTGAAATTTTTGTTGTCGTGTCTTTCATACACCCCATCACATACTCCAGATGACTGCTCCTCAGCTTTAAGAATTTTGACTTTACAAGCTCATAGGGATACTCCTCCCCCGCAATCCGTATCGTAGTCCGCTTTACACATACAACCTCACAGATCAATTCAAATAATTCATCATACAGTTCCCTGTCATTTATTTCATCATATTTCATGTGATGATCGTACTCAATATTTTCTTTGATAATCTCTATGTATGCATCTGCTCCATCCATCCTATCATCGGTCTGATTTCCTTCACCGGATGGATAGATTGGATTGGTATAACTCATATCAGTATAATTTATATCAGTCTTATTATAGTTAGTATAAATAGGGGCTAAATCCTGAACCTCTGCAAGTTCAGTTTCTGAACCTCTTGAAGTCTGCTTTTTATACTTCTGGTGGTTCAGATTCTGTACCTCCTGAAGTTCAATTTCTGAACTTCTTGGAGTATCAATATTAGACTTCTTGAAGTTCAAATTTTGAACTTCTGTGGATTTTCCAGTATTCTCAGGCTCTTTTTCTCCTGTTCCGCTGACATTGTGGCAAAGTTTTTCACATAGATAATATCCGGTTTGCCAAGACCTCTGCGCTTTTTTTCAATCAACCCAATCCCTTTTTCGGAATCCAGCTCTTTCATAATCTTGACACAGGTTGCTTTCGCACATCCCAAATCTTCCATAATCGCATCCACCGTATAGATGATATACGCCCTGTTTTCCTCGTCTAGCCATCCATTTTTCATAGACAGTGACATCCGATCGAGCATCAAGCCATGCTTTCCATCGTTTCCTGCATCTTTTCATCATCCAGTACCTTAAACGGGTGTCCTTTGAACTCATACAGTTCTGACAATGCGATTTCCTGTACCTGCTCTGTTCCTGTCTGTGGCTGCTCCGTTCCAAATAAATCATCAAAGCTGTTTAACTTTACCTTTGCAGCACTTCCTGTCTTACTCATTGCCGAGCACCTCCTCCGTCAGTGACTGGTAGGCACTTGCTACCTTGCCATTCAGATCGTGCTTATAAATGCTTACACCTTCCGCAGAAATTTCCGCAGCTCTTACTGACATTGGAATACTGTTTTCAAATATCCGCACTCTGCTTCCATAATTTTCAATCAGCAGATTGCTGATGTCTCTGGCATAATTGGTACGATTATCAACCATTGTAAGCAAAATTCCCTCAATCTCCAGTTTCGGATTGATCTGTCTCTTTACTTTTCCAATAGTTTTAATCAGCTGTTCCAGACCTTTTACCGGCAGATACGCTGCTTGTACTGGAATCAAGATACTGTCCGCACTGGTAAAAGCATTTATCGTAATCATGCCGAGTGATGGCATACAGTCAATCAGAATGTAATCATAGCGGTCTTTCTGCTGTTCTATGTAGGTACGAAGCACCGTCTCCCTGCTCATAACATTCACAAGTGAGGTTTCCAAACCGGAAAGCTCGATATTTCCCGGCATGAAATCCACCCCCTCCTCATGTCTTAAAATGCCGTACTCCGGTTTTATTTCCTCATCATTGATAATGGATGCCATAATGGTTGCAAGTGTAATTTCCAGTCTGTCCGGCTCCCGAATACCAAGACTTGCCGTAAGACTGCCCTGTGCGTCCGCATCTATCAGCAAAACATTCTTCCCCTGTTTTGCCAGTCCTATCCCTAAATTACTTGTTGTGGTGGTCTTTCCAACTCCACCCTTCTGATTTGCGATTGCTATTACTTTACACATGATAAATTCTCCTATTCTCTACTATTTTGCTTTTATCTGCTGCTCTTTACATTGCTTTTCTGCACTTCCGCATAAGCTCTGTAATATTTGTTTGTCCCTTTATTGCTATAAAGCTCTGATATCTCCAGAACTTCTACTTTTGGATGACGCTGTAAGATTTTCTGAAACAACACAATGTCATTCTTCGTTCCCATCAATCTGACTTTTAACATTAGTCTGCTTCTCCAAATAAGGTATACAGTTCCCGGTTATAAGTCGCATACTCCGGATAGCGGATCTGTATCGCCTGCCAAAAGAAAGGTGCATAGGCACAGCAGAACAAATCCTCCACTGTATACTGCCTGCACTAGTTTACCTGTTCCTCTGTTTTTGTGTAATCATCTACACTCGGTATGCCATTGCAATACAGGTTAAATGCCATTCGCACCACCTTCATACTGCCACTGGTCTGCCAGCCTTCATGCAGACACTCAGTTTTTACACATCCCGTCTTAAAATCATAGATGCTATCAACATTTCTTCTCGTATCATCGCTGATACCAAGGCAATAGCAAAGTGCCTTGTGGTACACATCCTGATAGCGTACCTCTTTTAATTTTTCATAGTAGAATTTTTCATGTGCTTCGCTGATAAAATTGATTGTCTGTTCCTTTTTGTTTTCTGCTCCTAACGCTGTACTGTTCATACTGACTTCCTCCATTTTCTTATTTTGTTCCGTTGACCATAACAAAAAAGGACATTCCTCTAAAATTTCTTTTAGAAAAATGTCCTTATAGTACAAAATATGAACTTGAACTGACTCGATTTTAATTTAAAATCGTTTGTTTTAACCCTTTAAGATAGGTTATTTTGTCGTACTCCTGTCGTACCATACAAGTTGGAAGTCCGCAAACCCTTGATTTTATTGGTCTTTTTTATCCAATGACTTCATTGTCGGGAACAGCAGTACATCGCGGATCGCCGGGCTGTTGGTCATCATCATGACCATACGGTCGATTCCGAATCCGATACCGCCTGTAGGAGGCATACCGATCTCCAGTGCGTTCATGAAATCTTCATCGGTGGTGTTGGCTTCCTCATCGCCGGCTGCCAGTGCAGCTTCCTGCGCCTTGAAACGCTCTCTCTGGTCGATGGGATCATTTAATTCGGAATAAGCGTTACACATCTCACGTCCATAGATGAACAGTTCGAAACGCTCTACATAATCGGGCTTATCCGGCTTTCTCTTGGTCAGAGGAGAGATCTCTACCGGATGATCCATAATGAATACGGGCTGGATCAGATGCTCTTCTACGAACTCCTCGAAGAACAGGTTCAGGATATCGCCCTTGGCATGACGCTCTTCGTAATGTACACCCTTCTCGTCTGCCAGCTTCTTCGCTGCTGCGGTGTCGGGGATCTGATCGAAATCAACGCCTGCATATTTCTTGACGGCATCTACCATGGTCAGTCTCTCGAAAGGCTTGCCGAGATCAATGGTCTCTTCTGCGTAAGGAATTACGGTGGTACCGCATACTTCCTGTGCCACATAGCGGAACATGTTCTCAGTCAGATCCATCATTCCGTAATAGTCGGTGTATGCCTGGTACAGCTCCATCAGTGTGAATTCCGGATTGTGTCTGGTGTCCAGACCTTCGTTACGGAATACACGGCCGATCTCGAAGACACGCTCCATGCCGCCGACGATCAGTCTCTTCAGGTACAGCTCCAGGGAGATACGCAGCTTCACGTCCTCATCCAGTGCATTGTAGTGGGTCTCGAAAGGTCTTGCTGCCGCACCGCCGGCATTGGATACCAGCATGGGGGTCTCTACCTCCAGGAAGCCCTGTCCGTCCAGATAACGGCGGATGGCACTGATAATTCTGGAACGCTTTACGAAAGTATCCTTAACGTCCTGATTCATGATCAGGTCGGTATAACGCTGACGATAACGGATATCGGTATTGGTCAGGCCGTGGAACTTCTCAGGCAGGATCTGTAAGCTCTTGGACAGCAGTGTTACCTTTGCCGCATGTATGGAGGTCTCGCCGGTCTTGGTCTTGAAGACTTCACCCTCGATACCTACGATATCGCCCACATCGTACTTCTTGAAATCCGCATAGGACTCTTCACCGATGCTGTCTCTAGCCACATATACCTGGATATTGCCGGGCAGATCCTGTACATTACAGAAGGATGCCTTACCCATGACACGTTTGGACATCACACGTCCGGCGATGCGGACGGTCTTGCCTTCCAGTTCCTCGAAATTGTTCTTGATATCGGTGCTGTGATGGGTCACATCATATTTGGTGATCTGAAAAGGATCCTTGCCTGCTTCCTGCAGGTTCGCCAGCTTCTCACGCTTTACCTTCAACAGCTGGTGAATGTCCTGTTCCTGTACCTTTGTGTTCTGTGTATCTGCCACTTTTTTCCACTCCTTACTCTATCTTACTTAGTCAACATTACTTCTCTGGATCTCCAGAATCTTATATGCGAATACACCTGCGGGTGTCTCTACTTCTACGGTATCGCCGACCTTATGACCGATCAGTGCCTTACCTACGGGGCTTTCGTTGGAAATCTTACCCTTTAAGCTGTTGGCCTCGGTGGAACCTACGATCTTGTACTCCAGTTCTTCACTATACTCCACATCCAGAATCTTAACGATACATCCGATGTTGATCTTGTCCAGATCTACCTCATCCTCTACAACGACTTCTGCGTTCTTCAGGATCTTCTCCAGTTCTTCGATACGGGCTTCGATGTCTCTCTGCTCATCCTTCGCTGCATCGTACTCAGCATTCTCGGACAGGTCTCCCTGCTCTCTTGCTTCCTTGATCTTCTGGGCTACTTCCTGACGCTTTACCACCTTCAGATCGTGTAACTCTTCCTCATATTTTCTGAGGCCTTCGTAGGTCAAAATGTTTTTCTTTTCCTGCATGATACCGCACCTTCCTGTTTTCTATATTTTGTACTGCCGACACTCCCGGCAACTATACTAGCCTAATCAACCGAGTTATTATACCCATTTTTGCTGATGGTGTCAAGGTATTCCCGGGCTTTTCGAGGGTCTTTCCACTCTTTTTTCATGGAAAAATAACGGATCTGCGGACATTGTACCAGGGCCCGGTGCTCCTTGTCCTCCGATGCCGGAAAATCCAGCCAGATACTGCCTGCTGCCAGTCCGCCGCCGTAGACCTTTTCATTGTCGCAAAAATCCAGTACCACGCAGGGTTTCGTCCCCTGCAGCCGTACTCGTCCGTAGTCCGCAGTTTCCGCAAGCAGCCGGATCTCCGGGATCAGACCGTACTCATCCTCCAGTTCCCCGGTCAGCCACTCTTCCTCCTCCCGGTATTCTCTTTCCGTAAGATACCATTTCATGCTCTGCAATCTGGCAGCATAGCGGAGCACGACATAAGGCAGATACGGATTTCTCCCCAACAGGACCAGATCCGGCCACGCCGGATAGCCGCCCGGTCTCTCCCCGTAGCGCAGCAGATGTTCGATCCACTCCTGTTGCAGATAATCCCGGAATTCCCTTCCGAAATAAAAAGAAAGAGGCTCACGGCACACCACATAGGTGTGATTCGGATCCTCTGTCAGTTCCTGTAATTGTTCCCGGAGCTTTAGCTCCGTGAGCTTTAGCTCCGCCTGTTCTTTATCCATGCCTTCCGTTCTGGCTACCGACACTCTGACCAGATGATAGTCCGGGAAAAAATATTCCGTCCGGCTCACAGTCACCACAGGATGCCGGTCTTCTCCCTTTTTCCACAGGAAGGGCAAAAATTTCTTCAGTTTTCCCCGGCGCAGTTCCGCTTTTTCCTCCGGCGGTGTCCCGCACATCGCTGTCCGTCGCGCCGGATAGAGATACAAAATAGTGTCCATGCTTCATTGTATGCAGTCATCCCAATTATATGCACCACACCGCGCACAACATCATATCATGCAAGGTCTGCCTCATAATGCATTGCTGTATCCAAAATCCGCACTACACTTCGTCCGGAAAGATTTCCTGCACTCCCCGGATCAGTTCGTCCATTTTCTCCATGGTATTGATGGTCTGGCGGAAATGAGCGGAATGGGGCATTCCCACCGTATACCAGGACAGGTGCTTGCGCATCTCCCGGACACCGGTGTATTCTCCCTTGTATTCCAGCTGCAATGCCGCATGGCGCAGGATCAGCTCCCGCTTCTCCCGGTTCGTGGGCCGCGCCGGGATCGTGCCGTTTTCCAGATAGGATACCACCTCCCGGAAAATCCAGGGATTGCCCTCTGCCGCCCGGCCGATCATGACACCATCGCAGCCGGTCTGTTCCAGAATGGCTTTTGCTTTTTCCGGGCTGTCCACATCCCCGTTGCCGATCACTGGAATCTTCACTGCATCCTTCACCCGTGCGATAATATCCCAGTCTGCCTGTCCGCTGTAGTACTGGGCTCTAGTCCGTCCGTGCACCGCCACCGCTGCCACACCACAGGCTTCCGCGATCTTCGCGATCTCCACGGCATTGACATGGTCATCGTCGAAGCCTTTTCGGATCTTCACTGTCACCGGCTTATCGATGGCTTTTACCAGTGCGGTCAGAATCTGCTCCACCAGCTTCGGATCCTTCATCAGCGCGGAGCCTTCGCCGTTGTTCACGACCTTCGGCACCGGGCAGCCCATATTCAGATCCAGTATGGAAAAAGGACGTTCCTCGATCCGTTTTGCCATCTCCGCAAGGATCTGGGGATCTGAGCCGAACAGCTGCAGGGAAGCCGGCACTTCCTCGGGATGGATTTCCATGAGACTGTCCGTATTTTTATTGTTATAATATATGGCTTTGGCACTGACCATTTCCATGCACACCAGCGCCGCTCCCATCTCCCTGCAAAGCAGGCGGAACGGCAGGTCGGATACTCCCGCCATGGGTGCCAGGATCACCGGGTTGTCCAGGGTCACATTACCAATCTGTAATTTTTTCATGCTGTCCTTCCTATTTCTTTTTGTTTCTGTTTCCTTTCCCTACTACTCGCAATACCGCCTGCGATCCTCCCGATGCCACCCGCCAGCAGACGGCCGTAATACTCCATACTGCATGCCGCGCTGGGAAGGATCATGACGATATAGGGATACACATAACGGCTCTTGGCCTCCCAGAGGATCGTAATGAAAAAGCCGCCCAGAAAAATAATCCCCAGAAGTACCTGTACACCTTTCAGTTTTCCCAGCAGGATCCTCAAATAATATCCGAAAACCGCCAGATATACCATTCCCTGAAAACGGTTCAGGAATGCCAGTGCTCTTTCATTGGCCTGTCCGGTATAGAGGTCTTCCACCCAGCCTTGCGGCCGGTACTGGTATCTGGTCTGGTTAAAGCTGCAATAAGTAGGCTCGATCCACTGGATCAGCAGTTTCTCCTTGAGAAACGTAACGGCTGCCACGGGATCCTCCTGCCATTTTGCCAGACACTGCCTGATATCTCCTTTGGCCACTTCTGCTGCCTCTATGCTGTCATACCCGGCCTGCAGATAAGTGTCCAGATTATAGTCATTGTAGGTTCCCGGCCCCTTCAGGGCGTCGGGATTCTCCTGCATTCCCATGGCAACCCACAGAACATACGGAGCACCGGAACCATATTCCCGGTCAAGCTGTCCTTCCGCCATGTGACAGAGAGTCGTTTTCCCCAGCAGCATGACTGCCAGCACCACGCAGAGCGCCGGCAGTCCCTGCCATTTTTTACTGCGAAGCAGCACCAGGATCTGCATGATGACCATGGCGATCCATACCACCAGCAATACATTTCTGGTCGCATACGCCAGTCCCATGAACAACGCGACGGCACTCCACAGCAGTCCCTTCTGCCACACCTTTCCCTCCGGCCGATTGGCCATCAGGTAACACCAGATGGCACACAGGACGCTGCAGGTTCCGATACTCTCACCATAGATAAACAAAGCATAGCAATACACCGGCAGGAACAAAAGCTCCGCCACAAGATACAGCAGTTCCGCTGCCCGGCTTCCCGACAGTTCCCGCACGATCCTAAATCCCACATACAGCGTGATGCCTCCGCAGACCGCCTGTACCTGTTGGATCACGAGCCGTTCCGTGGAGCCTGCCACACGGAAGATTAAGGCGAAGATCTCCGCCAGTCCCAGCTGAAACGGATAGATACCATAGTAATCCTGTGCCAGCACCCATTCCGCATCACCGTCCGCCAGTGCCATAGCTGCTCTTTGCACATAATACTGGTCCGCAATGCTCTCCGCTCCGGCGGCCCTCGCAAGCCTTATCCCTAGAATCACTGCTGTCACAGCTCCCAGAACTGCCAGCAGATGCAGTGCCCACGCCGGGATCTTTTTCATCACTCCGGACAGAGCCCCGCATACCGCCACCAGCACTACGCCGACAAGAGCATTCCAGAGAATACTGTCTTTTTCATCCAGATAATATTCCGGTTCCACCAGCCTCTTCGTATATTTCCAGGAATAAAACAGCAGGAACAGCATTACTGCTGTTCCGATGGCTGCCATAATCTTTGTTGCTGCTTTTTCCAGCTTTATCATGTCATTCCCCTATCAACGTCTGTTCTTGTCGTAGATGATCCGCAGTCCATCCAGTGTCAGAGAACTGTCATAGATATCAATGCTGTCGGTCTCGTCCGCAATGGCACGGCCTAAGCCTCCGGTGGCCACGACCTTCAGCTCTGCAAGCCCGCTCTCTTCCTTTACCTTGCGGATAATGTATTCCGTCTGGCCGATCTGACCGTACATGAGTCCTGCCTGCATACTGGTAATGGTCTCCTGTGCCAGGATGGTCTTCGGCTTACGGATCTCAATATTCGGCAGCTTCGCCGTCTCTTTCCACAGAGCCTCCGAACTGATCCGGATACCGGGAGCAGTGATTCCTGCAGTAAAACGTCCGTCCTCCGTGATCAGATCATAGGTGGTCGCCGTACCGAAATCCAGTACCAGCACCGGTCCGCCGTATTTTACATAAGCTGCCACCGCATCCACGATACGGTCTGCACCGATGGCCCGGGGATCCTCGGTAGCGACCTTGATGCCGCTCTTCACACCGGGGCCCACGATCAGTGGTTTTGTCTTGAGATAACGGATGATGGAACTGGTCAGGGAATGCATCACATCCGGCACTACGCTGGCAATGATGGCTCCCTCGATGTCCGTCACTTCGATACCGTTATTTTTTAGCAGCTGGGTGATCATGATCCCGTATTCATCTGAGGTTCTGGGGGTCTTCGTCATGATCCGGAAGGTGGCTTCCATCTTTTTCCCCTGAAAGACACCCATGGTCATATTCGTGTTGCCTACATCAATGACAAAAATCATTCATCGTCCTCCTCATCCAGCAATGCGGATACATCTTCTTTTTTGATAAACACACGGTAATACAGACTCAGGGACTCGAAAAGCTCCTGTCTGTTCCTACGGATCTCAGAGATCAACAGTCCGGAAGAGATCTCATCATAATAGATGTCATCATCATCCGCATTGGTCTCCATGACCACATTTCCATCCTCCTCAAAGGCAATGGTAAAGACACCGCCCACTTCCTCGGTGAAGAGCACGCAGATCACATGCAGCTCCTGCTTGATGGAATCCGGAATCATCTTAAATTGTTCTTCGTTAAAATAATATTTCTTCTCATAGGCGTTGGCGCCGCAGAGTACGATCTTGTTCTCGTCCATACTTCTATATCCTGTTCTGTCTCAATTCTGTCACGGACTATCTGTTCCGGTCTTTTTATTCCGGTCTTTCCATCCGGCTGTCCGTCCTGCCTTCTGCCATCCCGGAAAATGCTGTACATACCTACACGTACCCATAAATGCCACGGACCGATACTTCTCCGGCATAGACTTCCTCCACGGTACCGTCCTGACGCTCCACCAGAAGCTCTCCCTGGTCGTTGATACCTCTGGCAATGCCGCGGTATTCACCCTTGGGATCCAATACGCAGACTTCCCTGTCCTGATTTACCAGAAGTTCCGCATAGGATGCCCGCAGGCCTTTCAGATCATGGGTCCGTAAAAAGATCTCGTAATCTTCCTCGAAGGCTTCCATAATATCCGCAATCAGCTGACTGCGGGAAATGCGGAAGCCGCATTGTTCATCAATGGCTGCCGCCCGGTCCCGGATCTCCTCGGGAAATTCCTGCTTACGCACATTGATGCCCACACCGATGACGATGTGCTGGATATACCCCTGCTCCATGCTCATCTCCGTGAGAATGCCGCAGACTTTTTTCCCGTCCACCACAATGTCGTTGGGCCATTTGATCCCGACTTTGGCTGCTGCCTCTTCGCTGTCGCGGCGCAGTGTCTGCCGGATGCCCTTCGCCACCGCCAGTGCCATGACTAACGTCAGCATCGGTGCACAGTCCGATGAAAAATCCGGTTTTAACATCAGGGTGTAATAAATATTTGTCCCTGCGGGGCTCTCCCAGCTCCGGCCTCTTCTGCCGCGTCCGGCGCTCTGCATATCCGACACCACCAACAGTCCGCTCTTCGCGCCCTGTTCCGCTTCCAGTTTGGCACGGATATTGGTGGAATCGATACTGTCAAAAAACTGTAAAGGATGTGCCACCCATTTCGTCTTTAATCTGCTCTGGATATCCGCCTGGTTGTAGACTTCCTCCGTCTGATCCAGCAGACGGTAGCCGCGGTTCTGTACCGCTTCAATGACATAGCCTTCTTTTTTCAGTTGTCCGATGGCTTTCCATACCGCAGTTCTCGATACACCGAACTGCTCGCAGAGCTCCTGCCCGGAGACATAGGCCTCGCTTTCCGGTGCTCCTGCTGCCACCCGATCCTTCTTTTCCCGAAGAAGCTCTAAAATCTTTGCTTTCATACTCATAAAGTCGCCGCCATCACTGCCTTGATCGTATGCATACGGTTCTCAGCCTCTTCAAACACCAGAGACTGGCCGGATTCAAATACTTCATCGGTCACTTCCATCTCGGTGATGCCGAAACGCTCACCCATCTGGGCACCGATCTTGGTCTTCAGATCATGGAATGCAGGAAGACAGTGCATGAAAATGGCCTGCTCGCCGGCATTGTCCATGACTGCTTTATTCACCTGATAAGGAGACAGCTCCTTAATACGCTCGGTCCATACTTCGTCGGGCTCGCCCATGGATACCCACACGTCAGTGTAGATCACGTCCACATCCTTCGTGCCCTCCTTCACATCCTCGGTCAGGGTAATACTGCCGCCGGTCTGTGCCGCAATGGCCTCACACTCCGCTACCAGCTCCTTCGCCGGGAAATATTTTGCGGTGGTACATGCGGTAAAGTGCATGCCCATCTTTGCGCAGGCTACCATCAGAGAGTTACCCATGTTGTAACGGGCGTCTCCCATGTAAGTCATACGGATTCCCTTCAGATGTCCGAAATGTTCACGGATGGTCAGAAGGTCTGCCAGCATCTGGGTGGGATGGAATTCGTTGGTCAGGCCGTTCCATACGGGCACCTTGGAATATTTTGCCAGTTCCTCCACAATATCCTGTCCGAAGCCACGATATTCGATACCCTCGAACATGCCTGCCAGTACTCTGGCAGTATCGGCAATGCTTTCCTTTTTGCCGATCTGGGATCCGGTGGGATCCAGATAAGTCGTTCCCATTCCCAGATCATGGGCTGCCACTTCAAAAGCACATCTGGTACGGGTACTGGTCTTCTCAAAGATCAGCGCTACATTCTTGCCTCGGAGAGTATCTACGGGGATTCCTTTTTTCTTCTTATCCTTCAGGTCTGCCGCCAGATCCAGCAGATATTCGATCTCTTCCGGTGTAAAGTCCAGTAATTTCAAAAAATCGCGTCCCTTTAAATCCATAATACTCCTCTTTTCCGAGGCTTCGGCCTCTGTATTATTTTTAGCTATATGTAATCAATATACTTCATTATTCTGTGTTTTTCAACCCCTCGCGTTTATCCCCCGTCATTGTTTTTTGTGAATCCGACATAAAAAAGCCACCCTCCGTATTTCCCGGAAAGTGGCTTTGGTTTATCGTTTTTTAGTTTACTTATTCTGCCTTTTTGCCTGCGGCTGCCTTGAAGGTCTCTGCCACGCTGGCAATGCCCTGCAGCTCTGCGGGCAGCAGGATGGTGGTGGCCTGGCCGTCAGCTACCTTTTCAAAAGCTTCCAGGCTCTTTAACTTCAGGACTGCGGCATCTGCGCCTGCTTCCTTCAGCATCTTGATACCGTCGGCATTTGCCTGCTGTACCTTGAGGATGGCTTCGGCTTCACCTTCTGCCTCGCGGATCATCTTCTCCTTCTCAGCTTCCGCACGAAGGATGGCTGCCTGCTTATCTGCCTCTGCACGAAGGATTGCGGACTCCTTGGCACCTTCTGCCTCCAGGATCTTAGCCTTCTTCTCACCTTCTGCACGGGTAACGGCTTCACGTCTCTCACGCTCTGCCTTCATCTGCTTCTCCATGGCATTCTGGATCTCTGCGGGAGGGATGATGTTCTTCAGCTCCACACGGTTGACCTTGATACCCCAGGGATCGGTGGCGATATCCAGTGCCGCACGCATCTTGGTGTTGATGGTCTCACGGGAAGTCAGGGTCTGGTCCAGTTCCAGGTCACCGATGATATTACGCAGGGTGGTGGCGGTCAGATTCTCAATAGCCATCATGGGATTCTCTACACCGTAGGTGAACAGCTTGGGATCTGTGATCTGGTAAAAGACTACGGTATCGATCCGCATGGTTACGTTATCCTTGGTGATTACGGGCTGGGGTGGGAAATCCGCTACCTGCTCTTTTAAATTGACTTTTCTGGCTACCTTATCGATGAACGGGATCTTCAGATTGAATCCTACATTCCAGGTGGACTGATAAGCACCCAGACGTTCGATCACGTAGGCCTGTGCCTGAGGCACGATCTTGATACAGGATACACAGATCCATAATACTAAAACGACAATAATGATTAATGCTACCATTTTTCCTCCTTCTGCGTACATTCGTGTACGCTGCGTACCTCTGTACGCGCTTTTCCCTCATGTATCCGTGTTACACGATTCTTAATTCTGTGACTCCGGTACTTCCCCGGTGACCTTCGTCATCTGCGGATCCACCTTGACGATCAGCTTGACACCACTGACTGCCACGATGTCTACCACCGTTCCGGGCTGTAGATTCAGTCCGTCTTTTTCGGTTCTGGCGCTCCACTCCTGGCCGCCCACCGTTACCTGTCCGATGCCCTGCAGATTGTCGATCTCACTGGTCACGATCGCCTGTCTGCCGATCATACTTTCCACATTCGTCCTTACGCGGTCTTTGTTGAAATATCTGACTGCGACAGGTCTGGTGAAAAATAACAGCAGCAGAGACACTGCAAAAAATAACAGGATCTGCAACCAGATCGGTGCCTGCAATGCGGCGGCAATCACTGCCACAACGGCGCCTCCGGCGAACCAGATGCTCGTCAGTCCCAGAGTGGCGACCTCCACACCGATCGATACGATCAATACCACAAGCCACAAGGTTACCATTTCATTCATGTGATCACTCCTTTGGTTTTGTAGTTGTATCCAGTGTACTACAAATAGTCTTCTGTGACAACCGCTATTAGTGCACGATACGGGATTCTATTGTGCTCTTCTCATTCCTCATTCCATCCGGCGGATCGGCTCCTGCCTGTACATTAAAAGACGGTACCCCTGTTCCGGGATACCGTCTCTGTTGTATGCGCTGTTCTTTTGTGTGCCACTTAGTAGAAGACGTGGTTACCGATGACCAGTCCGTCACGGCCGTTGTTACGTCTGAAGTGGGTCATGTCTCCTACATTGGAGACACCGGAGATGGCTTCCTGGGCTGCCTGAACACAGCTTGCAGAGATCCTGCCGGATTCGTATACGGTATTTACCTTACCGTTCAGTGCTGGAGTAAACTGTCCGGAGGCATAGATAACACCGTGGATACTATTGGGATATGCTCCGCTTCTTACACGGTTCATAACTACGGACGCTACCGCCAGCTGGCCTTCGTAGCTTTCACAGCCTGCTTCACACTGTACCAGTGCGGCCAGCAGCTGCGTGGTATCCGCATCGGTGGTATATTCGCCGTAGTTGACGTGACGCTTTGCTTCACGCTCTGCGGCTTCTCTTGCCTTGATCTCCTCCAGTGTCTCACCGGAGTCGATCTGGAAATCTACAGTTACATATTCCGCAGCCACATAACCGTCTGCGCCTTCGTAGTCAATACAGACCCATTCCGGGTTGCTGTTGTCTACTACATCTGCGATGTCTCCCTTGGGAAGAAGTCCCAGGACACCGGCTTCCTGATCCGCTTCCGTTCTCACACGGAGGGTCTCCGTATTGATCTGTGCGATCATCCTGCCTACATCGTTGGCCAGTGCTCTGGCGTCATCTCCGAACAGGAGATATTCGTCCTTTGCCCAGCCGATCAGAGTGCCGGACTGGATCTTGGTCCAGCCGTCCTTACGCTCCAGGATGGTACCTCCACAGTCCTTGTAGAGTTTACCGACCTTGGATGCTTCCTCGCTGGCATCGCTTCTTACATTCACGGCATCCCTTACGTTCGCCATGACCAGACCGGAACTGATCTCTTCCTCTGCCGGGAAGGTCAGATTCAGTTCCTTCACCGTAGCGTTGATCACCTCAGTGCTGTTCCTGGAACCGGGATCCAGGATGGATGCGATACCACCGTTCAGATCATTTACATAATTTTTTGTATTGCCCGCCTGTGCGGTCATGCTCATCTGCATGCTCAGGAAGAGAGAACAGAGCAGTCCTACGCATACAACCAGCATTCTTCTGCTTTTTGTCATCTTGATACACGCCTTTCCCACAGGAAGATTCCCCGATGGGTGTGATACCTGTGGATCTCACCAGTGAATAGTATATGCTGAAATTATTAAGATTTTCACCGGTTTGTTACAAAAATATTAAATTTGTTACGCGAGATATCATAACAGATGACAAAATTTTTGTCAAGTTTTGGGACTTTGGGCGCTATTTAGCCATAACAGCTCGGCTTGCGCCATTCGCAAAATCATGTTAACATGACTTTTGCTCTCGACTCTGTTCATGGTCGATCTGTCACTACATGCTTTGGGACTTCTCAATGCAGGCATCCATGGCATCCATGACAGCGGCGCGCATGCCTTTTTCCTCCAGTACCTTGACTGCCTGGATCGTGGTTCCACCGGGGGAGCACACCATGTCCTTCAGTTCTCCGGGATGTCTGCCGGTCTCCAGCACCATCCTGGCACTGCCAAGGACGGATTGTGCCGCGAATTCATAAGCCTGTTTTCTGGGCATTCCGGCGGCTACTGCCTCGTCTGCCATGGCTTCAATGAACATGAACACATAAGCCGGGGAGCTACCGCTGACACCTACGACTACATCCATCAGCCGTTCCGGTACCACACTGGCAATGCCGAAGGAACGTAACAGTGCCAGTACCTGCTCCATGTCTTCCTCCGTGACGTTTTCTTCCGCACAGACGCCGGTGCAGCCTTCCAGTACCAGTGCCGGAGTATTGGGCATGCAGCGGATCAGCTTCAATTCCGATCTGCCGAAAGCCTCTTTCAGATAGTCCAGAGTTCTTCCTGCCGCAATGCTGACGATCAGGGTATCCTCTGCCACGACATCTTTGATCTGGTCGATCACCTCCGGGAAAAAGATGGGTTTCACTGCCAGGAACAGAATGTCTGCCTGTGCCGCTACGATTTTGTTATCCGTTGTTGTGTTAATATTAAATTTTGTTTTAACTTTTTCTACTGTTGTTTCCGTTCTGGCTGAACCAATGATGTCCTCCGGAGCTGCAATTCCTTTTTGCAACATTCCTCCGATCATGGCAGTGGCCATATTTCCCAGTCCGATAAATCCGATCTTCATGATATCTTTCCTCCTGTTCTGTCTTTCTTCTATTATTATGGTGTCGTGGGCTTTTGACCCTGACATCATTATTATATAATTATGATGCCAGGGTCAAAAGGTCTAAGCCCACATGAGCTTGCTCATAGGTGGGT
>OHPS01000306.1_pt1 | contig 26129 bp, 20 predicted proteins | sample 1577811 | NCBI WGS metagenome assembly OHPS01 (sample SAMEA3879552, study PRJEB24766) | human gut metagenome | biome: human-associated habitat; feature: feces | place: USA | collected 1985/1987
TTCCTGATCCTGCTGGGACTCTTCCGCCTAGGGACGATCATCAAATTCATTCCCTACCCGATCGTCGTCGGTTTCACCAGCGGTATCGCCGTGACGATCTTCACCACGCAGATCAAGGATCTGTTCGGCCTCACGACCCCCGAAATGCCGGGCGACTTCGCCGGGAAGTGGATGATCTACTTCCAGAATTTCGGGACGATCGACCTCTGGGCGACGGCCGTAGGCGTTATCAGCGTCGCCATCATCGCCCTCACGCCCCGCTTCTCGAAAAAGATACCCGGTTCGCTGATCGCCATCGTCGTTATGACGCTGGCCGTCTATCTGCTGAAACGCTACGCCGGAATCGACTCCGTAGAAACCATCGGCGACCGATTCACGATCAACTCCCAACTGCCCGACGCGGTCATCCCCGCCCTCTCGTGGGAAGGGATGAAAGGGCTGCTGCCCGCAGCCATCACCATCGCCGTACTGGGCGCCATCGAATCGCTGCTGTCGGCAACGGTCGCCGACGGCGTGACGGGGGACAAGCACAACTCCAACCAGGAGCTCGTAGCCCAAGGTATCGCCAACGTGGTGACGCCTCTGTTCGGCGGCATTCCCGCCACCGGAGCCATCGCCCGCACGATGACCAATATCAACAACGGCGGCCGCACGCCGGTCGCAGGCATCATCCATGCCGTCGTACTGCTGCTGATCTTCCTGTTCCTGATGCCGCTGGCGCAATATATCCCGATGGCCTGTCTGGCAGGCGTGCTGGTGGTGGTATCGTACAACATGAGCGAATGGCGCACGTTCCGGGCTCTGATGAAGAATCCCCGCTCGGATGTCGCGGTGCTGTTGGTCACCTTCCTGCTGACGGTCATCATCGACCTGACGGTGGCCATCGAAGTCGGACTGGTACTCGCCTGCCTGCTCTTCATGCGGCGCGTGATGGAAACTACCGACATCTCGGTCATCCGCAACGAAATAGACCCCGGTAAGGAGTCGGACCTCGAGTCGCACGAAGAGCACCTCATCATCCCCCGAGGCGTCGAAGTATATGAAATCGACGGTCCCTACTTCTTCGGCATCGCCAACAAATTCGAGGAACAGATGGTGCAGCTCGGCGACCACGCACAGGTGCGGATCATCCGTATGCGAAAGGTCCCCTTCATCGACTCGACGGGCATCCATAACCTCACGAACCTCTGCCGCATATCGCAACAGGAAAATACCCGCATCATCCTTTCGGGCGTCAATCCCAAAGTACACGAAGTCCTGCACAAAGCGGGATTCTACTCCCTGCTGGGCGAGGAAAACATCTGCCCGAATATCAATGCGGCGCTCCGACGGGCCAAAGAACTGGTTGTCGAACCGAAAGAGAAATAGCTTTCCCGCAAAACAAATCTACCCAGGCTCCGCAAAGCGAGTGCAAAACAAAAATACCGTATCGATTGGTATCGGCAAGGGACATGTTAAGATGCGGGGACCGGATAAATCCGGTCCCCGCATCTTTTTTACATCGGAGAACAACAATAAACAACGCCTCTTTTTTTAAGCGCACCAACAAAAACCGTTACTTGCGCGTATAATATTCGACAAGCATCTCATCATTGCCTTCATCATAAATCCATTTCATCTCCGAAACGGTTATTTCGGCCCGGCAGCTCTGTTTTTCGATCCCGTCGTCCGTCACCAACACTCCCGACGCTTCATCATAAGAATAAGTCCCGTCATAATACTCTTCGGGCGGGAAATCGTAATAACGAAAAGTCCCGTCTTCCCGAAATACAGCGATCATCTTATCCTCGTCCTCCACAGCCGTAAAACTGTCGATCATTTTTCCATTCCGATAATACTCGTTCTTCTGAAACACCCATTCTCCGACGACCGATCCGGACTCGCCGTTCGGTTCGTCTTTTTCATCGGAACAGGCTGCGGTCAAACAAGCCAAAACCCACAGGCTGGCAAAAAACAGTTTTTTCATTGTCAATCGCTATTTAATTTGGTCATATACTTTTCCACCTCGAACGGCACTAATCCCCTGTCGTATCGAGCACAAAGCAAAATAAATACTTCACTGATATTCTTTTTACCAGTTTACCGGGCCTTATACCTCGTTAATATTCTGAAAATCCACGAGCAATTTCTTCAATAAAATATCATCAACCAATAACTACTTGTCAATAAAATCCTTCCAAACATCCGCCAGATCGAATTTCATTTTCATCGGAATTTTCCGCCCGTCAGGGTCTTCGACCGTCAAATTGAAATGAAGGATACAACTTTTGACATCGAATGCAGTAAAACCTTTGGTTACGGCATCGTCGTCATAAATCGACATGACAACCTCAAAGGACTTCGTTTCTTGCGGTTTCCACGGATTATCGAAAGAAACATTAGGAAACATACATTCGTATCTGGAAAACATCCCCTCGTCTCTTCTCAAAACGTACTCTTTATTAAAGTAAAAGGAAACCCATGCAGCCAATCGGTCGCGGATGTAAGGTTCCCCAACCCAATCTTCTCCTGCGATATATTCTTCATAAAATTCAGCGTCGATAAATGTGCTTTGCGACACATTCCGGAGGTCGGCTTTGAAAGTGAATATAACTTGATCCCAACGATCGAGTTCGAATTTACACAGGTAAGGTTCGACAACGATCGGTTGCGATTCGCGTCGTTTCAGCTCTTCCAATTCGCGCCGTTGAGTCAATTCGAGCGTATTCTTAAAGTTGGAAATCATCGTCCCAGCCAGTTTATCCGCCCCGGAACGTAACGTTTTGCGGGACTCGAGGCGCTTGCTCTCCATATAGTGCGGTTATGCTGAATGCATTTCCGAAATTTATTTCCGTCCCGGACGAAATAACAAATACGAAGGATTGAGGTTTTTCAAAGATCAATTGTCCCCATTCACTTTCGAGCAATAACCCGCCATCGGATGTTCTGTCAGGTTTACTTCTATCTTGTGCGAAAATTATTTGCTCGGCATTTGATGAATACGGAGATTCCATTACGTAATAGATGGAAACAAATCCTGTTTGATCCGCTTCGGAGATAATGATGCTTTTCATCGGATCATTTGAATCGGCAAAATCATACGTTCCTTCGATACGCAAATCCGAATTACAAGAGATGAAAGGAACGACGGTTAAATATAAAATATACCTATAGATAAAAGATTTCATAATTTTATTGCCACATAAATATAAACTACAATGGCCAATAAAATAATAGAACAGACAGTACCCAGATACAAAATAAACGGAATTTCTACTTTGACTTTCTGTTCGACCCGAGCTATCTCCAAACCGTCTGCCGTATGTTTCGGCAACTCGTCGAATCCACCTTTAACCAGCCCGCATTTCGGACATACAGTCAATCCGTCCGGCACGGAATTTCCGCAGTTTTGACACTTCCAGCGATCTTCTATCATACAATCGAATTTCTTGCTGACAGGCGCCGATTCAACCCATTTACAAAAAAGAAAATCGTGGAACTGCAATATATGTTTTGACAACGGATTGGGAAAGTCGAAAATGAAAAGAAAAGCATAACAAGAGAAAATATAATCACTAATATACAGCATTTTATGTGGTATCACTTTCGGGACGCACTCTTTAATTTGTCTTAATCCGCTACAAGTTTTTTCGGGATATATGGGAACATATACGGGAATTTATTTACCTTTGCAAGGTAATCCCAAAACGCATTGCCGATGAAAGTTTCCGTCTATCTGAAAAAGAACAGTTCCTCGACTTCGAGCATCTGTTTCCGTGTCCGTGAGAAGAACGTGGATATAAAGGTTGTTTCGCCTCTTGTAGTCCATGACAAGTACTGGGATTCCGACACTCTCAGTTACAAGCGCACGACAGCCGTACCTGCCGTTGAACAGAAACTGCTGCCCGAACAGATTGCCTCCATCATCGAGAAAGTGGAGAAGACTTTTTCGGACAAGGCAAACAGCGCATGGCTGAAGCAGACCATCGAGGATGTGCTGTACCCTGCACGGGCTTTCGAACGAAACCATCCGAATCTGATATGCCGTATTCATGAGTATCTGGAAAAATTTGACGGAGCGAACAGAACCAAAGAACACATCATCCGCTTCGAGCGCAAGATGATACGTTACCATGAATATCAACGTGAGATATTAGGTAATACCGATTTCACCCTCTTTGTGGAAACCGTCACATTGGAGCAGATGAACGGTTTCCGGGATTATGTGACCAACGAATACTTGTTACGTCAGCAGTACCCCGACTTCTATGCGTCCCGGCTGCTTATCAATCATGCTCCAAGACCATTGTCGAACACGACCATCATCAACACGATGAACCTCTTCTGCACTTTTCTCCATTGGTGCAAGAAAATGAAATATTCCGACAACGAGGTATATGAGCTTTATGGATGCAAGGAACCGACATATGGTGATCCGTTCTATTTGACATCTGAAGAAAGAAATATCCTGTACGATGCGGATTTGAACGACTGTCCTAAACTGGCAGTTATCAGGGATATATTCGTGTTCCATTGCTATATCGGCTGCCGTGTGGGTGATTTGTACAGAATGACGAGAGACAACATCAAGGACGGATTTCTGGAGTATATGCCGCAGAAGACCAAGAAATGCCAGGCAAAAGTCGTCAGAGTACCGCTTCATCCCAAGGCATTGAAAATACTGGAACGTTATGAATCAAGTATGGGCAAGCTGTTACCGTTCAAGCCCATACACCAGTACAATCTCGGCATACGGGAACTGTTGAAGCATTGCGGTATAGACAGAATGGTCACCATTCTTGACACACACGGCTACAACACCGTGCAGAAACCATTATATGAGGTAGCCACCAGCCATACGGCACGCAAAACCTTTATAGGCAACCTCTACAAACAGGTTCCCGACCCCAATCTGATAGCCTCCATGTCGGGACATGTGGAGGGCAGTCGGGCATTCAACCGCTACCGCACGATTGACGATGAGATGAAACGAAACTTGTGGATATGATAAACTAAGGAGGACGCATAATGAAAGTTACCGCATTTATAAGAAAGACCGCCGCCAAGAATAATGTCACTGACCAGGCACGAGTCTATTTCAGAGTCCGTGACGTGGGAGGCGTTGACATCAAGGCAGCGAGCGAACTCTCCATCAACCCCAACCACTGGAGTGCGGAACGGCAGGGGTATAAGCCCCGTGTCGCATTGGTGTCGGAAGACAAACGGATGGGCTTTGAAAAGGACATCCAAAACATTACGCACCTTATTGCCGAGAAATACCATCGTGGAGTGGACGGCAGCTGGCTGAAAGGGCTGATAGAGGAATACCATCATCCCAACATCAACTTCCGTGGCGGCAATCCGGCAGACGAGTATCTGCTATCTTACCAGATACAGAAGTACATGGACGAGACACCCCTTGCCGCAGAAAGCTGGAAGCATCACCGCGACAATCTGAAAAAGGTACTGCGTTACGAGCGTTTTCATCAAGAGGTCATGCACCAGCGGGGCTTCCACCTTTGTATAGATTCCATTACCGCTGACGACATCCGTGATTTCAAGTTGTGGATGCAGGAAGAGTACAGGTATGTGGAAATGTATCCCGTATTCTATAAAGACGAGCTGCCCCGTGATGTAGCCCAGCAACGCTCCGAGAACAGCATGTCGGGGACACTCTACCGCATCCGCACCGTCATCAAATGGTGCATCAAACGGGGGCTGACAAGAAACAACCCTTTTGACCAGTACCAGATAGCCCAGCCCATGTATGGCGATCCGTTTTACCTTACTCTCGAAGAAAGGGACAAGGTCTATTATGCCGACCTGAGCGGCATGGGGGCAACCTATTCCGTATATCGGGACATATTCATGTTCCAGTGTCTGATAGGTTGCCGTGTAAGTGACTTGAACAGACTGACCAAGGCAAACATCGTGGACGGTTGTGTGGAATACATTCCGCAAAAGACCAAGCTGGAACATGCCAACACAGTCAGAGTTCCGCTTAACCAAAAGGCGTTGGACATATTGGAGAGATATAAGGACTTGGAAGACGCATTACTTCCCCGGTTCTCGCACTTCGGCTATAACAAGAAGATAAAGGAGATTCTCAAGTATGTGGGCATTGACCGCATGGTGAGAGTCCTTGACCCGAAGACACGCGAGGATGTGGCACGACCGTTATATGAAGTGGCGACCACCCATACTGCACGAAAGACATTTATCGGCAACCTCTACAAGCAGGTCAAAGACCCGAATCTGATTGCATCCATGTCGGGACATTCGGAAGGAAGCCGTGCCTTTGCACGTTACAGGCATATTGATGACGAAATCAAGAAAGAACTGGTAAACTTGCTGGATTAGAATCGCCTGCCCGCTGTATTTTATTCTATCCCTATGTTCCATTTATATCCAACTACTTGCAGATAACACTATGCCTGAATCCCGATTGACATACGACCAGTTCAAGGCTGACATTCTCCAGTGGAAGAACAGCCACAGGGAAGAATACAACCGCTTCGCGCGTCTGATGACAAACGGGGACGAGAGGCATTATCTCGCTATCTGCCGTGCCATTTTCAAACAGCTGCCCAAGGTCAAGACGGAATGGGAATTGTGCTGGGGCGATGACAGTGTGGAAGATTTTGACAATATAAACCTGCTGTTCAGTGAAGAATCCGTCCCGGAACAGATTGTTGAAGCATTCCAGAAGCAGAGGGAAGAGAATAATGCATCATACGGAGCTTCATCGTCCTTTTGGAACAAAGTCAAATCCTTTTTTAGAAGCAAATCCAAAAGACATGGCATTATCCTTTCCGCACCGCTTGTACTGAGCTGGCTGTATTACGGAAAGAGTTTCGAGGCAATGGTCGGTATGGTCAGCAAACAATCAGCCAATCCTAAAGCGGACAGAATGGACAGGCAGAGCTGTTCTTGGGTAGCCGAACAGATAATACAGGTATCCATCAAGAACGGCTTCCGAACCCAGGCTGACTGGGACAAATACTTTTCCATGAACGATGCCATTGAAAAGGGCAATATCGGAGAATGGGCATTGCAATCCGTAATAAATGAAAATGGGGGCAATGGCGATATGGTAAATGATACAACCAATACGCTGACCGATACTGACAGTGATGCCACATCAAAAATCCACCGTACAGCCGGAAAGAAAAAGATACTGGAACGACCTCTTATAGATTATCTTGACTGCAACAACAAAGAGGAAGTTTTAGGACATATCCGCAATTTCATTTCCATAAATACGAGTGCTGTCCATCAGGCATTGCCATTTTATGTGCTGAAAGACTTGCGGCTGGTCGCAGGTATGCACACTGCCAAAGAATACAGTGTCGGTCTGGCTTTACAATTCCCGGATTTGCCGTCGCTCAAAAGCGAGAGTGCCATACGGCAGTCTGTCGGATTCCTGAAAACAGCCAAGTATGTCATCAAGGAGGGCAAAGACCAGTTGGCTCCGCTAATCGAAAGTGACGAAAACCAGGAACTGTATCAAAAATTGGTACAGACAATCACTGACATTACAGCCAGCAATACGACAGACATTGGCGCAAAATAAGGTCAGATGCAGCCGTTTTACATTGTCATATAGACTTACATTGTCATGACAATTTAAGACAAGATATTCTGTATCAATTACTTTTAACTCCTATATACTTTTGCACCGTCAATCCTTTCCCGAGGTTTGGCGGTGCTTCGCTTTTATAAGCCATCGGAGGCGGTGCATCAGGGAACATGCAGATGGTCATTGTAAATTCCTAAACAAATGATTTTATGATTACCATAGAAAGTCTGGTCGATATGGGAGCCAACGTGAAACTGGAGGTAACTCCCACAGACCTCAAGATGTTTGCCGAATCAATCATCCAGCGCACTATTATGGCGCAGCAGGAAGAACAGAAAGCAGCGATACAGCGTGAAGCGAAAGAAATCTACCTTAACACGAAACAAGTCCGTGAGTTGCTGAACGTCTGTGATGGCACGCTCAACCTGTGGGCGAAGCGCGGCTATCTCGTCCCCATCAAGGTAGGTAACAAGAACATGTATGCCAAGTCCGACATCCGCAGGGTACAGACCGGAGGCAAGTCTGAGAGTGTGACATCCTATTGCAAACGAAAGGAAAAGTGATTATGGGTATCAGACAACAGGATATATGCAACAGGGTGATGGCACAGGCGCAGGGCATTGCGGAATCGGATTTCCCGATTGACGCTTTCCCTGCCAAAGTGCAGTGCGTCATCCTTGGTATGGTGCGCCACGAGAACTTCAAGGTGGAGTATCTTGCCGCAGCCATGCTGTCGGCTGCGGCTTCCGCGTTGGGCAATACCTACAATATCCGTGTAAAAGGACATTGGACAACCAACGCTGCCCTTTATATCATCATGGTGGGGCGGCCGGGACTCGGCAAGACACCGCCGCTTGAAGCCGTATTCCGTCCGCTCCGCAAAAGGGACTGCCGGGCACTGGAGAAATTCAAGGCTGAAATGGCCGCCTATCAGAATACAATGAAAGAGAGCAAGGGCAACAACGATATGGACAGGCCTGTATTGAGAAGAACCATCGTGTCCGATTTCACGCCGGAAGCCCTGATGCTTGCCCATCACAACTGTCCCCGTGGCATAACCATACTTGCGGATGAGATTATGGGCATGTTCAATTCAGCCAACCGCTACAACAAGGGGCAGTTGATAGAGCAGCTTCTGTCCGCATGGAGCAATAGTGCCATAGATGTGACCCGTGTCAGCAATCCCATTCCCATACACATTGAGAATCCGTGCATCAACATGGTCGGCACGACACAGACCAGGCGTGTGCATGAGCTCCTCAAAAAGGGATACGAGGATAACGGGCTGCTTGACCGCATTCTGTTCGTGATGCCCAAGTCGTATCTGGTGCCACGGTGGACGGAAAGCGAAGAGGAGGATACAGGGAGCAATCCGGCATCTGCATGGAGGACATGGGAGGCAATCATGGAAAAAGTATTCTCCCTTGACTATGAAGTGAATGATGAAGGGAATATCCCTCATCTGATAGGCATGGAAGCGGAAGCGAAAAGGGTTTTCTTCAACTGGCACAACAATACGATCGAACGCATCAATGCCATAAGGGATGAAAACCTTGTCGAATCGCGTCCCATGAAAAGCCCTGTGCAAGTGGCACGCCTGGCACTGATTCTTCAAGTTCTGTTTTACGCCTGTGGTGAGAGTCGTCTGCAATTCGTAACAACGGCTGCCATTGAAGGTGCTATCCGGCTGAATGACTATTTCGAAGGTTCTTACAGGCGCATACGCGAATATGTGGCAAACGATGCCTGTGACGAGCCGTCGCTGGAATTGCTCTCCTTGCTGAAAAATTCTTTTACCACAGCTGAAGCCCTTGATGCAGGAAGACAGCTAAAAGTGACGGAGCGCACGGTGATGAACTATCTTAAAGAACTTGCAAAGAATAGGCTCATCCACAAGGTCAGGCAGGGAGTCTATGAAAAGGTATCATTCACAGCCGAGAATAGAAACTGCAATGTATAACCCCTGTTTGCAGCTTTCAGAATGTTCAGTTTTTCAGTTTCGTTAAGGAGCAAATTGCCAATTCCTGCAAAACTGAAAGGACTGAAAACTGAAATTACTGCAAATCCATTTCAGAAATTATCATGGACAACTACAGATTTCATCTTGAAAAATATCATCGGGGCAACAAGGTAGCGTGTCCCGAATGCAAGCGCAAGGCTTGTTTTACCCGTTATATCGATGAGTCGGGAGAGATAACCTTCCCTCCCCATGTCGGCAAATGCGACCACGAACACAGTTGCGGCTACCATTACACACCAAAGGATTTCTTTCGGGAACATCCCGATGAATTGGATTCATTCAGGCAGGAGTGGAAACCGCAAGCCGTAACTCCAAAGAAGCCAGTCAGTCCTCCGTCTTTTATAGATTCGGCTGTCATGCAGCATTCACTGTCACACTATGACATCAACCCGTTGTACACATTCCTGTCCGACACGATTGGCAGAAGCAATACCGAAAGGCTCTTCAAACTTTACCAGGTCGGGACTTCCAAAAAATGGAACGGTTCAGCTGTATTCTGGCAGGTGGATTCCAACGGACAGGTACATGCAGGTAAGATTATGGGATATGACGCCAAGACCGGGCATCGGCTGAAAGTTCCTCATCCGCACGTGTGCTGGGTGCATACCGAGTTGCGTCTGTCCGGCTTCAACCTATGCCAGTGTTTCTTTGGCGAACATCTTCTTGTCCGCTACTCCGACAAGACAGTTTTCATCGTGGAAAGCGAGAAGACGGCACTCATCGCAGCCCACTTCATGCCGGACGGCTTGTGGCTGGCGACTGGAGGAAAGAACGGCTGTTTCAACGAAAAGGCCGTTCGTGTACTGGCGCATCGGGATGTGGTACTGATGCCAGACCTTGGTGCAACGGAGCAGTGGAAGCAGAAGACTTCCATGCTTGCTAATGTCTGCCGGTCCGTATCGGTCAGTACGGTACTAGAAGATATGGCAACCGATGAACAACGTGCCCGAGGATTGGACATTGCGGACTTCCTTCTGATGGAGGACACCCCTCAGATGATACTTCAACGGATGATTGACCGTAACCCCGTCTTGCAGACATTGATTGACGAACTTGGGTTGGAATTGGTGGATGCAGAACAGATATGATAATTGGATGGATTGAACAGCTCGCTGTCCTTGAAAAAGGGTTTGTAAAATCCCGTAGCTTATTAGGGCATTTTCCCTGCAATCACTCTACGAGTGGCAGTCAAAAAGTCCATAAGCGGAGGGATGCCCTCTCGACACCCAGTTTTGCCTGTGGCACAAATGACGGGATTTTACAAACCTATAATCAAAGTTATAACAGCATAAACGAAATAGAAATGAGTAATACACAATATGCAGTATGTCACCTGCAACGTGGCAGCGGTAATGACTCCGGCATGTCATGCCATATAGAAAGAAAGGATGCCAAAGGCAAGGTATATGTTCCGACCAATGCCGATGCGAACCGGACATCACAGAACCGGGAACTGCTTACGTTTCCAAATGGAGTAGCCAATCGCACGGAAGCAATCCAATACCGCATCGACACTGCTGGACTGCACCGCAAAGTGGCCAAGAACCAGACAAAAGCCATCCGCATTATTCTGACCGGAACACATGAACAGATGATGAAGATTGCCCTAGAAGGGAAACTGGGAAATTGGATAGATGCCAACCTGAAATGGCTTCGGGAGACCTTCGGCAGTGAAAATCTTGTTTCATGTGTACTGCACATGGATGAGAAGACCCCACACCTGCACGCCACAGTCGTGCCCATTGTAACCGGAGAGCGTATCCGCAGGAAGCGGGAGGGCGAAAAGAAATATGAAACGAAGTCCGGACCCCGTTTGTCGGCGGACGATGTGATGCGTCGTTCCAAATTACATGAATACCAGAACAACTATGCCAAGGCCATGAAACCGTTTGGGTTACAGCGTGGAATTGTCGGCTCTACCGCCAAGCATCAGGCGAACTCGGAATACTACAAGCAACAGATGAATAGGTATGAGGAAGACATTGCCAAATTACAGGCTGATATTGAGCAAGCAAAAGAAGGTAGAAGTACAGTCCTGTCATGGTTTGGTAAAGGTGATTTGGCAAAAGCTAAGAAAGAACTTGCGAATAAGGACGAGCAGATTGCCAAACTCAAAAATCAGATTAAAATACTCATGGCAGAAAAGTCCCAGTTACAAGAAAAACATAAAGCGGATATAGAACAATTACGGAATGGTTATCAAAAAGAGATTGACAAGGCCATTCATAGGGCAGAAACGACAGAACGGCAGTCCAAAGAAAAGGATTCTGTTATAAATAGGCAAAATCAACGCATAGACCAACTTGACCGTAAAGCAAATCCTCACAGATACCAACTCTCATCAGGAGCGGAACTTGTACATTACAACATTCCAAATATGAGGAATCCGTCCATCCATATTTGGACGAGAGTTGGCAATGAGGAATATGATACAAGGACTTATATAGAATATTTCAGTGATATATGGGAACGGTTTAGCAAGGACGAAGCTACCGTTTACGAGCTCATCAATGAAGTATTTGAGCCACAGGAACAGGTCAATGAAGCACAAGCTAATCTTCTTGGAGCAGCCTTTGAACTTGTAGCAGGTGGTCAGGCACAAGTACATGTCGGAACAGGTTCCGGTGGCTCGTCTTCTGAACTTCCTTGGAATGATAAAGATAAATACTCCAATAAACAAACAACCACAAGACGATGATAAAAAAAACAGGTAAGGTATGGAGTTTTATAAAAAGTAGTACCTACGAGAACATCAATTTGTATAAAAAGCAGGCTAGTATCGAAAAATAATATCTCTAAAACCTTTGTTCTTCAAAATAAAAGAGGTATCATATACCTAAAAAATGGTATATGGCTACATCCGCGTTTCCACCGACAAGCAGACGGTGGAAAACCAACGTTTTGAGATAGAGCGTTTCTGCAAAAAAGAAGGATTGACGATAGATGGCTGGATAGAAGAAACTATCTCTGGTACAAAGAACTATTCTAAACGGGCACTCGGCAAGCTTCTAAACCGAATTGTCAAAGATGATTTGATAATCTGTACAGAGTTATCTCGTCTTGGACGCAACCTCTTTATGATTATGGAAATACTCAATATCTGTATGACAAAAGAGAGTCGCGTTTGGACGATTAAAGATAATTACCGTCTTGGCGATGACATTCAAAGCAAAGTACTTGCTTTTGCTTTCGGGCTATCCGCAGAAATAGAACGTAACTTGATTTCTCAGCGGACAAAAGAAGCCCTTGCTCGGTTAAAAAAGGAAGGACATCAAGTCGGTAGAGGTCAAGGTCAACGCAATAAGCAGTTGAACGCAAAATGTGTGGCAAAGCACAAATACATAGAGGGTCAAATGACAAAAGGGATAAGCGTTCCGCAGATAGCTAAGAAATTGAAAATTGCAAGGGGTACACTATATCGATATTTGGCATATACCGGATTGAGAACTCCAACAAAATCAAGGAATGGCAGATGGGAGCGTGGTATCTATTAACCGCTCCCTAAAATAGAATTGAGGGTTACGAACAACGGGCATACCTTCCCCTTTCTTGCCAGAATTAGTCTTCAAAAAACGGACATTCTCCTTAGACCACGCAATAGCGAATGGAGTTTCAAGATACCATCGATTTCCGTCTTTATCTCCTTTATCATAAGGCACATAGTATGGTTTGGTTGTTTCTATACCGTTCTCTTTTTCGTCATCCGTCAAAGAATCCACATTTGCTATTTCGCAATCATCCACAATCTTGTAAAGATAACCTTGACCAAAAATGTCACGACCATATTGTTCTTTGAGAGAGTCGAAGAGTCCTGCGATTTCAGCTTCTGACAGTGATTGCAAAAAAGCTGCATACGATGGGTAACGGTACATTTCAGCGGTAATAGCTTTCGGGGTACGAGCCAAGAAATCTGCCAGTTTCTTAGGACGGGACATGCGGATGTTGTCTGCCCATTTAGTAGTGCTTCTTACAGCAATGTATTTACCGTTATTGGCGGTTGCCAAGCCCTGTCCTCCCTCGGTCAAGCACCCAAGAAGTGCAACATCACCGGGTTTCAGACTCGCCCGATATTCTTCAAGTTCGCGTTTGTTCTTTTCAATGTCACGTGAAGTCTTAATCTTGTCCCACCACTTATCATATAGAGCTTTTACCTTTTCACCGTAAAGCTCATAGATACGCATATTCAACGCGGACGGTTTGAATATTACGCTATTTTGAGTATTGAGATATACCGATTGAGCTACAATCAGACATTCGGGCTGTGATAAATTCTTACGACCGTCCATAAAGCGCACGAGATTGTCTGCGGCAGGCTTATTCTTAACAGCCGAGGTAATGCAAGTGTCAACCATCACCGCTTCAAATGGATTGGCTGTATCGAACACGTAATTAAGTGTATTGGCAAGCAGTAAATCTCTTAAACTGCGCTTGGTTTGAGTTGTCCAAAATGTCTTTGGAGTAATGTATGTAATACATCCGCCCTTACAAAGCAAGGAAAAGCCTTTGAAAAAGAACAGGTTGTATGTGTCATCAGAGAAACCAAATTCCGCCTCGAATAATTTCTTATCGGCAGTAGAAACCCCTTTTGTAGAAATATAAGGTGGATTGGCGATAAGAATGTCGAAGCCCTCTTTGACACCGAACATCCATTCTGGATCAAAGAAAGGAGCGAAAGAATTTTGATCAAACATATCCCACTGAGCAAGCTGTGCTGCTTGCTCATTACCGATACAGTCTTTGTCAAGTAAGAGGTCGGCTATTTCCTGACGCAAGCGAACCACTTCTTTGCGCCATTTTTCCTTTGTCGCAGGTCGGCGAGCACTGAAAATCTTATGCTTGGCAATTTTCAGTTGACTATCTTTTTGCTTTATTTCTTCGGAGTCAAAAAGAGTTGCCTCCGTCTTTTTCAAACCGAGAAGCGAATTTGCAGCAACAAACTTAGCTTCCAAGTTAGGGAGCGGTCGAATGCCAAAGTTATCAGCCGGATTATCATTTCGCTTTTGGTCAATGACGAGCGAAATAAAGAAACGGAGCTTTGAAATTTGAATTGCAATTGGCTGAATATCTACACCATAAATGCAATTTTCGATGAGGTGAAGTTTACGGGCATAGTCCGGGTAGTTTACATTCTCATCGAAAGCTCTCTCAATATCAGCGACTGCTTCTCGTCTTTCTTCGGCGGTCGAAGTGAGGTATGCTTCGGAAGTTTCATCAATGGCAAATTGCAGGAGCATATTCTTCCAACGACTATTATCTGGATCAATCTGTTTGAGGATATGTACCATTTGCTGGAGCACACCCACGGGGAATGCGCCCGAACCGCAAGCCGGGTCGAGAATCCTGCAGTTGTAGAGCGACTGCATAATCGCCAACTTCTGCTGTTCGGTGAGCACGGTCTCACTGTCGGCATAGGCAAGCAACTTACGATATTCGTCCTCCAGTTCATCACCAACCGTGCGTTTGAGGTGAGCGACAAGACTTTCATCGACCATATACTGCACGATCTCGCGCGGAGTATAGAAAGAACCCGTCTGTTTTCGGGCGGTTTGCTGGGTTTCCGGGTTGTAAGATGCTAATAAGTTCTCAAACACCTTACCGAGCAATTCCGGGTCAAGCGACACATCCTTATCAAACGGCATATTCTCCTCCACTGTGAAATTGTAGCGTTTGAGAATGTCGATGATACCACGAGCTGACACTTTCTTTTTGTTGGCATCGCCATAGAACTCAGATAAGTCGATATTTTTACCTGCTTCCTCACCAAAGAAAAGGTAATCTGGCACAATCAGTTGTGCCATAGACTCCTTACGTTCGCTGAAACCATCGTAGTACATTCCCGTGCGTTTTTCGTCCAAGCAGTCGAAAAGTCCACCATTGAGGAACGGTACTGTCTCGTTGGCAAGACGCAAGAATTCGTCAGGATCGTTAAACTCATCACGGTAGCGCATCAATTTATTATCATCAAACTGCGAACGGTTGTCCTTGAATCGGCGTTCTGTCAATTCTGTACTGCCATCCTTGGTAATAGGACAGTTAAGCATTGCAAAGAAAAGGTTTTGCAGGATAGCGCGGTAATAAACGCTGGCTTCTGATTTGCCGAAAAGGTTGTCAATTTGATGCGGATTGAAGCCCTTGATAAGGTGGTTGGCAATATACTCTTGGTCGAAGAACTGCCATGGAATGAGTTTACGTTCTTTCAAGAACCACACAAAAATTAGACGAGTGATAAGGCGGATTGCTCCTTCATGGTTGTGCAGTTTATCATCAGTACGCTTGGTAATGTCGTTAGGAAAAGAGATAACCTTAATAGCCCAAGCATACCAGTCGGACAGCTCTTGATAGAAAGCCTTGGTAAGAACTTCTACCGAGAAACGATCAAAGAGGTCTTTAACATCCTTGACCCTGCCCAGTTCGTTTAGGTATTTATTGGGTGTGTAGCAAGCAATGCCCTTGCCAAGGTAGTAAGAATAGCGACGAGGGTTGGAATAAGTACGAGTAACGTTACTATCATTTTCTCCGATAGAAAGTTGGATTTCAATCAGCGAGAAGCGGTAATTGTTTGCATCATCTTCAGGAACAAATATCACCAAAGCACGGGATTGCTTCTCTCCGGCAAGCATACGAAACGCATCTTTCGATAAACCCACACGGGCATCGTGACGCGAGGTGTGCTTGATTTCATAGACCACAAGGTCAAGCGTTTTCGACTTGCCTAAACAAGTGGCAGCAGACGCATAGTTCATATGTGCCCAAAATGGTACATTACTTTCTCCCTGTTCGAAATCATCGGGAAGAAAATCACGGCGGAGGTAATTGACAAAGTCCGCACGGCTATATGCTTTACTAAAATCTATCATCATTGCAGTTCTTCAGATATGATTAATGTTTCGTCACCCTCGCCGACTTTGGCTTGCACTTCGAGCAAGCGCATAAGATAGTCGGCAGGTATCTCTTTGAATAATTTTTGAATCTCAGACGGTTTCACCTGATTGATGAAACGCACTTCGTAGCCCGACAATGCTTCCGCATCGAGAGCCGCCAAAAGGTCAGAATAGTAATCTTCAGGCAACTTAACTTTTATGGCATTGATTTTTTGAATCGCCTTCAAAATGTTCTTGTCATTGCGGTTCTTTGTATCGCTACGGAACAGCGAAAGTTTCACCCGCTGATACAATCGGTCGAAGTCTTCGGTGGTGGCAAACGGCTTTTCTTCGGGTGCGGCTTCAAAGAGCTGTAAGGCTTCTTCGGCAGAGAGCATTATCGGCTCGCGGTCGCCATCGGAAATTTTGAATACAAAGTCTTCACCTTTCTTTCCGAAAAGAATAACACCACCTAACGGTTTCTCCACGATGCGACCCGTCCGGGCGCGGTGCGGTATCTGCAAAGCCTCTTTGTATTCGTCTGTTCCCTTAACCGATTCTAAGAAACTGCGATACGGGGTGTCCCATGATTCCGTTTCGGAATGCTCGATTTCCGCACGGTAACGGTCGCGGAAGAAAGCGGTACATTCTTCATCGGAAGTCAATGCCTTTGTATCTTCACCCATAATGGCATGAATCATTGCCATTTTCAAGGTGGATATTTCCTTGGCACGGATTTCTGTTTCGCCTACCTCCGTGGGGAAGTAGTTGTAGATATAAAGGTTGTCGAACACCTTTTTATTGATACGGTTGATACGCCCGATACGCTGGATTACCCTTGTGGGGTTGTACGGTATATCATAGTTGAAAATAGCTCCAGCACGGTGCAAGTTGTAACCCTCGGAAATGGCATCGGTGGCAACCAATACCTTGTAATCATCGGCTTGCGTTTCTTGCTTCACACTTGCGTCAAAGTTATTGCGAATGGTTTGGCGCATAGAGGGAGTAGCATCTGCCGAAGTATATTTAAGCGCAGGCAGTCCTGCTTCTTTCAGAGCTGCGCCAAGATAGTTGACTGTGTCGGCAAACTCGCTAAACACAACCAATTTACGGTTAGGCTCTTTGGTGAGTTTATTACGAACAAGACGGATGAACGATTCAAGTTTCGGGTCGAACTTGATTACATCTTCCTCTCCGAACCATTCCAAATAGATAGATTCCAACAGTGCGATGTCGGCTTTCACGTCATTGATAAACTCGTCATTGACAAACTTCATATCAATAACAAAGAAACCTTTGCCTGAATATTTTTCAAACGTATCTTCTATCTCCTCCATGCCGTCATCGGTGCTTTCGTAGAAATCATCCACATCGGGCATACCTCCTTTTTTCCAAACGGGTATCTTCCCAGTACGCTCAATCCAATCAAGCACATTACGAGAAGAATTTATCATAAAGGCAAGCGAAGATTTGAAAGCTGCAACCGAACTTTCGAAGCGACGTACCAACAAACGGCGCATAAATTTAGCCACGTTCGCTTGACGACCAATAAGCATGTTTACATCGTCAAGTCCCGTTTGGCGTTCTATATCCTTGGCTAATGCCTCGCGTTTGTCTTCGGGAACATACAGCACCGGCTTGTAACGAGCCGCCTGAAAACGGTAAACACCATCGTCAGAATCTTCTTCGTTTGATTTCGTTCCGTAAATGAAGTTAAGCGTGCGCAGATACAAGTTTTTCAACTCTTTGAGATCGTAAGTCAATTCAATAGGGTCTTGTGGAATAACCACCTCTATCTTTTGCTTTTTGAGGTCTTCCTTGTAGGTGTCAATCTGCTGAAGGTCGATGCGAGAACGACGGATAACCAAAGGTCCGATAATTGAACGAATGGTACGGGCTATCTTGGCGGTTTCGTTCTTCACATCCTGCTTGGAGAGTTTGCCTTGTCGTTGCAGTTCGCGCAGTTCCTTGTATTGGCTGATAAGGTCGCGGAACTCGATACTAAGATTTTCCACTGTTTTAAGTGTGGACTTTGTAGGTATCTGAAAGAGTTTCAACATAGAATAGATGTCGGCAGGGTCATTGTTGAACGGGGTAGCCGTTAACAACACCACTTTATTGCCTTGGCAAAGATTGTGCAGCATAGCGTAATCTTCCGTATATTCATTGCGGTAACGGTGCGCCTCGTCTACGATAATAAGAAATTGTTCATCAGGCCTCTTCAAACCATTGTAATGAACCAAGGCTTCCGATATTTTGCCACCGCTAAACACAGTACCCGTAAAACCGAACTCGTCCTTATAAGCGTCCCAACCCGACTTCAAGTGTGGGGGCGACACTACAATGGTACGCAAACGGAGATTGTGAGCAATGGTAGAGGCGATGATACTCTTGCCCAAGCCCACTACGTCAGCCACAATCGTTCCGTTGTGTGTTTCGATAGACTTCAATGCAAGTTGGATGGCATCAGTTTGGTATTTCAGGTTAAAGAACTTACCATCGGTAATGTCGAAAGGTGTACGCACATTAGTCTTGGACGGAATGTCAAAATACTCGTTGAGCACTCGTAGATAAAGTTTATACGGTTGAAATAGTCGGTCAATCCATATTTGACTTTCGACCTTTTCTTTCCAACGGTCAACGGTATTTTCGTCCACAATAGGAATAGCATTTGCCCAAAGCTCATCAAAGATTTGTTTTCCTTCCGTATATTTACCTTTGTCTGTAAACCGGACATTGATTTCCGTTCTGCCTTGCAACCCTTGATAGGAAAGGTTGCTTGACCCCGTAATCACATCACCGGGCTGTTCTCCATTCTCGTTGTTACTGTCGTTATAGGCAAAGAGGTACATTTTTGCATGGCACGGGTCTTCTGTCTTGCGTATCTCCAATGTACCGTCATAAATCTTACGCTGGAATTGGCGAAATATTTTGATGGTTTCGTCTGTATCGGTATTGTCGGTTTCATTGATGAGCCTTACCAAGTTATTGAAATATTCTTCCCGAACTTTGCTACGAATGCGCTGCCACTCTACCAGTTCTTCAACCTCACGAACTCGGTTTGAAATCCGGGTGTCAATGTCAAGTCCGACCAAAATACGGAGATACTTGTCAGCGAGCTTGTCTGCAAGATGGGCATACCCCGAAAAATAGAAATAGCCCACAAGAATATCCACGGCATCTGACTTGGGCAAAATACCCGTGATAATGTCGGAAAGCAGACGGTCCCGATTGGTTATGAAACTATGTGCCATATTGAATAATGTTTTGTATTCTTTATCAATCTAAAATATTAACGATAGTTCGGGATAGGTTCGTTTATATCAAAAAGAATGTCCGCCATACCGTCAACGATTATTTTCCCATTCCAATGTCCTAAATCTGTTCTGCAACTCACTCAATCGTTCCATAATCTCATCGAAAGAAGGTGCATTGGCATAGATGAAGCCGATTTGCATCTGCTTATAGTCGTCACGCAAAACATCTTCGATGCTTTCAGGAGGTAGAAACGATATTGTGTGTGGAAGATGACTCGTATAGTCCAATCCACTCCATGCCGTGAACTTTTTACGATGAGTCACAATGTCCTCGTATAATTGTACATCCTGCATTGCTTCCATCGCAAACGATTTATCCATCATCTTTACAATGTCATACATGTGTCGTGTGATACGTTCGATATGCGTGCAGCCATTGGGACGGTTAAACTCTTCATGCAAAAGAAAAACCTTTTCCAAGAATGTTCGTCCTGGCACTACGGTAGGAACAGTGAATATAGGTAATGAGAACTCTTCACCTGGATAAGCCTCTTCTACCATAGAACGCATTTTCACATCTTCTGACGGTTCCATGAGTGAACGACAACTTATCTCAACTTTGACTCGCTCGGGTATATATTGCATTTTCGTTTGCAGCACTGAATTATACTCGACAAACAGGACTACAGGGTCAAGGTCACTGACAGATGTCTCCGGAACTATGACCTTACAGCTCTCTGATAGCTCAAACTCTTTTATTCTGTTCTCAACATCGAGCGCAAAAGAGCCATCTATGAACTTCTTGGAGTCTTTCCGCAACTTAGTCCGTTGACTTTTAGTCTCAATATTTGTAAAGCCGAAATATTGGGGATCTATTGCAAGGTCAATATCTTCCGAAAAACGTTCTATCAATCCCCAACCTTTGCTAAGGCTTGTTCCTCCCTTGAAAACAAAAGCTGCTGCATACGGCAAAGAAAATATGGCACGTAACACCATACTGACCCAATAGTCCTTTTCTACGGCATTGTCCACAATCCCTTTATCTTCGGCTACATTAGCCAAAATGGTAAGTTGTTCTTCTTTTGTAAGCTTAGTAAAATTCATAATGCAAGTCTTTGTTTAATCCATTGCGGGGCAATGCTGTAATCGTATTTGATTTCATCAGGACTACCATATTTTTCAATGGCTTGTTTTATGATTGCAACCTGTTCATCTGTCACGTTATCTTTCCCTAACTCTTTCATGGCAGCGACTATAAGTGGGAACAAGTCCGTCTTATAGGCAAAATTGCGGGGTACGCTGCGCTTGAATATGATTTTACGGTTTCCGATAGTAAGTTCCCTTGCAGCGGCATCTGTCAAATAGACCGCATTCATCGTAACCTGTGTGGAAAGTCCTAATTTGTTCAATGCAGTCAATCCGCTGGGAATAATGCGTGCTTTATCCTTCTCAGCAACAGCATAAGCGATTTCCTCTATAGAGGGTCGAAGTATTCCGAACTTATTTCGTGACGGATATAAATATATGCCTTGCGAGAGGCGTATAAGAACACCTTCCTTTTCTAATCTGGAAAGGGCACGAGTAACCAACCCGTCATTATTTAGATAGGCAAAATCCTGAACCATATAGAGTTTGTTTGGCCCATTGCTTTCAATAGTATTGCGTATCTCTTTTGTTAGTATTACTCCCATGATCATTAATAATCTGAATGCAAAGGTACAATATTCCCTCCAACTCAGCAATAAAATGTCCGAAAATCTTAAAGAAAATCGGACTTTATAAGATGTTTGCGATTAGATTGCTGTTTAGTTTAAGAGTAAAATATTGATAACAACAAGCTATTGTAGCTTGAGATTAATTTGGGAAAACCAACAAGAAGTGGGAACTTTACGGTATCAAATAAAGATACAGATGGTATATATTTAGTTATATATCAGATTGATATAAACTACACTTCAGCTCAAGCGTGGAGTCGTTCGTTTATCCATCAAGAGGCATTCGGCGTGGCCCGGAAACAAATAAACAATACCCCAGTATATCGAGAACCGATATAGCTATACACGGTGATGAGTGTTCGTATTGCCATCCTTGTTTCCTAAAAATCGCCAAATTTTCTTGATAAGGATTAGCGAAACACTTTCACTAAACAATATGTCGCCATCCGCGGGGACGGCACCGCAAAGTTAGTGAATGTTTTCCAATACACAACACACTGTGGAGTATTGCCGCCGCAAAGATCGTGGAAAAGTTCTAAAATACCAATGGTACGACGCGTGCTCTTCCTTTATTACGGATGCATCCCGTCCGTTTTGCTCCGATCGGATACCTCTTCCCTGAGGGGACATTCGCCGATCGAAAAAAGCCGGGATTCCTTTCGGAACCCCGGCTCTCCATCCAAATTAACTAACCCATATATAACTATTTGACAGGTTTTTCTTCCGCCTTGACCCGGATCTTTCCGAATCCTTTGATCAGCTCCTCGGGCGAGGTCTTGGCACTGTCATAGGTCACGGTCACCTCTTTCGAGGGAACATCGACCTGAATATCCTTGATCCCCTTGCCGATTACCGGCACGTTGTTCATAATGCGGGCCGCACAGCTTTCGCAATCGATATCGACCGTGAACACCGTAGTAACGATCTCGCCCTTCTTCTGCGGCGTCTTCGCTTCCACGGCGAACACCCCGCATCCCAATACTGCCACGAGGCAGCACAAAATCATTTTTTTCATCGTCGTATAACTAATTTAATTCGTTCTTTCAATCAATAAAAATTGATACGCAATCCCGCATAAAACTTGCGCCCCATCAGAGGTCCCCAGATCACCGACGAGTTGAAACCCGCCGAGAAAGGATCGTCCGCATTCAGAATCGGGTGCTTCTGCTTATAATCGAGAATGTTCTCGCAGCCCACGTAAATATCGAACTTGCCGACTTTGCGGGTCACCTGCGCGAAGAACATCGGATACGTCGGCGACATCTCGGAATCGGCCAGGTCGCCCGTCTGGGTCGGCAGGCGCGAAGGACCGTTGAGCTGAGCCGTCACATCGAACACCCAGCGGTTGTAGCGGGTCGAATACTGCAAGTTGAGCAGCGCCTTGTAACGGCTTACCAGCGGACGCTCCACGAGCGCCGTACTGCCGTCCGGACGATCGATCGTCATACGGCTGTTCGTATAGCGGTACGTAGCGAAAATATCGAACCGCTCCACCGGAGTCCACGAAAAATCGACCTGATAAGTATCGGTAAAGGAGCGTTTGTCCGAGCTGTAAATATAAATGTCGTTCGGCGAATACTCCTGATCGGCAATCACCGAATTATAAAATTGCGTGCGGAAGTAGTCGAAACTCAACGTCGCGTCCTCCTCTTTCACGAGCGTGAAAATCTGCGTCAGGCTACCGCCTGCGGTGAGGGCTTTCTCCATCCGGTTGAGCGCTTTGAAATTGCCCGCACCGCCGTCTGCGACCATCCAGGTCGTATATCCCCCGTAAGCAGAGCCGGGATTGAGAGGTCCGCGCACAGCGGCGGCTCCCGCCGAAAGAGCCGTCGGTCTTTCGAACGTAATATGCCGTCCCGTAGCCAAAACGCCGATATTATCGGTGATGACGTTGGTCGAACGATAACCCAGCCCGGCCGAACCGCGCAGGATCGTCGTCGGGGTGATGTTCCACTTGATATGACCGCGCGGAGTAACGTAGAACTTATCGTAATAACCGTTGTAGTCCCCGCGTATGCCCGCAACTACGGAGAGCTTGTCCTTGATCGTGTAGGTATATTCGGCATAGGCGCCTACCTCGTTCTCCTGACGGTCGAGATTCCAGGCTCCGGCGGCATCCAGCCACGGCGTCGGGTTGAGCAGCGACTCGTCAAGGAATTGCAGATGCGACTGCACGCCGACGATCAGCGAATGACGGAAGGAGAAATAGTGGTTGTACATCATGTTCAGCGAAACCATGTTGTCCGTACCGTCGTAATCGTTGAGCCCGAAGTAGGCCCGTTCGCGGAAGCGGTCGTAATCGGCCACGAAAGCGATGTTCGAACGAAGCTCGTCCTGCTGGTCCTCGTCATAGACACCGGGACCGACCGGCATACCGAATTTGAAGTAGGCGTTCAGCTCGCGGTTCTTGATCTGCGAGCCGTACATGGCCCCCTTGTCCCAGTCGGTATCCATCTCTTCACGCATCGAAGCCTTGTAGTGCTTCTGACCGCTCAAGCGATTTTCCGCCAGATACTTGAAGCCCCACCGCACCTGCGCTCCGTTGTCAGCCGTATAAAGCCAGCGGTTTGCAACCGCTCCCAGGCGGGTTTTCGGCAGATCCATAAATCCGTCGCCGTTGTCGTCCATGTCGCCCAGCAAATGAGTATCCAACGATCCGTGCAACAGGAGGATCGTCGATAATTTCTTATCCTTGGTTACAGGAAGCGCCGTCGAAAGGTTCAGCTCGGGACGCAGTTCGTCGTCAAGGTAGAAGTTGATGAACAGCCGCTCGTCGTCGGTCGGTTTGCGGTGCTCGAGGTTGATCTGTCCGGTGATGGCCTCATGTCCGGCAGTCACGGACGAAATACCCTTCGACACCTGGATCGAATTGAGCCACATGCCCGGCGTATAGCTCAGGCCGTAGGGAGCACTCAAACCGCGCATGATCGGACGGTTTTCGTCCAATATTTGTCACCGAAGCGGAGTTCTCGAAACTCTCGGCCAGGTTGCAACAAGCCATCTTGCAGAGGCCCGCGAAGGAGATCATCTCCCCTTTGAGAATGCCGTCCCGCTTCACGTAGTTACCGCCCAGCGTACTGTTCACCACGACCTCCTCGAGTTCCACCCCGTCGTTCGACAGACGAAAATCGACCCGCTCCACGCCGCTCTCGACGCGAATCGTATCGCTGGTATATCCGACGAAGCCGGCGACCAGCATATCGTATCCCTTAACCCGGTGTATGGTATAATTTCCTTCGGCATCGGCACCGGTTCCCACCGTCGTTCCGGCCCAGTACACCGATGCACCGATCAGCGGCTCGTCCGTGTCGGCTCCATATACGACACCTTTGACATTCTGAGCCCGAGCCGCGCCGAATGCCGATGCAACAAAAAAGACTAATACTGCTAAATACTTGAATTTCATTTGATTTTCCGTTGATTGTGTAAACATGATGCAAAAATAATATTCCATTCTTGCAATCCGGTTGCAAATCGGGCAACCGGCCTGTTGCAGGAAAAACACAGTACACGCAGGCACTGCACTTTTTCATGCGTCGTTACACGAAAACGGGAGGAGCACGCAGTCCGGAAGAGAGAAGATGGACCGTGCTATGGGCCAGACAGAGACGTTCAGAAACCGTCGCCCAATGAACGGAATCGAACGGAATCGCCGTCATCTCCGCTGCCAATATGGCAGGAAGATCGACGATCATGACCTTCGTATCACGCTCCCATTGGGAAGACGATACGGAAGTATATAGCTCCGACACCTTGGAGTGATCCACTCCGCAGCAAACGGCCTTAAAACCGGCCGAATGCGAATCGCATTCGGTATGGATGTCGCAACCCCGGCAGCATATATGCACCTCGCCTTTCTCCTGCCCCATACAGTGGCACGAAAGTACGGCGTATGCCGCTGCTCCTACCGAGAAACAGTAGGCGACCAGCAGCATCCACACGGACATATATCTGCGCAGCTTTACGCTCATTCTTCGACTAAATTACACGTTTTGAGCCGGGCGACCCACGCCTGGGCGTCGCGCTCGGCGGTTTCCGCATCCACGTCGTACTCGCCGAGGAGCAAATCGCGGACATCGTCGGTACCGAACTCACGTCCCTGCAACCGGTTCCACAACCAGAGCGAGGTTTCGTTCAATGCAATCACTTTGGTCATATCCACTCCGTAACGGCCCTGCATCACCACGATATGCTCGCCTGCCATTTCACGGACCTTATATTCCTCTTTGATTCTCATCGGTCGGTTTTCTTCTTCAACGTGCAAATATAGGAAAATATTTCGAGAAACCTAATATGACGCACTTTTTATCCCCTCCGGGCTCGGGTAAAAGCCAAAAACACTACCTTTGTGTATATGGAATCGACAGCACCGAACAGACGGCAACAGATCGCAGCGCTGCTCAAGCGCTACTGGGGGTTCGACACGTTCCGCCCCGTGCAGGAACAGGTCATCCTCTCGGTGCTCGCCGGACGCGATACGCTGGCCCTGATGCCCACGGGCGGCGGCAAGTCTTTGTGCTACCAGTTGCCGGCCATGCTGATGGACGGCGTTGCGATCGTCATATCGCCGCTGATCGCCCTGATGAAGAATCAGGTCGACGCCATGCGCACCTTCTCGGCCGAGTCGGGGATCGCGCATTTCCTGAATTCGTCGCTCAACAAGACAGCCGTGGCGCAGGTTCGGCAGGACGTGCTCGACGGCAAGACCAAATTGCTCTA
>OHPS01000376.1_pt1 | contig 21890 bp, 25 predicted proteins | sample 1577811 | NCBI WGS metagenome assembly OHPS01 (sample SAMEA3879552, study PRJEB24766) | human gut metagenome | biome: human-associated habitat; feature: feces | place: USA | collected 1985/1987
AATCATTTTGCCATAGGCGAAAGTGTAATTGACAAACGCCGACGGCTTGCCAAAATAGTGGATATTCCCTACTTCGGACGAATCGACTTTCAAGAGAAGAGCGAGAGCCGTCCGATAATCCCTGTTTATATCGGCATTCATACCTTTCACGATACTGAAAGCCGGACAACCGTGATTTACGATTGGCGAGCACCTATTTCAAGTATGTTCTACGATCACGAACTGGGTGAAGCATCTTATCAATCCCCATCGGGAGAGATAAAAGGAGATATTTCGTTGAAACGCCAATACCGGATTCGGGCTGGAAAGATGGAATTCATGATCGAAAGTGCGCTGACCGTCCACGATGATATTCTGCAAAAGGAACTGAGTGCTAATGCAGATGATAAAATGAAGAACATTGTCGCCACCATCCAGCGGGAGCAGAACCGGATTATCCGTAATGAGGAAGCCCGGACGCTCATCATTCAGGGTGTAGCGGGTTCGGGCAAAACTTCTATTGCCCTGCACCGCATCGCCTACTTGCTGTATGCTTTTCAGGGCAGTATCTCTTCAAAAGACATCTTGATTATTTCTCCGAACAAGGTGTTTGCCGATTACATCTCTAACGTGCTGCCCGAACTGGGCGAAGAAACCGTACCCGAAACCAGCATGGAACAGATACTTTCCGAAGTACTGAATCACAAATACAAATACCTTAGCTTTTTCGAGCAAGTGAATGATTTGCTGACAAAACCAACACCGGACTTTATCAAGCGAATCGAATATAAATCCTCTTTCGACTTCATCGCCAGTCTGGATCGCTTTATTTTGCACATCGAAAGCCACTACTTTAGGGCAGAAGATGTGAAACTAACCAAACACATCACCGTCCCGGCTGAATTTATCGAAGAGCAATTCCACCGCTTCAACCGCTATCCCATGCGCCAGCGGTTTGAGGCAATGACGGATTATATTCTCGACATGATGAAAGTACAATATGCTTTCACGGTGACGACTGCCGAACGGAATTTCCTTAAAAAAGAGATCAAGCGAATGTTTGCCGGAAACAATGACCTGCAAGTCTATAAAGATTTCTTCGCATGGATGAGTAAGCCAGAGCTGTTTAAAATGCGGAAGAACCGCACGCTTGAATATGCCGACATAGCACCATTGGCGTATCTGCATATTGCTTTAGAAGGTAATACAAAGAATTGTGTCAAACATTTGCTGGTAGATGAAATGCAAGATTATTCTCCAATCCAGTACAAGGTAATGCAAAAGCTATTCCCTTGCCGAAAAACGGTATTGGGCGATGCCAGCCAGTCGGTCAATCCTTACGGCTCGTCTACTGCGGATGTGATTCAGAAAGCTATTGTCACAGGCGAAGTGATGAAACTATGCAAAAGTTACCGTTCTACTTGCGAGATCACTGATTTTGCACAGAAAATACGGACAAATACCAATCTTGAACCTGTCGCACGGCACGGAGAGAAACCACGAGTGCTACGATATAATAATGAGAAAGAAGAACTATCTGCTATTAAAGAATTAATTGCCACCTATCAGGCATCCGCCTACAAATCGCTGGGGATTATCTGCAAAACCGAATCGCAAGCTCGTGAGATGGCAGATAAATTACAAATTCCCGATATTCATTTCCTATCGAGCCAAAGTTCAGCTTTTGTGCAGGGTATTGTTATCACCTCTGCACACATGGCAAAGGGTTTGGAATTCGATGAGGTGATTATCCCACAGGTGGATGATAAGAATTATCATTCAGAGATCGACCGGAGTATGCTATATGTGGCAGTAACGAGGGCAATGCACCGTTTAACACTGACCTATAACGGAATAAAACACACGCCATTCATCTAAATTTTCGGCTTACTTTATTGCCATGTCATGCGGGAATAGCAGTACACATACAATGCTAATATTATCTGTTGTTATCACACTGTTTTATACTTATAAGTAAGTGGGTAAGACATCATTTTCACTTCCTACCAAAATTGTTTTTGTGGTGAGAAAAAGGAAAATAATGGAGTTGAAACAGAGATTATTGCTATATATTCTCAATTGTCCCCCAAATTGAGGGACAATTATATAGTCTTTTCGACAATATACAAAGGAGCAGATAGCAAAAAACTATTTTTCACTGCAAATTTACCAAGAAATTATTTGTATGTTTCCGACAAGTAACATATATTTGTTCCCAAATAGTAACAATAGATAAAATGGCAGGAAAAAGCATAATAGGAGAAAGAGATCGGGAGGCTACCGAAAAGCGATTATTAGATACCATCGGTAAGATGATTGCCGAAGATGGCTTTGAGAAAATTGGAATCAACGCTATAGCTACCCAATCAAGTGTTTCAAAGATATTGATATACCGTTACTTCGGTTCGGTAGAGGGACTTATGGCTGCTTATATCCGGCAACATGATTTCTGGCTCAACTTCCCACTTGATTATCCCAGCCGTGAAGAACTACCTTCGTTTGTAAAAAGGATGTTTCAAGGACAGATTGAGCAACTAAGAAATAACCCGACTTTAAAAAGGCTTTATCGCTGGGAACTATCTTGCAATAATGATATGATCGTAAAGCTAAGAGAGCAACGGGAGAAGGTTGGAGTAGACCTTGTTAAAAAAGTGAGTGAACTAACAGGGCATCCGCAAAAGGAGATAGCGGTAATGGCTTCCCTCCTGACAGCATCTATTACCTATCTGGTGATGCTGGAAGATTTCTGCCCGGTATATAATGGCATCCCCCTAAATCAAAACGCTGGTTGGGAGCAGATAAACGAAGGAATTGAGGTTTTTATCAATAAGATATTTCAAAATGAACACTGATTTCATACAAATAGCCAGTTATGCTTCTAAAGCACCTTCGGGACATAACACGCAGCCTTGGAAATTTCACATTACTGATAATACAATTACGGTTATTCCGAACTTCGAGGTTGCATTACCTGTCGTTGACGGAAACAACCGGGAGTTGTTTATCAGTTTAGGTTGTGCAGTCGAAAACGTATGTATTGCAGCTAACCATTTCGGCTATACCACTCAAATAGCACAATGTAGCATCAAAGGAATCATTCTTGAATTGACAAAGAATGACCTCACGATTGAAAATCCTCTATTCCATCAAATAGAAAAACGGCAAACAAACCGTAGTGTCTATAATGGTAATAAAGTATCGGATGAAATGTTGCAACAGCTTCAATCCATTCAAAAAGAAGAAGCTGTTCAATTCTACTTTGCCGAAATGGGTACACCATTTGCCGACACAATAACAAAGTATATATTGAAAGGGAATGAAATTCAAATGAATGATGTTGCCTTTAAGAATGAATTACTTTCGTGGATGAGGTTTAATAAGAAACAGGTTGCAACTACACAGAACGGATTAAGTTATCTCGTTTTCGGAAATCCATCATTGCCCGGAATATTTGCACGCCCCATAGTCAGATTATTCTTAAAACCCAATGTGCAAAATAAATCGGATAGAAAGAAAATCGGTTTTTCCTCACATTTCGTACTATGCACCACGCAGAGTAATACAATGGAAGAATGGCTCGACTTAGGGCGAAGCCTCCAACGCTTTCTATTAAAAACTACTGAAATGGGAATTTCTTACGCTTTCCTGAACCAACCCTGTGAAATTACAACATTATCGATTACTCTACAGAAAGAGTTACCTATCAATAAGGAATATCCTACATTGATATTGAGAATAGGCTATGCAAATCCAGTGCCCTATTCTCCCCGTAAGGATATTGAAACATTAGTAGGTTAATCTTTTTTTTACTCGCAATGTTCCCGACAAGTAACAAGTGATATAATAACAATTTAATAAAACTAACATGAAGAAAATGGGATTGACGTTCATTTATTTATGGCTTATTAGCCTTTGTTCCTGTCAAAAGGAGCTAATTGAGTATGAGAAAGGAGATGTGAAAATCTGCATAGAGCAGGGTGAACAATGGCTGCATGATTTTCCTTTGTTTTTGGGTATTAATAAGAAGAACCCACCGCAAATTGCTATTTGGCTGGAAGATACACAAGGGAATTATCTTTCAACGGTTTATGTAACTCATAAGATCGCCACTCAATCTTGGCAAGCATCAGGAGGAAACAGACGAAAGGAAGCTCTTCCCCATTGGTGCTATTCACGTGGGGTTAAATACAATGATGGACTCTATTTGCCTACAAAGAAAGAGCCGTTAACAGATGGAATATCAGGAGCAACCCCACAGAAAAGTTTTGATATTAAACTAAATCCGGCAACAGCATTAAAGAAATTCGTGGCGAAAATAGAAATAAATCATTCCACGGATTTCAATGAAGCCTTCCCTAGATCAGCCAAAGAAGGAGAAGCAAACTATTCAGGGGGTAAAGAAGGAAGCGGGCAACCTGCAATCGTATACGCTGCTAATGTAGATTTATCGTCTGGCGAAAAATCATTTGAAGCAAATCTGGTAGGACATAGTAGCCCTGATGGTAGTTCCGGAGAGGTCAGTAAAGATACATCGGGGCTGACAACTGCTTTACATATTGTAAAACGTATAACTGTAATTATCCAATGAAAAAGTTTATTCTGCTTATTATAGTGAGTTGCACTGTTGCGATGGCAACAGCGCAACAGACAGAACGCTTCACTCTCGCAACAAGTGTAGGAACAGGGATTGATATGAACGAGCCGTCAGCCACCCCGTTTACGTGGCAAGTTCTTGGCTATTATGCCATCAACAAACGCCTATCGGTCGGTATCGGGACAGGATTATCCATTTATGAGAAAGCTCTGATTCCAGTATTTGCCGATACAAAATTTTTAATCGTAAAACCCCAAAAGTTCACTCCTTATATAAAATGTGGCGTTGGATATGGTTTTGCACCGAATAAAAATGCTAATGGAGGTTTTTATCTGAATCCATCAATCGGGGTAGAATATTCAATTTGTGAAAGTAAGAAGTTATTCTTGGCTTTAGGGTATGAATCACAGAAACTTGAACGACTGAAAACGCAAAAGCAATTATTGTTTACAGCAGAGTTTGCAGAGAAGCTGAGCCATAACTTGATTTCAATCAAGATTGGATTTATGTTCTAAAAACGGAATAAAATCGCAATAGAGTATATATAATAAGATGCACGAGCTCATAATCAGATAAAAAACAGATGATCCAATGCCATAAATAATCTATTTTTAGTACTTTTGCATTATATCAACTAACAAAAAAGTATTCACTCCTTATGAAACTCTGTATATAGCTACGCTCCTGCGAATAGCCCCCTCCAAAAAAGCTATTCAGCTATTTGACAAATAACGATTTATTTGCCACAGAGATTTTATATCCTTTTATTTATGAATTTACGAGCTGGCAGACCATGTTATGCAGGTCTGTTCGTATCGTGCTATTTTGCAGTTGAGCAATGAATTATACATATAAACAATTATGGCTCATTAACTTTCCAGTAATGATGAGCATCTTAATGGAGCAGTTAATCAATATAACGGATGCTGTTTTTTTAGGTCACGTAGGCGAGGTGGAATTGGGAGCATCCGCTATAGCCGGAATTTATTATCTGGCGGTCTATATGCTGGGCTTCGGGTTCAGCATTGGATTGCAAGTAATGATTGCCCGCAGAAACGGGGAGCAGAATTATAATGCAACAGGAAAGACTTTCTTTCAGGGGCTATTCTTTTTATCGGGATTAGCCGTCTTGCTTTGCCTATTGATTCATGCCGTTTCTCCTTATCTACTGAAACGATTAATTTCCTCGCCGAAGATTTATCAAGCAGTAGTCCGCTATTTAGACTGGCGCAGCTTCGGACTGTTGTTCTCATTTCCTTTTCTGGCTATCCGGTCTTTCTTCGTTGGAATAACGCACACGAAAGCCTTATCGTGGTCGGCTGTTACTGCGGTGACGATTAATATCCCGCTGAACTACCTCTTAATATTCACACTGGGATTAGGTATTTCGGGAGCAGCCATCGCTTCATCTTTAGCAGAAATGGGTTCTTTGATTGTACTTTGTATCTACACAAAAGCGAAGATTGACAAAGACAAATACGGATTGAAGCCCGTGTATGATGGACGGTTACTTATTAAAGTCCTGAATCTATCTGTGTGGAGTATGCTCCATGCTTTTATCAGCGTAGCCCCTTGGTTTCTATTTTTCGTAGCTATCGAGCATTTAGGGAAAACAGAGTTGGCTATTTCCAATATCACCCGAAGCGTATCGGCAATCTTTTTCGTAATTGCCAATTCCTTTGCTGTCACTACGGGTTCATTAGTGAGTAATGTTATTGGAGCAGGAGCGAGAAACGAGCTTTTCCCGATCTGTCACAAGGTTCTGAAATTAGGTTATGCCGTTGGCATCCCATTCGTAGTAGTAGCTTTGCTCTGTAACCGTTGGATTGTCAGTTTCTACACCGATAATGAGCTATTGATAGAATTAGCATTTGCTCCTTTCGTGGTGATGCTATTGAATTACACGTTTGCACTACCCGGCTATGTATATCTTAATGCTGTCGGGGGAACAGGAAAAACCAAAATCACCTTTCTGTTTCAGGTGACAACCACCTGTGTCTATTTAGTGTATCTCTATTGGTTGAGCTCCTGTATAGATGCATCTTTACCCCTCTACTTGACGGCAGAATATCTGTTTGTGAGCCTGCTAGCACTTCAATCTATCATTTATCTAAAAAGTAAACACTATTAAAACGAATCAAGTTATGATGACAAAAATATATCCACGCACCGGAGATAAGCAAACGGTATATCTGAATGCCGTGATTAAAGATTCACAGATAGAGGTAGGCGATTATACCATTTACAATGATTTTGTAGCTGATCCCTTGCTATTTGAGAAGAACAATGTACTTTATCATTATCCCATTCATCAGGAGAAGTTAATCATTGGCAAGTTCTGTTCTATTGCCTGTGGCACGAAGTTTCTGTTTAATTGCGCCAATCATACATTGAAATCTCTGTCTACCTATACCTTCCCTCTATTCTATGAAGAATGGGAATTGGAAAAGTCAAATATTACTACTGCATGGGACAACAAAGGAGATATTGTGATCGGCAATGACGTATGGATCGGCTACGAAGCTGTGATTATGGCAGGGGTTCATATTGGTGACGGTGCTATTATTGCCGCACGTGCCGTAGTGACGAAAGATGTACCGCCTTATACGATTGTGGGTGGCACTCCTGCCAAAGAAATACGAAAACGCTTTGATACAGAGGTGATCCAACAACTGTTAAAGTTAAAATGGTGGGATTGGTCTACCAATAAGATCCGTCAGTGTTTGCCCTATATTGCAGAGGGTAAACTAGATGAATTACTTGCCATGAAGAGAGATAGATTATGAACTATATAAAGAAACGATTGACAAGGATTGATGCAAGTTTCAGTTCTTCTGTATAGCTACATTTCGCTATTTTAGAACTCATGCCAGTGAATTATATTTGTAAGAAGCAGGAATTTGAAGTTCACCATTTCTGGAATTGCGACCAATAAGGCTGAATACCCCTTGAATCATTCTGATTAGCAGAGGAACTACAAACAAAACAAGAAATCATTCAGCATACAAAGCTAGTGCTTTGATATATATAATTTATTCACAATTAAATTTTATGCCTATGAATGATTTATTGAGAACGAGGTTTTTCATCTTACTGGTTGATACCTCACAAGAAGTTATTAACACAGAAATGCAAGATGCTTATGAAGATTTTGTGAAGCAAATAGTAACAATTAGCAATTCGGAAGACTATACTCATATCTTCCGGATGCTTAATCTCACCCGTATTGAGATAGCCCCCTTAAAGGGGTTGTATCAGGATGGGCAGGGGGAAAAATGCGCCTAAAAATCTATACATTCATAAAGTATTATCCCTAATTGATGCAGAATTAGAGTTACTCAACCTGAAAATTACCCATCCCGAACAGTTTAGTTTGCCTGTGTCTACAGAGTTCAAGTCAGACCTGTATGTAATTCCTAAGTCAAAAGACTTGGGAATTATTGGTATTGCTGAAATTGTGCTTGGTTTATTTCTTCAAGGCGAGATTACCGGAAAGAATGGAAAGCCCGTTTCAGAGGCTTGTCTAGCCCGTAACTTTGAGCAGCTTTTCAATTTGAAATTTGGTAGTATCTACGATAAGATCGGTGAAGTGTTTACTCGTAAACCATACAATCTTACTAAAACATTAGACGCTTTGCGAAATGCTATTGCCAGAGAAGACCGTAAACGCAAGAACAAATAAAGATCAGAAAAGATGATTCTGCAAGTTATTTATTTATAGTAGTTTATAAACCATTTTTCGGGGAGTAGGTAACTACTCCTCTTTTTCTGCAACCTTGTTTTGCAGAACTTTGCTTCATCAATCGATTGAAAACAATAATGTTGAACTAAAAATTGAAGCAAAATGTATATAGACAACGAAAACTTCGAGAAGTGGATGGAGAAGCTATCCAAGAAACTCACTGAAATTGGGCAAGACCTGAAATCCCTTATTAATACTGACACTGTATTCGATGAAGATGAAAAGCTGTTAGACAATCAAGATTTAGCTTTCTTACTAAAAGCATTTTTCAGAACCTTACAACGCTATCGGGCTAAAGGTGTACTTCCCTACTTTACAATCGGACGGAAAGCATACTATAGAGCCAGCGACATTAGGGCTTTTGTTCGTGAACATGCCGATTCTCAAACCTACAAACAGTTTGAAAAAGCCAACCAATTAGAGAATAAACCCTGACAGCAAAAGGTAGCAGAGGAAGGAAGCCTGTATTCAGACTATTCCTCCGTACTGCTACCCTGATTTAGCACAAACTGCCTCACCTATCGGTTCAGCCTGTTTCGCTAAATCGAGCAAGAGGGAACTGGACAAGTCCTGTTCTTCCCTCTTGCCCTGCGGGGCAAAGCCTTCGGCTTTAGCGTGTTACAAGAACACGCTGTAATGACACCTGTAATAAGCATTTTCTTTTCAATACTTATTATCAGGTATTTATCTATTCATATTTCTATAAAAAAGTAATTACCATGCCAAATATCAGTCGGAAAAAGATATTCACTACCATTTCCATAGACAAGGAAACGGCAGCTTTGGTAGAGAAGATATGCAAACGCTATTCACTGAAAAAGAGTGAAGTTGTAAAGTTGGCGTTCGGGTATATAGATAAGGCGCATATCAACCCATCCGAAGCACCTGAATCCGTAAAATCGGAACTGGCGAAAATAAATAAGAGACAAGACGATATTATCCGTTTTATCCGTCACTACGAGGAAGAGCAACTGAATCCAATGATACGAGCAACTAATTCTATTGCTTTGCGTTTCGACGCAATCGGCAAAACTTTGGAAACTCTTATTCTCTCCCAACTGGAATCCAATCAGGAGAGACAAACAGCCGTACTCAAAAAGTTAAGTGAACAGTTCTGTAATCATGCCGATGTAATAAACAACCAATCCAAACAGATTAACGCACTCTACCAGATACACCAACGGGATTATAAAAAGCTACTTCAACTAATACAACTCTATTCGGAACTTTCTGCTTGTGGTGTGATGGATAGTAAAAGGAAGGAGAATCTGAAAACAGAAATTACAAACCTGATAAATACATAAGCTGATGCACATAGACTTTGCTCCACCATCTAACGGTGCATATAATAATGCAGAAAGTTCCCGACAGTTAGCCAATTACATGGAACATGAAGATTTAGAACGGATGGAAAAGGGTATCTATACCGAAGGATTTTTCAACCTGACAGACGATAATATCTACAAATCAAAAGTTATTAAGGATATAGATAGTAATATCGGGCAACTATTGAAAACAGATGCTAAGTTTTTTGCTATCCATGTCAGCCCATCGGAAAATGAACTTCGGGCAATGGGTAATACCGAAAAGGAGAAAGCGGAAGCCATGAAGCGGTATATCCGGGAAGTATTTATTCCTGAATATGCTAAGAACTTCAACAAAGGGCTATCCAAAGCGGATATAAAGTTTTACGGGAAGATACACTTTGATCGTAATCGTTCCGACAATGAACTGAATATGCACTGTCATTTGATAGTGAGCCGGAAAGACCAAACTAACAAGAAGAAGTTATCACCGCTTACTAATCACAAAAACACCAAGAACGGAGTAATAACAGGTGGCTTTGACCGTGTGAACCTGTTCCAACAGGTAGAACAGGGATTTGATAAACTGTTTGGCTACGACCGTCAATTATCGGAATCGTTTGACTACCACAATACGATGAAAAACGGTTCTATATCCGAACAACTTGAAATACAGAATCAAAATTCTACTGGCGAAAAGAAAAAAGAAGTATTCCAATCCAGTGAAAAAGAAAACATGATTTCTTGCAATCTTGACAGCAAACAAGAATACAAACACTCTAACAATCAGCAAAATAATAGTGGTGGAGATTCTCTGTTATCTGTTTTTTCACTGGGAGATGGAAACAATTACGATGCAACACTGGCAGAAGAATTACAGGCACAGAAACTTAAAAAGAAAAAGAAGAAAGGAATAAGACGATGATTGAATATGAGGAACTAAGAGCAGAAATAGATCGCTACCTGATGGAGCGTTTCAAATATCGTAAACCACTTGTCAGGCTGACAGTGGATAACATCATTACCACCCGTAGGAATAGCCGAATAGATTTGTATTTGCGCATCAGGAGAGTTGAAAGCCAATTTCCACCTGATAGCCTGATTATTGCCCGATTAAATTTTACAAAAGAACGGATAGGACATGGAACGCACTTTGTCAGATTTCTGACCGAAGTAGCCCGAAAGTATGGTTTCAATCATATTGGCATTGAGTGTGCCAATACAAAAAGCTGTGCATTTACCAAGAAGTTAGACTTTTACTCCATAGATGGCGAGAACTACGCCATAGCAGTAATCAATCTAATGCCTTATTTTTCAATGGAGTAATCTAAATTAATCCTTTCTTTCTCTGAACACAAAGGTATATTCCGAGCCTGAAACGTCAATGCCAAGCCCTACGGGTTTGAAAAAATTTCTTCCTTTTTGCTCCACAAAAAGAGTAAATTTCTCCAAAGCATTGCCTTATTCAGTTTCTCCATATATGAGATGTTTATCAGAGAAAAAAAGGAAAAAATATGTTGGTTGGGGTTGAGTGGTTCGGACATCGGCAGGCAGTTCAGCCCATTGCATACACAGTTTCCTGAAGTGGTTGTTTTTCTCTCTTTCTTTGCAGCAAATCATTGCAATGACAGGAGTTTATAACAATCTAAAACAACATTAATATGGAAATTGTAGCCATCGAAAAACGAACCTTTGAACAGATGATGCAGAAGTTCGAGGATTTTACCAAGCAAATAAATGCACTTTGCAGACAGAACAGAATTACCGAAAACTGGTTAGACAACAGGCAAGTTTGCGAACTGCTGAAAATCTCGCTCCGTACCCCGCAAACCTATCGGGATACCAGTGTTTTACCCTATTCTCAAATCGGGCGTAAGTGTTATTACAAAGCTTCCGACATCGAACAGTTTATCAATCAGCAACAAACCAAGAAATAACGGCTATGGAAAGAGAACTTTTTGATTTAGATATACTGGTCGGTAACAGGGAAAGTATCAACCTAAATCCTACCGTAATGATTTATCGGAACGGTAAGAGCCACCAGTTAAGTATCATCTATATGAATGAAACCACCAAACAAGCAAGCCCATCAACGTATGAGATTCAGGAGGACGGGCAAGGTTATTTTGTGTACCTCAACGGCAAACGAGCTTCGATTACCTATTGCCAAAGGTTGGATATGTTAACTATCGCCACGATGGGCGATTATATGAGAAACTAACAATCAATGAATCATGGATATACTTGACAACAAATCTCCACAAATAAACACGCTCTTTGTGGCTTTGGATGAACTTTTAAAAAACATTCAACAAGCCCTGCAAAATCGTACTCTCCACCTGAACGGTGAAAAGTACCTCACAAATAGAGAGGTCTGCCAAATGCTCCGTATCTCTTCCCGTACCCTCCAAAATTGGAGGGACACTGGCAAGATACCATTTATCAGATTGAAAGGAAAGATTTTATACTCAGATATAGCTCTAAAGCATGCCATAATGTGGAAATTAGAATGAGATAAAAGTTTTGTGATAGATTTTGTACTAATCCATTTTTGTTTTGTATCTTTGTGTTAATTAAATAATTAAAGTAATATGGAATGGATAATAGATAATAAGGAATGGTTTTTTAGTGGTGGTGGAGTTTTTATTTTAGGTTTGATTATTACGTTCTTTTCGTGGTTATTTCGCAAAAAGCAAAAATCAGATGATAACATTAACGTTTCAATGAAGCAAAAGGGTGGAAAAAATTCAAAAAACTACCAATCAAATGGAGATATGACGATTAACTTAATTTCGAAAAACGATGATAAATGATAAAGTGTTCAAACAAGAGGGTGGTGATAATTCTACAAACCTTCAAGGGCAAACAATTGTAATAAACAATGGCATCACCTACGAAGACGCAAAAGGGATAGCATTAGATGTATTTAAATCAAATTATTTAGAACTTTCTACGAAAGCTGCTGATACAGCAAAACAGCGTGCAGAAGAATTAGTAGATGATTTTTTACAGCAGATAATGGCGAGAAAACCTGAAGCTATAAGTACAATGGAAGACCCCGGTATGCAATATGCTATTTTTTCTGCACAAAAAGAGTATGCAAAAACTGGAGATAAAAACATGTCCGACATGCTTGTTGATATTTTAGTAGATAGGGCATCTCTACCTGAGCGAAATCTTAAACAAATTGTTATGGATGAATCTCTTCAAATAGTCCCTAAATTAACAAACAGTCAGATTGATACTTTAACATTGGTTTTCATATTAAGATATACACAAAATCACGGAATTAGTAATCTACTTTCGTTTAAAAATTACTTATTACAATATTTGAATCCTTTTATTAACACTTTATCAAAGGAAAACTCTTTATATCAACATATTGAATATACTGGTTGTGGAGCTGTTGGTCTTGGGGAAATTAAAATAGAAGATATTTTTCTTAGAACATATAGTGGGCTATTTTCTAAAGGATTTACCATAGATGAACTGAAAACTATCATTAATGATTATGAGAAATACCCTGAAATGTACACCACTTGTTTGCAGGATAATTTAAAATTGCAAATTAATGCAATAAGTGAAGATGTAATAGAAGATAAGCTGAAAAGACATAACACTAATGCCGATGTGATTAATAAATTTAAGACATTATTTAATCAACATCAGATGAATACAAATGAGGTTAAAAGTTATCTTGAAAAAGAAACCAGCTTCATGAAAGATTTATTGGATTTCTGGGATAACTCATCTATGAAACATTTGACATTAACAAGTGTTGGCATTGCAATAGCGACAGCTAATCTGAGAAGAAAAACAGGGATTTCAGTTGATTTAGATATTTGGATTAAATAGAGAGAGATTCTCTCTTTATTTATAATACTGATTTCTTCCAAAATCCTTTGGTACATCATCTTTCGGTAACTCATAGCGGTTTTCAATCCGATTAGATAGAATTTTCATGTCCTCATTCACCTTTTGATTGGTGATTTTGGCATAAATTTGATTGGTCTGAACCGAGCGATGTCCCATCATTTTGCAGAGTGTTTCAATCGGAACGTCTTGTGATAACTTGGATAGTATATATATACTTCAATCGTCTTCTTATTTTATATCTATCATATAGCAATCTTCATTTTTTAATTGTATCTTTGCCCCAACTCAAACAACCACCGCAACACCAAGCAATCTAAAGTATTGCACACGTGGGGTTATTAGTGGGAGAAAGAATTTAGAGTTTACTAAGATATTGGTTCAGTGAAGATTAAAACTAAGGTTCATCTTCCGTACGCACCGCCAGCAAATCGAAAATCTCCGATCGAATCCGATCGGAGATTTTTTTTCGGAGCAAGTTTATCGGGGTGCGGCTTCCGCTGTAAAATCAATTTGTTATCTTTGCACTACAAACTTTTCGATGATGAGCCTGCGAAAAACACTACTTTTCCTCTTCCTGATACATGTGTATTGCGGCATGGCCGCAGCGGCCCTCCGGCCGTCCGGCCGGGATGTCGATTCGCTGATCGAATACGCCACCGGCGAGAGCAAAAAGGGGAATTTCGACGAAGTGGCCGTCGTCGCGGGCCGGCTGTTGGAGCTGGGGCGGGAGCGGGACGACCGCAAAGCTTCGCTCTACGGCCTGATCTACACCGGACATGCGCTGGCGCGCGAAGTCAGCGATTCGGTGAAGTACTATTACGGCCGTGCGCTCGATCTGGCGGCCGGGCTGGAGGATTACCGCGCACTTGCTGCGATCAACAATGCGCTGGCCATCTACACCTCGGAGATGGAGATGAACTACCTCGAAGGGCTTTCGTACTTCATGAAAGCGCTCAAGTATGCCGAACAAAGCTCCGACAAACACTCCTATCCGGTCATTCTGAACAACATAGCGATGGCCCATTACCTGCGCAACGACCCCAACGGACTGAAATACTCGCTCGAAGTCATCGACATAGGTACGGCCAACGACGATCCGCTGCTGCTCTATTCCGGCTCCTTCGTCACGGCCTACATGTATTATCTGCTGGGGGATTATGCCGCTGCGCTCGATCATATCGGCAGGGCGCTGGACGTCGGCGGAAAGTACATCGAGTACGCCGAAGCCTACAGTCTCTATGCCAACATACTGGTCCGTGTCGGGCGTGAGAGTGAGGCGGCCGCCTATTACAAACGTTCGCTCGAACATGTCGGCACCGAGAAAAGCAACACGCTGGCATACCTCAATTACGGCAGTTATCTGATCGGGAAGGGCGCCGCGGCCGAAGCCGCCGAGGTGCTGGAGAAGGGACTCGACTTCGTCAACAAGCGCAACAACGCCTTCTACCGCTATCAGCTCTACGAGAAACTCTCCGAGGCTTACGAGCTGGCCGACCGACCGCGCACGGCGCTCAAGTACTACAAGAACTACCACCACGAATTCGACAGCATATTCAACGTCGAGCGGGAGCGGGCCATAAACGAGCTTCGCGTGCAGTACGAATCCGAAAAACAGGAGAAGGAGCTGCGCGAAAAGGAGCTGGACCTTCTGCGCGAGAGACAGAAGCTGAACGTTACGGTTTTCGTCGTGGTGATCTTGGCCGGACTGCTCGCCGCACTGTTCATCACCTATTGGCGCAAGAATCAGCGTTACCGTCAGATCGTAAGGCAGCAGCACGAACTGATCCGCAGGGAGCAGGTGATCGAGAAACTCTACGGACAGTCGGACGGCAGCGGAAAATACACGGTCTCGTCGCTCTCCGACGAGAAAGGGCAGGCGCTGTTCGCGGAATTCGAACGGCTGATGAAAACCGACAGGATATACCGGGAGCGGGACATAACCATCGACAAGGTCGCCGACCGGCTCGGAACCAACCGCTCCTACCTTTCGCGGGCGATCAACGAGAACGGCGGAATGTCCTTTTCGCAGTACATCAACTCCCGCCGCATCGGCGAGGCCCGGCGCATACTCTCCGAAATGGACAACGACATACAGATAAAGGTGCTGGCCTACGAGCTGGGATTCGCGACGCCCGAAACCTTCTCGTCCACCTTCCGGAAAGCGATCGGCATGCTGCCGACCAAATTCAGGGAGGAGATGAGGAAGATGTACGGCAGTGCGCGCAAGGCCGATTGACGCCGCCTGCCGCAAGGATTCGACACCCCGAAACATCAATTTACGTTTCAACGGTCGAATCCGTTTGTATTTCCCGGAACCGTCGTCTAATTTTGTAGACATGTTCCGGGAACATCCATTTTAAAACCTTTTCATTATGACGATTCAACTCCTTCTAAAAAGATTTTTTCTGTTGGCGGCCCTGTTTTCACTGGCTTTGACTCCGGGATGCGGAGGCGACGATCCGGCCGAAGATCCCGGTTCGGGATCGGTTCCGGAGCCCGAACCCGATCCTAAGCCCGACGAGCCGGAAGAGTACGCCGTGAAGTTCGCCCCGTCGTTCGTCGCTCCGGCTTCCGGTTCGCAGATCGGGATTTTCGGATATGAGACGGGCGACACGCCGTGGAGCGTCGATGCGGTGCCGAATTTCATGTGCAACCAGCTGCTCGAAAACGTGGACGGGGAGTGGACGTACGATCCCGTGAAGTACTGGCCGGAGAGCAGCACCGGCAAGTTGTCGTTCTTCGCCTGCTCGCCCTATGCAGCGGCCGGCAGCGGACTTTCGCTGAGCGATTCCTCCCGTCCGGGAGCTCCCGTGCTGGAGTACGAGATGCCCTCGGCCACGGAGTGTCACAATGACATATGTATCGCCGCCCCGCAGCTGAACCTGACGCGCAGCGAAGAACCCGTCGCACTGGAGCTTCGCTCCGTGATGTCCAAAATCGGATTCAGGATCAAAGGGCAGGGCGAGAAGATCTCCGGAATCGCCGTGCGGGGTATTCAGTGGCAGGGGAGTATTGCGCTGGACGCCGAAAACCAAGGCTCCATGATATGGTCCACCACTTCCGATTTTTCGACCACCGAATACGAGCTGAAACTCAAATGCGACGCAGGGCAGGAGTACGCAACCGCCTCCGAGACCATGACCGATGTCACGGCCGAAGGAGGACATCTCTATCTGATTCCCCAGAATATCACCTACAACGCCCGCATCGTGGTTACGGTCGACGGCACCAAGCTGGGATTCCCCTTCTAAGACCTGTTCCAGCTCTTGCCGGGGCAGGAGTATACCATAGACCTCGTCATTCCGGGCAGCAAGCCGCTCGACTATACCGACAACGCCATGCCGGCGTTCCTGCTGGCGCCCGTGGATGCGGCCGATGCGAAGAGCGCCTGCGAGGCTTCCGGCTACCGCCTGCCCACCTATAACGAAGGGCTGATGATACTTTTCTACATGAACGGCATGGAGAAAAACAACCTGCGCTTCGCCTCCTACTGGACTTCGACGACCTCGCTGGAAGATCCGACGGGCCAGAGCGCAATGGGTTACAACATCATGCCGTGGATGGGACTCTACATGCCGAAGGTCGGTATTACGGCCGCGAGGTGCGTGAAAGATGCGCCCGGCGGAGGGAAGAAGTATCCCTACGTCGATACGAGCCGTCCGGAAGGCCCCGTCATCGTCTCCCGCGATGCCGACGGCGGCGTGATTCCTTCGGCCTACAACTCCGCTTTCGGAGCGGAGCTTCAGGTGTTCCACGACAACTGGAGGACCACGCCCGATCACGACTGGGGCACCGATGCCGACCGCATACCCCGTAAGCTGCAGGTGGCCAACGCCGACGCTGCTGCAGGTAAGGTCGTATGGAGCGGCTTCGTATGTCCGCAGGGCTGGCGGAGGCCGACCATGATGGAGATGACGCTCATATACACCATGGGCGGTGCGGTCGAAAGCTCCTACGGAGCCGACAATGCGCCCGTTGCCGAAACTCCGCTGTACGGCGTGAGCGGATTCACTCCGCTGAATGCCGATTATTATTGGGTGGCCAGCATGGCCTCCAGCCGCGGCGGCAGGAACCCGGCTACGTGGTCCTTCGCCGGAACTCCCCGCAACGGCGGCGGAACGACCACCGGACCCGACGCCAACTATATAAGGTGCGTGCGGGACGTCGAATAGCCCCGTCCTGTTTTACGTACGATGCAACGGTCTGCTCCGTTGCCGGCATCCCGAAAGATGCCGGCGGTGGGGCAGACCTTCGTTTGGAGCCGCGCCGAATCGGATTTTTCGTCCGGAAGCGTGTAAAAGTGTTGAAAATATATTTGCAGTTTCGGTTTTTTGTATTATCTTTGCACTCGCAATAACCGGAATGGTGCGTTAGTTCAGCTGGTTAGAATACGTGCCTGTCACGCACGGGGTCAGGGGTTCGAGTCCCCTACGCACCGCTTTCGAAAGAAGCAAAATAAAGTAAAGCTCTGTAATTCAATGATTACAGAGCTTTTTCTTTTTCCTCACATTAGCAAAAAATAGTAGTTTAGAGCAGTCTGCACGTGGCTTATTCGTGGGACTTTTTGAAAGCTGTTTTTGCTCCCACGAATTGACGCATTTGGCTTTGATTGTCAGTGTTTTGCATAGTTGGTTTTTGAGCCTAATAAACTAATTTTGCAACACTTAAAAATTAAAGAATTATGGGAGCAGCGAAAAGAAGCACATTAAGCGTACTATTCATTATCAAGAAAGCCAAACTTCTCAAAAACGGTGAAGCTCCTGTTTGTATGCGCATCACCGTAAACAAGCGAGTAGCCGAAGTTATGATTAAACGGAGTATTCCCGTAGATTTATGGAATCAGAAAAAGGAATGTTCCAAAGGAAAAGACCGTGTAGCCACAGAACTAAACCACTATATCAGTATAGTCCGAGCCAAAGTATTGCAGATACATCGTGAACTGGAGATAGACAATAAACAAATAACAGCCGATATAATAAAGGATTGTTTCTACGGACGTGATAAGGTGCAACGTAGTTTATTAGAAGTTTATGCAGAGCATAACGAGAAATGTCGGGCTTTGATAGGTAAAGAATATACTGAATCGACCGTAGCCAAGTTTGATACCTCTATTAATCGCCTAAAAGAATATATCCGTTCTTGCTACCACCGTGATGATATAATGTTATCGGAAGTAGGCGGGCAGTTCGTCCGTGACTTCGACTTTTGGCTGAAAACAGATAAGCATTGCCAAAACAATTCTGCCTTAAAGCATTTGAAGACGTTAAAAAAGGTCGTTCGCATTGCTTTGGCTAATGACTGGATAAAGAAAGACCCCTTTTATGGTATTCACTTCAAACAAGAGGAAGTAGATATAGAATTTCTGTCACGTGAAGAACTGGATATTCTGATGAACAAAGAATTTACCATCAAGCGGCTGGAACAAGTAAGAGATACTTTTGTTTTCTGTTGTTTTACGGCACTCGCTTTCGCAGATGTTCAACAGTTAAGCCGTGAACACCTGATAAAAGACAACAACGGTGCATTGTGGATACGCAAGGCACGACAAAAGACAAGTCAGATGTGCAATATACCTGTATTGTCTATTCCCCAAAGAATACTTAGAAAGTACGAAGATAATATAGAATGTATCAAGAAAGGTGTACTTCTACCTGTAATAAGTAACCAGCGCACAAATTCCTATTTGAAAGAAATTGCTGATTTATGCGGTATTACCAAACGGCTGACCACGCACGTAGCCCGCCATACAGCGGCTACAACTGTATTTCTAGGCAATGAGGTATCAATTGAGAATGTAGCTAAGATTTTGGGACACTCAAATATAAAAATGACACAGCACTATGCAAAGGTGTTAGATAGTTCCATTATGAGAGATATGATTAATGTAGAAAAGAACTTTTTTAAATTGTAGTATCGTAATTTTCCAAATCAGACTAAAACATTAACGAAGATAAGCTCCGCATCCAGTTCGTTCAAGTCCAAGCCCTACGGGTTAAGCTAAAAATCTCCACACCTGCGCTACGCTTCGGGTTGTATTTTTAGCTTAAGACTTGCACAAACTGGCTGCTACACTGATAGAGTTAATGTTATAAATCCGTTTCGGAAAAAACGTGTTTTTGAGTTGAGTTATTTAATAAACCCAACCTTTGAGCAATATTTACCGCTTCGATGGAATTATTTGCTTTTAATTTAAGTAGAATGTTTTGTCTATGAGTGTTTATTGTATTGATACTGACATTCAAAGAGTTTGCAATCTCTTTACTTAATAGACCTTGTTTCATTAATTGCAAGACACTCAGTTCTCTATTTGTCAATGGTTCTTCTAAGGTATCTGATAAATCAATAAATATCTGCTCTCCTGTTTCAAAATTATAGAGGTGGCTTTTGGTTGTTTCTGATTCATGGCTTGCATCAACATCTATAACCGATAGCATAAGCCATATACTACCTGACTTATCTAATTCTATTACTTGCTCCTGTTCAATAATACGGATATATTCACCACGTACATTTTTTACTCGCATCTCATGTACCATCTTGTGCTTCATTTTTTCTTCAGCGGAAAGACTACTTAATAAAGAATAGATTTTCTTTCTTACAAGCAATCCGTAATGTATATCACCCGGATGCATAATCTCTAAGACTGGTTCATGCCCGTTAATAAATAACCTCTTAGAGTCAATCCCGTATGATTGAGGAATATTATCTGATACAAAAACGAATTTTTTAGTACAGCAATCAAAGACTAACACTATACTATGTGCGAGTTCTGATAGTTTGAGCCAATCTGCTTTTTTCTGTTCTAGAACTGAGTAATCCAACTCGTCAATAAAAGCACCTGATATTGGCAGAATATTTTCGACTGCTTTTTCTATTTTATCTATTGATTGATTTTTCACACCTCATATTTTCAGACTGTTAAGCCTCACCTCATTATAAATGACTATTGTAACAGTTAAGGCTTGCCTGTAACTTTGCACAAAGTTAATAAATTAATAATGAATAACATGTGTAGAGCTACATATAGTTAGTCATGCTAATAATAAACAATTAAAAACTATCAATTATGATTCAGAAAGTTAAGCTAACAACACGTGAAGGCAAAAAAGTTATGGGCTACCGAGTTACTGTTACTTCGGATTTTCATTCTAATATAGAGAATATATGGGATAAAATTCAAGATGTCAATACTTTGAGAGAGATTTGTAAACCTAAAGCCAACTTTATTTCTTGTGATGACTCTCCTATGTTGTGGGAAGAGGGTAAATCCTTTGTTTTTAAGCTGTTCTTGCATGGCTTTTTGCCAGTAGGTAGGCATACGATAAACGTTGTCAAGATGGATAAAGCATCACGAGAAATAGATACAAAAGAATATAACGATACTGTAATCATTTGGAATCACTATATTAAGATGGAGGAAATAAGCCAACAGGTAACTCAATATACTGACACTGTGGACTTATATGCAGGTTGCTTTACATCTATTGCTGCATGGTGGACTTTAAAATTCTATAAGCATAGACAACGTAAATGGCAAATGATTGCGAAGAGTTTATAAATTCATTTCGAATGATAAAAACAGAGAGTCATGTCAGATTGGGATTTAACTGAAAAGCGTATATATAAATTGCTAAGACATCCATACCAATTAGATAAGTCTGTTGTTGAAGATATGGCTTCTGCTTATTTGGAATTTGTAGAAGAACTCTTTGATTACCTGAATAGGATAAGCGACAATAAAATACGTATAAGACAGCTTAATATGAGTTACATTGACTTTGGGACACTTAAAGCGTTGGAAGAATCATGTCCCACAGAAAACAGTAAGTTAAAACTGGTTTTCTTAGATAAGTTGTTATCATTGATAAATATGGAGCAGGAATTAATCTATCGACAGATGGAATATCCTAAATTCTTTATCAATATCGAATCTGAATGGAAATCACCATTTTATTTGAATAACGATGTAATAAAACTCGTAGATATGATGGAGCTTGTCTGTGGTATCTTCTATATATCAGATGGCGTTATTCGCATAGATCATAAGGAAATCTTTCTTAGTGATGTAGCACGTATCTTTGAAAAGATGTTTAATATAAATTTTGGTGATATTTATAAGAAAGAAAGCGCAGTAATCAAACGAAAGCCAATGAAAATAACTGAATTTCTTGACAGATTAAAAGCTGCCATTATTCAAAAGAGTAAAGAAGAGGGCTATTATCATTCATAAAGCATGAAATAATTCAGTCTGTAAATCAATCATATACATTTAATTCATGGGGGAGTACCACTGGTATTCCCCTAACTTATTTGCACCCAATTGCCGAACTTTGCTTCATCAATCGATTGAAAACAATAATGTTAAACTAAAAATTGAAGCAAAATGTATATAGAC
>OHPS01000385.1_pt1 | contig 21510 bp, 18 predicted proteins | sample 1577811 | NCBI WGS metagenome assembly OHPS01 (sample SAMEA3879552, study PRJEB24766) | human gut metagenome | biome: human-associated habitat; feature: feces | place: USA | collected 1985/1987
CATCGAGCAGAGTTTTTACACCTAATTGGGGATGAAACAGCTGATGGCTGGTGCCGGAATCATGCTGCTGGGAACTACCCTGATTCCACAGCTGGCAACATTGTTCTCTTAAGAGGAGTGGTAGATGAACACCATCATTGAGAGAATTACGGAAGCGATAAAGGATATCCTGATCGGGCTTATTAAGTCAAGTTTGGATAACATGTTCACGTCTGTCAATGAGCAGGTGGGACAGACACCGCAGGGATGGAATGCAGGGATTTTTAATCTGATTCAGAATATATCCCAAACGGTGATTGTCCCCATTGCGGGACTGATCATCACCTTTGTCCTGTGCTATGAATTGATCACGATGGTAACACAGAAAAACAATTTCCATGAATTTGAGACTTATAACATTTTCCTCTGGATCTTCAAAGCGTATGTAGCCATTTATCTGGTGACAAATACGTTCAATATCACGATGGCGGTCTTTGATGTTGGCCAGCATGTGGTCAACAATGCCGCCGGGGTGATATCAGGAAACACTGCGGTGGATGCAACAGAAGCAATTTCACGGATTGTGGATGCCCTGGAGGATATGGAGTTAGGGGATTTGTTCCTGCTATCCATGGAAACGCTGTTGATCAGTGTTACCATGCACATTCTGTCAATTATCATTACGGTAATCTTGTACGGAAGAATGATAGAAATTTACCTTTATACTTCCATAGCACCAATTCCGTTTGCCACCATGACCAATAAGGAATGGGGTAATATCGGAAACAACTATTTAAAAGGCTTGTTCGCACTGGCATTTCAGGGATTCTTCATGATGGTCTGTGTGGGAATTTATGCAGTTTTAGTAAATGCAATGACCATATCCAGTGACCTTCATGCAGCAATGTTTTCAGTAGCGGCTTATACCGTGATTCTTGCATTTTCATTATTCAAGACCGGAAGCCTTAGCAAATCAATATTCAATGCCCATTAGCGGGCAGGAAAGGAGCGCATACCATGGCGTATGTACCAGTACCAAAAGACCTTACCAAGGTCAAAACAAAAGTAGCGTTAAATCTGACAAAGCGGCAGCTGATTTTCTTTTCACTTGCCGCAGTTGTGGGAATTCCGTTTTATCTGGTCATGAGAAAACCAATCGGTTCCAGTATCGCAGCCATCCTGATGGTAACGATCATGCTTCCGTTTTTCTTCATGGCAATGTATGAAAAAGACGGTCTTCCCTTTGAAAAAGTGGTGGCAAATATCATTCGACAGAAGTTTATCTGTCCGGCAGTAAGACCATATAAGACAGAAAATTTTTATCAGGAGATTTCCACCCTTGTAAAAAAGGAGGGTGTGCCGGATGGCAAAAAAGACAAAGCAGGAGGCTCAGCAGGAGCGTCTGTCCCTGGCGGAAAAAAGAAACCGTCAGGAAAGAAGAAACAAAAAAAGCAGAAAAGAAAGAGAACAGGAAAAGCGTAAGAAGAAACAGGAGCGGGACCGCAGGAAACAGAAAAACATTCCTACAACTGCACAGCAGAGTATTCCGTATATTCGAATGCTGCAGGATGGTATCTGCCAGGTGACAAAGACCTTTTTCTCCAAGACGATTCAGTTTTATGACATCAACTATCAGCTGGCTTTAAATGAGGATAAGACCACGATATTTGAGAATTACTGTGATTTCTTAAATTACTTTGATTCTTCCATCAGTGTGCAGCTGTCCTTTATCAATCAGCAGGTGGATGTGGCAGAATTTGAGAAAAGCATTGATATTCCAGATCAGAACGATGACTTCAATGCCATTCGTGAAGAGTACCGTACTATGCTGAAAAATCAGCTTTCCAAGGGAAATAATGGTCTGGTAAAGACGAAATATATCACTTTTGGAATCGAAGCAGAAAGTCTGAAGGTAGCAAGACCAAGGCTGGAAAGAATCGAAACAGATATCTTAAATAACTTTAAGGTCCTGGGAGCACAGGCACATTCCCTGAATGGTCTGGAAAGGCTGGAGATTCTGTATCATGTGTTCAACCAGGATCGCATTGAACCATTTAAGTTCCAGTATAAGATGCTGCCGGAAACCGGATTAAAGACCAAAGATTTTATTGCACCGACTTCCTTTAACTTTTCCAAGAATCAGACATTTTTGATGGGAAGAACGATGGGAAGTGTAAGTTACCTGCAGATTCTTGCACCGGAGCTGACAGACCGGATGCTTGCAGATTTCCTGGATGTAGATGACAGCATCAATGTCAACATTCATATCCAGTCCATTGACCAGATGAAAGCAATCAAGCTGGTAAAGAGTAAGGTTACGGACATTAACCGTATGAAAATCGAGGAACAGAAAAAAGCGGTACGTTCCGGATATGATATGGATATTATTCCAACGGACATTTCTACATACGGAGAGGATGTGGAGGGATTGCTCAATGAAATCCAGTCCAGGAATGAGAAACTTTTTGAACTTACTTTTTTGCTGATGAATACAGCGGACAATAAGAGAAAACTGGACAATATTGTGTATCAGACTGCAGGAATCGCCCAGAAATATAATTGCAATATACGGAGACTTCAATATCAGCAGGAACAGGGACTTGTGGCATCACTACCACTGGGAATGAACCAGACTGGAATACAGAGAATTATGACTACGACTTCTACAGCAATCTTTGTTCCGTTTACCACACAGGAATTGTTTATGGGTGGGGAATCCATTTACTATGGTTTAAATGCCCTTTCCAACAACATGATTTTGTGCGACCGAAAGAAGCTGAAAAATCCCAACGGCTTGATACTCGGCACACCGGGCAGTGGCAAAAGTTTTTCTGCAAAACGCGAAATCACAAACGCTTTTCTTATCACGTCCGACGACATTATCATTTGCGACCCCGAAGCCGAATATTACCCCCTTGTCGGACGTTTGAAAGGACAGGTTATCAAGGTTTCGCAGAACAGCACGCAGTACATTAACCCTATGGATATTAACCTCAATTACAGCGAGGGCGACACGCCCATAGCCTTAAAGAGCGACTTTATCCTTTCCTTTTGCGAACTCATTATGGGCGGCAAAAACGGGCTGGAAGCTGTCGAAAAGACCTTGATTGACCGCGCTGTTATCAGCGTGTACCGCAACTACCTTGCCGACCCGAAGCCGGAGAATATGCCGATTTTGGGCGACCTCTACAATGAAATCAAGAAGCAGCCGGAAAAGGAAGCGCAGCGTATCGCGGCGGCATTGGAACTCTATGTAAACGGCAGCTTGAACATTTTTAACCACAGGACAAACGTTGACATTCATAATCGCCTTGTCTGCTTTGATATTAAGGAACTCGGTACGCAGCTTAAAAAAGTCGGTATGCTTATCGTCCAAGACCAAGTATGGAACAGAGTAACGGTAAACCGCAGCGAGGGCAAGGCGACGCGGTATTACATCGACGAATTTCATTTACTCTTGAAAGAGGAACAGACCGCAGCATACAGCGTCGAGATTTGGAAGCGTTTTAGGAAGTGGGGCGGTATTCCGACAGGTATCACGCAGAACGTCAAAGACCTTTTGACGAGCAGAGAAGTTTCAAATGTTTTTGAAAACAGCGATTTTGTCTATATGCTCAACCAAGCCCAGGGCGACCGGGAAATCCTTGCAAAGCAGCTTAACATTTCGCAGCAGCAAATGACCTATGTAACCCATTCCGAAGCGGGCGAGGGGCTTATTTTCTACGGCAACGTGATTTTGCCCTTTATTGACCGTTTCCCGCAAAATACAGAACTCTATCGCGTCATGACGACCAAACCCGGCGAGGTGTCGGCATGAGGATAGAAACGGACAAAATCTATTGCGGCGACAGCTTGCAGGTACTTCAAACCTTGCCGGATAACTGTATGGATTGTTGCGTAACGTCCCCGCCCTACTATGCTTTGCGCGATTACGGCACAGACGGGCAGATCGGGCGGGAAGCAACGCCGGAGGAATATGTTTCCCGCATTACGGCGGTTTTCCATGAGGTAAAGCGGGTGCTTACGCCGGAGGGTACTTGTTGGCTGAATATCGCGGACACTTATTGCGGCACAGGCAGCAAAGCCGACCACCAAGACCCCAAATACCCCAAAGGCAGGAACGGGCAGCAAGTGGCGTTTAACCACCGCGCCCCCGGCTGCAAGCCCAAAGATTTAATTGGTATTCCGTGGCTTGTAGCCCTCGCCTTGCGGGGCGACGGTTGGTATTTGCGCAGTTCTATCATTTGGCACAAAACAAACCCCATGCCGGAAAGCACGCGGGACAGGCCGACCCGCTGCTATGAATATGTGTTTCTGCTTACCAAGTCAAAGAAGTATTATTACGATTGGCAAGCAGTAGCCGAGCCGATAGCCCCCACAACGGCGGGGCGGCTGAAAAGCGGAGTTAGCAAAGGAAATAAGTATAACGTTACTGTTCCGGGGCAAAACCAACCGCAGAAAATCAACCGCCCCCGCGAAAAGGGCGCATACGCCGACGAGTTGATTTCTCCCGTCCGCAGCCGCCGCAACGTTTGGCAGATCAACACAGCTTCCTATCGCGGCGGGCATTTCGCAGCTTTCCCGCCGAAACTTGCGGAAACGTGCATTTTGGCGGGCTGTCCCGTCGGCGGGATTGTCCTTGACCCGTTTTTAGGCAGCGGCACGACCGCAGCGGCGGCAAAAAGCCTTGACCGCCGCTATATCGGCATTGAGTTAAACCCCGACTATTGCGAACTTGCAAAACAGCGGATTGGAGGTGATGAAGATTGAGCAAGGAACTGAAAGCCCCCGACAAGGTAACGCAAAAAATGACCCGCGACGGTGCGGTTGCGGAAAACCTCACGACGGGCGAAACGTCCAGTATCAGCGAAAGGCCGCAGGAAGAAAACTATTCAGCCCCCGCAGGGGTGGCAGCGGAAAAGGTTGTGCAGCATATCGGCGCAGAGATTGAGCGACACGCAGCAAAAGGCGCGGAGAAAAAAGCCCTTGACGCGACGCAGCCTAAAACCCATTCTTCCCGCTTGCAGTTTTCCGAAGCGGAACGGGCAACGCCGGACCTGCAAAAGGCAATCAAAAAATCCGATACGGCGGCTGACCGTTTAGACAAAGCGCGGGCAGCTATCCCCAAACAGACCAAAATCAAGAAAGAGCGCGTTTTTGACGAAGCCAAAGGCAAAGCAAAGACGCGCCTTGCTTTTGAAAAAACGGATAAGCCCCCAAACGGCAAGTTGCGTCATAACCCGTTATCCCGTCCGGCGCAGGAATTGGACGCCGCCGTACATGGAAAAATCTATGAGGTGGAGAAAGAAAACGTCGGTGTGGAAAGCGGACACAGGATAGAACTTGTGGGCGAGAAAACGGGCGGCATGACGACGCGGGCAGTAAAACGCGGCATACGCAGCCATAAGCTGAAACCTTACCGGGCGGCGGCAGCAGCCGAGAAAAAGGCAGCAAAGGCAAACGCCGATTTTCTCTATCAAAAGGCGCTGCATGATAACCCCGCCCTTGCGCACTCTAACCCGATTTCCCGTTTTTGGCAAAAGCAGCGCATTAAAAAGCAGTATGCAAAGGCGTTGAAAACGGGCGGCAAGGTGAAAAAGACCGCCGAAGCCACCGCAAAGGCAGCAAAGAAAACGGCGCAGGAAACCAAACGGGCGACGTTCTTTGTCGTCCGGCATTGGAAAGGCTGTTTGATTGTGGGCGGGATTGCCTTTATCGTGCTTCTGTTTTTCGGCGGTTTGTCCTCTTGTTCCCTGTTCGGCGGCAACAGCGGAAGCGGCTTGATTGCGTCGTCCTATCTCTCCGAGGACGCGGATATTACAGGCGCAGAAAGCGCGTATGTCGCTATGGAAGCCGAGTTACAGGATATGCTGGATAACATCGAAAGCGAATACCCCGGCTATGACGAATACCGGGTAACGGCTGACGAGATCGAGCATGACCCGTATGTGCTAATCTCTATCCTCTCCGCTTGGCATGAGGGCGTGTTTACTCTCGATGAAGCGCAAAGCACCCTTGAAATGCTCTTTGATAAACAGTATATCTTGACGGTTACGGAGGAAGTCGAGGTACGCTACCGCACCGAAACGCGGACGGACAGCGAGGGCAACGAATACGACGTTGAAGTAGCCTATAACTATTACATTCTCAATGTGGATTTGGAAAACTTCAACCTCTCCCATGTTCCCGTTTACATTATGGGCGAGGAACAGCTATCCATGTACGCTATGTATATGTCGTCGCTTGGGAACAGACCCGATCTTTTCCCACAATCCGGCTATATCTCAAAATACTATGAAAACCCGCCAGCGGATTATGAAATCCCGCCCGCCTATCTGGAAGATGAACAGTTTGCGCGGCTCATTGAGGAAGCGGAAAAGTATGTCGGTTTTCCTTATGTGTGGGGCGGCAGCAGCCCGGAAACCTCTTTTGATTGCAGCGGTTTTGTTAGCTATGTGCTGACGAACAGCGGCCTATACAATACGGGCAGACTTGGGGCGCAAGGGCTTTACAACATCTCAACCCCTGTTTCTAACCCGCAGCCGGGGGATTTGGTGTTCTTTACGGGTACATACGACACACCGGGCGTATCTCATGTGGGTATCTACGTTGGCGAGGACGGGGACGGAAGCCCCGTCATGCTGCATTGTGGCGACCCGATACAATACGCAAAACTTGATACAAGCTATTGGCAATCCCATTTTTACGCCTATGGGCGGCTACATTACAACTGACTTTGAAAGGAGTTTATTTCTATGGCAAACACGAAACTTGACCGTATCGAACGGGATATTGAGAAAACGAGGGCGAAAATCCTTGAATACCAAAAAAGACTGAAAGACCTTGAAGCGCAGAAAATCGAGGAAGAAAATGCGCAGATCGTTCAAATGGTGAAAGCGGTACACCTTGACGGGGCGCAGCTTGCCGCGTTCCTCTCCGCTTACGCCAGCGGCGAAATTGCTTTGCCGCAGCCGGACGCAGACTATACCGACGAACAGGAGGAAACCGAAGATGAAGCATAAAAAACTGTTCCGCAGCGTTACCGCTTTGCTTGCCGCCCTTGTACTCATGGGCGGCTTTTCTGTTACCGCTTTTGCGGGCGGCGGTGACGTGAGCGACGAGCCGCCTACCCCCGTAACCGAAACCGAGCCGGAAGAAACGACGGGCGGCTATGAGCCGCAGCCCCTTACCCCGGACGGGAATATGTCCCTTGTGGACGATATAACGGGTGAAGCGTCCGGCGACAAGCAGTTTATCACCGTCGTTACCAAAAGTGGCAACTATTTTTACATCATCATTGACCGCGCCGAGGACGGGGAAAATACCGTCCATTTCCTTAACCAAGTGGACGAAGCGGATTTAACCGCCCTTATGGAGGACGGGCAGACCGAAGCCCCCGTTTGTAGCTGCACCGATAAATGCGTTGCCGGAAGCGTCAACACCGATTGCCCCGTTTGCAGCGTCAATATGAGCGAGTGCGCGGGCAAGGAAGCCGAGCCGGAGCCGGAAGAAACCGAGCAGCCGGAGCCGGAGGAAGATAAAGGCGGCGGCATGGGCGGTGCTATTCTGCTTGTCGTGCTGCTTGTTGCCGCAGCGGGCGGCGGCGCGTTCTACTACTTTAAGATTTTGAAGCCCAAAAAGGACGCGGCGAAAGGCAGCAGCAGCCTTGACGACCTTGATTTTGACGAGGACGACGAGGAAACGGAAGTAGTCGAAACCGAACAGACCGAGCAGGAGGACGATAATCTATGAAACTTGTAATTGCAGAAAAACCGAGCGTCGGGGCGGCGATTGCCGCCGTTATTGGCGCGAATGAAAAGCGCAGCGGATATTTTGAGGGCGGCGGCTACCTTGTGTCGTGGTGTATCGGGCATTTGATTAGCCTTGCAGACGCGGCGACCTACAATGAACAATTCCGTAAATGGAAGTACGACGATCTTCCCATTGTCCCGCAGGAGTGGCAGTTTATTGTTGCCAGCGGCAAGGAGCAGCAGTTTTCCATTCTCAAAGACCTTATGCACCGCAGCGACGTTACCGAGATTATCAATGCTTGCGACAGCGGGCGCGAGGGGGAACTCATTTTCCGCTTTGTCTATGAACAGGCGAATTGCAAAAAGCCCTTTTCCCGCCTTTGGATTAGCAGCATGGAAGCAAGTGCAATCCGCGAGGGCTTTTCAAATCTCAAAGACGGGCGCGGCTATGACAACCTCTATCAATCCGCGCTTTGCAGAGCAAAGGCCGATTGGCTCATTGGCATTAACGCGACCCGCCTTTTCTCTATCCTCTACCATAAAACATTGAATGTCGGCAGAGTGCAAACGCCCACCCTTGCTATGCTGGTAAACCGCGACTATGCAATCAGCAGCTTTAAGAAAGAGAAATATCATGTCGTCCGGCTGGACGTTGGCGGCGTTGCCGCCCTTTCCGAAAGGCAGGACGACGAAGCGGCGGCGCGGCAGATGAAAGCGGCTTGCGAGAAATCGCAGGCCGTTTGTACTTCCCTTAAAAAAGAGAAAAAGACCGCAGCCCCGCCGAAACTGTTTGACCTCACCGCCTTGCAGCGGGAAGCAAACCGTTTGTATGGGTTTACGGCGAAACAGACCCTTGACTATGCGCAAGCCCTTTATGAAAAACGGCTTTTGACCTATCCCCGCACCGACAGCAAATATATCACTTCCGATATGCAGCGCAGCACAAAGGAACTCATTACCGGGCTTTGTTCGCTACTTCCCTTTATGCGGGACGTGAAGCTGCAAGCAGACCTTACAAGGGTTTGCGACAACAGCAAAGTAACCGACCACCACGCTATTTTGCCGACAGCCGAGTTTTTGAAAACGGGCTTTTCTTCCCTTACCGACAGCGAAACAAAACTTATGACCCTTGTATGCGCGAAGCTGCTTTGCGCCGCAGCCGCGCCCTATGAATATGAAGCGGTTACGGCGGTTATCTCTTGCGGCGGTTATACCTTTACCGCAAAGGGAAAGACGACGCTTTGCGAGGGGTGGCGTGAGATTGAAAAGCTGTCCCGCGCCGCGTCCGAGGAACAGGACGAGGACGCAGAGCCGGAAACCGTTTTGCCGCCGCTTGCCGAGGGGCAGACCTTTGACAATCCGGCAGCGGAGATCTCCGAGCGTTACACGCAGCCCCCAAAGGCATTTACCGAAGATACGCTTCTGTCCGCTATGGAGAACGCGGGCAAGGAAGAAACGCCGGAGGACGCAGAGCGCAAAGGGTTAGGCACTACCGCAACGCGGGCGGGTATCATTGAAAAACTCATTAGCGCGGGCTTTGCCGAGCGCAAGGGCAAAAAGCTAATCCCCACAAAGGACGGGTATAACCTTGTCGCTATTCTGCCCGACAGCCTTACGTCCCCGCAGCTTACGGCAGAATGGGAAACGCGCCTTACCGGGATTGCAAAGGGCAGCGACAGCCCCGCCGACTTCATGCGCGGGATTGAGGAAATGACAGCGGGGCTTGTCAAGACCTATTCCGCGATTTCCGAGGATAAAGCGAAGCTGTTTACCCCGCAGCGGGAAGCAATCGGCACTTGCCCCCGTTGCGGCGCGGCGGTTTACGAGGGCAAGAAAAACTTTTACTGCTCCGACAGGGCTTGCAGCTTTGTGATGTGGAAGAATGACCGCTTTTTTGAGCAGCGCAAAAAGGCTTTCACAAAGGCGATTGCCGCCGCCCTTTTGAAAGACGGAAAGGTAAAAATCAAAGGTATGTACTCGACCAAGACGGGAAAGACCTTTGACGGAGTTGTGCTGCTTGCCGACACAGGCGGCAAGTATGTAAACTTCCGCGTCGAGCAGAACCGAAAATGATAAGGCTTGATGAAAAGCAATACCGCGCCGTAAAGAAAATGACCCGCGCCGCTTGTGCAAACAACGATTGCGGGAATTGTCTGCTGCTGGACGACGGGGAAACTTGCGTTTGTGTGCAGAGTATCAGCTATTCGCTGCTATGCCGCTATTTCCGCGAAGCGGTATTACCCGCCGACAGGCAGCTTTGCGAACAGATCACCCGCAGCGGGGAAACCGATTTGAAGCGTTGCGCGGTATGCGGCAGCACGTTTGCGGCGGGCAGCAACCGGGCGAAATACTGCCCCGATTGCGCGGCAAAGATACGCCGCAGACAGAAAGCCCAAAGCGAGAGAAACAGGCGTTTACGGATAAAAACAACTACATAGCAAGCACAGCAAACGAGTACCCGTTTGCGAGAAATGCCCGCGCTTCCCATAGAGAGCGCGGGCATTTTGCTTGTTGGGATAGTCCCAAACCCTTATATGACCGAGAAAGGACGTGATGAAAGAATATGCCGTATTCCTCATACGACCATGACAAATTGGAAACCGCCGAAACCATGCGGATAGAACGCCGGATATATTTTGAAGCAAAGGACAGGGAGATTGCCCCTTATGCTTCCTTGCCGATTGCGCAGCTACTTTCCATGCGCAGCGAAAGCGCGGCGGCAGAACAGGCGATTTTTGACGACCTTAAAGAACGCGCCGCCGCATGGGAAGAACAGGCGGGAAGAACGCTTTTGCTGGATAAAACACTTGAATATGTGAGAACGCCGCACGTCCAGCACACCGCTAACGAGTGGCAGACCACCGAGCATAACCGCCATATTCGCAGCAACCGGGTATATCAGATGAATTACTACATTTACGAGAATACCCGCTACGACAAAGAAGCGCAGAAATCTATCCCGTATTCATGGACGCTTACATGGAGCGTGCGCACCAACAGCCCAAGCAGAACCCAAGCGAAGATTGCCGGACAAGATAGAAAGGTTTTCACCGACAAGGCAGCTATGGAAAAGTATCTGAATGGGCGTATCAAAGCGTATGACCGCTTGTTTACGGAAATCTCCCCGCCTATCCCGCAGGAGTACGCCGACTATTTCAAAGTAAACGGTATGCTCATGCCGGACTACACCATAGAGGGCGAAGAACCCCCGCAGCAGCAACAGGCGGCAGCTATCCCCGAAAATACCGGGCAGGAAAAGGAGCGTGAACACATGAGCGAACAGTTTTCTATTATGATAGGCAACCGCAGCCGCTTTGACGCGGGCGACCCCGGCGGCTATTGGTTGGATATGCCCGCCACAAAGGAGCAGTTGCACGAAGCTATGCGGAACGTCGGCATTACCGCCGACAACCCGCAGGATTTTTCCATTCGCGGCTATTCCGACGACCCGGAGAAACATATTGCCTTGCCTTATGAAATGGTATGCGCCGCCGACGTGGACGAACTCAATTTTCTTGCGGCGCGGCTCGAACAGCTTGACCCCGCCGAGGTTGGCAAGCTGAACGCAGCTTTGCAGCAGAAAAACGGGCTTGCAAATATTGGACAGGTAATTGACTTCACCTACAACGTGGATTTTTACGTCCATATCCCCGAAGTACATAACTACCACGATTTGGGCGACTATTACTTAAATCAATCCGGCATGGTACAAATGCCCGAAGAATGGAAAGGCGGCATTGACCTTTCTACTTTTGGCAGGAACGCTGCCGCGCAGGAAAAAGGCGCGTTTACCGAGTACGGCTATATCGTGGAAAGCGGCGACGAGTGGGAACGGCAGTTTGAGGGGCGCGAAGTGCCGGAAGAATACCGCATTATGAGTTACCCGCAGCCGGAGCGCGGCGAACAGGACAAAGCCTATATGGACGCAGCCGAAACGCAGCAAGCAGACGCACAGGCCGCAGAGCCGCAGCAGCCCCGCCCCGTCGTCCCCATTATCCTTACTTCCGAAAAGCCCGCCGAAAAGGTAAAGGAGATCACCGCGCGTTTGGAACAGGGCGTACAGGCGATTTTTGACAGCGACCGCTACAAAGAGTTTCTTACTGCCATGTCGAAGTTTCACGATTACAGCTTGAATAACACTATCCTAATTGCCATGCAGGGCGGCAATTTGGTAAAGGGCTATTCACAATGGCAGAAAGAGTTTGACCGCCATGTAAAGAAAGGCGAGAAAGGCATTAAAATCTTTGCCCCCGCGCCCTACAAGGTGAAAAAGCTGGTTGATAAAATCGACCCCGAAACGAGAAAGCCCATGCTTGACCGCGAGGGAAAAGTGGTAAAGGAAGAAAAGGAAATCACCGTCCCCGCCTTTAAGGTTATAACCGTCTTTGATATTTCGCAGACCGAGGGCAAGGAGTTTCCCGACCTTTCCGTTAAACCGCTGCTTGCCGATGTGGAGCAGTACGAGGATTTTTTCGCCGCCCTTGAAAAAGCGTCCCCCGTCCCGATTGCATTTGAGCAGATCACAAACGGCGCAAATGGGTATTTCAGTTTGACCGACAAGCGTATTGCAATCAAAGAGGGCGTGAGTGAATTACAGGCGGTAAAGACCGCCATTCACGAAATCGCCCATGCGAAGCTGCACGACGTAGACTTAAACGCCCCGCCGGAGCAGCAAAACCGCGTTGACCGCCATACCTGCGAGGTAGAAGCGGAAAGCGTCGCTTATACGGTTTGCCAGCATTTCGGCCTTGATACTTCCGATTACTCTTTCGGCTATGTGGCTGGTTGGAGCAGCGGCAAGGAAATGACCGAGTTAAAAGCGTCCCTTGAAACAATACAGACCACCGCAAAGGAACTCATTACCGAGATTGAGGGGCATTTTACCGAGTTGCAGCAGCAGCGGCAAGCCGAGCAGGAGCAGGGCGATACCTTTTCCATTTATCAGTTAAAGCGCGGGGACGAAACAAGGGACTTGCGCTTTGAGCCTTATGACCGTCTGCAAGCGGCTGGACTTACCATTGACCGGGTAAATTATGAACTCGTCTATACTGCACCGCTTACAAAGGATATGACGCTGGGCGACATTTGGGAAAGGTTTAATATCGACCACCCCGCCGACTTTAAGGGGCATAGCCTTTCCGTTTCCGACATTGTTGTGCTTCATCAGAACGACGAGGACACCGCCCACTATGTAGACAGTATCGGTTTTCAGCAAGTGCCGGAGTTTTTGCAGGAGCAGCAGACCCCCGTATTTGACAAGCTGCCGCCCGAACAGCAGCAAGCCTTGTCCGACACCGTACAAGACACTTTGCAAATGCTGGTTGACGCAGACAAGCGGATTTATGGCGACGTTACGGGCAAGACCCTTGAAGCAATCGCGGCGCAAGGATATTCCTACAAGGACGGGCAGCTTGAAAAGCAGCAGCCGGAAGCGACCCCCGACAGCCTTTTGACGGGTGAAACCGTCAGAACGCCGAGGGGCAATTTTCATATTACCGATATGAGCCGTGAACAGATCGAAGCGGCGGGATTTGGTTTTCACCATGCGTCGGAGGACGGGAAGTATCTCATTATGGGGAATGGCACACAGGCTTATGCCATAGCCGCCGAGCAGCCGCAGCGGGATAATCCCTTAAAGCACGTCGAGGACACCATAGAGCAGAACGACAACAATTTTGACGGGCTTATCAACAATACGCCGCAAACGCCCACCGTTGCAGATTTTGAGCAGCGGGCAAAGGCGGGGGAAGCGATTTCCGTTACCGACCTTGCAAAAGCGGTAAAAGCCGAGAAACGGGAACAGCCGCAGAAAAAACCGTCCATTTTGAAGAAGCTGGACGAATACAAGAAACAGGCGGCGCAGCAGCCGAAAGATAAACAGAAAGAGCATAAAAAGGATTTGGAGGTTTGATAGCATGAATACCCGCTTTACCATTGAGGAAGAAAACATTGTTGCGATCTACGCCGAGGACAGCCGGGAAACAACGCTTGAAAATATCCTTGCCGCCATGCCCTACATGGACGAGGATATGCGCCAGCTTGCCGCCGCAGCGGTGAACAAGCTGCAAGCCATGACGGACAGCGAGTTTTCCGAAAGGGAGTTTATCTTGACCGACGAGGAATAGCCCATAGAAAACAGGGGCGCGGTTGCCGATTTCCGGCACCGCGCCCCTGTTCTTTTTTTGTCCTTGCGTGGACAATTAGAAAGCCGTTTTTGCGGGTTTGAATATACTTTATCGTCTATGCTGTTTCCCCGCGCTGGAAGCCGCAGAAACACAGGCGTTTTCAGCCCTTAACATTCCACTTGCCACCCCATGTTTTGCGCCTTATCGCTCCTGCTCCCGCGCCCTGCTTTGGGACGGGTAAAGAATACTATCGACGTTCTTTTTGACAACGCCGTATTCCTGCATTTGCTTCTTGGCTTGCCGATAATCTTCATACAATTTGGTTTTCCTGTCGTTTAAGCTTCTATACTCCTTGCGCAGCGCGGCGAGATCGGGCAGCTTCTTTATCTGCATTTCCTTTAATGCCCTTGCCGCAGCTTCAAACAGGATAATTTCGCTTTCATGCCCCCGCAGATACTTTTCCTTGTCCGGCGATTTTCGGTATTCATCGTAAATCGGTTTTAACTGTCGGTATGTGGTGGTGTGCTTGATAAGCAGCGACAAATCAGACATACGCTGTTCCACTTCCTTAACCGCCTTTGCCGCCGCGTCATGAGCGGTCATAATATCGGCTATCTTGCTTTCAAGTTCGCTATAATACTCAATCTTGTTTTCGGTTAGGAAGTTCATGCTTTTAGCAGCCTGTTTCAGATTATGGATTTTTGCCCACCGTTCATAGCCCGCCGACTGTTGGGCTTTGATACTGTTTTCAAGATCGACGACAAGCCGGATTTTCTTATCTTCCCGCAGCGTTTTTGTTTTGGCAACATACACGCCCTTGATACGCTCCTTTATCGCTTCTTCCGTATAGGCCGCGCCGAGCGTCTTTGTGCGGGTAAACCGTTCCTGTCCGGCAGCGCGAAAGGAAATGTATTTGCCCTGTTTGATTTCATACCCCATTTCCTGCAAGCGGCGCAGCAGTTCGTCAAAATCTTTCACTTGGGGAATGAGAGTATCTATCGCCGTTTTCAGCTTTGCTTTGTAGCTTGTCCCTTGCTTTTCGGCGGTGTATTCTGCATAGCTTTTTCCCTTGTCCTGTCCCGGTACGACGACGGATAGCCCATGCTCTTTACATATCCTGTCGCTGGTGCGCCGGATAAAGTGATAGCTTTGCTTGTTGGAATGGTACTTTTTGTAGTCAACGAAGCTAACCGCGTTGAAAATCAAGTGATTATGCAGATGGTCTTTATCGACGTGAGTTGTCAAAACAAACTCATACTTGCCGCCTAATACCGCCCCGGCAAGTTCCATGCCGATTTTGTGCGCTTCTTCCGGTGTGGTTTCTCCCACCGCAAAGGATTGTATCAAGTGCCGCCCTAAATGTGTGCCGCGATCTCCGGCAGCTTCCCGCGTCCATGCAAACTCAATATCGGCGGTTTCCAGCCCGCAGCCGAAAGAGGACGCAAGCAGCTTCCCGTCTGTCTTTTCGGGATTTAAGATATAGTCTATCGCAGCCTTTAAGGTTGATTTAATAGGGTGCGTCTTTGTAACCGCCATATCTCGTCCACCGCCTTTTTAATGTCCTCTATATCCTGCCTGTAAACCGTCCCCGTCGCATTGGCGCGTTTTGCAATCTGGTTGATGTTCCGGCTCACCGCTTGCAGTTCCCGGATATATGCTTTTGTGTCGCTTCGGTCAACGACAAGAATATACCCGTCTATCGCCATTTTACGGAAGTATGCCCCATACTGCTTTATGGGAAGCTGCTTCATCTTCTCGTCGATCAGCCGCTTTTCTTCTTCCGTAACGTAAAACTTCATCTGTATATTTCTCTTTCGGTTTTCCATTTCCGCACCGCCTTTCGGTATAAGGGTTTGGGATTATCCCAACAAGCATTTTCCGCAAACGGGTACTCGTTTGCTGTGCTTGCTATCTACTCCATACCCCCACCGAAAGGCGGTATTTGTTGCGCGTTCCTTTGATTTTGGACGCAAAAAAAGATTGCAGCCGCCATGCGCTGCAATCTCCCGATTTCTCATATTGTGAGGTTAATCCTCTGCTTTTTCGACTTCCGTTATCTCCCTTGCTGTTGCGGTTACAATCCGTATGCCTTTATCGCTCATACCGTCCAGCAGCGCGTCAAGCTGCCGCCGCCCGGTGGATTTCTCCGCATTGCTGTTCGGGAAGAAAAATTGATCTACCGAAATATGATACCGGGTTACAAGGTCATAGAATACCTGTAAACTCGGCTGTTGTCCCTTGTTCTCGATATTCGCAAGGTAGCGCGGGGAAATATATAACTCGTCGCTTACCTTTTTGCGGCTCTCGCCGTATTCATTTCTCGCGGCTTTTATAGCTGCCCCGAAAGCCTTAAAGTCGTACAATGGTACGGGTCTTTTTGCCATTTTCATTCACCCTGTTACATTTTACAGTTCACCTTTCTTTTTGGATATGTCCACACAATTCATATCATTAGGTTAAATACTTCCTGTTGTGTATTGACAGTAGACTGATTTTCTGATAAAATAAAATTTATGTAAAAGGAGGCGGCGTTTATGTTGCATAGCATGCGTATTAGATAAGCATTGAAAAAAAGGATTTTCCCATTTTCAACATGGGCTTTTTTGTCATGCTTATTTTGCGGATGCTATACAAAAAACTAACGACGTATAGATATAGTATAGACATAGTGCAAGCTATGCCTTAGTTTTGTTGTACTGCTCTGTGCATTATAAATGCAGGTCAATGCTCATGTTGAGGATTGACCTGCATTTTTTTGTGTAAAAAGGACGAGTGAAATATAATGCTTAAAAAATATTGGATAAAATGTCCGATTTGTAACGGAAAGACGAGAGTTCAAGTATTTCATAATACTGTATTAAAAGATTTTCCTCTTTTCTGCCCTAAATGCAAATTGACGCATATCATTGATGTAGAAAAATTAGAGATTGTAATCAAAAATACAGAAAAACAAACTTTTATTATTTAGAAGAAAGGATATAAAAATGAAACGTTTACCTAAATATACGCCTGCGGAAGTACGGAATGATCCATACGGATTTACTTACAAAGAAATGTCGGAAGTTATTGGCGAGAATGAAGCAAAAGCCTTATATGAAGAATTATATAAGCAATTACCACGCAAAAAAAATCTATCAATGTTGGTAAAAAATATTTGCAAAAGCAGTGATACTGAAAAGTATGTTTACGAACTGAAAGACAACAAATACATTGAAACGGTTTTTATCAAGCGGCGAGATGGTGGAACTGTTTGCGTGAGCACACAAGTCGGTTGTCCTGTTGGTTGTATTTTTTGTGAGTCCGGGCGAAATGGCTTTGTTCGTAATCTAACATCGTCAGAAATCGTACAACAGATTATATTGTTGCGTCGAAAAGTAAACCGTATCGTTTTTATGGGTATGGGAGAGCCTTTATTCAATTATGACAACTTGATAAAAGCAATCCATATTCTCCGAGATAGATATGGGCTCAACTTTCCAACCGACGGCATTACCATATCAACAGTTGGTCCGGTCGATCAATTAAAAAAATTGCGCGAGGAACATCTTAAAATTCAGTTGACAATATCTTTACACGCAGCAACACAATCTGCAAGAAATCGTATTATTCCTCACATGCGCATATATGCTATTGAAGATGTTGTTAAGCAAGCCTTATCCTATTCTGAAAGGCATAATCGCAAAATTGTCTTTGCGTATTTGCTTTTACCGGGTATAAATGACCGGCCCTCAGATGTAAGACAACTTGCAAAATGGTTTCGGGGCAAAAAAGTTATGATTAACGTGTTACAATACAACCCAACAAGCAATTCAAGAATTAAAGCACCACAGAAACGGGAAATAGTTGCATTCAAACATCAATTAGAGCAAGCAGGACTTGAAGTTACTATGAGAGTTTCTCATGGCAGAGAGATTAACGCGGCTTGTGGACAGTTAGCTAACACATATAATAAATTCAAAAAAAAATGATTAAAAGTGCCAGACGCATAGACGCAGAGCCGATAACGCATTAGGTCAAAAAACCTATGTGTTATCGGCTTTTTTATTTAATATTGCGCAAAAGCCGCTGTTCCCTATTATAGAATGGATTGCGGGTAGTGTATTAAAGTCGCCCTTTTTTAAGGATACGGCGGTATCGGGGAGGTATCGCCGTGTCCATTTTTATTTACTGTAACCCGCCTAATGCTTTGCGGTCAAAAAAAGCTATGCTCCGCAAGCGGGATATTCCGGCTATGAATGTGAACTGTCAATACATTTAGCTACTGCTTACATTTCCTTTGCGCCCGTCCGCGTCTTGCGGACGGGCGCATTTTGCTTTTTTCAACTTTTTTCTGAAAAGCGCACTCAAGAGCCATCTCCCGAACGGGTACGGAGCGAAAGGGGCAGAGAGGACAAGCCCTTAACTCCCGTCCTCTACTCCACGCGGGAAGGAGGTGAACTCTATGGAGCTATCTTCTTCCGACAAGGAAAGAATACAACATCAGTACGACGCATTAGCAAAGAAAACTTTGGTCGGCGAAGCGAAAAGCCACCGCCGCACTCTTGCGAAACGCGCAGCACGCGAAGTTACTTTTTCGGATTTGAGCGAAAGCGAACTCGCGCAGCTTTTCACAACGGACGAATACGAAAGCGATTATTTCCGTTTTCAAGTGTCCGGCTTTGATGTACTCGTCAAAAATGAACTGCTTGCCGAAGCCCTTAACGCTTTGCCCGAAAGGAAACGCGACATTATCCTTTTGTCCTACTTCTTGGATATGAGCGACGCGGAAATTGGCGAACTGCTGAATGTTGTACGCACGACGGTTTTCCGGCACAGGAAATCCGCGCTTGCGAAAATCAAACAGTATTTGGAGGGAAAAGCAGATGATGAATACCGTTAGGAAGTCTGAAAATCTGTTGCCGTTCCCTGTCATTTCCGCAGCGGCAAACGGCGACACAACCGCCATGTGCGCGATCTTGAAGCACTACGAGGGTTACATAGCGAAACTTTGTACCCGCACGCTGAAAGACGACGCGGGCAATACCTATTCCTATGTGGACGAGGAAATGCGTAACAGGCTGCAAGTGCGCCTTATTACCCGCACCCTTGCTTTTCATGTAGGATAATCTTTTAGCCCATGCGGGGAGCGTGTCCCCTTTCCACGCTTCCCGTTATGGGCTATTTGTCGTTCCGCAAAAGCATATCCGCTGTTGATGTGCTTTTGCAGGCCGACAAAGCCTATTGTTCTTTGACAAAGAAAGCGGCCTTTGGTGCGCAGCATAACAGGCAAACGGGTACATTCCGTCTGTACCGAGCCAGTCGGCGGGTACGCCATGACAGCTTTTCCCCATAGGGGAAAAGCCGAGCGAGAACTACCGCGCCGTAAAACAGGTTTAGCAGCTTGTGGGCGACGACATACAAGGCGGCACAATGATACTCCCGCGTTGAACACCCTCAAAGTATTGCGCGGCGCACCCATAAGCATGGGCCGGGGTGAAACTCCCGTGAGGTTGCAGCTAACAACCGCCCGTTTTTGCCTTTTGACGAATATAGTTTATCCATACAGGAAAAGGAGGTTTTTCTAATGGATAAAAAACAGACAATTACAACCGAACGCAAAATAGGGAAAATCACCTATCTTGTTCAAGCGTTGCCGAGTGAAAAGGCAACCGATACAATCCATAAAAAGATTGAGAAACTCATTGTAAAGGATTTGCAGAAAAAGCCCGGAAATCCGGGATTTTTAGCGTCCGAGTAGTGCATTAGGCGGCGGGATATGGTATAATGATAGCAACACATTATACCTGTTTATTCGGCTGTCGGAAAGGAGGACTAATGTTACAGTCGAATAAAATCACCGCCCTTTACTGCCGTTTAAGTCAAGAGGATATGCAAGCCGGAGAAAGCGGAAGCATACAGCACCAAAAAATGATACTTCAACGCTATGCGGACGAACACCATTTTTTGAACACAAAGTTTTTTGTGGACGACGGATTTTCCGGCGTGAGTTTTGAGCGCGAGGGGCTGCAAGCGATGTTGCAGGAAGTGGAAGCCGGACGAGTGGCGACGGTCATTACCAAAGACCTTTCCCGTCTTGGCAGAAACTATCTGAAAACGGGCGAACTCATAGAGATTGTATTTCCCGAAAACGGAGTACGCTATATCGCGATCAACGACGGAGTTGACACAGCGCGGGAGGATAACGAGTTTACCCCCTTGCGGAACTGGTTTAACGAGTTTTACGCCCGCGACACAAGCAAGAAAATCCGCGCAGTTAAACAGGCACAGGCGCAAAAAGGCGAGCGCGTCAACGGGGAATATCCATACGGCTATATCCCAGACCCGAACAACCGCCACCACCTTATACCCGACCCGGAAACCGCGCCGATTGTCAAACAGGTTTTCGCTATGTTTGTTAGCGGCGTGCGTATGTGCGAAATCCAAAAATGGCTTGCGGAAAACAAAGTCTTGACGATTGGAGCGTTGCGCTATCAGCGTACAGGACAGGCGCGGTATCAGCGGGCAATGATCGCCCCCTATACTTGGCCGGACAAAACGCTCTATGACATATTAGCAAGGCAGGAATATTTAGGGCATACCATAACCGCGAAAACTCACAAGGTATCCTACAAGTCGAAAAAGACCCGGAAGAACGAAGAAGAACAACGCTATTTCTTCCCAAACACCCATGAGCCGCTTGTTGACGAGGAAACCTTTGAACTTGCGCAAAAGCGGATTGCTACCCGCCACCGCCCGACAAAAGCAGCGGAGATTGATATTTTTTCCGGCTTGCTGTTTTGCGCTGGTTGCAGACATAAGATGTATTACCAACAGGGCGTAAATATCGAGCCGCGCAAGTTTTCCTATTCTTGCGGCGCATGGCGCAACAGGGCAAGGACAGGCAGCGAGTGTACCTCTCATTATATCCGCAAAAACGTACTTCTTGATTTAGTGCTGGAAGATATGCGGCGGGTTTTGCGGTATGTTAAGGAACACGAACAGGACTTTATCTGTAAAGCTACCGAGTACGGCGACATGGAAGCGAGAAAGGCATTAGCGCAGCAGCAAAAGGAACTTTTCAAAGCACAGGCGCGTATGACCGAACTTGACACGCTTTTCCGCAAGCTGTATGAGGACAACGCATTAGGCAGACTGACAGATGAACGGTTTGTGTTTCTAACTTCCGGCTATGAGGACGAAAAGAAATCCCTTGCCGCAAGGATAGACGAGTTACAACAGCAGATCGCAACCGTTACCGAGCGAAAAAGGGATATATCAAGGTTTATTCAGATTGTCGGGAAATACAGCGACATACAGGAATTGACCTATGAAAACGTCCATGAGTTTATCGACCGTATTTTGATACATGAATTAGACCGGGAAACCAACACCCGGAAAATCGAAATCCATTATAGCTTTGTCGGACAGGTTGATACCGAGCAGGAGCCGACGCAAGTTGTCAACCATGACCGCCGCAACATGGTAGATGTAAAAAGTATCGCTATCTAACCCCAGCAAAATTGCGGCCTGTATAACCGTCATCCACATAATACTCATACTGGAACATTCCGTTTTTTTCGGCAAAGTCCCGGAGCATAAGTTTCTGGTTGCTGATGCTCATGCTCTCATTATCGCCGCCATCCTCCAAAGAGATACGGCAATAAAGAGCTGTGATT
>OHPS01000462.1_pt1 | contig 18678 bp, 12 predicted proteins | sample 1577811 | NCBI WGS metagenome assembly OHPS01 (sample SAMEA3879552, study PRJEB24766) | human gut metagenome | biome: human-associated habitat; feature: feces | place: USA | collected 1985/1987
CGGGGGATTTAAAAAGCTTATGCTGTAACAATCATTTTATTACTGCTCCTTACGGTGCATCTCAAATGTCTCCATATGGTAGTTGGCGATGTTGTCACGAATCTTTCTGTCATCTGCTCTGCTTAAGAGATCATCACGGAACTTCTTGGTAGATACCATGTCATTGTATGAGCTTGGTCCGCCTACGCAGCCGCCCTCACATGCCATTCCCTCGATGAAGTTCTCAGGAAGCTTGCCTGCCTTCATGAGGAGAAGTGCCTTCTTACACTCTGCTGCTCCGTTTGCCTTGCAAACCTTACAATCAACATCCTCGCCTTTTTCCTTCATGCTCTCGATTACGGCTGCTGTAACTCCGCCTGAGTTTGCGAAACGCTTACCGAATACTGAGCCCTCCTGATATGAGGTATCATCAGCCTCAAGCTGTACTCCCTTTGCCTTCATAATAGCACGAATCTCGCTGAAGGTAAGTACATAGTCTGCATTGCCCTCTATCTTCTGATCATGTACCTCTGACTTCTTGGCAACACATGGTCCGATGAATACTGTAACTGCATCAGGGTCCTTTGCCTTTATCATTCTTGAAACTGCACACATAGGTGAAACAGTTGTAGAAATCTTGTCAGCAAGCTCAGGATAGTGCTTTCTAACCATATTTACAAATCCAGGACAGCATGATGTAACCTTCTTCTCTCCTGCCTCGTATGCCTCAAGCCACTCGTCAGCCTCGTATGCTGCTGTCATATCTCCACCGAGCGCTACCTCAACAAAACCGTTGAAGCCAACTGCCTGCATAGCTTTCTTCCAGCTGTTCATAGTGATATTTGCGCCAAACTGTCCCTCTGCTGCAGGTGCAACCATAGCGTATACATGCTTGTTCTCTGACTTGATTGCATCGATTACATCTACGATGTATGTCTTTGATCCGATAGCTCCGAATGGACAGCTGTGGATACACTTACCACATCTGATACATTTGCTCTCATCAATCACTGAAATGCCGTACTCATTGTATGTAATGGCATTTACAGGGCATGAGAACTTACATGGTCTCTTTAAATGAGCGATAGCGTTGTAAGGACATGCCTGTGCACAGCGTCCACACTCCTTACACTTCTGTGGATCGATATGTGAGCGGAGACGTCCTGCCTCAATTGCTCCGAACTTACATGCATTGATACAAGCCTTGCCAAGACAGTTCTGACAGTTCTCAGTAACTGTGTAGCTCGAAATCGGACAATCCTCACATGCTGAGCTGATTACCTGGATGATATTGCCGTCATCGTTTGCGCTTGGTGCTTTACCCTCTGCAAGTCTGACACGTTGACGGATGATTTCTCTCTCCTTGTAGATACAGCAACGGAACTGAGGTGTCGGTCCCGGAATCAGTGTGAATGGGATGTCATCTCTGATCTCATCGAGGTTACCTGCAAATGCAGCCTTTGCGACCTCAAGCAAAACTGCATGTTTGATTTTGATTACGTTTTCGTCAGCGTACATATTATCTCCTTTTCCTTAAAATAATGTATATTTTGTTACCTAATTAATTACATACTTAGAAGAATCATTATACCATGTGACACTTCCCATATCACATGACCTGATTCCTCTAAAAAAATGCTCCTAGTATTTATCTACTAGGAACATTCTACAAAATTTTTTAAACTTTTTCTACCCTTGTATTCATCAAAATACAAAGAATTGTTATTTTTTTCACAATAACGGCAATTTTAATAAAAATTACTCATGGCGCAGTGCGTCAATAGGGTTCAGGTTCGCTGCCTTGTATGAAGGAAGCATACCGAATATGATTCCGATTGCCATGGAAAAAAGCACCGCAAGTATAGCTGCTGCCGGACTTATCGCTGTCGGCGTGCCGTTTAGCATTGAGATGACCTTAGAGAGTATCACTCCGACCAGCACTCCGACCAAACCTCCAAGACTTGTGAGAACAACTGCCTCTGTGAGGAACTGTCCAAGTATTGCTCCCTTTCCTGCTCCGATTGCTTTTTTAAGTCCTATCTCCGAGGTACGCTCTGTGACTGACACAAGCATGATATTCATGACACCGATACCACCGACTAGCAGTGATATTCCGGCAATCCAGATGAGCATCATGTTGGTTGACTGGCTGAGCTGCTGTATTTGCTTTGCCTGCTCCTGTAAATCCTGTGCCTTGTAGGTCACATCAGAGCCGTCTGTGACATTTAAATTGCTGTTAAGTATCTCCTCAGCAGCCTTTCCCACTGTAGCCATGGTATCCGTGCTGTCTGCCTTAAGCAAAAGGTTCTGCGGCTCATCATAACCAAATATAACCGGCCATGTTCCGCTTGGCACAAATACATTGCCCTGGCTGTCATCATGGGCATACATATAGTAATCATCCATTGAGTTTATTACCAGGTCATAGCTGTCCTTTTCCGTGACTACACCGACTACTGTAAACGGATATCCCTGTATCTCTACTGTCTTGCCGAGTGCGCTCTCTCCTGAAAACAGGCTGCTCTCCACGCTCTCATCAATAAGAGCCACCCTGCGTGCATTTGCATAGTCATTCTTTGAGAAGCCTCTGCCCTTCATGACTACATAGCTTGCAGTATCGAAATATCCGTCATCGACACATGTTATATTGCCGCCCGAAAGCGCCGTGTTCAGATAATAGACTGCATTAGAAGCCTGTCTTGTACGGTAAAGAGCTGCATTTTTCACATGGTCGAGCTCCTTTATGCTGTCAAGTGTGGCAGCCGATACCTCAGTCACTCCCGCCGGCGCCGTTTCATATGATAAATCCATATCATAGCCATCCTTCTGCAGTGTGACCTTTACGTTATTACTTCCCGAACCTATGAGGTTCTTTTCTATCTGTTCGTTTGTGCCCTGAATTGTGGAAACAATCGCAATAATTGCTGCAATTCCGATGATGATTCCAAGCATGGTCAGAAACGAACGCATCTTATGTGACCAGATTCCCCTAAAGGACAATCTAATATTTTCAAGCATCTTTAATCCTCCCTGCTAAACTAATACATACCATCTTCCGACACCTTGGTTTTCTCGCCCTCCCTGACTCCATACGGGAATGCGATATAGTCATCATTTGTCAGACCTGACTTTATCTCCACATATGAGCCCCAGAGCGACTTGCCTGTTTTGACAGACTGCTTTTTGAGCTTTCCGTTGTCATCCTTGTATATATATGACTGTCCGTTCTCGGTTCTGACATATGACTTGTCGATATATAGTCCGCTGTCAGAGCCCTCCGATGATGTATCTATGGTCAACTCAAGTGAATCGCCCTTTTTGAGATTCTGCGGATTCTCAATGTACGCGGTGTACTCATAGAATGAGGAGTTTGGATTGCTGTCTCCATAATAGTTTACGCTGTCTGACGGCACATTGCTTATCTCGGATATCGTGCCTTCATAGGTATCACCTGTCATGTAGTTGACTGCTGATACGCTCTGTCCTATTTTTACCGTATCCAGATCCAACTCACCGATTGTTCCGCTGATATACAGTCCTGATGCCCCCGAAAGCTGCAGGAAAGGTGTACCGTCCTTCGGTGGATTGGCAGGATCACAGACTGTTGTCACAATTCCATCCTTCTTTGCATATACCACGCCATCCTCAAGCTCGCTCTGAAGCTCCTTTAAATCAGCCTGTGCAATTCTCTTTTGTAAATCAACATCGGCAACACTTCTGGTCTGCTCCTTTATGGCATCCTTAAGCTCATCTGCAGTGTATGTCTTTTCTTCTGCCGCGTTATCAGCTTCTGTCTGTGCGGTCTGTTCTGTGGCACTGGCTGTTTTGGTATCTGACGACTCACTTCCTGCTGTATCATCAGACGCATCTCCTGCTGTAGTTGTGCCTGCAAGGAAAAGCTTTATCTCATCGCTTTCATCATAGCCGCCAAGCCTATCTCCTCTTACGATAAGCTCCATATCAGGTGCATTCGCATCTCCTATTACAAACCGTGCTACAGCGCTTTTATCAGCGAGTGTATTCAAAAGCTCTCCCGATACATATGAAGCCTCTGTGCATGTAAATACATAAGGATCGTCCTCTGTACCGATTCCTTTGGCCTCTGACAAATCAGATATCACATCATGCTCTTCATCAGGCTTTTGCTCAGGGGCATCCGGCTGTGTATCAGGCTGTGGCTCAGGTGTAACAGGAGACTCGGGCTGCTTTTCAACCGGTTTAGTGTTCTTTAGCTTGTCAAGCTTCTGCTTTTCCGATGCAAGCTGGTTCTCAAGACTCTGTATCTCAAGCTGCTTCATCTCAACCGAGAGCGAAAGACTCGTCACATCATATGCAAGGAGCTTATCTCCGGCCTTTACCTGCTGATCCTTTGTGACATAAACCTCTGTCACCTTCTGTCCATCCTTTAAATTGATTGTCTGACATGCATCATCACACACCATTCCCCCACTGGTCATGGATGTGTAGTCGTTTGTCGTGCTGATCATCGAAACACTCATGACGGAAGCAAGCCCCTTGGAGTTCCTGTAATAAACAACTCCTGTGATGCTTCCCGCTGCAACTGCAACTACAAGGGCAGCTATTATAATGATCTTAATTCTCTTTTTCTTTTTCATTACCTGCCTCCTGTCCTTCCTCTGTTATCTCGCCGTCTATGATGTGGACGATGCGCTTTGCCTGCTCGGCTACCTTTCTGTCATGTGTAATCACGACAACCGTCACACCGGACTCATTAAGGCTCTCAAAGAGCTCAAGCACCTGTTTGCCTGACTTTGAATCAAGTGCTCCCGTAGGCTCATCCGCAAGCAGAAGCTTTGGATGATTGACCATAGCTCTCGCTATCGCCACTCTCTGCTTCTGTCCTCCTGAAAGCTGTGTTGGCTTGAAATCAGCCCTGTCTGAAAGCCCTACACGCTCTAATGCCTCCATACCCATCTGCCTTCTGTCCTTTTTGCTCACACCGGCATATATGAGTGGCAGGCATACATTATCCAGTGCACTCTCTCTCGGCATAAGCTGGAAATTCTGGAATACAAATCCAATTGTATCCCGTCTGACTTTAGTAAGCTCCTTTTCCTTAAGCTCACTGACAGGTCTGCCGTCAAGTATATATGTGCCCGATGTTGGCAGATCAAGACATCCCACTATATTCATGAGAGTGGTCTTGCCGGAACCCGACGGCCCCATGATTGCCACGTACTCTCCCTCATCAATCTGAAGTGAGACATCCTTTAAAACCGGCACCACGAGCTTATCCTGGTCATAGTTTTTATAAATATGCTGGAGTTCTAGAATCATCTACTGTACCTCCGCGTCACCTGAACCGGTGGCATCTGCTGCACCTTCGTCCATTGTGCCATCATCAACAGGACCGCCCTCAGTACCCTCAAGCATCTGGTCATCAAGAGCTTCTGTACCCATATCGTCATAGACTGAATCTTCACCGCCGCCATTTTCAACGTACTCTTCCCATGTCTGCGCCGACTCACCCTCATAAAGGTCATCAGATGCCCATACTATATAGTCATCCTTTGTAAGCCCTGACTTGATTTCATACATCATGAGATTCTCGTCATAGTCTCCAAGCTCAACCTTTGTCTTCTCAAGCTTATCCTTTTTATTAAGTGTCCATACATATGCATCATCGCCATCCTTTACGACATAGCTCTCATCAATCCATATACCATCCTTCACCTCTGTCTGTCCGAAATCCGGCTCCACATATACATGCTGTCCTAGAAGCATGTCGCCTGTGCCTGTAAGCTGCACATAGAAGTTGTACTTTGATGCCTTCTGCTCGCTGCTTCCATCATCATACATGCCGGAATTGCTGTTATCAGTCTGAGGATTCTCAGTATCAACCTTGCTGATGGTACCCTGCCATGTCTTTGACTCATCAACTCTCGAGCGCACTATAACTGCCTGCCCCTCTGCGAGCCCACTGTTTAAAAAGCTCTGCTCATCAATTGTGCCCTTTACCCTGTAATCACCGGTGGCAACGATTGTCATAAATGCAGTATCTGCTGTGTCTGCACTCTGATTCTCATTGATTTTCTTTACAACACCAATCATTGTGCTGTTTACAGTGGCATTTTTGATGCTCTCATCATACTTTTCTATCTCTGCCTTCTTCGTGGCAATATCGTACTGAGTCTGCTTCTGCTGTGTCTGCGCCTGCTGAATCTGCAGTGTATAGTCAAGCTGCTGATCCTTTGGCGCTTCCTTCTTTTCCTTGGTGAGCTGCTCTATCTGTGCATCATAGCCGGAAAGCGTATTGTTTAAGCTCTCAAGCTCAAGCGTGGCGCTTTCCTTTTTCGCAGCAAGATCCTTTGTATCATAGGTAAAAAGAGGTGTGCCCACCTGTACCTCATCCCCCTCTGACACAAGAATATCCTTTACCTTTTTTTCACTGTCAGCCTTGATATCCATGGTATCGGCTGCTTCCACGACACCGCTGTACTTGTCAGTACTTCCCGCCTGATACATGACATCAGCGACCTTGTTTGCATAGACTCCCGATGCCTTTGCTGCATTCTTTCCCTTTGTCATTGCAATGACAACAGCTGACACAATCACTGCTATGATAAGCACAGCTGCAATCACTGAAATGATTATCTTTTTCTTTTTACTCATTTCGACCTCCCGGTTTCTTATAATTAATTGATTGATTATGAATTAATCATACCAAATATATATTGCATCTGTCTTTTAAGATTTTTTTAATATTTTACTAATAAAAAATGGAGGTTAGTATGGAAATAGCATTTAGTGAGAAAATTTCTCCACAGCTGTCCGCCGCCCTGTTGTCCACCCCTTATGAGCTTGGAAAAGAGGGAGGGCTTTCAAGCGGCTATCTGCCGGAGAGTGATAGCTGGGAAGTGATAGTAAAATATGTCGGTGACATAGAAAAAATAAAAGAAAAGTATCCTTCTGTACTCATCACGAGGCTGCTCGGAAACTATGCGGTGCTCGTAATTGAGAAATCACTTGTAAATACCGTTGCCCTGTGCGATGAAATCATATATATGGAAAAGCCAAAGCAGTTTAACTACGATGTGTACGAGGGCTCGCAGGCCTCATGCATCACTCCCGTACACACCAATCCATATAATCTGACCGGAAAAGGTGTGCTCGTAGGCATTATCGACTCCGGAATTTATTATGCCCATCCGGCTTTTATACAGGATGGTGTAAGCAGAATCGCCTATCTGTGGGACCAGACTGTTTCCGATGATTCCTCACACAGTGATATCATCCCTTTCGGCACCTTATATGACCGCGATACAATCACCAGAGCCATAAATGCAGAAAACAGCTTAGAAATGCAGCGCATCTGCCCAAGCATCGACATATCCGGGCACGGCACTCATGTGGCAGGAATCGCTGCCGGAAACGGAAATGGTAATGGTAATGAACAAAACACAAAATACCGCGGTGTTGCTTATGAAAGCACTCTTATAATTGTAAAACTCAAAACCTCAGGCGGTGCCAGCTTTCCCACAACCACGCAGATTATGCTGGCAGTAGACTTTTGCATAAGAAAATCAATCGATATGAACATGCCTATCGTCATAAACCTAAGCTTTGGCACAAGCAACGGCTCGCACAGCGGCACCTCACTGCTTGAAGCATACCTGGACTATATAGCAGGAAACTACCGCTGCGCTGTCTCAGTCGGCTCAGGTAACGATGGAGCCGGCTTTGGCCATGCAAACAGCAGCTCATACCCTGCCGATGCAGAGCTTGCGATAGGCTATCCTGAGCCATCTCTTTCCATTGATTTATGGAAAAAATACTGGGATGAGATACAGCTGCGCATTAGTGCACCAAATAATGATATGCTGGAGATTCCCGATACAATTACCAATCAGGCAAAGGGCTTTACATACAGATACAGGCTCGATGGGACAGACATATATATAACAGGCGGCGGTCCCTCTCCCTACTCTCCCTTTCAGGAAATATTCATTGAACTCATGGGATCGGAATACATCTCACCCGGCATCTGGAAAATATCACTTGAACCCATATCTGTAAAGGACGGCTCATGGGATATATGGCTGCCGTCAGGTGCTCTGCGCAATGCACAGACCTCATTTATCCATGCATCGCCTGATATCACCCTGACCATCCCCTCAACCGCTCAAAATGTCATATCTGTCGGAGCCTATGACAGCCGAACAAACCGCACGGCCGCCTTTTCCGGCCGAGGCTATACCTGGGCCTTTGACAGCATAAAGCCTGATATCATTGCGCCCGGTGTAGACATTATTTCATGCTCAAACACCGGAGGCTACACTTCAAAAACGGGGACATCTATGGCTGCACCGTTTGTGACCGGTGCGGCTGCGCTTCTGATGGAATGGGGAATTGTGCGTGGAAATGACCTCTATATGTATGGCGACAAGCTTAAGGCTTCTCTCATAAAAGGTGCCGGTGAAAATGTATTTACAACTGCCTCACGGGCTGTCTCTGAAAACACTTCCAAAAACACAAAATACCCCAACCCTGTGACGGGCTGGGGTACATTGTGCTTACTGGATAGTATTCCTTAGTGGAAGCGCTATTCGTATACATGCTTCTGATGCTTCTTTGCATCTGCCTTATTCTTTTTCTTCAATGGATGCTTTGGGTTTTTATCCATTATAATCGCTTCCTTCCGTTCGTTCTGACTACGTTATACACCTGCAATCAGCACTTGTCAAGCAAGAGTGCTATTTTTAATTAATTATTTATATTTAGCGTGAAATCTCAATCATTTTGATGTCAAAGTGTCGATTTGTATGCACAATTATTGACAGTATGCTAAATTTAATTATTATCTCCTCATCACACTCTTTTTAAACACAGTCATCGCAATTCAAAAAAATACATCATTACATAGCTGCCAAATATACAAAATATGCTGCATAGCAAAGCAGCATCACCACTCCACATGGCTTTCTAAGCTCTTTATGTCTTATCGTACCGCCCCACAGGAGCACACCGCACAGGATTGCCACAACTGTATCAATCACAAACCTGCTCTCAAACGGTACAGGACATATGAGTGCAACTGTTCCTATTACAAAAAGTATATTGAAAATATTGCTGCCGACTATATTTCCAATCGCTATACCGGCATTTCCCTTGCGTGCTGCTGAAACAGATGTAACAAGCTCCGGAAGAGATGTGCCGAATGCAACGATTGTCAGTCCGATAAAGCGCTCACTCATGCCGCAGGCTCTTGCTATGGTCGTGGCACCGTTTACGACAAACTGGCTTCCAATTACGACGCACACACCGCCCAGCACAATAAAGAGCAGACATTTCCATACCGGATATAGCTTTACCGACTGCTCATCGCCGCTGTCATTGCCCTTTTTTGCCAAAATATACAAATAAAGCAGATATGCAATAAATAAAATCCACAGTATAACACCCTCAATGAATGTAATTTCATTGCCTGTCATTCCCATCACGAGAAGCACCGCTGTGATAAGAAGCATGTACGGTATCTCGTATTTGAAGGTGGTTTTTTGTATGGCTACATTTATGATGAGTGCCGTCACTCCCAGGATTATAAGGATATTTAGTATATTGCTGCCGACAATATTGCCGACTGTAATACCCGCATTACCCTTTATTCCTGCAGTGATGCTGACTGCCGCCTCCGGCAGCGACGTACCCATCGCCACAATCGTCAGTCCAATCACAAGCTGTGGAATACCAAATTTCCCGGCGAGCGCCGCCGCTCCATCCACAAACACATCTGCGCCCTTCACCAGTGCTACAAAGCCTGCTATAAGCAGTAAAATTGCTACAAAAATCATAATTTTCCTCCTTCTGCTGTCCTTTTTAAGGATGCCTGATTAATTGATAGATGCATCTATGTCTTATCAGCAGAAGGCTTTTATATACAAAAAAGGCGACACTTCTGCTGTATAAAACAACAAAAGTCTCGCCATTTAATCACTCTCCGGATTGCTGTCATATATGTATGATATGTATGAGCAATCGTACTGACGGATAAGTAAGCACTCTCGTGCCGGCTACTCCCTTTCACTTATATACTATGATATGTCAACGCAGTGTATTCGTCAAGAGAAAGTTTTTCTTGCCTTTATCACGCTAACGTGGTAGCATGGTTACTAAATAAACTATTAAAGAGGTACTACAAATGAAAACATCAGAAATTATTGTATTTATCGTCTATCTGCTGTGCATGCTGGGTATCGGTATCTTCTTCTTCGTGAAAAACAGAAACGGCGGAGAAAAGACCTACTTCCTCGGCGGACGTGAGATGGGACCATGGGTTGCGGCGCTGTCAGCCGGAGCCTCAGACATGAGTGCATGGGTACTCATGGGACTTCCTACTTCTATCTATGCACTGGGCTTAGGTCAGGTATGGATTCCTGTAGGACTTGCAATCGGCTACACTATAAGCTGGCTGCTAGAGGCCCCTAGACTGAGAAAATTCTCGATTGTAGCAAACGACTCCATCACCATTCCGCAGTATCTGACCAACAGATTCCTGTCCAAATCACTTGCACTGCAGGTGATTTGTGCAATTGTGTTTTTGGTTGCATACACTATTTATGCGGCATCGAGCGTAAAGGCATGTGGTACTCTTTTCCACACTGTAATAGGAATGGATCCACAGATTGCCATGTATCTTGCAGCAGTTGTCATCGTAGGCTATACCTTCCTCGGCGGCTTCTCGGCTGTATGCTGGACCGATTTTTTCCAGGGCATGCTCGTGCTTGGTTCTATGTTTATAGCACCGATTTTTGCAGCATTTATGCTTGATACATCATCTATGTCAGCACTCCCGGGCGGTTACTTAAATCCATTCTCAAGCTGGCAGGATATCGTGTCAGGACTGGCATGGGGACTTGGTTACTTTGGTATGCCACATATCATCATCAGATTCATGTCCATCAAATCACAGAAGGATTTGAAAAAATCAGCAAAAATCGGAATCACATGGACTCTGCTTATTGTATTTTTTGCGACTTTAATCGGAGTAATCGGAAGACTTTTCCTTGGCTTTGACGAATCAATCAATGAAAACTCTCTTGTTTTCATCCAGATTGTAAGAAAGATTTTCCCGGGTGTTATCTCAGGTATACTCCTCTCAGCAGTGCTTGCCGCTTCCATGAGTACCGCAGACAGCCAGCTGCTTGCTGCTTCATCTGCTTTCTCGAGTGATGTGTACAAGCCTGTCATCAGAAAAGGCAAGGCAAGTGACAAAGAGATGATGTGGACCGGCCGTATTGTCGTTCTTGGAATCTCTGTTGCAGCACTCATCATCGCATCAAACCCTAATGCCGGCTCTATCATGGCACTTGTTTCCAATGCATGGGGTATCTTTGGAGCTGCCTTTGGACCTGCAATCATGCTCAGCCTCTTCTGGAAGCGCTTTAACTTCAAGGGTGCTGTTGCAGGAATCATAACAGGTGCTGCCGTTGATATATTGTGGTATGCATTCCTCACATCAACCGGAATCTACGAGCTGCTGCCGGGATTTGTTTTAGGACTTATCGCAGCCGTTGTTGTGACACTTTGCACAAATGAGCCTTCAAAAGAGGTTTATGAGCTCTTCGATAAAGCCGAAAAGTTTGATGAATAATTAAAGTAATTAATCATTTAAAAACATAAGTAAAACCGTCGTACCCTGCTATTTACGGCCCCGGTACGACGGTTTTATTTTTTTCTTATGCTTTATGTTGTGCTTTTAGAAGAGCTGCTTTAGTACCTGCATTGGTATTCACCTTTACAAAGGCAAATGTGCTGAAATGGTCTGTCTCAAATACAATTCCTTTAACTTCTACAGATGAAGCACTCGCTCTTTAATCTCCTGGGTTCTTCCCTGATTCCAGAACTGTGTGCCGATATAGCCGCATGTACGGCGGGCTACACTCATCTTGTTCTGGTCACGATTGCCACAGTGTGGGCACTCCCAGATAAGCTTGCCTGAGCCCTCTTCCTCTACGATTTTGATTTCTCCGTCGTAGCCGCATACCTGGCAATAGTCGCTCTTTGTATTCAGCTCTGCGTACATGATATTGTCGTAAATGTACTGCATTACTGAAAGCACTGCAGGGATATTGTCCTGCATGTTTGGTACCTCAACGTAGCTGATAGCGCCACCCGGAGACAGCTTCTGGAACTGGGACTCAAACTTTAGCTTGTCAAATGCATTAATCTGCTCTGTTACATGCACATGGTAGCTGTTTGTAATATAGTTCTTGTCGGTAACACCCTTTATGATACCAAAGCGCTTCTGTAAGCACTTCGCGAACTTATAGGTGGTAGACTCAAGCGGTGTGCCATATATACTGAAATCGATGTTTGACTCCTTTTTCCACTGCTCACATGCATCGTTTAAGCGCTGCATTACCTTAAGTGCAAACGGTGTTCCCTCTTTTGGCTCTGTGTGTGATACTCCCTTCATATAGCGTACACACTCACAAAGTCCTGCATAGCCGAGTGAGATTGTTGAGTATCCGTTAAATAATAATGGGTCTATAACCTCTCCCTTTTTCAGACGTGCAAGTGCTCCGTTCTGCCAGAGAATCGGTGCTACATCGGATTTGGTACCAAGAAGCCTCTTATGTCTGCACATAAGTGCTCTATGACACAGCTCAAGTCTCTCATCAAGTATCTTCCAGAATTTTTCCTCATCCTTTTCTGATGAGCATGCCACATCAACGAGATTTAAGGTGACAACACCCTGGTTGAAACGTCCATAGTATTTACGCTTGTTTGGATCAAAGTTCTCGGCATGTGCCACATTGCCCGCTGTCTGTGAGCATCTGTCCACTGTGAGGAATGAACGGCAGCCCATGCATGTATACACATCTCCGTCCTTAAGCTCCTTCATGACCTTCTCTGAAATATAGTCAGGCACCATTCTCTTTGCAGAGCACTGTGCCGCGAGCACTGTGAGATTCCAGTACTTTGAATCCTCTGTGATATTATCATCCTCAAGCACATATATGAGCTTAGGGAATGCCGGTGTGATATATACACCCTTTTCGTTCTTTACACCCTTTATTCTCTGGTGCAGCATCTCCTCAATGATTGCGGCAAGATCTGCCTTTGTCTGCGGATCGGATACCTCATTCAGGTACATGAATACTGTGATAAACGGTGCCTGTCCGTTTGTAGTCATGAGTGTGATGACCTGATACTGAATCATCTGCACACCACGGTTGATTTCCTCCTTGACACGGAGCTCTGCTACCTCGTTGATTTTTTCTTCATCCAAATCAAGGCCTACGCTCTCGAATTCCTTTTGCACCTGCTTTCTGAACTTCTCACGACTGACCTGTACAAATGGTGCCAGATGAGCAAGCGAAATACTCTGTCCACCATACTGTGAGCTGGCAATCTGTGCGATAGCCTGTGTAGCAATGTTGCAGGCTGTTGAAAAGCTCTTTGGTGTGTCAATCATAGTCTCACTGATTACTGTGCCGTTCTGAAGCATGTCCTCAAGGTTTACAAGACAGCAGTTGTGCATATGCTGTGCAAAATAATCTGCATCGTGGAAATGGATAAGCCCCTTCTCATGAGCCTCCACTATATCCTCAGGAAGCAGGAAACGGCGTGTGATATCCTTGCTCACCTCACCTGCCATGTAGTCACGCTGCACGCTGTTTACAGTAGGATTCTTGTTGGAGTTTTCCTGCTTTACCTCCTCGTTATTGCACTCAAGAAGGCTAAGAATCTGCTGGTCCGTAGAGTTTGACTTACGGACGATGGCTCTCTTATATCTGTAAGTAATGTAGTTTCTGGCTACGGTAAAGGCACGCTTGTTCATGAGCTGGTTCTCCACCATATCCTGTATCTCCTCAACGCTTGGAGAGCGCTTCATGTTCTCACATGCAGTCTCCACGTTGCTTGCAATTTCCTCAATCTGATCAGCAGTAAGCTTCTCATAGTCCAGCACTGAATCGTTTGCCTTTCTAATGGCAGCTACAATTTTGGCTGCATCAAATATATCCTCACTGCCGCTTCGCTTGATGATTTTCATGTAAATTTCTCCTCTCTGTATACTATATTCCATATAATGTAGTGTACTATATATAGTATTGTCATTCAATGCACATACTATATATATACATTTTATCATGTGTAATGGCACAAAATATGCAGCTATAAATGAGATGTAATCATTAATTCATGTCACTGCCCTGCAATGTAAAGCGGGCTTTTCACCAAACAATTACGATATAGCTACATATAAAATGCCATATTATTTAATACAAATCTATGCATCTGTCTTTTGATGACAATCTAAATTATACAAGATATTGTTGCTATGTCAATACGCTCAACAATATTTTGTAGCATTTTGACTTATTGCACAAAAAAATCCACAATATTTATGCTACTTTTTCAACTCTGTAATTATTTTGTTACTTGTTAAGCTTTTCCATATTGTCAATCACTCTGTCCAAAAAGCCAAGCATCATGTTAAACTCCTCCTTAGAAAAGCCTTCGTGCATGGCTTCCTCTATTACCATTATATTTTCCCTTACCCTGTTTTCGTGGTCCAGTGCTTTTTGCGTCAGCTCAATCCTCTTAAGCCTTGCATCATTTTCCATAGGTGTGCGCACGATATAGCCGTTTTTTTCAAGACTTTTAAGCATATTTGTCACTGTGGCTCCTGACAGATGAAACTTTGCTTCGATATCCTTTTGAAATATATTTTGGCCCTGATTATCCATTATATATCCAATCATCATCCCCTGGCTTCGCGGTATACATTCTGTTTTACTGCACCTTTTTCTGTCAAAATATCTGTCTATACTCCTGCTGATGCGGTTTATCTTGTGTCCTAAGTATTTATCCGGTGTAAACTCCTTCATATCTGAAATCCTTTCATAGATTTTTCTTGACAATAAAAAAAGTATATCTATAATATAGTTAGCACACTAACTAATTAAATGCAAGTATTTTTTTAGTTAACCACATTACCATAAATGTGGGAAGTTTGTTTTAATCAAATATGAAATATAAAAAGAAAGGACAAAACATATGTTAAAAACACTAGGTGCCCAAATAAAGGAATACAAATGGGCTTCGATTGCGACACCTGTTTTCATGCTGCTTGAGGTGGCTGTGGATACCATAATCCCTCTTCTCATGGCATCAATCATCGACAACGGTGTCAATATGGGCGACACAAGGCATATCTATATCATGGGTGTGTGGATGATTGTCGCAGCACTGTTTGGTCTTTTGACAGGATGTCTCGGTGCAAAATATGGTGCAAAGGCCGCCATGGGCTTTGGAAAAAATCTGCGTGCTGCAATGTTTCGCAACATCCAGACCTTTTCCTTTGCAAATATCGACAGATTCTCATCCGCTAGCCTTGTCACACGTATGACAACCGATGTGACCAACATCCAGAATGCTTACATGATGCTGCTTCGCATGGCTATGAGAGCCCCTGCATCCATAATATGTGCGATGGCTATGTCATTTTTCATCAGCCCTCGCCTTGCGACAATATACTTAATCGCTGTCATTGTGCTTGGAGCTTTACTGCTTTTCATCAGTAAGGCGGCCATGAAATACTTCGACAGAGCCTTCAAGCGCTATGATGACCTGAATGAAAGCGTACAGGAAAACGTATCCGCTATCCGCGTTGTAAAGGCATACGTCCGTGAGGATTATGAGAAGAAACGTTTTTCAAAGGCAGCACAGAATATCTACGACGTATTTGTGAAGGCAGAAAGCCTTGTGGTATACAACTCTCCTCTCATGCAGTTTACAGTGTATGCCTGCATCCTGTTAATAAGCTGGCTCGGAGCTCATATGGTGGTAAGCAGCACTCTCACTACAGGTGATCTGATGGCTCTTCTCACCTATTGCATGAATATTCTGATGAACCTCATGATGCTCTCGATGGTGTTTGTAATGATTTCACTCTCACTCGCATCCGCAAGACGAATCAGCGAGGTATTAAATGAACAGAGCACACTGCACAATCCTAAGGAGCCGCTTTACGATGTACCTGACGGAAGCATAAGCTTTAAGCATGTAACCTTCAGATATTCAGACACCGCTGAAACTCCGGTTCTGTCAGATATAAATCTAGACATAAAATCTGGTGAGACCATCGGCATCATAGGAGGAACCGGAAGCTCGAAATCTTCCCTTGTAAACCTGATAAGCCGTCTCTACGACACAGACACCGGCTCTGTAATCGTCGGAGGCCACGATGTGCGTGAGTACGACATGGACACTCTCAGAAACAAGGTAGCTGTCGTGCTCCAGCAGAACGTGCTTTTCTCGGGCACCATACTCGAAAATCTGCGCTGGGGTGACAAAAACGCTACCACAGATGAGTGTATTGAGGCCTGCAAAATGGCATGCGCCGATGACTTTATCGAGTCCTTCCCTGACAAGTACAACACCTACATAGAACAGGGCGGAACCAACGTATCCGGTGGCCAGAAGCAGCGTCTGTGTATCGCAAGGGCTCTGCTTAAAAAGCCAAGGATACTCATACTCGATGACAGCACCTCGGCTGTAGATACAGCAACAGATTCAAAAATCCGTGCTGCCCTCGCAAAAACAATACCGGGAACCACTAAGCTCATCATCGCACAGCGTATCTCATCAGTCATGGATGCTGACCGTATCATCGTGATGAATGACGGAAAAGTGGACGGCTTTGACACTCACGAAAATCTGCTTAAAAATAATGAAATCTACCGCGATGTTTACGATTCCCAGACAAACGGCGGAGGAGACTTTGATGAAGGAGGTGCTGCCTGATGCCAGGACCAAGAGGACCACGAGGTCCAAAACCCAAAATTAAAAATCCCGGTAAGCTTTTTGCGCGCCTCATGGGATTTATTTTCAAGAAATATTTACCTGCCTGCATAATTGTTGTGATATGTATCTTTGTCAGTGTACTTGCAAATGTGCAGGGAACCATGTTTACCAAAAATTTGATTGATGACTATATAGTACCACTGCTTAAGACAGGAAATCCCGACTACGGACCACTCCTTGCAGCAATGGGAAGGGTCGCCGTATTCTACGGTATCGGCGTCATTAGTACGTTTGCATACAGCAAAATAATGATCTACGTATCACAGGGCACCATTAAGAACCTGCGTGTTGAGCTCTTTTCCCATATGCAGGATCTGCCAATCCGATACTTTGACTCACATGCGCACGGCGATATCATGTCAATTTATACAAACGATATCGATACACTCCGCCAGCTCATCAGCCAGAGTCTTCCGCAGATACTTAACAGTGCTATCACTGTTGTGAGCGTTTTTGTTTCAATGGTCATATTAAATATTCCGCTCACCATACTAACTATCGTGATGGTAATCGTAACAACAGTCGTGACAAAGAAATTTGCAGGCTTCTCCAGCCGCTATTTCCTTGCACAGCAGCGCGACCTCGGCAAGGTTAACGGCTTCATCGAGGAAATGCTCAACGGCCAGAAGGTAGTCAAGGTATTTACCCACGAGCAGGAAAATATTGAAGCCTTCGACAAAATAAATGATGAACTCTTTGAAAGCGCCTACAATGCCAACATGTACTCCAACATGCTCGGTCCTGTAAACGCACAGATTGGAAATCTAAGCTACGTGCTCTGCGCTCTTGCAGGCGGTGTTATGGCTCTTTCAGGCTTTGGCGGTCTGACCCTTGGTAAGCTTGCGAGCTTTCTGACCTTTAACAAGAGCTTTAACATGCCTATCTCGCAGGTCAGCCAGCAGTTCAACAGTATCATCATGGCACTTGCCGGATGCGACCGTATCTTCTCACTGCTCGATGAAGCGCCTGAGACTGACGAGGGCTATGTCACACTGGTAAATGCTAAGGAAGAAAACGGAAAACTCACTGAAACACCTGAGCACACCGGCTTATGGGCATGGAAGCATACTCATCAGGCTGACGGCTCTGTGGACTACAAAAAACTCGAGGGCGATGTGGTATTTGACGATGTGGATTTCGGATATGTGCCTGAGAAAATTGTACTGCACGATGTGGATCTTTTTGCAACACCCGGTCAGAAGATTGCCTTTGTTGGCACCACCGGAGCTGGAAAGACTACCATCACTAACCTTATCAACCGCTTCTACGATATAGCAGACGGCAAGATAAGATATGACGGCATCAATATAAACAAGATTAAAAAGGCTGATCTGCGCCACTCTCTTGGCATTGTTTTGCAGGATACCCACCTTTTCACAGCTACTGTCATGGAAAACATCCGCTACGGCAAGCTTGATGCCACAGATGATGAAGTATACGCAGCTGCCCGCCTGGCAAACGCCGATACGTTTATCCGCCAGCTTCCTGACGGCTACAATACTGTACTGACAGGTGACGGTGCAAACCTAAGCCAGGGCCAGCGCCAGCTTCTAGCCATTGCGCGTGCCGCTATCGCCGATCCGCCTGTGCTCATCCTCGATGAGGCTACAAGCTCAATTGATACCCGTACCGAAAAAATGGTTCAGGACAGTATGGACAGGCTTATGAGCGGCAGAACAACCTTTGTTATCGCCCACAGACTTTCTACAATCAAAAATTCAGACTGTATTATGGTTCTTGAAAACGGCAGAATCATCGAGCGTGGTTCACACGAACGGCTTCTTGAACAAAAGGGCAGATACTATCAGCTTTATACAGGCAAAACCGCATAATGATAATCGAAAGGGGAGAGTCGCAAAGGCTCTC
>OHPS01000497.1_pt1 | contig 17162 bp, 16 predicted proteins | sample 1577811 | NCBI WGS metagenome assembly OHPS01 (sample SAMEA3879552, study PRJEB24766) | human gut metagenome | biome: human-associated habitat; feature: feces | place: USA | collected 1985/1987
GACGACACTGACGGCCGAGCTGTCCGAAATCCGCGCGAAACTGGCTTTGCTGGAGCGTACCGACGAGGACAACGCCGAGGCCATAAACGACCTTTCGGAAGATATGCGCAGGGAGCTGGATAATATTTATGAAGCCATTGCCGCCCTGTCTATCAAAACCCCGCAGGCCCGCAAGCAGCCCCGGCCGATAGGATTCAAAAAGCCGGACACAAAATAAACCGGACAGAACCCGAACAATGGAAATAGCTGTAATCCAAAATAAAATCTACGAAATCCGCGGCCAGCGCGTGATGCTCGACTTCGACCTGGCACCACTGTACCAAGTTCAAACAAAAGTTTTGAAACAGGCGGTACGCCGTAATATCGAACGATTCCCCGCGGATTTCATGTTTGAAATAACCATAGATGAGTATAACTCATTGAAAGACAGTTTGAGGTCACAAATTGTGACCTCAAACAAAGGAGGTACGAGATATATGCCTTTTGCTTTTACTCAAGAAGGCGTCGCTTCGTTATCCGGGGTATTACGCAGTCCTGTCGCAGTCAATGTGTACATAGAGATTATGAGGGCATTTGTTGCCATGCGAAATTATCTGACCAATCAACATGTAATTTCCGTAGAACTTTCTGAAATCCGTTCGAAGCTCTCCCTGCTGGAGCGGGCCGACGAGGATAATGCCAAGGTGATCAACGATCTTTCCGAAGATATGCGCAAAGAATTGGACAATATTTATGAGGCTATTGCCGCCCTCCCGGTCAAGGTTCCGCAGGCCCGCAAACTGCCCCGGCCCATCGGGTACAAAATATCAGAGAGTAAGAAATAATCTCGACCTCTTCTGCCGCTATTACGGCATCACCCAGACCAAGTTCTTCCGGGATTTGGAAATGTAGTTTAATTCGGAGATTATTTGCTACATTTGCTTAATCGTTTACCAAACTTTATCAAGCACAATATGGACGTACCCGTTTTAGAACGCACTTTTATCGACGACATCAAACGTCTGATAGAGGATGCCCGTCTGAATACCTATGCCGCCATCAACGCCGTGATGCTGGAAACTTATTGGAATATCGGCAAGCGGATCGTCGAGCAGGAGCAGCAGGGCAAAAGCCGTGCAGAATACGGGACGCAGTTGCTGAAAGTACTCTCCGGCGAATTGTCCGCGGCATTCGGTAAAGGCTTCTCGGCTCGCAATTTGCGAAATTACAGGCAATTCTATCTATCCTTTCCGCATGTTGAGATTTGGCACACGCGTGTACCAAATCTTACATGGTCGCATATTCGAACCTTATTGCGGGTTACGGACGATGCGGCCCGCATCTGGTATTTGAATGAAGCTGCACAGGAAATGTGGAGCGTTCGCACACTTGACCGGAATATATCGTCGCAGTACTATCATCGGCTGTTGCAATCTCCGGCGAAGGAAAAGGTCGTATCGGAAATGAAATCCCTGACAGCGGCATATGAGCGGGACAAGTTGGAGTTTATCAAGAATCCAATGGTGGCGGAATTTCTGGGCCTGGCATCCAATATGGACTTCACCGAATCCAAACTTGAAAGTGCCATCCTCACGCATTTGCAGAAATTCATCATGGAAATGGGTAAAGGTTACGCTTTCGTTGCCCGGCAACAGCATATCTCAACCGATGCGGGTGATTATTACATCGACCTTGTATTCTACAATTTCATTCTCAAATGCTTCCTGCTCATCGACCTGAAAACTACCCAGATTTCGCATCAGGATGTCGGCCAAATGGATATGTACGTCCGCATGTACGATGAAATGAAACGCACGGACGGAGATAATCCGACTATCGGGCTGATTCTTTGTTCGGAAACAAGCCGCGATATTGCCCGGTACTCGGTCTTGCATGAGAATCCGCAGTTGTTCACGGCGAAATATCTTACCTATCTGCCGAGTGAGGAGGAACTGCGCAAAGAGATCGAACGCCAGAAAGAGGTTTTCAGTTTACAGCAGAACATTACGCCGCTTGAATGATTATTGAGCTATAGCCTTACGACAAGGAACCTTTCGACACGGGCCAATCCCGCCGCGGATAAAGATCAACGCGAAAATATCGCAACACAATGAACGGAACCACTATAAATAATCGACTATGTTTGCTCTGAAAAAAGAATCAATGCCCTCGATAGCGGTTCATCCTGGCTTTGTTCTGAAAGAGGAATTGGAATCGCGGAACATCATGCAGCGCAAGATTACCAGAAGATAGTTGCCAGCACGATACAGCCTTTTTATTATCGAAAATATATGACACCAACAGAGTAATTTCTCATGCCCAGAGGTTTGTACCAAAAAACTGGCGGAAATCTATGTGCTGAAAGAATGTCTGTTTTGCTCCGTTCATGTCCGTTCGTGTCCGTTGGAAAGGGAATAAGCCCCGCAAAATCTATTTTTGCGCCCTAACCCATTGATAAATTATGCAAAACGAGGACGATTTACGGGCGCTGGCAAAGATTATCACCTTTATTCAGGCCGTAGGCATTATTTGTAATGCCTCCAACATTTATTGGTTCTGTTACGAATGACTGGCCGACAACGGCTGAACATTCGGGATTATCGACCGTATTCTGCGGGGATTCCAGCAGACGACGGGATTCTATTCCTCACCCCTCTACTCAAAACTGTTCGCCTGTCTGCTGCTCCTGATCGCCTGTCTGGGATCACGGGGCATTAAGTCGCAGAAAATCGGCTGGCCGCATATCATCACGGCGGGCTTCGCAGGCTTCTTTCTCTACTTTTTCAACGACTGGCTGCTGGGCATGCGCTCAACGCCCGGCGTGCGCGTGGCATGGTACACCGGAACCCTGTTCGCGGGTTATCTGCTCATGCTTACCGCCGGAATATGGATATGGCGGCTTCTGCGGCACGACCTCTTGGACGACGTTTTCAACGACGAAAACGAATCCTTTATGCAGGAAACACGCCTGCTTTCGGACGAATATTCGGTGAACCTGCCGACGCTGTTCCGTTATCGGGGACAGAATTTTCGCGGCTGGGTGAATATCGCGGTTTTTCGTAGCTGCATGGTGGTCGGCTCACCGGGCAGCGGAAAATCATTCACCGTAATCAACAACTACATCAAACAACTCATCGAAAAAGGATATAGTCTGTATCTCTATGAATTCAAATACCCGGATTTAAGTACGCTGGCTTACAACCACCTGCTGCGTTTCACGCACAAGTACGAAGTAAAGCCGCAGTTCTGCGTAATCAATTTCGACGATCCCCGCCATTCGCACCGCTGCAATCCTATTCATGCCGACTTTCTGACCGACATTGCGGATGCCTATGAAGCGGCCTATGTCATAATGATCGGTCTGAACCGTTCGTGGGCACAGAAGCAGGGCGATTTTTTCGTCGAATCGCCCGTCGTGCTGCTCACGGCGATTATCTGGTTTCTGCGCATCTATCAGGACGGGAAATACTGCACCTTTCCCCACGCAATCGAACTGCTGAACAAGAAATACGAAGAAGTGTTCACGATCCTCATGGCCCGGCCCGAACTGGAGAACTATTTGAGTGCGTTCGTCGATGCTTGGCAGGGCGGCGCACAGGAGCAGTTACAGGGACAAATCGCGTCCGCGAAGATCCCGCTGTCACGGATTATCTCGCCCGCGCTCTACTGGGTTATGTCGGGCAACGACTTTTCCCTCGACCTGAATAACCCCGAAGCCCCGAAAATCCTTTGCGTGGGCAGCAACCCCGACCGCCAGAACATCTATTCGGCGGCATTGAGCCTTTACAACTCGCGCATCGTGAAAACCATAAACCGTAAGGGGAAACTCAAATGCGGCGTAGTAATCGACGAGCTGCCGACCATTTTCTTCAAAGGTCTGGACAACCTTATCGCTACTGCCCGAAGCAACCGCGTGGCCGTGTGTCTGGGTATGCAGGATTTTTCCCAGCTTACACGCGATTACGGCGAACACGAAAGCAAAGTCATACAGAATATCGTAGGAAACGTTATTGCCGGGCAGGTCGTGGGCGATACGGCCCGCATCCTCTCCGAACGCTTCGGAAAAATCGTACAGCAGCGGCAGTCGCTCAATATCAGCCGTGAAGATAAATCCACAGGCATCAACACCCAGCTTGACAGCGTGATTCCCGCGTCCAAGATCAGCAATCTTTCACAGGGCGTATTCGTCGGGGCCGTGGCCGACAACTTCGGGGACAATATTCCCCAGAAAATGTTTCACGCCCAAATCGTCGTCGATGTCGAAAAGGTCAAAGCCGAAGAAAAACGGTATCGTCCGATTCCCGTGCTCTCCGACTTCACCGACGAAAACGGTAAAGATCGAATGGCCGAAGTTGTCGAAGCCAACTACTACCGCATAAAGCAGGAAGCGGCCCAAATCGTAGAGGACGAACTGCGCCGTGTAGCCGCCGATGAAAAGCTGAAACACCTGTTTAAAGGCAATGAAACCGGGGCCAATTAGGGCGATTGAGGTAGATCGGGGGACCCGCTGGTATCTTTTGGCTTGTGGCGGCTATACATTCGCAGAGCAAACAGTTTCACATAATAACTTAAAATTCAAATTATGGCAGAAGAACAACGACAGTCGCCCGGTGCTGCGCAGCAGCCCAACGACAATTCACTCAACGAGCCGAGTATCGGCATGATGTACGACAAGGACAAAGATCAGGTAAAGGTCTTTTCCCAGAATCCCGACGGGAGTATCGGTACGGTGGACCCGACCCCGGAAAATGAAAGCCTGTTTTTTGTCATGGACAAGAACATTCCGCTGAACTTCTACAAGAATTTGCAGAAGTATCACAACAACCCCACCATCAACGTTTACGTTCTCCCGCGGCGTGCGCTCGGACGCATGAAAGATGCGCTGAAACGGTATTGGAAAAATACCACCCGCGACGACGTGAAGCTCTATTACAACTACAAGATACATCCGGACGGAAAATTCGAGTGCAAGATGAAAACCCGCGGCATCCCCGTTGCCGAAATGCCATGGGACACGCTCAACCGCATGGGGTACAGCTTCGGCGGGCTGGAAAAGATGAACTATCTCCAAAAGTTGCAGAATTACGAACAGACGGGGATGCACAAACTCAAATACCATGACGATATAATCAACTATATCGGCGAAGGTAAATTCCGGCTCAAAAAGAGTGGAAACGGATACAAAGTCGATGTGAAAAGCTATGCCCGGATTCTCGACGAGGGACTTTTCAATCAGAAATTCACCGATGCGGATATGAAGAACCTCGAAATGTACGGCAACCTCGGCCGCGTGCTGGAAACGTCCGAGGGTCCTCTGCTCGTGTCGCGGGACTTCGATACGCGGCAGTTGGATTACACGAACGCTGAAAATGCTTTTGTTCCCCGATACATCCGCGGAACGGAACTCACACAGGAGGACATCAACAGCTTCCGCCACGGTGAAGTGCGCGAAATAGCGATTGTAAACAGGGACGGCAGCGTGAACATCGTGCCTTACCAGTACAACGCGGTTTTCCGCAAACCTATGGAGGTATTGACCATTGAGCAGCGGAATGCGCTGGCAACCAAACTGCGCGAGCAGCGCGACATGGAGCGTATCATTTCCTCGATGCCCGAAACCGCCGACGGGCGGACCCAATACCCGCAGACACCCAAGCAATCGGCAGAACAGACCGCCGAGACCGCCGGACAGGGACAAGCACCCGCAGCCGTGCCGGAGCAGAACCAGCAGGGGCAGGCCGCCGAAACGGCCGGGCAGGGGCAGGCTCCCGCACCTGACCTTTTCGGAGCAGGCAAAACCACGCAAGGCAAAACCCCGGTGCAGGGCCAGACATCCCCGCAAGGTCAGAAACAGCCGGGAGCCGGGCAGAAATCACCGCGTCCGGAAGTAGCGACGCCCACCCCCAAAGCACAGCGGAAAACAGGTCAACACGTTTAGCGCTATGGAAAGATTCGATGAATCGGCTATCGACTGGGTAGCCGCCGCCAAGCGCGGCATAAGTCGCCGGATGCTCAAAGAATACGGTTTTCTGGAATTGCTGCTGGAGGGCGGCACGACACCCGTAATTCCCCTGACGCTAACCCTCGCGGACGTGACTATAAAACTGGACGGCACGCTTCGACTGACCGAGGACTGCGACAAAAACGTGCGTTTCGAAGTCCTCGGTTACGGCTGGGAAGAATAACCTCCTAAATCCTAAAATATGCGAAAGTGATGATTTTCGCCCGGAGAGCACCGAGGGTGCGGACCGGGACAGGACGGCGCGGCCCTGCCGCAGACAACAAACACAGTATCAAAACTTTAATTTACAGCAACTTACATTTAAATTACACCGACTTAACATGAAAAAGATTCTTTTCGCGGCCTTTGCCGCACTTTCGATGATCGCCTGCAACAAAGACGACGCAACGACTATCATTCCCGACATCGACCACACCCCCGACGGCGCAATCGTCGCCATGAGGTTCACCGACGAAACCCCGACCCGTGCGTTCTTTGCCGAAGCCGCGGCCGCCGAAGCGTGGGAGAAATCCCTTTCCTCGCTCTCCGTGTACGTGTTCAACGCCAAAGGCGACCTTATCACCCTGCGCGACTTCACCGCTTCGGAACTCACGGCCCGCACCGCGACGTTCGCCCTGCCGCACGCCACAGCCGGAACGACCTGCGACTTCTACGCCGTAGCCAACATGTCCCTGTCGGGCGTCACCACGAAATCCGCGCTGCTGGCAAAGCTGGAAACATCCGCCGCAGACTATAACGGCACATTCGCAGAGGTGAGCACCCAAGCCAAGCGCAGCGGCGGCTTCGTAATGACGGCCGGAGTGAGCAAGGCCATCGCCGAGGGCGGCACGACATCCATAGCCCTGACACTCAAACGCACCGTCGCCAAAATCGCCGTGCAGACCTCCGTCGATGCGTCGTTCAATAGCAAGTATTCCGGAACGCTGACCGTAACGGGAACGAAGCTGCTGCGCGCCGCCAGCCACACGCCGATCATCGCTCCGGCCACACCGACGCCCGGAGCCATGACCTACACCCATACGCAGGCCCCGGCAACGGCATCCGGCAAGAATAACAATCTTTTTTACATCTTCGAAAACGGAGCTTTGGCCGAAGCGAGCCGCGTAGCGTTGGAGATCACCGCGACCTATGACGCCGACGGGAACGCTTCGACAACGGCCGACCGCATGGAAGTCATCTACACCGTTCCCCTCACGGGCAAGGCCGGGGGTGAAATCGCCCGCAACGGCTACTACCGTGTGGCCGCCAACATTACGGGTCTCGTGGGACAGGATTGCCAAGTCAGCGTGTCGGTCGCCGAGTGGGAAACACCCGTAACGCAGTCCGTCGATCTGGGCGCATAAACAACCTATTCATTAACCGCCGCCCGCACCTTTCGGGGCGCGGGCGGTTATCATAAATCCCGATGAAACAAACCATATTCATTTTGCTCGCCCTCGCGCTTTGCTGGGGCTGCATTACCGACCGCGAGCCGACCGCACGGTCGAAAGTGGCCGTAGAACTGACCGTCAGGTCCGACCCCATGACAACGACGACCCGCGCGACCGACGACACGACGATCCGCGACCTGAATTTCTACCTCATAGACAGAAAAGGCGCAGTCGTCCTATATCGCTACCTCACCGCAACGACACTACGTTTCGAATGTCTGCCGGGCGACTACCTCGTACGCATTGCCGCGAACGTCGGGCGCAGTCTGGGCGAAACAGCCGATCTGTTCCAATACAAGGTGACATACCAAGAGCATTACAACACACTACCGATGTTTTACGAACAGGAAACGACGATCTCATGTTCGCCCGGCGGCGTAGTGCAGTTACCGCCGATAAGCGTTAAACGCTTCGTATCGAAAATCTCCTACAACCTCACCGCAAAACCTGCCGACATGGAACTCAAATCCGTGCAACTGCTCACCGTTCCCAGCACCGCGGCGCTCTTTGCAGGGGACGGCCCGGCATCCGGCAATCCCGACGACTACACCAACGGCCCGGAAATGCCCCTGACGGGACGGCAGGCCGCAGGCAGCTATTACATGCTGCCCAATCTTCAAGGCGTGAGGACCTCGATCACCGACCAGAAGCAGAAGAATGCCGACAATGCGCCCCCTTGTGCATCGTGGCTGCTTATCCGCGCCACGCGAGGCAGTAAGGTGCTGGCCTACTCGGTCTATCTGGGCGAAAACAATACGTCCGATTTCAACGTCCGGGCCAACTGCCATTACAGGCTCAATATAACCCTGCTTAACGACAACACCGCAGATACCCGAATCGCGGCATATACGGCTGCCGTGTACGACAATTTCGACGACGGCAATATCGGCGGCTACTGCGTGTACGACCCGGATTACAGCCTGCATGTCGATATGGTGAACGAAAACAGCTCGCTCGCTATCAGCGGGCGGCTGGAGGTGACACAAGGCGAGAGCGACTATTTCGAATTTGACCGTACCGACTGCAATAGCAGCTTCGACTTTGAAATCTATAACCCCAAAGGAGGTAATTACTTTTACCTCGATTACGGCCCGTCCGTTTTCACCAAAGACAATTCAAAGCTGGCCTACCGTGTAACGCTGACCGACGAATACGGATTCGCACAGTCTTACGATTTCAAACATACGATGGCAAATGTAGTTTACGCCCATACTTCCGCAGGCGGGAGCGTCATGGCAGACAGATGCCTATATACCCAAACTGCGAACGAGGGCGGCGGCAAGCGCACCGCGGCGTTATGCCACGAGGACGGATGCCGACTGACCGCCGCAGCGACGGGGTCCTATGCTTTTGTGGGCTGGTACGCCGACGCCGCATATTCCCGGCTCCTTTCATCGTCGGCCAGCTACAATTATGTCCCCCGCGATTCGCATGCCGACATCTATGCCCGTTTTCAGATCATGGAAACGCCCCTCGACAGTAAGGGAACGGCGAACTGCTACATAGCCCCGGCCCTCGACACCCGCTATTCGTTCGATGCGACGGTGCAGGGCAACGGCAAGAATACAACGAATATCTGGCCGCAGCAGCTTCACGGAGTTTCCGCCCGCGTGCTTTGGGAATCGGGGACATTGAGCAAAACGGTTGTCAAAGATGCGGCGTACTCAAACGGCCGTATATCCTTTTCGACGGGAGCCGTGCGGGGCAACGCCGTGATCGGGTTGTTCGACGCTGCGGGAAACTGCATCTGGTCGTGGCATATCTGGTCGGTCGATTACGACCCGGCAACCACGGCGCAGACCTATTCATCCGGGGCCGTCTTTATGGACCGCAATATCGGAGCACTCACCACCGACTGCACGCAGCCCTCATCGCGCGGGCTTTACTACCAATGGGGCCGCAAAGACCCCTTTCCGCATCCGGCGACTTGTCAGGATATAGTCACACGCGCCGATGCGGTTTATACCGAGGGATTCGAATACGCCGTGAGCGATCCGCGGTATTCCGGTTCCGATTCCCCCTATGACGTAATGACGTTGGAGTGGTCCATTGCTCACCCCACAACCTTTATGAATGATGCCATGTATGACGAGTGGGACGAATGGACCTCGGTTGCGGACTGGCTGTACAATCACCACCCGAATCTTTGGGGAAACGTCACGACAAGCAACGGTAATATCAGCAAGGTAAGCTACAAATCTATCTATGACCCGTGCCCCGTTGGTTGGAAAGTTCCCAGCCCCGAAGATTTTGCCGGAATAGAGCGGGTAAGTCAGTCGGCCCCCTATTATGTAACCATTCATTATAACGGGAACCGCACGACGAATATTCCGGCCGGAGGAACATTCGCGGAAAACCGTTACATGAGCAACGGCCAATTAGGACGGCTCTACACCAATGCGCCCTACTATATGCACTGGGGAACGTGGGCTTGTCGATATGGCGATATTTCCTGCACTTCGATTGTTTTCTCTACGAGTAGCACATCGTATATCGACACATCCGATTATTACCGCTATGCCGCAAATCCCATACGGTGCATCAGAGAATAAAAAGCCATGAAGAAAAGACACATCATCATTTTATCGCTTTGCCTGCTGGCTTTTTGGGGCAAACCCCAGTTGGCCGCAGCGCAGTTTTTCAGCGCCAAAGTAAACGCATTGGCCGCACTCACCGCAACGGTGAACGTAGGAGTGGATGCCGCCGTCGCGGACAAGTGGACGCTCGACGTTTCCGCCTACTGGAATCCCATAAACTCCGATTCGTTCAGTTGCCGACTGTATGCCGCGCAGATCGGCACGAAACGCTGGCTTTACGAAGCGTTCGTGGGCCATTTCATCGGCGGCCAGCTAACCTATGGAAATTACCTGTACGGCGGTTCCCGATGCTACTACAAAGGCGGCATGGCCGGGCTGGGATTCAGCTATGGTTATGCTTGGCTGCTCTCGAAGCGATGGAACGTCACAGCCGAAATCGGTATCGGGGTCTTTTACATGAAAGACACCCGCCGCGACCGCATCCCGCCCGAATACGAATCCATCTTCATACACCACTACAAGCGGTGGGTTGTAGGCCCCTCGCGGGCGGAGATCAGTTTTAACTACTTATTCTAACAGCAGCATGAAAAAACTTATTTATACCGTCGTCTGCATGATGCTTTTTTGCTGCGCCTGCTCGGACTCGGACATAGAGCTTAACCCGGCGACGCAGGCCAAACAGCAGCTTGCAATGACGTTCCGCTGCGGGGCCATGTCCCCGACACGCGCCGCGACGGACGACACCCGCATTGACGACATTAACCTGTACTTGTTTCCTGCGAACGGCGACCCGGCCCGGCACATCTATATTGCTCCGGTGCGCCCCGTCGTACTGGAACTGCCCAAAGGCGACTATATGCTTTACGCCATTGCCAACCTCGGACACGACGCAGGCGAGCGGACGCAGGATTTCGTTCGTACGCTGCGTATCGAACGGGATCCTGCGGTCCTCGCGGATGCTCCCTTTCCCATGGCCGCGCAGCAGGCCGTCACCGTGAGCGGCGACACGCAGATCGCCGTATCTTTGGTTCGCGCCGTGGCAAAGGTCAATTTCAGCTACACCGTGGCCGCGGATTTCGCAAAGTCTTTCCACGTGAAGTTTATACAGCTTCGCAGCGTTCCCCGTTCTGCTACTCTTTTCGGCTCCAGCCGCGCCGAGAGCAGCGAAGCCGTTGCCGACATGCCGCCCGTAGAAACGTCGGCCACGACCTATGCCGCAACCTACTATTTATTGGAGAACAGGCAGGGAGAGGTTGCAGGTATCGGTTACCAGCAGCAGAAAGACCAAACCCGCGCTCCGGAACATGCCACCTACATAGCCATAGCGGGCGAAGCCGACGGAACGCAGGTTGTGTACCGCATTTACCTCGGTGCGAACAACACGACGGATTTTAATGTCGGCCGCAACCGGGTTTACAACATCGACGCCCGCATCCTCGGCATGAACACCGTGGACTGGCGGGTATCGACGGCAGAACTCACCGTCACGCCATTTGTCGAGAACCATGCGCCGGGGGAACCTGCGACATCCGAACTGCGGCTTACATCCACGAACGACACCGAAAATGTCTATTACTTATCCTATCATATCGACGCCGGGACGGGGATAGTCGCCATCGACGGTGTGGAACGGAACCCCGACACGCCTTATCCGCTCTTTTCGGGCAACGGAACCGTAACGGCCGACATCAGCTATACGCAGGCAGAGCCGGGCGACGTGCGGCTCCGCCTGACGGTTACAGACAAATACGGATTCAGCATGGAGCGCGTGCTGACAACAGGATTCAAGAACCCGGAGCTGACAATAACCTATACCCAGCAGGGAAACGACCTGACCGTTTACGACCGTGCCTACATCGACTATACCATCAGCCAGCCCGGCTATACGGGGAATTACACCGTAAAAGTGGAAGGTGTTCCGTCCGTGTACTATGGTCGCTATGGTTCCGACGTTCCCCTGACGACATTCACCCAATACGGGAACGGCACAAATACATTACGGGTGAAGCCAAATATGCTTGGGCCGAACCCGCTGAAAATAACCGTAACCGACACCGACGGCCACAGCGCGGAGATCACCACATCGGTAATGGGCATTAAGACCACCGCCGACCTCCAACCGACATTCAGCACATCGGGGGGCTTGTTCTATGTTACCGTGGAATCTTCGCAGCCCGTAGTGGACGACCTGACCGTGAAAGTGACGGCCAATGCCGACATATATTCTTTCGGCGGGACCGTGACAAAGAAGCAGTATATCGTAACGGTGAAGATCGAAGCCGACCACACGACAGGAAAAGGGTCTGTATCATTGAGCGGGTTAGGGAGTTACGCCACGTTCACAGTAACGTCTTATTCCGCGGAATTTAAGCGCACATCGGATAACGGATTGGTCGAATATAAATTGCAGTAGAAAATGAAAAGGATAATGAAAACTATTGCCGTATGCTTGGCCGCGTTGCTTTGCGGCTGTTCGATAACCGGGCATCTGGAGCGTCGCCAATACTGCGCCGACGTGTTGCACGTCAGCCGCGAACAGCGCGAACGCGAGCAGCAGACCTACCAGCCGCCCGCCTTGAAGATCGAATGGGACAGCAACCGTTTCTACCTCGTGCCGACCGAAGTACAGGAGAACGGCGAACGTATAATGGCAATGCAGATTCAGCAGGTAACCATACGCGCCAAAGCCCGAACGCTTCCCGAACGGCTGGGAAAGGTCATAATCGACTTCGTGATCGACATGCCCCGGCAGTTGCAGGGCGCATGCCGGAGCGTCATCGTAACCCCCTATCTGCACAAGTACGGCGAAGCGCATGCTTTGCAGGACATCACCATTCGGGGCGGGCTGTTTTCACGGGTGCAGCAGCGCGACTACTGGCAGTTCGGCAAGTATGTCCGGGCTTTCGCACCCGACAGCAGCGCCGAAGCCCGCGCTTTCGCCCGCTTCGTGAAATATCCCTATCCGGAGGGCGTGCGGCTCGACAGCGTGGCGGCCCATCCCGGCCATATCTCGTACTACTATTCGCAGGAGGTCCCGACAGACGAAACGTCGAAAACGATGCTTGTAACCTTACAGGGCCGTGTCGTGGCCCTCGACGACAGCAGCTACACGCTGCCCCCGTCCGATACGCTGACCTATCACGTTTCGTCGATGCTCTCGTTCGTCGATACCACGACGCGCTACAAAATAAAGGTCATAAACAAGTACGCCACCGTGCAGGACCGCAACTACATTCAGTTTTTGGTGAACGACACCCGTGTACTCGACACCCTCGGCAGAAACACCGCACAGCTCGGTAAGATTCAGGCACGCATGGCCGGACTGATCGCCCAGCAGGAATTTTTCGTCGATAGCGTCGTCCTGACGGCCACGGCATCCCCGGAGGGCAGTTTTACCCGTAACCGTGCTTTGGCACAAGGCCGCGCCCATGCCCTCAAACGCTACCTGCAGGAGCGCATCGGCCCCGAAGTCGATACGCTCGTCCGGGTGCGGTGGGTGGCCGAGGACTGGCCCGAACTGGCGGCCCGCATCCGTGGTGACGAAAGCCTGCCGCACCGCGCCGAAATGCTGGAGTTGATCGCCGCCGAGAAAGACCCCGACCGACGGGAGCGGCTGATCCGCGAACGATACCCGGCGGATTATCGCTATCTTAAAGAAAGCGTCTATCCGTGGCTGCGGGCCGTGACATTGCGTTACGACCTGCGCAGGCAGGGAATGATAAAGGACACCATTCACACCCGCGAGGTCGATACGGCTTATATGCGGGGTGTGGACCTGCTGCAAAAGCGCAGGTATGCGAAAGCCCTTTACAACTTACTTGAATACCGCGACCGCAACACCGTCGTAACGCTCCTTTCGCTCGGCCATGACGCGCAGGCATTGGAAGTCCTCGACGGGCTGGAGCAGTCCGCGACGACCGAATACCTCAAAGCCGTGGCGTGCTCCCGGCTCGGTCGCAAGGTAGAGGGCCGCGAACATTTCCTGACGGCCTGCGGCATGGACGAGCGGATGCAGTACCGCGGGAACCTCGACCCCGAAATAACCGAACTTTTAAAGTAATAAGCCATGAAGATAGGACTGGTAGACGTAGACGGCCACCACTTCCCGAACCTCGCCCTGATGAAACTTTCGGCATGACACAAAGCGCACGGCGACAGCGTGGAGTTTGCCGACCCCATGTTCGGGCAATACGACCGGGTGTATATGTCCAAAGTATTTACATTCACACCCGATTATCCGTACGGATTCCCCTGCGAGGTAATAAAGGGCGGAACTGGGTATCGGGACTATGCGACCGTGCTGCCCCCGGAGGTCGAACACACCTGCCCTGATTACGGGCTGTATAACTATCCTGCGGCAATAGGTTTTCTGACCCGCGGATGCGTGAATCGCTGCCCGTGGTGCGTGGTTCCCCGAAAAGAGGGCGCATTGCGGGGAAACGCTGACATAGAAGAATTTCTGGACGGACGCCGCAATGCCGTACTGCTCGACAACAACGTACTTGCGTCCGGGTGGGGACTGGAGCAGATCGAGAAGATTATCCGGTTAGGGGTGCGCGTAGACTTCAATCAGGGACTTGATGCCCGGCAGATCGCCCGGAATCCCCCAATCGCCGAACTGCTCTCGCGGGTGAAATGGATGCGTTATATCCGCATGGCTTACGACAGCACCGCCGTCCGCGACGATGTGCGCAAGGCCATAGAAAGGCTGAAAAAATGCGGTATGAAGCCCGCAAAGATGTTTTTCTATGTGCTGGTCCGGGAGGTGGACGACGCGCTGGCCCGCATCGAAGAACTGGACGCGCTGGGATGTCAGCCCTTTGCACAGCCGTACCGCGATTTTGAGAATAAGATACGCCCGACCCCCGAACAGCGGCGACTGGCCCGCTGGTGCAACCATAAACCGACGTTTCACACCGTGAACTACAAAAACTACAAAGAATAACGCTATGAAAAGGAAATCATTCGTAAGCATTTTAATCGTGCTGCTGGCCCTGTTCAGCCTGACCCGCTGCAAGCTGGCAGAGGTCGAAACAATCGACGAAATACCGTGCCCCGGAGTGGGAATAGACACGGTGATAATCCCCGGCTGGGACAATCAGCCTGATGACTAAAACAAATGTCCAGCCTTTCAGGGCTGGACATTTGTTATTTGAACGGATTAAGTTTTGCATCGTGTGCTTTTTTTTCGATCAAATTCTGCCTTTCTTTTTCGAGAATTGATAACACATTTGGCTTGATGTTGGCATTGCGTTTTTTGCATTCCTCTTTTAAGAGGTTAATTCTTGTTTTGACTTCTGAAACAAGAAATTTAATATCCTCTTTTACTCGTTCTTTCCATTCATCGCTTAGTGGGATGCGTGTATATTCTGTTATAATGGTTAAGGTTAATCCATTTGCATTTGCACTTCCCTTTATAGGAGCATAGTGTGTATCGGTAGGAGTATTGAAAAAGAAAGTATAATCACCTTGGATTTTGAATTTATAATCGACTGCGACAAAATCATAAAACTCATGGATTGCACCAATTCGTAATTCTGGTCGTAACGCTTCTCGCGAAATGGGCATAAGATAACTAATTGGCTCAACATCTTCTGTTGTAAACTCCGTGTCGCAGATAATGCTATATTGTTGTTCTATTCTGTCCGCGATCTTTTGCAAGTCGCAATTTAATAGCTCATTATCTGTTATTTTGTTAAGTTCGGATGCGATTTTCTTATCGCTTTCATCGAATCGGGTTTGAATGGGAGTATTGTTGAAGAGATACATAATAGGAATGGGTTAGTGTTTCACAAATGTATGAATAATTATTTTTTAAGCTAAAAAGTTTTATTGATTGTTGTGAGAGTATAATTTCTCTGCATATAATCCATAGGTATGTGATTGTTGTCTGAATTTATATACATCAAATTTCTTTTCTTTTGCTATATTGATTATAGTATCTATGTTACCGTCAAATTTGCATCCTAAATACACTCTATTAATCAAGTTACGCATTTGTAATTTTACCGGTTCGTCTAAATTCAGATAGGGATTAGGAGTTTGCCGCAGTATCAGACGATACTCCTTTTCATGTTCCCACGATTTTGCTTTAATGAATAAATTTTGTAAAAATATAGTCGAATAAAACTCTGCTTGTTCTCTATGCCCTGACGTAATAGCTTTCTTAATAGCTTCTCTGCTTTGAAATATTAATGATGCCACTTTAATTCTTTCCGGTTCATATAATACTTCATGTATACAGTCTTTTTTTATTACATTATATTCGACACAAAATCCCTTATGATTATTTGTATAATAAGCCCACATTGGTAAATAATCTATACTATTAGCTGACAGACATGTTATACCATAATCACTAAAATCGAATAATTGCTGATAATAATCTATGATATCATTGCTATATCCTGCATTAAGTAGCTTATTTCTATCAAGCAGCATCCCCTTATATTCGTATGGATCATTCAAATAATCTTTTTGTGCAAACCATATCTCATTTCTTCCTAATGAAAGAAATTTCTTATGATCAGATTCTGAGCCATCAAGCCATATAAATTTTACTAATCTATCTGGAATAGTAGAAAACCTAACAGCTTTAGCCTCACACATTTTACCTTCAAAAAGAAGCTGTAAATACTCATCTATTTTCAATATTCAACCTCCAAACCGGCAAATTCAAAAGTTATCTGTTACTCATATATCTTATCCACCTCAGCTTCATATACCGCCTCAGTATGTACATCAAACAGCACCCATTCCACCAAGTCAAAATTGTCTGGATTATCCTGCAGAAATCTATTAACTGTATGAACTGCAACTTTCGCTGCCAGCTCTACCGGAAAACTGTAGACACCGGTTGATATAGATGGAAATGCTATTTTTCTGATTCCATTCTCCATTGCAAGCTTCATAGAATTGAAATAACAACTTGCCAGAAGTTCCTCTTCCTTATCTCTGCCACCATACCATATCGGTCCAACTGTATGTATTACATAATCACAAGGCAGATTATATGCTTTTGTGATCTTTGCTTCGCCAGTTTCACATCCATGAAGCGTCCTGCACTCCGCTAATAGCTCTGGTCCTGCAGCACGATGAATAGCTCCATCTACATCTACACCTCCACCACCAAGCAGAGAATTGATGAATCGGATGACAGTGTTTCTTTCTTTAACTGCTCCATCTGCACAGGAA
>OHPS01000538.1_pt1 | contig 16168 bp, 8 predicted proteins | sample 1577811 | NCBI WGS metagenome assembly OHPS01 (sample SAMEA3879552, study PRJEB24766) | human gut metagenome | biome: human-associated habitat; feature: feces | place: USA | collected 1985/1987
TGGATCGTCGAAGAGGGCGCCGCGCCGCGCAAGATCTGCGCAATAGGAGTCCGTTCGTCGCGTTATGTCACCATGCACGGGTTCGCACTGAACGTGACGACCGACCTTGAGTGGTTCTCGCGCATCAACCCCTGCGGATTCACCGACCGGGGCGCGACCTCGATCGAAAGGGAAACGGGCGCCAAAGTCCCGATGGACGATGTCAAAAGACTCGTCGTGAAATTTTTAAGTGAGATATTAAATGTTAGAATATATAAATAGTAAATCGTATGCCTATAGAAAAACGATGGGTAGTGAAACCGCAGGGCGATTCCGAGGCGGTGGCGAAGCTCGCCTCCGTGCTCAGGATATCCCCCGTGCTGGCGAATCTGCTCGTACAGAGAGGCATAGACACTGTAGAAAAGGCGGACAAGTTCTTTAAACCGAGCCTCGCCGACCTCCACGACCCGTTCCTGATGAAGGATATGGACAAGGCGGTCGAACGGGTGGAGCGGGCCGTCCGCAACCGTGAGAAGATCATGGTGTACGGCGACTACGACGTCGATGGCACGACCGCCGTCGCGCTGGTTTATAAATTTCTGCGCCAGATAGGTCACAAGGACCTGTTGTTCTACATCCCGGATCGTTATACCGAAGGTTACGGTATCTCGACCAAGGGCATCGACCACGCCGCACGCAAGGGTGCGACGCTGATCATCGCCCTGGACTGTGGCATCAAAGCCATAGAGAAAGTGGACTATGCCAAACGCAAGGGCGTGGATTTCATCATCTGCGACCATCACCTCCCGGCCGAGGAAATTCCCCGCGCCGTAGCCGTTCTGGACCCCAAGCGGGTCGATTGTTCCTACCCGTTCGACGAACTGTCGGGCTGCGGCGTGGGATTCAAACTCGTGCAGGCCTACGCCCAGAAAAACCGGATTCCCTTCGAGCAGATCAGCCCGCTGCTGGACCTGCTGGTGGTGAGCATCGCCTCGGACATCGTGCCGCTGGTGGACGAAAACCGCATTCTGGCGCATTTCGGCCTGAAAGACCTCAACCGCGAGCCGTCGAAGGGCCTGCTGTCGATCATCAAGATCTGCGGTCTGGACAAGCACAACATCACCATCGACGACATCGTCTTCAAGATCGGTCCCCGCATCAACGCCGCCGGGCGCATGCGCATGGACGAGAACGACGAGAATGCGTCGCCGTCGGGCGGCCACGCCGCCGTCGAGCTGCTGATCGAGGGTAACGAAAGCATCGCCGCGGAGTTCGGCAACGTCATCGACGCCTACAATCAGGACCGCAAGTCGATCGACCGCTCCGTCACGCAGGAAGCGCACGACTATATCGAGGGCAATCCCGAAATGAAGGCCCTCAAGAGCACCGTGATCTACAATCCCAAGTGGATGAAGGGCATCGTGGGCATCGTCGCGTCGCGTCTGATCGAAACCTACTACCGGCCCACGGTGGTGCTGACGATGAGCAACGGATTCGTGACCGGATCGGCCCGTTCGGTGCCGGGCTTCGACCTCTATCAGGCCGTCGAATCGTGCTCGGACCTGCTGGAGAACTTCGGCGGACACATGTACGCCGCAGGACTGACGATGCGGCCCGAAAACGTGGACGAGTTCACCCGGCGCTTCAACGCCTATGTCGAGGAGAACATCGACCCGCAGATGCTGATGCCCCAAGTGGACATAGACAGCGAACTGCTCTTCTCGGACATCACGCCCGCGTTCCGCAAGGACCTCAACCGCTTCCAGCCCTTCGGGCCGGGCAATACGGCGCCGGTCTTCGCCACCTACGGAGTCAGCAACCACGGCGACGCCAAACTGGTCGGTGTGGAGTGCGAACATCTGCGCATGGACCTCATCCAGCGGCAGAAGCCCAACACCAAGATCCAGTCGATCGCCTTCCAGCAGCCCACGCACTACGAATGGGTCCGCTCAGGACGTCCGATCGACGTATGTTACCAGATCGTCGAGAACCACTACCGCGGTACGGTAACCACCCAATTGCGTATCAAGGACATCAAACCCGTTCTAAACAAATAGATGATCCGGAGAACCGGGAAGATCCGCCCTGCGGCGGTTCTTTCCGGTTTATCCTTTCTTCTCGTTTGCGTGTCCTTTTGTTTAAAATTTGCGTCATTTCACCCCTAATCCCTGCACACGGTCCCCGCACTGCGCCGACGGGTTCCGTCCCACACCATGAACTTACTGAAAAAACCGTACGGACTGACGCTTCAGGCGTTGCTCTGGGTCATGATTTTCGGATGCCTGCTGGCTCATCCGTTCACCAACGCCACCAGCAGCCCTCCGGGAGACAAACGCGAATATGTCCTGATAATAAACAGCTACAACGAATCTTCCTCGTGGAGTTGGGAGATAATCACCGACATCACCGCCCGGATAGAGCAGATCGAAAACCTCGAAGTATACGTCGAACATATGAACATGCTCCTGATGGACCAGCAGTCGGATCTGGACAACTTCCGGGCGAATCTCGCCCGTGAATACGGCAAGAATCCGCCCCGAATGCTGATATACATCGGCGCGCCGGCCTTCACCATGCGGGACTTCGCCGAAAAGGAGTGGGGAAAAGGCATCCCGTCAATCATCTGCGCCGAGGAGGATTTCATCGGCCCCGACAAATACTACGTCAGCAAGCAGGCCATCCCGCACTCCGAGCGCATTCCGCTCCGGAAGCTGAACGGGGAATACAACCTGACACTGCTCTACGCCCCGATCTACCTCGAACAGACCATCGAGCTGATGCGCCGCATGATTCCGGAGATGAACCGGCTGGTATTCGTCCGCGACGGCCGCTATATCAACCAGCAGTACGAAGAAGAGCTGAGCAAACTGCTCCAAACCGATTATCCGGGAATGCGGTTCACCTCCTACAAGGCCTCGAACATGAGCGTAGACCAACTGCTCGACTCGCTGAACGTCACCGACACCCGCCATACCGGCGTGCTCTTTTCCTCGTGGCACTACACAAGAAATATCGCCGGCAATACCGAGATCACGGCCAATCCCTTCAAGATCATCGCCAGTTCGACGGCTCCCCTGTTCGCACTATGGCCCCCTTCGGTGAAAAACAGCGGCGTGGTCGGCGGATTCACATACGATACGGGCGAGTACAACCGGCAGGTCATCGCAACGTTCGACACCATTCTGGAGGGACGCCAGCCGCGCGACATTCCGTTCTATGTCCCATCCGGCGCCCGCCCGACGTTCAACTACCCGGCGATGCTGCGCAACAGGATTTCACCCGAAATATGCCCCTCGGATTCGGTATTCATCGACAAACCGGAGACATTCGCGGAGCGGAACAGAACGGCGATCATCCTATGCGGCGGTTTCTTCCTGCTGTTCATCCTCTTCCAGCAATGGCGCATCCGCGTCATGCGAAAGGTCGAAGCGGCCCGCCGACGGGAATCGGAAAGCCAGATAAAATATGCGAACCTGTTCAACCGGATGCCGATCATCTACATTCAGGAACGGGTCATATTCGACGAGAAACACTATCCCGCCGATACGGAATTCAGCGACATAAACGCCTACTTCGAACGGACGTTCCTGCCCCGGAATGAGGTCGTCGGCAAACGGGGAAGCGAGCTTTTCGCGGATTCGTTTTCGGAATTCCTGCGTCTGGTGAACGTCGTGCTGACGGAAAACCGGACCGTCACCTTTCCCTTCTACTACAAACCGCGGGACATCTTTTTCGAGGTGGTTCTCAGCCGCTCGTACCTAACCGACCACATCGACATCTTCTGTCTGGACGGCACCGCGCTGCACAAGGCGCAGCAGAAACTGGACTCGATAAACCACAAACTCTCGCTGGCGCTCGACGTCGCCAACATCGTTCCGTGGAAATGCGACCTGAACAACGGCACCATCCTCTGCGACATCAACAAACCGGTCAAAACCGCCTCCGGCGAGATGATCGTGCAGAGCGACACTTCGCTTTCGGTGGGCGTCGAATGCTATTTCTCGAAGATACACAAGGAGGACCGCGACCGCATACGGCAGGCCTATGACGACCTGACGGCAGGCCGCACCGACAAGGTTTGCGAAGAGTACCGGGTGGTATCCAACGAGAGCGGTCACTGGCACATGGAATGGGTCGAGGCGCTGGCGGCCGTGGAGTCGTTCGACGCGCAGGGGCGGCCCCAGACGCTCGTCGGAACATCGCAGGTCATCACCGAACGCAAACGCATGGAACAGGAACTCCTCTCGGCCCGCGACCGCGCCGAGGAGTCGAACCGCCTCAAATCGGCCTTCCTGGCCAACATGAGCCACGAAATCCGCACGCCGCTCAACGCCATCGTAGGTTTCTCGCGGCTGCTGACCACCGAGGAGGACCCCGAAGTGCGCAAAGAGTACAACGACATCGTGTCGCTGAACAACGGACTGCTGCTGCAGATCATATCCGACGTACTGGACCTCTCGCGCATCGAATCGGGACGCAGCGATCCGGTCAAAAGCCGGTTCGACCTGCGGACGCTCTGCCGCGAAGCCGTCGAAACGTTCCGCCTGCAGACTCCGGAGGAAGTCGTGCTGGACGTCGAAAAGGGACTGCCCTCCTGCACCGTCTGCCAATACAGGCAGGGGCTGATGCAGATATTGGCCAACTTCATCCGCAACGCACTGAAATTCACACCGAGAGGATTCGTCACGGTGGGATTCGAACGCAAACGGGACCGGCTGAGTCTCTATGTCCGCGACACGGGCATCGGCATTCCGGCCGAAGAGCTGGACAAAATCTTCGAACGGTTTTACAAGGTGGACACCTTCACGCAGGGCACCGGACTCGGACTTTCGATCTGCAAGAGCATCGCGGAGCAGATGGGCGCACAAATCGGCGTCGATTCCGCCGTCGGCGAAGGTTCCTGCTTCCGGGTCGAAATGCCGATCGCGGAATAAGCCCACGCCGTTTTTGCGGCGGCGGCCTAATCGGCGGAATTTTGCAGATTTTCAAATCTTTTTTATATCTTTGCGAGTTGTCGGAAAACGAATGACGTTTCCGGCAGTTCCGGCTTTGCTCCGGGTGCAGGATCCGAACGAAAACAAAACACATACACCATGAAGTTCAAAGAGTATAAAGGTCTCGATCTGGCGCAGACGGCCGCCGACGTGCTCGGCGAGTGGGACGCCCGCGATACATTCCATAAAAGCATCACCACGCGCGAAGGACACCCCGCGTTCGTATTCTACGAAGGCCCCCCGTCGGCCAACGGCACGCCGGGCATCCACCACGTCATGGCCCGTACGATCAAGGACGTTTTCTGCCGTTACAAGACGCAGCAGGGCTACCTCGTGCACCGCAAGGCGGGGTGGGATACGCACGGACTTCCGGTCGAACTGGGCGTCGAGAAGAAGCTCGGCATCACCAAGGAGGACATCGGCAAAAAGATCACCATCGAGGAGTACAACCGCACCTGCCGCGAAGCCGTCATGGAGTTTACGGGCATGTGGGAGGACCTGACCCGCAAGATGGGCTACTGGGTCAATATGGACGATCCCTACATCACCTATGACAACAAATACATCGAGACGCTGTGGTGGCTCCTCAAGCAGCTCTTCGACAAGGGGCTGCTCTACAAGGGCTACACCATCCAGCCCTATTCGCCGGCGGCGGGAACGGGTCTCTCGACCCACGAGCTGAACCAGCCCGGCTGCTACCGCGACGTGAAGGACACGACCTGCACGGCGCAGTTCGAAGTCATCCGCGACCAGAAGAGCGAGAAGCTTTTCGCCGGCGTCGAGGGGCCGCTCTATTTCTTGGCTTGGACCACCACGCCGTGGACCCTGCCCTCGAACACGGCGCTGGCCGTAGGTCCCGCGATCGAATACGTCAAGGTCAAGTGCCGCAACCCCTATACCGACCGGCCGCAGACGGTCATCCTCGCCAAAGAGCTCGTGCCCGCCTACTTCACCAAGAAGATGGAGGGAACCTATGAGATCACGGGCGAAAGCTGGAAGGGTCCCGAACTGGAGGGCATCCGCTACGAGCAGCTCATCCCGTGGGTAAAGCCGATGGGCGACGCATTCCGCGTGATCGTCGGCGACTACGTGACCACTTCGGACGGTACGGGCATCGTGCATATCGCGCCGACGTTCGGCGCCGACGATGACCGCGTAGGCCGCGCCGCAGGCATCGCGCCGCTGTTCATGGTGGACAAGGCGGGCAAAAATCAGCCGATGGTCGACAGGCAGGGCAAATTCTTCCTGTTGGAAGACCTCGATCCGGAATTCGTGAAAAACAACGTAGACGCCGAAAAATACAGGGAGTATGCGGGCCGTTACGTCAAAAACGCGTACGATCCCAATATCGCCCCCGACGCCGAGACAACGCTCGACATCGACATCGCGGTGATGCTCAAAGCCGAAAACAAGGCTTTCAAGATCGAGAAGCACACCCACTCCTACCCCCACTGCTGGCGTACGGACAAACCGGTGCTCTACTACCCGCTCGACTCGTGGTTCATCCGTACCACGGCTCTGCGCGAGCGGATGATCGAACTGAACAAGACGATCCGCTGGAAACCCGAATCGACCGGAACGGGCCGCTTCGGCAAGTGGCTCGAAGGATTGGTGGACTGGAACCTTTCGCGTTCGCGCTTCTGGGGAACCCCGCTGCCGGTATGGGCTACGGAAGACTACTCGGAGCTGAAGTGCATCGGCTCGGTCGAAGAGCTGATGGGCGAAATCGAGAAGTCGGTCGCCGCAGGCTTCATGAAGGAGAATCCCTACAAAAATTTCAAGGTCGGCGACATGTCGGCGGAGAACTATTCGACCAAGAATATCGACCTGCACCGTCCTTATGTGGACGGCATCGTGCTGGTCTCGTCGAAGGGCGAGCCGATGAAGCGCGAAAGCGACCTGATCGACGTGTGGTTCGACTCGGGCGCCATGCCTTATGCCCAGCTACACTACCCCTTCGAGCACGGCGGCGACTACTTCAAGAGCGTCTATCCGGCCGATTTCATCGCCGAAGGCGTCGATCAGACGCGCGGATGGTTCTTCACGCTGCATGCCATCGCCACGATGCTCTTCGACTCGGTGGCCTTCAAGAACATCATTTCGAACGGCCTGGTGCTCGACAAGAACGGCAACAAAATGTCCAAGCGCCTAGGTAATGCCGTGGATCCCTTCGAAATACTTTCGACCTACGGCGCCGACGCGACGCGTTGGTACATGATCTCCAACTCGCAGCCCTGGGACAACCTCAAGTTCGACCGGGACGGCGTGGACGAAGTGCGCCGCAAGTTCTTCGGAACGCTCTACAATACCTATTCGTTCTTCGCCCTCTACGCCAACGTGGACGGATTTACGGGCCGGGAGCCGGAGGTTCCCGTGGAGAAGCGTCCGGAGATCGACCGCTGGATCATCTCCCTGCTCAATACGCTGGTCCGGAACGTCACCGAATCGCTCGAGAATTACGATCCGACGCCGGCGGCCCGTATGATCCAGGAATTCGTATGCGAAAACCTGTCGAACTGGTACGTGCGCCTCAACCGCAAGCGGTTCTGGGGCGGCGGTCTGACACGCGACAAACTGGCAGCCTACCAGACGCTCTACACCTGTCTGGAAACCGTTTCGATGCTCTCCGCACCGTTCGCGCCGTTCATCTCCGACCGTATCTTCCGCGATCTGAACGCCGTAAGCGGTCGCCACACGGACGAGTCGGTACATCTTTCGACCTTCCCCGTCTGCGACTCCTCGCTCATCGACGGTGAATTGGAGCAGATGATGTCTATGGCCCAACAGGTTTCGTCGATGGTACTGGCCCTGCGCCGCAAGGTGAACATCAAAGTCCGCCAGCCGCTCACGAAGATACTCATTCCGGTCCTCGACGCCGACACCGCACGCCGCATCGAAGCCGTCAAGGGGCTCATTATGAGCGAAGTGAATGTCAAGGAAATAGAACTGATCGAAAATACGACGGGACTCATCACCAAGCGCATCAAGCCCAACTTCAAGACCCTCGGTCCCAAATACGGCAAACAGATGAAGCAGATCGCAGCTCTCGTAGCCGGGTTCTCACAGGATCAGATAGCCGCGATCGAAGCATCGGCGGAAACCCTGCTGGACGTGGACGGCGAAAAAATCACCGTCACCCCTGCCGATTTCGAAATCACCTCGGAAGATATGCCGGGCTGGCTCGTAGCTACGGAGGGCAAGCTGACCGTAGCCCTCGATATCACGATCACCGACGACCTGCGTGCCGAAGGTATCGCCCGCGAGTTGATCAACCGTATCCAGAACATCCGCAAGGATTCGGGCTTCGAGGTGACGGACAAAATCCGTGTGGAGATCGAACAGCAGGAGTTCGTCCTTCCCGCGCTCAAATCCTTCGCCGACTACATCGCCTCGCAGACGCTGGCTGTCGAAATCGAAGGAGTGCCTTCTCCCAGCGGCGAATTCGTCGTGGAGTCGGAGGTAGATGAGCAACCGGTCCGTATCGCGGTGACCAAAATTTGACCAAAAAAGGAGAACCTGCACGTTTCCGGCAAAAAATTTGGAAGTAACGGGAATATTGTTTAATTTAGTATAACATTATTACAAATAAAATATTGAAACTATGGCAGAAGCAGAAAAAACCCGATACAGTGACGCCGAATTGGAAGAGTTCAAACAGCTCATTCTCAAAAAACTGGAAACAGCACGTGCGGATTACGAACTCCTGCGCGCCACGATAACCCACACCGCATCGAACGATACGGAGGATACCTCGCCGACGTTCAAGGTGCTGGAGGAGGGAGCCACTACGCTCTCCAAAGAGGAGAGCGGCCGCTTGGCAGCCCATCAAATGAAATTCATCCGCAACCTCGAAATGGCACTCGTACGCATCGAGAACAAGACATACGGCATCTGCAAAACCACCGGCAAGCTGATCCCCAAGGAGCGGCTGATGAAAGTGCCTCACGCAACCGAGTGCATCGAGGCCAAAGAAGGACGGATTCACTAAAGGATTCACCCTCCGAACGAATGTTCTTTTCGTATGGTATGAAAAGAATCCGTTCGCCACGACCGGAGATAAAAATAGGAGCGTCCCAGATAGGACGCTCCTATTTTTATAAAAAACATCCCGCAACTAAGTGCGGCTGCAGGATGCTTCCCTGACGGAACAATAACACTTATGAATTGGAACTTCTCTATATTCATTCGCCGGCCACGCCGCTCCGATTTTTTTTCGTCGTGATCTCGATCACCCCTTTCGCTCCCTTCTCGCCATAATGTTCGACCGCCTGCTCTCCTTTCAATACCGTCATCGCGTCGATTCGGGAGGGATCCAGTTGCGAAAGGCGATCGGCAGAAATTTCCTCGCCATCCAATACTATTAAACCGACCTGCTTCAGAGAGCCATTCTCAATCGAAACCGAATCCACTCCAGCCGTATAAGTCGCCACCGTAACTTCCTCCAAAGGCTGCGCCGACGTAGCAATAGACTTAGACACGGAAGAGTGCCCCGAGGAGGCGCCGGAAGGCTCCCTGACGACTGTCATCTTATTGCGTTTGCCCGATGCATCCGACGAATAAACAGCCAAAGTCGTACGTTCTCCGGATTCATTCGTCCCAAACTCGATCACACCGTCCCACGCCCGCTCGCCATAACGGTCCAACAATTCAAAACCGGGTTGCAGAATCCGAACCCACAGAACCTTCCCCGCATCGATCGACTTCAAATAATCATCATCGACCTGCCGGCCGTTGATCAACACAAGCGGTCGGGCTCCATTGAGCGGACGGATCGCAAATCCGTTTCCCGTATCCTTGATCCGATAAAAACCAGGACCTTCCTGGAAAGAGTTTCCATGCTCAAAACTACACTCCAAACGGCCGAACTGCCGGGCACCTTCGGTCGTCGTCACATAAACCACGCCATCCGCCGCCGCCTCGCCGTAACGTTCGACAGCCCATTCATCCTTCAAGACCGACATCGATTCGATCTCCGCTTCATTCAAAGCCTTTACCTCGGCAACTGCGACTCTTCTGCCATCGAGCAGGAAGAGCATCGAACTCAAATCGTGACCGGAAACCACGAGCGAATCGTTCGGCACAGCAACTTCGGAAATCCGCACCTTGACCTGCCCGTCCACCGGAGTATTACCGGTCTGAACCGTACCGAACGACGGTCCCTCCGGTACGGATGCGACGACAGATTCACCTGCACCGGACTTCCGGGCCTCTTTTTCGGCCTGTTTCGCAGCATCACGAGTCGTCACAAGAATCGCTCCGACACGGGCGGCATCCCCGTAACGCTTGACTAATGCCGGGTCACGGAATACATCCTCACTGGAGAAAATCTGTATGGTTTCGATCTTGCGGGCAGGAATCTTCTCCAGATCGGTGATGGACCCCACACGCCCGTCCACAGCTACCAACGGCAACATTCCGGGACGTACTCCCTGCACGTTCCGCAATTTCAATCCGCTCACCTTATAGGTATTTTTACCATCCACCGATCGGAAACTACCCTTCAGATAACGCATCGGATTGTTGTATTTATCATAAACGGTCACCTCGAAATCATCCTCACGCGAAGCCGTTTTGGAAACGACCTCGATCACCCCGTTCCGGGCCGATACGCCGTATCTGGCGACCGTCGCTTCGTCCGGCTCGGTTACGATCCGAACGGTTTCTATCTCGTGAACGATACCGGGAGTAGTAAAAAGGTAGATATTCGACACCTTGCCATTCCACAGTACCAATGGCCGGAATTCGAACGGCATCGAATGGCTTAACTCGATCCGCTGCACCCGGTAAGTATCGGGCACACCCGTCGGTTCGAAATCGCCCGTAATATAGTGATACAAATCGGAAGGCTTCTGTTTCTCTTCGATTGTCACACGTTCCGACTCCGGACGACTCGTATAGACGATCGCACCGTAACGACCCCGATCGCCGTAGCGTCTGCGTGCCTCGCCGGAGGTCATTTGGGTAGCCGTGGCGATACTCGACGGGGATATCGCGCCCAACTGTCTGTAATCAATCTCCTCACCGTCAAGCAGATACAAGCCCTCGTCCGACAGATCAATCCAAAAAGGAATGAGGGCAGCCCCATCGCTCACCTCGACAGTCACCCACTCTTCCGCACCATCGACCGATTTATACCCGAGTCGTTCGAGTTTCCCGGCATCAGCAGTCAGCAACTTGGCAAACTCCTCTTTCATGTACGCATCGCGGCGGGCGACAAACTGTTCGGGCAACTCATCCCCTTCCCACACCAGATAAAGCTCCAAATCCTCCGGATCCCACAAGGACGGATCGGCCGGACTCCAAGACTCCGTATAAGGATAGGTCTGAACCCTAATCGACAACACTCCGTTCGCCGCCCGCGTACCGTATCCCTTCAGTGCCTCCGGCCCTTTGACCATCCAAGCACCAATCATCTTCTGTTCCGGCAACCCCAAATAGGTATCCAGCGTTTCAGCCGACAATTCCTCGCCCCCGTCCATTATCAGAGGCGGATGTTCCGGATCGAAGCGAAAATCTGCCGGATCGCCATAAACCGCATACACTACCGGTTCATCGGATACGGGCAGGTGGGTCAGAGCAAGCGACTCTTTCAAATGAAATTCCAAGGCAATGTCCGTCCCCATCGGAATTCCGAAGCGGCTACCGACTGATTTTACTTTCTGATCCGTCTCCCCTCCGACAAGGTAACAAACGATCGGCTTCTCCGTAACGATCGTAAAGCGGCCCTCCGCATCGGTCACAACCCGCCGGCCGCCGCTGCAAATAAACTCATAACCGGCCCAAGGCTTATCGTCCCGGCCAAATACGCGTCCGGTAAAAGTGTGCGCCCCCGATTCTGCCGTTTGCTTTTCGAGAGCGGTACGCTCGAGATTAGCGAGCAATTCGGCCATGGAGCCTTCGACCGGTGGCATTCCCCCTTCCGGTGTACCGACTGTGAGGCCGTCCGCACCAGCAGGAAGAGGCATTTCACCGTTTCCGGAATTTTTCGTAGTTTTGTCCTCCGGAAGAACATAGGAGGTCTGTGCGAAAGCGCCGAGCGCCAGGCACGCAAGCGGCAGGACATAGAGCGCCTTGGCCCTGGCCCACCTCGATGATCTTTTACGCAACATCATGGTAATTCGGTTTTTAAGGTTACTATGATTAAGGCTGTTGGCAATTGAGTACCACCTCCCGCCAACGGCCTTTTTTATCAACAGCATCTGATAATCTTTCGCATCGACCCCGCAGCGGAGCACCTGCTCGTCGGCCTCGTACTCGTGCACAGCACGCAGTTCCACACGCAACAGCCACATCGCGGGGTTGAACCACTGCAAACACCCCAGCAAATCGACCAGCAGCAGGTCCCACGAATGGCCCAACCGCTGATGCGCCTGTTCATGCACGAGGATCGTCCCTCCGCCGCAGGCATAATCCTCCTCGGACATCACCACGTATCTCATCCAACTGAACGGAGCTCGAATCCGGTCCGACAACACCAAAACGCTCCCGTTTCCAAGCGGTATGCGCTGGCCGCGGCGCGTCATTCGCACAACCCGCACGATGTTGCATACGGTCCATCCCAACGTCGCAAATACCCCTGCAAAATAGATGATTCCGAGCAAAACGCCCCAGTCGAACGGTTCGGGAGCAGGCTCCGGCTCCTCTGTTATCATCAGGTCCCGGGTATCGTCGGGGATTCGGTTTTCGAATACCATGTCCCGCCGGAAATAATTTTCCGGAATCACGTCGATCCCGGCGGCGGATACCCCGGGCAACTCCTTCTCGACGGTAATTACGCACAAAGGCAGCAAAAACGACAGCAGTAACACTCCGCACAACAACACCCTGTTCATCCGATGCAGCGTATCGCGGCTCAACAACAACTTGTAAAACAGGTAGAAGACCGCCAGGCATCCCGCAGCCTTCAGACTGTAAAGCAGAAAGGTCGGCATAGGATTATCGTTTTTCGGTTTGACTTTCGATTTGCCGGATCAGGTCGCGCAGATCGTCCACGGAGATTTTCTCCTCCCGTACGAGCGACGAAACCACCCCGAGGTAGGAATTGTCGAAATACTTGCTCACCACGCCCTTCAGCGTCTTGCGGCTGAACTCCTCCTCGCTGACGAGCGGATAATACTGGTAGGTGCCGCCATAGGCCTTGTGTCCGACGTACCCTTTCGCCTCGAGGCCACGCACCATCGTCGATAACGTATTGAAATGAGGTTTCGGTTCGGGCCAGAGCGCAACCAGTTCGCGCACGAATAACGGGCCCCGCGTCCAGAAACAACGCATCAGCTCCTCTTCTCTAGGTGTCAGCTTTTCCATAATCAATGTCGGTTAAAGTCGAACGAAACAGGACCTGCACAAACGGCAGCACAGCTCCGCATTGCCGGCTCCTGCACAAAAATCTTCTGAAACAAAGATAACTAAAAAAATTTCACATACAACTATTTTTTATAGTTTTCAAACTAAAAAATTTAGTTTTGCAGGAGAAACAGAGAGCAACCCGCTGTAAAACAACAAAAAAATAATAGACAAGATAAAAAATTCTTGTCTATTATCAGGATTAAGATATGGAAAAATCTTCCTATTCCTCGTCGCGGTGCAGCTTCTCTACGTAAATGGCATGCTGCATGGCGATACGCTTCGCAACCGAAGGTTTGGTGAAATACTGGCGACGACGGAGCTCCTTCAGGACACCCGTACGCTCGTATTTACGTTTGAATTTCTTGAGGGCCTTCTCGATGTTCTCGCCCTCTTTTACCGGCATGATAATCATAATTCGTTGCTTTTTTTATTGTTTTTTACTCTATTTTCTAATGGATCGTGTCTTGTATCGGGGCGGGACTCCATCCGGACGACGCCGACTCCCTATTCGGTATGTCTTTCGAGGCTTTTCGTACCGTAAACCGAAGATACGGGGCCAATCGCTCGGCCTCACGCGGGGTTAATATGTGCTCTTCAACCAACTCTTCGACGGTACTCCAACCTCCTTTCAATTGTCTTTTACTAAATAACTTCCTGAATACGGCGGGCGGCAAATAAGGATGCCCCTTGAGCGTACTCGGAGGTGCAAAGTTAATATCAATTTTTCGAATTTTGAAACTATCGCAATAAATTTGTTTCACGATCCGCTCGAAATTGGACTCCGTGACCTGTGGAACCTCGGCCAACTGATCCACGCTGTAAAATCCGCCGAGCCGCTCCCTGTATCGGATAATGGGCATGACGCTCTTCTCACCGATCCCGACTACCGAGCGTAAGGTCGCCGAATCGGCCCCGTTGAGCTCGATCAATCCGGAGCGAACGGGCTCCGGTTCCGGAAAAATTACATAGGGGAGCAAAAGATCGGCCACCGAATCGGCGATCATATAGCAAGCCCGAAAACCCGCTTCGTCCCGAAGACCGTCGTAAAGATCCCGATAACGGACAATGGCCTCGGCCTGACGGACGGAAAAACCGAGCGACGCGAGATAGGATGCGGACACCGTATCGATCCTGAATCGTTCGCGGGGCACGATCCTCCTCGGCTCCTGCGGGACATACTCCCGATATTCCCGACGCGGAGAAGGTGTCAGCGCATACTCGCGCCCAATCCGAATATAGGGTTCCAGAATAAAATAGACCGAATCGGTCATGCCATAGCAGGTAGCCACATCCTCGGGGATCCGAAACACTTTGCCCGCTGCGCGGTACTTCAGCAGGCTGACCGCCATGCGGGACGAGAGTCCCAGCCGCCGCAGATCGGCATATTCCACCGTATTGGGATCGAACTCGAACAGCCTCACGGAGTCCGCCGCAACCGTCGCTTCCATCTCCGCCTCCACCCGGTCGGCGGATACCGCGCTCTTCCGCCGTTCGGCCAGGAGCAGCCCGGCAACGAACACTCCCGCCAGCAGGAGAAACACCACGAGCGCCCGGCGCTCACGCGTCTGGAAAAATCCGGCCATCCTCTACCACGCAGCTTTGTCGGACAACAACAACGTCCGGTAACGGTCGGAAGGCGACTCGAGCCGCTCACCCAAACCATATTCCACCCAACGTTCGTCCACCTTCCGAACGACTTCGGGCAGCGAAGTCACCACATTGGGAAAACGCGAAGGGTTGCCCGCAATTCCGGGCCGCTTGCTCCGGGCATCCACGCACAGCACACCGTCGCGGCACTCCACATCCCGCCGGGGATCGGTATTGGCTGCGGCGAGCCACAGCAGCTCGTCCGGGCGCATCGTCCGGGCGTGTCCGTCGAAAAGAACGGCATAACGAATCCCCCGGCACGGATTTCGGGCAAGGAAAGCGGCCAGATCCGGCTTCTGTTCCACCGCATCATCGGCAAAGAGCAGCAAGGCTCCCCACTTTCCGGCAAGTCCGTCCGCGACCTCGACCAGACCGGGTGTCAGCTCGAACCGCTCCGGCACCCGAACGGACTCCGCCGGAGCGGACGGATCGATCTCCGTCAGGTCGAACGCCAGTTTACCGCCGAACCCGGGCGTCGCGGTCGCATGGTCGAGTACGTCGTAAACTCCCTCGCTTACAATCAAATCGCGCGGGAACTCGGCCCGGCGCAACAAGGCGGCCAACCGGTCCGGATCATGCACGTCGCAATCCTCGCCCGTAATGACGAGGTATTTATTGAACATCATCTGCCCGGCCCCCCAAAGTCCCTGCGCTACTTTATGGGCTTGTCCCCGGTAGCGTCTGTCGATCGACACCACGGCCAAATTGTGCGCCGTACCGAAAACAGGCATCGTCAGCTCCTTCACTTCGGGCTGTACGGCCAGCCGGATCGGAGCCAGGAAAATCTTCTCGGTGGCCTTGGCGATATAGGCGTCCTCCTGCGGAGGAATGCCCACCAGCGTCGCAGGATAAACGGCATCGCGCCGCCGCGTGACGGCCATCACATGGAAGCGGGGATATTCATCGGTCAGCGAGTAAAAACCCGTATGGTCGCCGAAAGGCCCTTCCACCGTCTTTGGCTCCGACGGATCGACATACCCTTCGATCACGAAATCGCAGTCGGCCGGCACATAAATATCGTTGGTGATACACTTCACCAGTTTCACCGGGCGCCGGCGCAGAAACCCTGCCAGCAGGTATTCGTCCATGTTGTCCGGCATCGGAGCCGTCGCAGCATAAGTATAAGCCGGGTCGCCGCCCAGCGCTACCGACACGGGCATTCGCCGCCCGGCACGCCTGTAACCTTCGTAATGACGGGCTCC
>OHPS01000543.1_pt1 | contig 16054 bp, 8 predicted proteins | sample 1577811 | NCBI WGS metagenome assembly OHPS01 (sample SAMEA3879552, study PRJEB24766) | human gut metagenome | biome: human-associated habitat; feature: feces | place: USA | collected 1985/1987
TTTAGTTAATTTCAGTTAAAAATGATTAATTTTATTTCAAAGTATCAGGTTAGCGTCGCGCGTTATCGAAGTGGTGCTTGAATAACTTACGTTGGAGCCCGAAAATGGGTTCAACCCATTCGCGAAATTTGCACGCCCTATTGTGAGTGGGCTCTCAAATGAGCTGATGCTGCCATCGTGCGGCTGATAGGGGCAATCATGAAAAACAGAATCTATGGGTATGCTCGAGTTTCGTCAGCAGATCAGAACCTGGATCGCCAACTGGATGCGCTGGAGCGGTTTCCGGTCCAAACGAATTTGATCTACGCTGACAAAGCGAGCGGAAAGGACTTCAGGCGTCCTCAGTACCAGCGTCTTCTTCGTCGTCTGCGCGAGGGGGACGTTCTGGTGATTAAGAGTATCGACCGATTAGGTCGCGACTACCGGGAGGTTCTCGATGAATGGCGTCGCATAACGATGGACAAATGCGTTGCCATCGTAGTACTCGATATGCCATTGCTTGATACACGCGAACAGCCCAATGGGATTACGGGGACTTTTATTGCCGACCTAGTGCTTCAAGTTTTGAGCTACGTGGCTCAGGTGGAGCGCGAAAACATAAAGCAAAGACAAGCTGAAGGTATTGCTTCGGCGCGATCACGCGGCATTCGATTTGGACGCCCAATGATCGAGCGTCCAGAAAACTATCGCTCAGTTGTCCAATCATTTAAAGGAGGTGGGGTGACAAGGCGGGATGCTGCCGCACTATTGGGCGTTAGTCCGTCGACGTTTGATCGTTGGAGACGGGCGGATTCAACTATTGTTGACCGCCCGCCGTTTAATCGTTCGCTTTAACTAGACATTTTGATGAGGGTAGTATTCTTACGCGGGCCCGCTCCTTCCCTCAGCATTTATCCAGTTCACGCCCTTAAGCCAAATAGTGCCACCGCGTTGTCAATTCGTCTGCTTTTTGATGAGGGGCTATGAGTTGCAACGTCAATCGAAGGGAAATAGTCGTGAAACGAAATATTACTAAAAAGATGCCCATGATGGGTTTGCTTGTACTACTCATCTGTTCTCTGGGGATCATTTCGGCCTGTTCACAGAATGATGCAAACGCTGCAAAGTCGAAATATGTCGACGATAAGGCGATGAATGTTATCGCTGCCGGGTTTGAGAGAAGGTCCGACGTCATTGAATCTAATGCAAACGATGATGATCCTCATTCAACCGAGAATATCCAGGAAGCTATTGAGGCCGAAATCAAGAACGACACCCTTTATGTGGAAGGCAAGCCCGTGCAACACTGCTATTTTACCAAAGACTACTACTGGGTAGGTGCCAACAATGCCATCAATCTTTCGGACTCCCGTCTTTTCGGTTTCGTCCCCGAAGACCACATCATAGGCAAGGCATCTATCATCTGGTTCTCCAAAGAAAAGGGAACAGGATTCTTCAACGGCTACCGTTGGGACAGAATGTGGAAAAAGGTGGAATGACAAACAAGCGAAAAAATAAACGTACAAACAACGAACAGTAATTTCAATCGTAAATCGTCTAATCATAAATACACCGATGAAAACCGTATTTCTTTCTTCTGCCTACCTAGCCCCCGTAGAGTATTACACCAAATTGCTGGCATACGACAAAGTGTTTATCGAACAGCACGACCACTATATGAAGCAGACCTACCGCAACCGCTGTACCATTGCCGCACCGGACGGTGAATTGGCTCTTTCCATCCCCACCGTCAAACCGAATACCCTGAAATGCCCCATGCGGGATATACGTATTTCCGACCACGGTAACTGGCGGCACCTGCATTGGAATGCCATAGAGTCGGCCTATAACCATACTCCTTTCTTTGAGTATTATAAAGACGATTTCCGTCCTTTCTACGAAAAGAAGTATGAATTCCTGGCCGACTTCAATGAAGAACTTTGCCGTCTCATCTGTTCCTTGATAGATATACAGCCCGATATGGAACGTACCTCTGAATACCGGACCGAATTCACTCTGGATGAAACAGACTTCCGCGAAAGCATCCATCCGAAAAAGGACTTCACGCTGGAAGACACAGCGTTCTCACCACAGCCCTATTATCAGGTATTTCAGGAGAGACTTGGTTTTCTGCCCAACCTAAGCATCATAGACCTGCTGTTCAATATGGGGCCGGAAAGTCTGTTGGTGTTACAAAAGTCTATTACTTGCTGAATTTCTGCAGAAATTCCGGCAAGTTCTCCCCCTCTCCAAGACCCAGCTTCTTCCGCAGACGATACCGGCTGATTTCAACCCCACGCAAAGAGATATTCATCAATGGAGCTATCTCTTTAGAAAGCAGATTCATCTTTATATATGCACACAACAGCTTATCTTTGTTATTCAATCCAGGATATGCCTCTTCCAGCTTCCGGAAGAAGTCGTGATGTACCGAGTCAAATGTACTTTGGAATGCCTGCAAATCATCATCATGCTCTATATTCGTTTCAATCTGTCCTAACAGGCGGAGTGTTTTACGACGAAGAGAAACCAAATTCGCTTCATTGATGGAATGGGAAATGCCCAAAACTTCCTTCTTAATTCCCAATAGCATCTCATTTTTACGTACTATGTTCAATGTCGTACGAATCAACTCTTCCGATTTATGATGCAATTCGGAACGCAGATTCTCCTCCTTCAATAAATCAATCTTTCTGTCCTTCAAATCACTCTCCTCCTTGAACTGCTGTTTCTGTCTGTAAAGTTCCAGTTCTTTCTGCATCAACAAGTGCTTACGACTAGCGGCAATGCGATAATACATATAATACAGTAATAGAACGATAGCCATACTATACGCCAGGTAGCTCCACCAAGTGCGATACCATGGAGGTAATACCTCAAAAGCAAAAGATGTCACTATAGGAACCGTGTCCTTATCCGTAAACAACTTTACACTGAATATATACTTGCCTTCATGCAAACCAGTAAACTCTTTCTTGTTATTCTCGCTATACTCACTCCACTCACCTTCCTCACTGCCATTACTTAACCTATAAGAATAAAGGGCTGTCTGCATTTTACTATAGTTATTGGCACTATACTCTATACGGAGAGAATTATGGGTATAGGGAATTATCACCGGACTATCATCATATGAATAACTCCGGCCATAAACAAGCGAATCACGCTGTCCCGTCATATATACTTTCCTGATTTGCAAAGTAAACGGAGAACGATACGGTGACTGACTATCCAGCCTAATGAGTGAAAAACCTTCTTCGGTACCGACCACAATCTGTCCCTGATTACAAAAATAGACATCTTCGAAATTCTCAATTAGTGATTCACGCAGGAACGTTTCATGTTCTACCCGATAATATTTCTTTTCAGCGGCATCATAACGTAAAACCTTCAACCGGCCATCCGCTACGTACCATATATTCTTCAAAGAGTCTGCCTTCAGATAAGTGTAAACTTTTCCATCCAGCAGATTCTCCAGACGTGTAAATCTCTCCAAACAATCACGTGTCTGGTCATAACTCCACAAACCGTGATGAGAAGTTACAACGACATCACCATCCACCTCCGACAAACAAGCATCATAACCAAGCGGGAAAGTTTTGTTGTTATAATCTTTAAACTTCCTTACCTGCCTCAAATCCTCGGATAAAGTGACCCTGGATACTCCGTTTTCCTTATTGGCTATCCACAAAGTATTCGCCGTTAACTTTTCCGGCAACATATCTTTGCATGAACGGGGAAATCCTTGAATCCTGCATTCTACCCTCCAATGTGTACCTTTTTTCACAAGAAGATACAGCCCACTATATGTACCTGCCAACAATACATCTTCATGCCCGGCCAGCTTTACAATATCCCATACTCCCTTAAGACCGTCAAGATGTTCTATCCGTTTATCATCTGCAATGAATATACCGTTGTCCGAACAGCAAAACATCTTGTCGTCATATTCACGAAGTGACCATATCTGCCCACCTGTACCGGGTACAAAGTCCACCGGATATTCCTTATTCAACCGCCTGGGAAAAGTTGTACAATACAGTCCCTGATTGGTTCCCAAATAAAAACGTCCCTGATAATGACACGACGCATAACCTGAACCTATAACAGACCTGCCCCCATACAATGAAGCAACACGTGCATTCAGATGAATACAGTCAATCCCATTGTCCAAACCCAGCCATAGATGTCCGGCCTCATCAAACATCATACTTAGTACAGTCTTGTTTTGCAATCCATTACCTGTAGATATGACTTCCGCTTCATCTGTCTTCAAATTCAGCAAACAAATTCCATTCTGAACACTCCCTAATGCCAACAAGGAGTCTTTCAAAGCAGCACAAAAAAGCTGGTTCCGACTACAAAAGTCATCAGCCGCCGTTGCATACTTCCGCAAAACGGAACCATCATAAACAAACAATCCTTTATCCCTACTTACAACAATCAATTTATCCTGATAGGACAGTAAACCACCTGTTTTCACCGTACTTCCTATGTCAGAAGTGTTATCTACCGGTATAAACTCCGTACCGTTCAATATCATCAATCCTTTGGAAGAAGTCATATAGAATTTATTCCTGACTACCAATGAAGAATAAATATCCGAAAAAACATCTATCTGGCTAATCTTGCCATTTTCCAAACAAAAGAAACGACGATCTGACTGAAAACAAATTCGATTTTTATCCGACAGAATATTCCAGATTATCCCTACAGATACCGTCGACGGCAAACTGTCTGACAAGCATGTGTAATCCAAACCACCTAAAGGACTTGGACAAAAATAGCCAAACTGCCCCATTCCACCGATATAAATCCGATTATCACTTCCAATTTCCAGAGCACGTGTTTTAGCGTTCCTAATGGGATACGTGTTCCAGGCTACACCATCAAACTCCAACAAGCCTTTATTATTGGCTATATATATCCAACCATTGTCATGTTGCCGAATATTCCAATTCTGATTACCAGCTTTATAAGTATGCCTCGTATAATTCATGATAGGCCGTTGCCAATCGGCCCTCAAGGAAATCGAAAACAACAGCAGAAAAATACAAGTCAGAATAAACACTCGATTCATAGCGGTTAATATTTGTTCTTTACAAACACAAAGATAATACCTTTTTGCAGTAAAGACATTTATATATATAAAAATAAGAGCATATAGCAAAATCGCAAGATGTACCATTTTTACATTTTATTCAACTGATTATAAAAATTTTATATCATGGAAGAGAAAGCTTTGATGTAGTCATAACACATGATTGAGAAAGTTTTGATGTAGCCCTTTTGCCTTAGTGAATATAAGAGAAGACTACTTTTGCCCCTGACAAAATACATAACTTACAATTAATTAAATCTACGTATTATGAGAAAAAAGATCTTTTTCCGAAAGCTGGTACAGCTACTTTTCTTCTGTTGTATGCTTCTTACCAGTTTGGGAACTTTTGCCCAAAGTAGTATTACTATTAAAGGACAAGTGGTAGATGAAACTACCAGTGAGCCCCTTATCGGGGTTTCAATCCTTGAAAAAGGGACAAATAATGGAATCATTACCGACATTGACGGTAATTTCAGTCTCCAGGCTTCCCTCAATTCAACTATTGTAATTTCTTACATCGGGTATGTTACTCAAGAAATTCCAGTCAACCATGTAAAAGGAACCATCAGACTGAAAGAGGACACACAAACACTGGATGAGGTGGTTGTTGTAGGATTCGGTACACAAAAGAAAGTAAACCTCACCGGTTCTGTGGCTACTGCTTCAGCCAAAGATCTCGAAGCCCGCCCCGTGAGCAGTGCCGTACAAGCACTGCAAGGTGTTATCCCCGGCTTGAATATCTCAAACAGTGGGCATGGTGGTGAACTGAATGCCAGCAAATCCATCAACATTCGTGGCAATGGTACCGTAGGCAAAGACGCTAATAATAATGACTATGCCAGCGGTTCACCGCTCATCTTGATTGATGGTATGGAAGGAGACCTCAATACCATTAATCCACAAGATATTGAGAGTATCTCCGTATTGAAAGACGCAGCAGCCTCGTCCATCTACGGTTCACGCGCGCCTTTCGGAGTCGTATTGGTAACCACCAAATCCGGTAAATCCGGTCGCCCGGTAATTAACTACAACAACAGTTTCCGTTTCAACACCCCCATCAAGATGCCCAAAATGATGAATGCATGGGAATACGTTAACTATTACGATGAAGCCATGTTCAACAAAAACAGCACACACTACTATACAGAAGAGTACAAGCAGAAAGTGAAAGACTATGTTGACGGTAAACTTGCCCCTAATGACGTTGCCGAAGCACAAGGCAACGGTAAATGGAATTATGACTATACCTGGGGCAATGTAGACTGGCTACAAGAATACTACCGTAACTGGTCTACTGCACAAGAACATAATGCCAGTATCAGTGGAGGTACAGAAAAGTTTACTTACTACATGTCAGCCAATTATTTGGGACAAAGCGGCTTCATGCGCTACGGCACAGACCACAACAAGCGCTATAACTTGACAGGAAAAATTTCCGCCCAAATTACAGATTATGTAAAGGTAGACTATTCCACCCGTTATTCACGCACCGATTATGACCGCCCAAGTATACTATGGAATGATTTCTATAACAATGTACTCCGTCGCTGCCGTCCGGTACGTCCCCTGAAAGACCCCAACGGCTACTACATGTCCGACATCAACTACATCGAGGCCTTGCAAAACGGCGGTCGTCAGAACGAAATCAACGATGGGCTTTCCCAACAAATACGTATTACCATTACCCCACTGAAAAACTGGAATATCATCGGTGAACTCAACATCAAGACCGACAATAATTGGACACATTATGAACACAAGCGTGTATACTCACACATGGCCAACGATCCAGAGAAAACATATGTAGCTACCATGACCGGGCCAAGTGAAGACAAGGTGTACGAATACGCCTACAAATCGCTCTTCCTGAATCCCAATGTTTATACCAACTACGACATCACCCTGGGGCAGCACACCATTGCAGCCACAGCCGGTATGCAGATTGAACGGCAAAAATATCGTGATGTAAGCGCACAACGCGCTGACATGATTTCTACCGACCTTCCAGTTCTCAACTTGACTACCAGTTCACAATCTTACGGCATTTCAGGTGTTGTGCAAGAGTGGGCCAGTGCAGGTTTTTTTGGCCGCATCAACTATGATTATGCCGGGCGTTATTTGGTAGAAGGTAACCTCCGCTACGACGGTTCCTCCCGCTTCCGCCGTGGTAACCGCTGGATTCTAACTCCTTCCTTCTCACTCGGCTGGAATATTGCCCGCGAAGCATTCTTCGAATCTCTGGCAGAAAAAATTTCTACCTTAAAGTTAAGAGTATCTTACGGCACACTGGCCAATGCCAACATCTATAACTGGTATCCCACTTATCAGACAATGGATGTAAAAGCATCCAATGGTAACTGGCTCATCAACAATGCCAAGCCCAATACTGCCGAAGCTCCGAAACTGGTTTCTTCTTCACTGACTTGGGAAAAGATCAAAAGTACCAATATCGGTCTGGATGTAGCTGCTCTCAACAATCGTCTGACCGGTTCTTTCGACTATTTCATACGCAAAACAGAAGACATGATGGGACCCGGCATTGAATTACCCGCCGCACTTGGTACCAATGTTCCCCCTACCAATAATACCGATATGAAGACCTATGGCTGGGAACTTCAAATCGGGTGGCGTGACCAAATCGGTGACTTCAAATATGGAGCCAAACTAAGTCTTTCCGACTCGCAAAGCAAGATTCTACGCTATGGTAACCCTACCGGTTCCCTTTCCAAATATGTGGAAGGCGAACTCATCGGTAATATTTACGGTTACACAACCATCGGCATTGCCAAGACCGATGAAGAAATGCAGCAGCATCTCGCTTCACTACCCAACGGTGGACAAAGTGCGTTAGGCAGCCAATGGGCGGCCGGAGACATCATGTACGCCGACCTCAACGGGGATGGTAAAATCAATAACGGAAGTTATACCATCAATGATATGGGTGACATGAAAAAAATCGGTAACAGTACCCCCCGTTTCATGACGGGCATCAACCTGGATGCTGCCTACAAAGGATGGGACTTACAAATGTTCTGGCAAGGCGTACTGAAGCGCGACTGGTGGCCGGGCGATAAAAACATGACTTTCTGGGGTGTAACGGACGGTGAATGGTGGTCTACCTCGTTCAAAGAGCATCTTGACTACTTCCGTACATCCGAAAATCCACTGGGAGAGAATCTGAATTCCTATTACCCACGACCGATTTTTAATACAAAAAACAACAAAAGCCAGACCCGCTATCTGCAGAATGCAGCCTACATGCGTCTGAAAAACATACAGGTTGGCTATACTTTCCCCAAAGTATGGATAAACAAACTTATGCTACAGAATCTGCGCATCTTTGTTTCCGGCGAAAACCTATTGACCATTACCAGCCTCAGCGATACCATGGACCCGGAAACATGTGGTGCCGGATACCAAAGCACCGAACAAGCAAACGGTACGGTATATCCACTGGCAAAGACAATATCATTCGGATTAAGTGTTAACTTCTAAAACAAAAACAAGAATATGAAAACATTAAAGTATAAACATATCGTAAAAGGAATCGTTTTGGGATGCATGCTCATGACCGGAACCGGTTGTGATGATTTCTTGGATATCACCCCTCCCTCTGACGTTGCTCCCGAAAACTATCTGGTGGAAGAGAGTCAATTAGCTGCCTATACTATCCGTTATTACACGGATAACTTCCCTTCACTGAACAGCTTATATGGAGATGACGAAATGGCTACGGACAACGCCACCACCCGCAACTCCAGCAACCGTTACCTAATTGGCGAATGGAAAACTCCGGCAAGTGGCGGCGAATGGAACTTCAACAACATTTATACGTTGAATTATTTCATCCAATCTACCGAGAAGAATCTGGAAACCGGAAGTATCAAAGGAAACTCAACCAACATCAAGCACTACATTGGTGAAGGCTATTTCCTACGGGCCTACCAATATTTCTACCGTTTACGCAAATTGGGCGATTTCCCCATCATCAAAGAAGTATTGCCCGATAACAAAGAAGCACTTGTCGAAGCTTCCAAGCGACAGCCACGCAATGAAGTAGCTCGCTTCATTCTGCAAGACCTGGACAAGGCAATCGAATATTTGACCAACAATCCTGACGGAGGCAAAGCGCGCATTACAAAAAATGCCGCACTTGTGCTAAAAGCCCGTGTAGCCTTGTTCGAAGCAACCTGGGAAAAATACCATGCCGGGACTGCACTAGTTCCAAACGGTAAGGGATGGCCAGGAGCTGAAAAAGATTATAATAAAGGATATCAATTCCCCAGTGGAAGCCCCGAAGCGGAAGTGAACTTCTTCCTCGACCAGGCTATCAACGCCTCCCAGACCGTAGCAGATGCCGTGGCACTGACCGCCAACAACGGTAGTATACAGCAATCTGCTGCCGATGCCGCCAACGACTACTATGACATGTTCGCTACCCAGAACCCGAACGGATATCCCGAGGTCCTGATGTACCGTCCCTACAACCGTGACTTGAGCATAGGTACCGACTACAACCATCACATTTACTACGGGTATGCCCGTGGCTATACACACCAGATGGAACATTCCTTTCTCATGAAGAACGGTCTGCCCGTCTATGCAGAAGGTAGCGGTTACAAAGGCGACGACTACATCGGTGATACCAAGATAGACCGCGATGACCGTTGGCGCCTCTTCATGAAGGCTCCGGGTGAAGTAAAAACATTCATCAACACTACTAGTCCCGAATACTTCTCCACTACCCCGATGGTCTATTCCGATGACGTGAAGTACTCTACTGCCACAGGATACCTGCTGGGTAAAGGTTACTCCCACGACTTGAAGGACCAGGATCTGAACAAAGACCAGACTGCCGCCATCATGTTCCGGGCAGCAGAAGCCTACATTACTTACATTGAAGCCTACTACGAAAAGAACCATAAACTGGATGACAAAGCCGACAAATACTGGCGTGCCTTGCGTACTCGTGCCGGTATTGAACCCGATTACAACAAGACCATTGCCGCTACCGACATGGGGCAAGAAAAACTATATGATTGGGGAGCCTATTCCACCGGACAATTAATAGACAAAACACTGTTCAATATCCGCCGCGAACGCCGCAATGAATTTATAGGAGAAGGCTACCGTTACAACGATTTGATCCGTTGGCGTGCCATGGACCAGCTGAATGGTTTCCAGATAGAAGGAATCAAGCTGTGGGGTCCCATGATTAAAGACTATGAAACAGCAGGACTGACCGACAAACTAATTTACGGTAAAAGCGATAAAGAAAACACCATCTCATCACCGGAATTAAGCGAATATGTACGCCCCTACCAAGTAGCGTCTACCGGACTGTACTACAATGGATTGAACTTCTGCCAGGCACACTACCTCAGCCCGATAGCCGAAAGTCATTTCCTGATTACAGCTTCAGACGGTGAAACCACCAGCACCTCCCCCATTTACCAGAATCCGGGATGGCCAATCAAAGCTAACGAATCCGCTGACAGATAATCACATGCATCCGGAATAAAAAGGTTGTTTTCTAAACCGGGAGGCGAAAATATCACATTTATCTTTATTTTCGCCTCCCCTTTCATTATCTTTGTCAGCATCACAGTTCTATAATACTTTATCTTTTATCATGAGAATCTTCAAGCATATACACAAACCGGTCTGTTGGACAATTGCTACAATAATTATTTTTTCTATCCTGGCCCCGTCCAGTCTTTATGCACAACGGGAAATCCAAACCATCAACGACAGTTGGAAGTTCCGAAAAGGCGAATGTACCGCTGCCTTAGACAGCACTTTCAAGGATGACGAATGGGAGGATATTCACCTGCCCCATACTTGGAATACCGACGCATATACCGAGAAGGATTATTATCGGGGTACGGGATGGTACCGTAGACAAATAATCCTGCCACAAGACTGGATAGGGAAACAAGTTTTTCTGAAACTGGATGCTGCCAGCAAAGCAACTTGTATCTATATCAATGGAAAGAAAGTCGGTGAACATACTGGAGGTTACACTGCAAGCACACTCAACATTACTCCATTTCTCTCCTTCAACTCACCCAACATGCTGGTTATCCGCGTGGATAATGCCAGAATGGACATTCCGCCTATTTCGGGTGACTTTACCTTCTTCGGTGGTATTTATAGAGATGCATGGCTCATCGCCGTACCCAGCCAACATTTCAATCTGACAAATCATGGTTCCGACGGTATCTTCATCACCACTCCCCGGGTATCCGAGCAACAAGCCACCTTGTCCATCCATGGCGAAATAAAGAATGATGCCCGGGAAAAAGCAGCACTCGAACTGGTACACTCCATCTACCACCCTGATGGAACCCTCCTCCAAACGCAAAAGCAGTTTATACAGCTCAAAGCCGGAGAGACACGAAACTTTGACAGCAATATATCTCCTATCCTCCAACCACTGCTATGGACTCCGGAAACGCCCTACCTCTACAGAGTAGAAACCACCTTGTTCAACTGCAAAACAAAGTCCATCGTAGACCAAAGCAACCACCATACCGGTTTCCGCTGGTTCCATTTCGAATCCAACAAAGGCTTCTACCTTAACGGAAAGCCCTATAAACTGCGCGGTATCTGCCGCCACCAGGACCAGAAACCTATCGGTGTAGCCCTGACGGACGAAATGCACCGCCGTGACATGAAACTAATGAAAGAGATGGGAGCCAACTTCATCCGAATTTCCCATTATCCACAAGACGACGCTATCATAGAGATGTGTGACAAGCTGGGAATGCTGGCATGGGAAGAAATTCCCGTCATAGACATTGTGCCCGACACACCGGGTTACGGAGACAACTGCGAACGCAGCTTACGGGAAATGATACGCCAACATTACAATCATCCGTCCATCATCATTTGGGGATACATGAATGAAATATTACTTGTCACCCAACGAAAATATAAAACCGAAAACGAGCTGAAACCCGTTATAGAACGTACCCTTGCACTGGCCAACAGACTGGAACAAGTTCTGAAAGAAGAAGACTCCACCCGTATCAGTGCCATGGCATTCCACGGCAGCAACAGCTACAATGAAACCGGCTTAAGCGAAATAACAGACATTATAGGCTGGAATCTATATCAAGGATGGTATGGAGGCGATGTCACCGGATTCGAGAAGTTTCTGGCAGAACAACACCGCAATTACCCCACCCATCCGATGATTGTCAGCGAATATGGTGCCGGTTCGGACAAACGGCTGCACTCCCTGAATCCCCGTGCCTTTGACTTCAGCATCGAATACCAACAAAAGTTCCTTGAGCACTATCTGCCCATACTAGAAAATACGCCCTATGTCTGTGGCGGTACCCACTGGAACTTCATAGACTTCTCTTCCGCACTCAGAGATGAATCCATGCCGCGCATCAACAACAAGGGACTAGCATACTCTGACCGGACTCCCAAAGATGTTTTCTACTACTATAAAGCAGCCTGGCGCAAAGATATTCCGGTGCTGCACATCGCCAGCCGTGACTGGATATACCGTACCGGAATACAACAAGGTGACTCCTCCGTGCTGCTGCCGGTCAAGATATATACCAATCTTCCCGAAGTGGAACTTTCCATCGACGGGAAATCACTGGGTAGACAACAGGTAGACAACTATACTGCCATTTTTAAAGCACCGTTCAGCAGCAAAGAACCACTGTTACTGGTTCAAGGGAACTACCAGGGAACCACTGTTCAAGATGGAATAAAGGTACATTTTACTCCCATCCCGACAAACCTGAACTCTACAGGACTGAAAGACCTGGAACTGGCCGTCAATGTAGGAAGCCAGTGTTTCTATACATCCGATGAAAGTCGATTAACCTGGCTTCCAGACCAGCCCTACACAAAAGGCAGCTGGGGATACATCGGAGGCAAAGAGTTGAGCACACAGACCGAAATCCGGAGAACGGCAGACGGCCCTCTTTTCCAGACCCTGAGAAACGGAATAGAAGGATACCGTTTCGATGTTCCCCGAGGAGTATACGAAGTGGAGCTCCTCTTTACGGATATTTTTCTCCAGAACGAAGGAATAGCCTACCAATTGGGAAGAGAGGGAGAACAAAAAAGCCGTGAGAACACCTTTGGCATTTCCGTAAACGGAAAGATGCTGGAAGAAAAACTTTCTCCCTGCAAAGAAAGCGGATACTGCCAGGCCATGAGAAAGAAATACATAATCACCAACGATACAGACCACATAGACATACGCTTCCATCCGGCAAGCGGAACATGCTTCTTGAACGGTATCAAACTACGAAATATTCACTAACTCTAAAATAAAAAGACATGAAACTGAAAGCAGCAGCCCAATGGATGCTTGCCATCTTGCTTATGGCACCCTGCATGCAAGCGCAATCCGTATGGAACACAACACACCTTGCCAATGTGAAACGCTCCATCCGGGAACCGTTCTACGCCACAGCCTACGAGGCACTGAAGAAGGAAGCGGACAGACTATCGGACGCACAGCCCCTTTCCGTCATGATGAAGGAAAAGACACCTGCCAGCGGTGACAAGCACGACTATATGAGCCAGGCCCGCTACTTTTGGCCCGACCCTGCAAAACCGGACGGCCTGCCCTACATCAATCGCGACGGCATATCAAATCCCGAACTGAACAAGCTGGACCGCAACCGTCTGGGAACAACCGCCAACCGCATCACCACCCTGGCATTGGCCTGGTACTTCAGCGAAGAAGAAAAATATGCCCGGAAAGCTACTGAGCTTATCCGTGTATGGTTTCTGGACAAAGCCACCCGGATGAATCCTAATCTGGAATACGCGCAGATGATACCGGGGCACAATAACGACAAGGGGCGCTGCTACGGACTGATAGACACCTACTCCTTCATAGAGATGCTGGATGCCGTAGCACTACTGGAACAATCAAAAGCATTTACTGCCAAGGACAGCAAACAACTGAAGAAATGGTTTGCCGAACTGACCGACTGGATGCTCACCAGTCCGCAAGGCAAAGAAGAAGCAGCCGGAGCCAACAACCACAGTGTGGCCTACGACGCCCAAATCATAGCTTTCGCCCTCTATACCGGCAACAAGAAACTGGCACAAGAAGTGGTCGATACTTTCGCCGAAAAACGTATCTTCCCACAGATAGCCCCCGACGGACGGCAACCGTACGAACTACAGCGTACCCTTGCCTTCCACTATTCACAGTACAACCTGACTCATTTCATCGACATCATGCTGATGGCAAGGACACTCGGAACCCATATAGACAATGCCACTTCCGCCGACGGACGAAACTTCTACAAAGCTATGGATTTCCTGGCATCCTACGTCGGGAAAAGCCTCAGCGAATGGCCCTACCAACAAATAAGCGGCTGGGAAGGCTCCGTGCAGAATTTCTGCAAAGACCTTTACCGAACGGCTGTCTACCTGAATCCTGCACGCAAGGATTATCTGCGACTCTATCGTGCCCACCGCATCCTGAATCCTCATGACAACTTCAACCTACTGTATATGCAGGCCACCGAAACAGACCATGCCTATGCCTTTGCTGCCGGACAGCTGAAACTTGCCATGAAATGCGCCGACAAGGCGAAGAAGGAAGAGAAGAATGCCGCCCGGCGCCGCGTCATCCCCCGTAGCATCAACAAGGACGGTTCGCTGGCCATGGTACATCCCCACGACTGGTGTTCGGGCTTCTTTGCCGGCTCACTGTGGCAGGTATATGCCTATACGCATGATGATTACTGGCGTCAGGCTGCCATCTCCTGGACGTGGCCCATCGAAGAGGCCAAGTGGCACCGGGGTACGCACGACCTGGGATTTATGATGTACGACAGCTTCGGAAAAGCCTACGAGCTGACTAGTGAACGTTCTTACCTGGACGTAGTGCTGCAAAGTGCCAAGACTCTGATGACCCGCTACAGCCCGAAAGTGAAAAGCATCCGTTCCTGGGACCACAACCGTGAGGTATGGAGCTATCCCGTCATCATAGACAACATGATGAACCTGGAGATGCTGTTCCGTGCCACCCAACTTACCGGAGACTCCATTTATTGGAATATAGCCGTGAACCATGCCAATACCACCCTGAAAAATCATTTCCGCCCGGACTACTCTTCCTACCATGTGGTAGACTATCATCCGGAGAACGGTGAAGTCCGCATGAAGTGTACCCACCAGGGTTACTCTGACGATTCTTTCTGGAGCCGCGGACAAGCTTGGGGACTGTACGGTTTCGCCATGTGCTACCGCTTCACCAAAGACCCGGCCTATCTGAAGCAAAGTGAAGGCATTGCCGATTTCTTCCTCAACCTGCCCAACATGCCCGAAGACTTCGTCCCCTACTGGGACATGAAAGCTCCCGGAGTAGACGGTCTGCAAAGTCACGTCGCAGTTGACAGTGTGCCCCGTGACGCATCGGCTGCCGCCCTTATCGCTTCCGGCCTTTATGAGCTCTGCACATATATCACTCCGGAGAAAGGGAAACGCTACAAATCCATTGCCGACAAGATTGTCGGCAACCTCGGCAGGCATTACCAAGCAGAACCGGGCACACACTACGGTTTCCTGCTGCTGCACTCCACCGGGCATCATCCCGGAGGGAGCGAAATCGACGTGCCGCTGAACTATGCCGATTATTTCTATCTGGAAGCATTGGCACGCAAGGAAGCATTGGACAACCAGTAGTAGACAAACAAGACGTGAATGGCTTCAAATTTAAAGGAATTGAAGGGAGTTAGAGACCGATAGTATAGCTATACATCAACAGAAGTATTGGACGTTAACTCCTAAGCCGACTTGTCGGCTGATAACTCCCTTAAATGAAATAACCATGATAAAGACATCTTTTTTGTACGATTGCAAGTGCAGCACAACGGATTATTCCGTATTTTTGCAACGCTAATCAAATAAAACACAACGTAATATTTAAATGAACGAATCATGAAAAACTTATTTGACATTAAAGACAAAGTAGTGGTC
>OHPS01000557.1_pt1 | contig 15740 bp, 10 predicted proteins | sample 1577811 | NCBI WGS metagenome assembly OHPS01 (sample SAMEA3879552, study PRJEB24766) | human gut metagenome | biome: human-associated habitat; feature: feces | place: USA | collected 1985/1987
ATTTTCGTTATTACACCCATAAGGGTATAAAAAGATTAAAGGAGAAAGAGATTATGTCTTTTCGGGTATAAATTAACTGAAATATTAAAGTAACGATGAAACATGGAGAATACAGAAAGGGTGTGCTAAAAATAGCACACCCTTAACTCGTCTTTACTATTTGTAAAGGTTAGACCGATTCTGTTTATATTTTAGTTTGCAGAATTTGGTTTAACTGTTACATTGATATCAGCTTTCTTTGTATAGCCCCAGATGTCTTTTACTGTAACATTCAGTTTTTCAGTAGTGTCATATCCGGCATTCTTCGGAGTAACTTCTACATAGCCTTCCTCAACCTTGTTGCCGTTCTTCTTGGCTCCTACACCATTCTTTTCTACCGTAAATACGTTGGTATTGGCAGATTCAAATGTAACATCGGAGATGTATGGGCTTGTGTACAGTGTTGCTTCAGTATCTCCCGTAGCAGCAAACTTGTCTTTGAAGATCTTATAGGCAATACCAGCATATGTAGCAGCCTTAAAGTCTTTTTCGTACAACTTAGCAACGCCTTCAGATGTTGCAACTACACTGATGCCGGCAGCACTTGCAGCCTCTACAGTACCTTGTTCAATCGGGCTCATTACATCCAGTTTGAATGCATTGGCAGCACGTTCAGTTTCACCGTATGCATAGATACCCAAATATTTAGCATCTGAAATAACGATGTTGATAGGTGTATGGTAAGCTTTGTCGCCAATCAATTCGATTGCAACATCACTAGTGCTTGCATCAGTCAACTTAGCATGGGTATTTGCAACTGCAGCGTTGTTAATCTTCTGTGCAGGATCGATTGCAAATGTAATCGTAGAGCTATTGGCGTATACGTTATCAAACTTGTTGAATGCATGTTTGAATGCGTAACGTGATGCATATGGAGTGCCTGCTGCAGGAGTAACAAGGTCTTCCGTATTCATGTAAGCCTTACCTGTAGAAGTAGTGCCGAATACAACATTTTCCTTAACGAGGAACTTAGACAATGCAGGGATTGACAAAGTGAACGGAACCTTAACGGTATTCAAAATTTCACCGTTAGCATCCTTGAAGTCAATCTTAGCATAATAACTCTTGTCAAGTTTGTAAGCTGTCGTTCTAGCAGCGTCTACATTAAGAGTCAGTTTTGTAATGTCTTTCAATGCTGACTTATCGAACGTAACAGCATTTGCAAGACCCGCTTCTACTACGTCTCCAGTACTTTCAACACGATAAACAGTGATAGCTTTGTCTTCTACATCTGCCTTCCACAGAATTAATGCGCTACCTGCCAAATCTTCGAACATCGGAGTAAGAGAGTAGTCCTTTTTGTTATTGGCTGCAGTTGCAGAGATTTCAATATTCTGAGATTCCAGAACAGTAACACCGTTCAATGTCTTAGCCGGCTTAATGTTGTAAGTTGTTGAGGCTGTATTTCCATCTAACGTTACATAATGAACTATGATTGGGAAATAAGTCGTCGTAATGTTGTCTGCCAATTTGCCGACCTTGAAGCTAAGGCCTTCTATGTCAGTAATTCCCCAACGCACTTGAGTAGCTTCATCAATTTCAATGTAAGCATCGTATACATTTTGCGGATTATCAAATTCTACAGTCAGCATTTCACCAACAGTTACTGGTGTTGTATTAGGCAGAGTAGCCAAAGCTTCATCATTGATGCTTACTGGTTCAGCTGTCAAATCAATAGAATTATCATATTTAAAAGAAAGATTGTATGTAGTTGCAAATCCGTCAGCTTCCTGCAAAGCATAAGCTATAGGATTACTCTTATAAGTAAAGTTTGCATTGTAGGCAGCATTATCTTTGTATGTTTCACCTTCGTTAGCAGATACAGCAACTTTCCATAAGCCATTGCCGGAAACAGCTCTTGTCAGCAAACCATTGAAAGCTTCAGGAGCACCCAGAGTCATAGGGGCTTCACCCAACTTAGAGTTTACCATCTTGAATGAGAATTCACTTGCATCCAAAGCTGCCGGAGCAATACGGATTAACAAGTCACTATTGCTCAATGTTGACAGAGCCTGGTTTTCTTTCAGCTTCTTGGAACCATCCAAATCATTCCATGCCTTGGCTTGAGCCTTACTTACCAATGTAAAGTTGTAAGGAATGCCAGCATTACCCCATGCGGTCAGTTTAGCTGAACCATCAGCATTTTCTATAATTTGTCCCAACACTTCGATCTCTGTAATCACTACCGGAGTCTTTGGCAATTTAACAGTTGTATAAGCGCTTCCGGCTTTATCAACGGCAACGTTCAATTCATAATAGTTACCTTTGTCTACAACATAAGCGCTTGCGCCTTTAGCGGAAACGCCGGTATCAGTACCTACATACTCTTGTTTCTCGGAATCCCATGCGTAAACTACCCAGTTACCAGTTGTTTCACTGATTGACGGAGATTTAGCATCAACTCCATTGGTTCCAGAAGTACCAGCACCATCCTTGCCTTCTGCACAAATGCCGGTATCTATGCCGTCAATCATCCAGTTCTTAGAAGTAGGATCGATTGTGATAGTTACTTTGTCGCCCTTATCACCCTTGTCACCCTTAATGGTTTCGATAGTGCTGCTTGTACCATCATTCCATGTTACAACAATACCATCACCACTCTTAGTTACGTTGGTTACATATTTACCAGCGTCAACTTTTGCTTGCAAAGCGCTTAATGAAGACTTGATCTCGGTCAACTCATTATTGATCTGATCGATGTCATCATCGTAGTCCTTACAAGACGTAAACGTTCCTGTAGTGCCCACCATTAAGGCGCTGAACAGAATTACACTTAGAAACTTCTTGTTCATAATTGAAAACTTTAAATTTATAAATTTAAAAAATAAAAAAGTGAATAATCTCTCATTTTATATTCCATTCCTATATCCGTTTTGTTATATGATTTTCCGTTACTTCGCAGGTAATGAAATCTTGTTAATTCCATTAATAATCAAGGAATAAGGAGAAAATAGGTGGGTTTTGTTTGGAATAGTAAAAATCAGCCCGTTGGGATATTGGAAAGAGGATTGGAAGTCCAGAAAGATGACAGGGGGAAAGTGATGAAATGAGGCTTTCAAAGAATGGAAGTGTGTATTTTTCAGTTCAAAAGGTTGAATGACAGTCTATTGATAGCACCGATTGGAGCTCTGTAAAGACAGCACCATTCCGTTCCTCAAAACTCTGTTTGAAGATTCCGGAAAATGTGCGACAAATCTATTCTATCCTATCAAAAGAAGTAACGTCTTTTACACCGTACACGCTCCACTTCTTACAAAAGAAATTACCCTTTGATTGGCCTCGTCAATCTTTCTGTTGCTGAAAGGCTTCAGATAGGTTTCCGTCACCGTGATAGACGAGTGTCCCATGGCTTCCGAAATGATACCCGGATGAATTTCACAATGATAAGCCATTGTGGCCCAGGTATGTCTTGCCGCATAGGTACTCAGTGCCGACTTCATGCCCAGGCACTGCCTGAGTACAGCCAGCCGCTGGTTGAAGCATCTCAGAGCGGACTGGTATTCCCGGTATGCCGCTTCGGTGCCTTCCTCGCTGTGCAGTATGGGAAATAGATAAGGCGAATCCTGATTCCTGCTGGCCACCAGACGTATCATCTGCATGGCTTCGGGGGTAAGCGCCACTGTCAAGGCGCGTCCCGTTTTTCGGCGGCGGTACGATAGTGTATTGCCTTGCAAATCCCTCTTGTGCAGATAGGCCAAATCGACGAACGGAATGCCTCGCAGCATGAACATGAGTACAAAGAATATCCTGGTTTTCTGCAGGTTATTAGGAAATGCCTTTTCCTGCATCCCCATTTCCGTTTCGCGTACCAGATAGCTGATATCCGATGTTTCCAAAGCCTTCTTCCTATCGGCCCGTGTACCCGTATATACATGTTCGAAGAGCCGGGGAGTATAGCGTACGCACTTCATATCCACAGCCCTGTTGTAGGTGGAGCGGATTGTCTTAATGTAAGTAGATACCGTATTCCAGCTGCAGTTCCTTTGTCGCAGGTGGTTTTCGAAGCGTTTGAGTACCGTAGGGCTTAACTTCCGCAGAGGTAGCGCCTGATAGTTGGTGAATGCGGAGAACGCATTTGAGGAGGCCTGATAGATGTGTGCCGTTCCCCATCTCCCGCTTTCCCGAAGTTCTTCAACGATTGTCGAGAACATCTCCTGTAAGGTAATTTCATTTTTTCTCATTTCGAAATAATTTATAAAAGACTTATCTTGCAATTATATACAATTGGGAGGAGAAATAAAAAAAGAGTGCTCTCCCATTGAATACTTTTGTTATATCGGACTAAATGTTTTATAATAACAGTTGGATATGATAAAGTAAATTATGAGTGTGGCAAATTAGAATAAAATCAACCTATTACTTTTATTGGAACTTCTACTTGAAACTAATGAGATTTAATTTGTTTGGCATGATTCTAAATTTTGTCCCGAAATAGTGCAAAGATAATCGTTTTTTGATTACTTTTGCACCAAAAAGGATGGGTATGTCAATTCGAGAATGGATAAGAGAATTAGAAATTGGAGGAACACCTACATTTTCCTTTAGTAGTGTAAGACGATTTTTTCCCAATATAGCAGAACAATCTATCAAAAATGATTTGTTCCGCCTTTCTACGCAAAAAATCATAGTACCTGTATATCGAGGGTTCTATGTAATTATGCCCCCCCAATATGCGGCAAAAGGTATTATTCCTCCTATATACTACATTGACCAACTCATGTCTTATTTGGATAAGCCCTATTATATAAGTCTTCTCAATGCAGCAGAGCTTCTCGGTTCAGCCCATCAACGTCCACAGAGATTTTCTGTCACAACAATTTTGCCTAAGTCCTCAGTATCTCCTACAAAGAATAATCTGTTGGTGTGGAATTATAGAAACAAAATGCCTTCTGAGTTTCTTCTAACAAGAAATTCAGAAACGGGTACCATATGCTATTCGAATGCAGAGCTGACGGCTGTAGATCTTGTACAATATGAACAACATATTGGTGGCTTGTCACGTGCGGCAACCATACTGGAAGAATTGTCGGAATTGATAGACTTTTCGAAGATTTCAGAATCTTTGTTTGCATACACCTCTTTAGCGGCAATTCAGCGGCTTGGATTCATTTTAGATGTAGTGCTGCAAGAAGAACAACGAGCCAATGATTTATATGATTTGTTATGCAAATACACCAGAACGTTCAAATACGTATTCCTCAGCACGCGCCATAGTGCTGATGTCCAGGAGAAGAATACGCGCTGGAAGATAAAAATAAATACAAATATAGAAGTTGATGACATATGATTAACAGAGCCTCTATCATACAATGGAGTAAGCAGGTGCCGTGGAATGATAATGCGCAAATCGAGCAGGATTTAATCATCTCACGTGCATTGGTTGCCATTTTTAGTGATGAATTCCTTTCTTCACAGTTAGCCTTTCGTGGAGGAACGGCATTACACAAACTTTATCTTTCTCCACAGCCACGCTATAGTGAAGACATTGATTTAGTACAAATAAATCCGGGACCAATCAAGCCCATTATGTTCAGATTAGGAGAAGTATTGGACTTTTTACCGAATCGTGTTACTAAACAGAAACGCTATAATAATACAATGCTGTTCAGAATGGAATCAGAGTTTCCGCCAACAATCCAGATAAGATTGAAGATTGAAATTAATTGCTTTGAGCACTTCAATGAGCTGGGATTGGTAAAGATTCCTTTTATAGTTGAGAATAGTTGGTTCACGGGAGAATGTGAGATTACAACCTATCGGCTTAATGAACTTCTGGGCACGAAACTGAGAGCATTATACCAACGTAAAAAAGGGCGTGACTTATTTGACTTATATGTGGCATTGACAAAAGCAGAAGTTGATGTAAACGAACTCATGCGCTGCTATCATCGCTACATGAGTTTTGCAGTTCAGCAACCTCCCACATACAAACAATTCGTTGCCAATATGGAAGAAAAGATGGTTGATCCGGATTTTCTGGGTGATACTCAATTGCTTCTTCGTCCAGATGAGCCTTTTGACCCTATTGAAGGCTATAAAGCTGTTAAAGAACGGCTGATAGAAAACATGCAATAGTAATTCTATGGAAAGGAGGATGTTTATTCAGAAACATCCTCCAACCTATTAATTGCTACCTCGTTTATTCGGATTCGATGGTCAGATACCAGTCTGCGTTATACTTCACCGGACAGAATCTGAGGCTGGTATAGGCAGCAGGCTTATTGTCCGCTGCATCTTCTTCAGCAAATTTCACCCTGAATTTCACTTCATTTCCGGTGTACTGAGAAAAACCGAAGCTTTCCAGAGTATAATCCAATACAGGGAAAAGCTTGAATCGTCTTGCCATGTTCACTTTCTGTTCGTTACTGATTGGCATCAGAGTATCATTCCGTGTAACATACATCATTTCCAATGCGGCTTCTGTTCTGCCTTCTTGCAGAGCGTCCATACACGAAGAAGCTAATTTCAAGACAACAGCCGTATCTTGGGAGCTAATATTATAAACGTCTTCTGTTACACTCGCTTTTCTATTGGTACATGAATTCATACCGATAAGAACAGTCGCAATAAATAGCGTGAGATTTATTACTCTTTTTTTTATTGCATTTCTATTTATAAAGAGAGGAGTATGCCCTCATGAACATACCCCTCTTTCATTAGTGTAGTATAATGTAACTATTTACATCATTAATTGTTGCCGATGGTGTTTTTAACCACACAATCTACCCAAACTTTCTGGATAACGCCCCAATCGTAAGTGAACTCAACCGGAATACGTACCTTGAAAGTACCTACGTTGTTACCGTTGTTCTCATACTTGATTTGTCCCATAGCTGCCTTGATAGCATCGTAAGTTGCTTTCGTACCAGCAGATTGCTTGTTGTAAGCAGCGAAACTAACAGTTACACCAGTACCAGTCACATCTGCGCCAGATGGATTCAATTGAGAGAACTTAACTTTTGTTGACACCTGAGACAACAACTTGTTGTTGATATCGTGACCGTTCATATCAGTAGTGATCTTATCAATCAGCACCTTAACTTGTTTTACATTATAATATGCAAACAACCAAGCGTTTGAGTAGTCCACCGGATCAGCATCAAAGTCAACAAACTTCTTATCACGCCAGTCGGAGAAGTGGAACAAGTCTGCGATATTCAATTTAGAACCATTTGCCTCGGCATCAGTAAACTCACCGTCTTCTACCGGGTTGGCATCAATAGGACGCAAGAACTTGGCAGGATATACACTGTTCTGCGTAGCCATTGCTATAGCACACGGAGTATAAGGTACAACACCGATTTGTGCAACCAACTGTGCATTGGAGTGACCATAATAGTTCAACAAGAATTCAGATGTAGAATTCTGCTTGTATGTAATCTTACCTGTTGCTTGATTAATTTCTGCAATTTCGACTTTGGCTGCACGGGTCTTTCCTGCATACAGTTTTGTATTCGTATAGACACCCTGATCTGATTTTAATGCATATTCCAATGTATTGTCATAGCTTGCATCATATTGTTTTGCGAAGATATCTGTCGCCTTTGTATTATCAACATACAAGAAATAACCAGGTTTAGCTAATGTTCCAGTTGCAGGTAATTCGTACTCGTCGTTAGTAGCTGCAAAGAAGTACTTGTAACCACCGGCTGCACTATTGGCAGCTTGTTTAGCAAATATAGCATCTGTATAAGAAGCAAAACCTGCAGTCGGACCAAATTGAGGTTTGTTGGCATCACCTACTACTTCCCATACCTGATCAAGTTCAACTACATACTGCAATGTGTTACCGTCATCCTTCGGATAAGCCACATTCAAACGAGTAGTTGTACCATTTTCGTACCAGTATTCAGCAATCTTGGTCTTAACAGCACCTACCGGCTTCAGAACAGTGGCCTTCAATGGCATGTAAATCGGAGCATTTGCTGTTTCGCCCTGCTTACTTTCATATCTTACGTAGATAGTCTTTGAGTGAGAATCGCTTTCTTGATAAATACGTTGCATATCACTTATTGACAGAGTCCAACGCAAAATTGTATTGGTAGTTCCGTGAGGATCTGCAACTTCCTCAACTTCTCCGTAAATCTTCTTGGCATCTGTGATAGCCTTCCATTCGTTACTGCTTGTCAATTCAAATTGTGTACCAACAGAATTATTCTGAGTAAATTTGTAGAGAGCATCAAATTCGTCTTTGGATTGAGTAGCGGTATTCTCAAGCAACTGATAAGAGATTTCAGCCCAAGTCAAATCCAGCTTAACTCCGTCGCATCCGAATTTAGCGTCTTTCGGGAATTCGTCCGTAATCTTATAACCGGCTTCTTTGATGATTTGCAATTTGATGTAACCAACCAAAACAACACGGTCTTGATTATCAAGTACGCGAACACGGATCAACGGGCGTTTTCCTACAGAAGAGATTCCTTGTTGATTCAATGTTTCACCCTTTTCATTTACGATAGAAGGAGTGATGACACCACTTGTAATGTCTTGTTGTACATATTTGCTGTCAGAAGTCACATTATTACCGGTCTTATACTGAATTAAAGCAAAGTCATACTTCAAACCGAATTTGGCTTCTGCACCGTAAGGCCAAATTTTATGTGTACCTTTATTCTTTGTTTCAGTGTTCCAATCATAATGGGTGGCCAATACCTTTTTTAAGTCAATGGACTCATCGTATGCCACTTGCAAAGTTGGAGCATGTGTGATTGCATCTTTTACGCTAGTCCATAATTCATCAGGGTTATTAGCTGTAGAACATTCAACGGCAGTATTGACACGACCATCAACAAGGTCATTGCTCTTGTAAGCAATAGCCATAGGAGTTACCTCAGAAATGTACGCCATTGCGTAATCAGAAGTAATGGTAGTGTCTTTGTCAGCCTTCTTTACATTGGCGGACAGAGCAAAAATAGAAGCTTCTCCCTTTTCAGCGTTATCGTATTTCTTGTCATAGATAACAGTCTTATCAAGAGAATATCCTACACTGATAAATCCGTCTTTCTTTTGCTCCATGTTTTCAACCTTAAATTTCAACTTGGAGTCATTTGCACGTGTAATGTATTCTGTTTCTCTTGAGACAAAGCTAAGATCAGCCAACTTATCAATCAATGCACTTGAAGGATTCATGTGATACTTAACTGTATCAATCGGAGCAAATACATCTTTTTTGTCATCTACATAGTTCCAATTTGCCACAGGTTCTGTAATTACACATTTTACGGCCGGCGAGTGCTCGTCATAAAACTCTATTTCAGTAGTAGTAGAAGTTTTCTTATACGTATAGCGCATCGCTTCATATTCAGTAGCCTCAATACCGCCTACATACAGCTCGGGATAGAATACTAAACTTCTTAATTCTTTAGTAAGCAGAGTTACTAAACCATCATTGATACTGCTAATTTGGGCAGCAATAGCGGTAACTTTGTCATCTATGGCTTTTACATCAGCTGTAGTTGCCACGTCTTCCATTGCTTTGTTGATAGCTGTAATTGCAACATTGATTTTGTCAATTTCTTCAGCATTAGCATCGATTAGCTCTTTGTACTTTTCAACAGCAACCATTTGAATCTTTAACTGAGCAATGGCAGCTGCATTAGCATCTACTGTACCTGAAATTGTAGCCAAATTTGTTTCGATGGCAGAAATTTGAGTCTTTAATGCATCTAATGCCTCTTGGCTTGGAGCATCTTTCAACATCTCATTAACCTTGTCAACCGCAGCCTGTATAGCTTCTGCTTTTGCAGTGGCAGCAGCTTCTTTGGCAGCATCAGCAGCAGACTTGGCAGCAGCGATATCAGACTTAGCGGCATCCAAAGCAGATTGCAAAGTCGTAAGCTGTGTGTTCAAGTCACTGGTCTTCTTGTCCAGGTTTTCGATGTCATCATCATAGTCCTTACAAGAAGTGAACGTTCCTGCAGTGCCCACCATTAAGGCGCTGAACAGGATTACACTTAGAAACTTTTTGTTCATAATTGAAAACTTTAAATTTATAAATTTAAAAAAATAAAAAGTGAATAATCTCTCATTTTGAATCCCTTTCGCATACTTCTTTTGTTACTAAGTATTCCGTTACTTCGCAGGTAACGGAGGAATTTTCCGTGCAAACATAATTGTTTTTCTATAAATGAGCAAATAATAATGCTGTTTTTTTATAATTAATCGAAAAATCTGCATTTAAGCGCACTTTTTTGTTAATGGGATTGTTGTTCGCCCCAATTATTAGTGTATTTGCACGTATGTTCTGCATTATAAAGGGATTGTACTTATACATATTATTAATAAGAGAATGTATAATTTAAATTGAAGATGAAAGAGATTACCTTACAAGAAATGCTGTCAACTATTATTGGAGAGCTTCGAGAAAATGGAAGATGGGGAACAGCCCATATTTACCAATCTACATTGAATGTGTTTTCCGCATTCAATAACTATCGGGATTTGCATCTGCGCAAATTGAATCCAGTGGTTTTGAAACGTTTTGAAATGCACCTGCGTCAACGAGATTGCAGTTGGAACACCGTTTCTACCTATATGAAAGTCATTCGCTCGGCTTACAATCGAGCTGTAGATTTACGATGTGTCCGTTATACTCCTAGATTATTTGAACATGTGTATACAGGAACTAAAGCAGACAAGAAAAGAGCTTTGGAAGCTTCGGATATAGGAACTTTAGTTCGCGGGACAGAAATGGATTTGTCCAAAAGGATTCCTTCCTCAAGCCTTCAAAAGGCCAAAATGCTATTTGTTTTTATGTTTATGATGCGTGGTCTCCCATTTGTCGATTTAGCTTTCTTGCACAAGAAAGACCTGCAAGGGAATGTATTGTCCTATCGTAGAAGAAAGACTGGTCGCACCTTACGGGTACTTCTATCCCCTGAAGCCTTACAGCTGGTACACATGGTATCCAATAAGGACGAGAACTCACCTTATTTATTCCCAATATTACGTAGCAAGGATGGTACAGAAGCGGCTTATAAAGAGTATCAATCAGCTTTGAGGCGTTTTAACTATCAGCTGTCAGCTTTAAAAACACATTTGAATATGAGTTCACATCTTAGTTCGTATTCGGCAAGACACACGTGGGCCACAATGGCATATTATTGTGAGATTCACCCTGGCATTATTTCCGAAGCGATGGGACATTCATCGATAAATGTTACTGAAACCTATCTCAAACCTTTCAACGACAAGAAGATTGATGAAGCAAATGAGAAGGTAATTTCTTTTGTAAAAAGCAATGGAATCTCGGCATAGATTTTTTTATTTTTATTGATAAAGCGGCCTAGATGTGTCCATATTTATTCCTCCCGCAAGAAGCATCTCTTGAAGGGAAGAGTCCTCTCGCTCATTTCTCAACAACTTCCCCTTAAGCCAAAACTCTACAAAATAACACTTTAAGTCTTTCTTTCCCTATAAATATTTTGATTTCCCTTTATCGTAACTTTACCTCTCGGTCATATTATCAGAATTCCACCTATAAGCCACTTTTCATCTTTCATCACTTAAAATGTTATAAACAATTATAGGGGCATTACAACTATATTAAACTTCTTTTCACATAATTGATTCAAGATGGTTCCCGTTACCTGCGAAGTAACGGAATTTTTTAACAAAAGCATTGTGGGAAAAGGAATGCCGGAAATGAGAAATTATTCACTTTTTATTTTTTAAATTTATAAATTTAAAGTTTTTCAATTATGAACAAAAAGTTTCTAAGTGTGACCCTGTTCAGTGCCTTGATGATAGGTGCGACAGGAACGTTCACGTCTTGTAAGGACTATGATGACGACATCAAGAACTTGCAGGAACAACTGGACAAGAAAGCTTCACTTGAAGAGCTGGCTGCAAAAGTTTCGACTTTGGAGACAGCTGTCAACGATGCTAAAACAGCTGCCAACGAAGCTAAGGACAAGGCTCAGGAAGCTTTGGACAAGGCCGGTTCGGCAGAAGGTGGTGTTTCTGATGACGACTTGAAAGCTCTGAAGAAAGAACTGCAAGACCAAATCGACAAGTTGGCTTCTTTGGACATCGTAAACCAAAAGATTGCGGCTCTGAAAGAAGAATTGAAAGGCGACTTCGTTACAGACGAGAAGCTGAAGGACTTGGCTGCTGAAATTGACAAGGTAAGTGCTGAGGTGATGTCCCTGATTGGTCATCGTCTGACCAGCCTGGCCGTAATCCCTACCAGCCACATCAACGGTATTGCCGCCATCACGCTGACTACCCTGCAATATACCCCGCAGAAGTATCAGGCTATGGCTAAGCATACAACTCAAGACCACACTACGACTCCGGTTTTGGACCACGTAAATGCTGCTGCTACAGCTAACTCCATTTCTACAGATTACAACGAGGCTTATTTCCATGTAAGCCCCAGCGTAGGTGTCCGTACTTCAGATATTGAATTGCCCTCATTTGATTGCATCACATCTGAAAATATTATGACCAAGGCTACCGGTGCTGATATTAAGACTAACAGCCCGATTCAACCGGTTAAGTACGACATCAATAAGGACGTGCTGACAGTAAAATTCAAAAAGACAGTCAAGGGTTCTATCGCTGCAACGACTGCCGGCGACAAGGAAAAGTTCTACATGGCATCTTTGAAAGCTCCTATCGCTGCTGAAAACTATACAGCTGCTGAAAAGAAAGCTTTTGACGAACAAGGTACTAAGGTGTATGTGAACTCTGAATATGTACGTCTGCACGAAGAGGTTAAGGTTCCGTATCTGGTTAATAGCAAAACTGACTTTAGCAAAACTATGACCGGTAAGTTTGCCGATGAAATCCAGAACGACGGCAAAGAAGACTTCTATGTACACTATCATGACTCTGTATGCGTATACGAATCTAAAGCCAACGAATATGTAGACTTTAAGCAACCTTATAACGAGCCGCTTGATTTGAAGAAATTGGTGAAGGTTTGTGTTACAGACGCTAAAGATGCTAAAACTAACCACGCTAACCATGCAAATCTGGCAAACTACAAGGATTATGGTCTGACATTCCGTTTCTACATCCCTACTGCTCCTTATAACACATTGGGTGGCGTAGATGGTAACACCAACAAGACAGACCAGCAGAAATTTGCCAAGCTGGATTCTCACGAAAACGGTATCATGTCTTCCAAGGTTTACACTGTCGAAGGTACTTCTGCAACAGCTGTAGGTCGTGAGCCTATCGTTCGCGTGGAACTGGTGGATACAGTAAACAATGCTTTGGTTGCCATGCGTTACCTGAAAGTGAAATGGGTGAAAGAAGCTGGCGAGAGAGAGTTGTCTCATGCTTTTGCTGATTCTATCTATTACTGCAGCAACTACACCGGTCGTATCGGTACTCAGGAAATGAATGAGGACATCTACGACAAGGCTAAAGAAGGTGGTATGACCAAGCAGGAATTCCACGCCGTTTATACTCAATTTGATGGTACAAAGGGTGCCGGCGAAGGTACGGCTTCTGTGATTGCCAACTCTGAAGCTGGTGTAGAATCTTACAACATCATCTGGACACTGACTCATGCAGACATCGTTAAGAAGTATCCGAACTGGAACAACCAGGAAAAGATGAGCTTCAGCAAGGTTTGCTACTACTCCGATCCTACAGGTGCATATCCTACATTGAAGATTACTTTGACACGTACTATCTACAAGCCGGTATTCAACCTCTGGGGTTACGATGGCCGCTACTGGAAGAACGACAATGAATGGTCCACATTCAATGTAAACCCGATTGTTTACAATACCGAGGAATCCAACCCGGCATGGTCTAACAATACAGAGAATAACCCGACATGTAACATCTACACAGACTTGCTGAACGGTTTCCTGAACGACCTCGGAGTTAAACCGACAACCGGTTTGGGCGGCGCAATCTGGTATGCCGATGCACTGCGTGCCGGTAAGAAGTTCTTCTATTCCGGACTGTATCCTTATGCTGCCAGCGGCCACCAGGGTGTGAAAGGTGGTGCTTATTCAGAGGAAGGTGCCCGCTTCGTGTTCGACAAAGAAAAACTGGAAGCTGCCAATTCTGCTTACAAGTACGAATATTTCAACGGTACAAGCGTTGTTGAAAAGACTGCGACTGTAAGTCCTGACGGAACAATCCTGTACATCGACGGCAAGAAAGCTGCTGAGATTGTGAACTACGCTCCCAACAAGCTGGATGCCAATGAAATCACTTACAACATCAAGTTGGAAGAAGTAAACCCGACTCACGCACCGCGTAGCGGCGACGCTCCGACAGAAGCTGCCAAGGCTCTCGTAGGCAAGTATGTCCCCATCAAGTTGGTTGCCGACGTATGCTACAAAGATGCTTGTGCTGCTGGTTCTCTGCTGGCTGCTGCCCACACTGCAACTATCAAGGAATATGATGCATTTATCATCGAACCGTTGACAGTAACTACAGGTGAAACTGAGAACTTTACTGATGCAACTGTAGGTGGTAGTACAATTGACGTTAAGGGTGCTTTCACTTATGTTTCTTGGAATGCTGACGAATCAGGCAAGAAGTATATTGTAGCCAATACTACCGGCTTGCAGAAAGCTTTGTGGGAATTCTACGAAGTAGTTCCGGGCGAATGGATGACAGACCAAATCAAGTCTAACTTGAAACTGGTTAACGGTAACTTGGTTCCGACTGATGGTGTAACAAACGGTCCTCTGCCTTCTAATACCAAGGTTGTTTACAACCAGGCAGATGAAACTCTGACTTACAACAACTACAGCGGTACTCCGGTTAACTGGGATTACAAATTGTTCATCCCTGTGAAGTTCGGTTACAAGTGGAAGACATTCACTTTGACATTCGAAGTTGATGTTAAGAAGAACTCTGGTACTCCTGCTCAAAGATAATCATCACTGCAGATAACTAATAAAAGAGAGTGTTTCCGGAAAAGAAGCACTCTCTTTTCTATAAAAACAAAAGAACAATGAGACGAACGATTTTGGCTATGTTGACAATAGCTTTCGGTTTTTTATATTCTTGTACCAATACTAACAGTACAGAGTCTACTCATTCTTTCGCCGGTACATTCATAACGGAAAATGGCGTGAGGTTTGAACTCCGTGCAGACTCAACCACCCTCATCACTTTCTCTGATTCAGTGAAGTATGAAGGTACATGGAAGTCTTGCAAGGCCGAAGACCACTTAGAGTATGCCAATATCGAATTTGGAGGTTATCAGGAATACTATTATTTAAAAGATGAAAAGCTTTACCGAAGTGAGCGCGAAATGCGCCACGATGCTTTGGGAACAAAAGTGAAATATCAGGAATAAACTGAAGAGTAAAACATTTGCATAGAAGAGGCTATCTCAAGTGCATTTTGAGACAGCCTCTTGCTTTTTTCAGCAATTCACCATTTAGACAGTTGTACGCAGCAAAAGTGACAAGAATTTATAAGAGTTTGAACAATATAACAAGCTATCTTCTTATGTACTCAGCAGAATCAAGCAAAGCCGGCCTAGAAATATAGTGTGATTCTCATAAGAGATTATATGCTTAGCCCAAAAGCCACTGAAAGAATTATCACAGAGGCCGTTGAAGCAGTGAAGGACTGGCAGGCTTTAAGAGTAAAGCCAGAAATAGGTAGACAGGAAATGGATAGATTCATAAACTTATTCTAGCTAATTTATACCCGAAAAGATATAATCTCTTTCTCCTTTAATCTTTTTATACCCTTATGGGTGTAATAACGAAAAT
>OHPS01000583.1_pt1 | contig 14950 bp, 8 predicted proteins | sample 1577811 | NCBI WGS metagenome assembly OHPS01 (sample SAMEA3879552, study PRJEB24766) | human gut metagenome | biome: human-associated habitat; feature: feces | place: USA | collected 1985/1987
CATTATCGGTAATGATAAATTGGCAAACATGAGCGCCTTTCCGTTTAAATTCCAGACGGATGTTACCGCTGGAAGTATATAATGCGGCATTCTTTAACAAATGCAATAAGACTTGTTCCAGATGCTCGGCGTTCGTTTTAATCTCCAATTGGGGCACGTCTGTTACGAGATTGACCTCCGGTTGAATATCCCCTTTAACCTTTTCCACGATTTTCTTACTGAAGTTTCCTACATTAAAAGAACTAACCTCATACGGTTCCATCAACGTATTCTCCAAGGAGGAAAGCTCTTGGATATGAACCGTAAACTGTTTCAAAGCCTCTACCCGTGTCCATACATCCTCGGCCTGCTTCGGAGCTACCGCCTGTAATTCTTTGGCGGATGCGCTAAGCTTGTTCAAGGTAGGCTCCATCTGAACCGATATGTTTTGGATGAATTGGGCTTGTTGTTCGCTATGCTCGTTTGTCGTCTGGATGATTTTCTTTAATTTCTTGTTCAGCACAATAAAGCGTAATAGAAGGAATCCCAAGAAAAGCAAGGCGGCTATCAGGATTACCACGAATGTGATAAGTCCGACAATCATATATTGCTTAACAGACAATTTATCGTCTTTCTCCTGTATTGTCTGTAGGCTCTGATCGTATTTTTGCTGTAATGCCCCTAGTTTATCCTCTGCCGTAAGAGCTTTTACGGAATCCGTCCATACGATGTATTTGTCGTAGGTACGTTCCATCAGTGGGGCGTTGTTTGCCTTACGAGCGATAGAGATCAGGTTCCGGTAGCAATCGTTCACCTTCTCGTATTCTTTTTTCTCCTTATACTGGTTGATCAGTTTCTGGAAAGCAGCATCCCCCTGCTCGTTTTGCCCGAACGTATAATAATAACCTGCTTGGGTATATAATAAATTGTTCGATAACTTCTCATCGCCCGCTTGGCTGGCCAGATTATCTAATGTATTGAGTTGAACTTGCGCTTGGGCGGCGTTCTTTAGCTTAATATACATTTCCAACCGCTCTTTCGTTACTTGGAAGCGTTGCTCATAGAGCGATTTCTGCAACTTCTGTTCCTCGGTTAAGATGAATTGGTTCATCTGGCGGCAAAGATCGAATGCCTCTTGGTAATAATTCTCGCGATAATATAGATAAGCCGCCTGCGTACCGGCATCGATCGCCTGTTTGTAATCACCTTTTTGGGATAAGCTCTTGTAAGCTTGTAAAAAAAGATAACGAGCTTTGGTGTAGTCTTTTTTTTCCAGGCTGCTTTGTGCCTGTGTCATAAATTGATTCGTCGTGTTTTGCGCCTGTGTGACAAGGTAGAAACAAAGCATAAAAGATAGTAAAAGATAAATGACCCTCATAACTTAAATTTTTTTGAAGTAAAAATATGTATTTACTGGGATTCATACAAAATATATCAGGGGAAAAATAATAGATATTTTATTTTAAGATACGATTTGTGTGTCAATATTCATATTTATTTTGTCAATTCTGAAAGTTCCGAACAAGTGGAATGTGCTATCTTTATCACATTTATTAACCTTAAGAATTGTGTTTATGAGTATATCCGTATTAACAAAAGGCATGTCGTGTCTATTCTTTTGTTTTTGTGTTTGTTGTATGAATGCGCAAGTAAGAAACACTGATCCTGTACGTCACTTGAGGATATCCGGTTATTTGGGGCAACGGATCGACGCTTGTATCGAGTATCGAGTGAAAGCTCAAGATGTGGATCATTTGGTGGAACCTTTCCGGCATAAGGAAGAGACCTCGCGCTGGCAATCGGAATTTTGGGGAAAATGGATACAAGGGGCGATCGCCTCATACCGTTATGATAAAGATCCTGAGTTGTACAAGATTATTAAGAATGGAGCGGAATTGTTGATGGAAACCCAATTGCCAAATGGATATATCGGTAACTATTCCGAGGAAGCACAGTTGAACCAGTGGGATATATGGGGGCGAAAATACACGGCTTTAGGTTTGATCGCTTATTATGACTTATCCGGGGATCGAAAAGCTTTGGATGCCGCCTGCCGGGTGATCGACCATTTGATGACGCAGGTGGGACCCGGAAAAGTGAATATCGTGACGACCGGTAATTATATAGGAATGCCAAGCTCTTCGGTACTTGAGCCGGTGATGTATCTGTATAATCGTACCCGGCAAGATAAATATCTGGATTTTGCCAAGTACATCATAAAGCAATGGGAGACTCCGGAAGGCCCTCGATTGATTAGTAAGGCGATTGCGGATATTCCTGTCGCCGGACGTTTCCCACATCCAAAGGTTTGGTTCTCTCCGGAGAATGGACAAAAAGCATATGAGATGATGTCTTGTTATGAGGGCTTGTTAGAACTTTACAAAGCCACTAAGAATCCATTATATTTATCTGTGGTGGAGAAAACGATGAATCATATTATCAATGAGGAAATCAATGTGGCCGGTTCCGGTAGTGCGTTCGAGTGCTGGTATGGGGGCAAGGCGTTACAAACTTATCCTACTTATCATACGATGGAGACTTGTGTGACGTTCACGTGGATGCAGATTTGTGACAGGATGCTCGGACTAACCGGAAATTCCTTATATGCGGACCAGATCGAGAAGGCTATGTATAACGCTTTACTGGCCTCGCTGAAAGCGGATGCCTCACAAATAGCGAAATACAGTCCGTTGGAGGGCTGGCGGCATGAAGGAGAGGAGCAATGCGGTATGCATATCAATTGTTGCAATGCGAATGGACCTCGTGCTTTCGCGATGATTCCGCGGTTCGCTTATCAGGTAAACGGTAGACGTATCGATGTCAACCTATATGCGGCTTCGAGCGTGGAGGTAGAGTTGGATAAAAAGACGAGGGTGTCGATGACACAGGAGACGAACTACCCGATAGACGGGCAAGTCCGGATTGTGGTGGAACCGGAGAAGACGAGTGATTTTACGATCGCCTTGCGTATCCCGGCGTGGAGTGAGCGAACTGTGGTGTCTGTCAATGGTGAGCCTTTAACGGATCTGTTGGCTGGAGCATACCTACCGATTCATAGGACTTGGGAGAAAGGGGATGAAATTACGGTGGAGTTGGATATGCGGGCTCGCTTGGTGGAGCTGAACGAGGCTCAAGCGATCGTAAGAGGCCCTTTGGTGCTGGCTAGAGATAGCCGCTTTAAGGATGGAGATGTGGATGAGGCTTCCGTGATCGTCAGCAAGGATGGTTATGTGGAATTAACTCCGGTACAAGCCCCCGATTTCGCTTGGATGGCTTTTACCGTTCCTATGGTTTTAGGAACGGATTTGGAAGGAAACGGCAAGGCTCGCCCGATTCATCTGTGCGATTTCGCATCAGCTGGTAATACGTGGAATCAGGCAGAACGTTATAGAGTGTGGCTACCAAAAACATGGAATGTCATGCATACGCCTTATAAACCTTATTGAGCGGTTCACTCCAGCTCAATGCGTCCGATCCCTGAACTCCGAGGGTGTAACCCCTTCTTTCTTCTTGAAGAATGTGGAGAATTGGCCGGCATTCTCGAAATGTAGGCTATAGGCGATCTCGGAGATCGTCAAAGGGGTGCTAGTCAGAAGCTCTTTCGCACGAAGGAGCTTCTGTTGTAATTGATATTGGGCGGGGGAGACGCCGGTGTATTCCTTAAACATCCGGCGAAACCATGAATAACCTAAACCAAGACGGGCAGCGATCTCTTCCGGGCTTAATGGGTCCTCGATGTTCTCCTTCATTAATATACGTGCCTCGTTGATTTTATCTACGACATAGGTGTTCGTGAAGGAGTTGTTCTTTTCCTTATAATATACGGAGCCTAATATATGAAGCACGATACTGGAGATCATCTGTTGGTAACCGGATTTCTCCTCCGAGGCGAACTTCAGTATATCCTCATAAAGTCCGACGATCGTAGCGCTCAGCCCGATCCGGTGTAGCGGCTCTTCCTTGGTAAAGAATTTCTTCTCCACACGTTTATCGATATGAATGCCCCGGAAACCTACCCAATACTCATCCCATCCCGTTTCCCGGTCCGGATAATAACTATGCCATTCCCCGGGGAAAAGGAGGATCATCGTCCCTGCGTTTATCTTTTGCGATTTACAAGACTGGGAGGAAAAGTACCCGCTACCTTTCGTTATATATACCAATTGATACTCATTCAGGATGCGCCCGGTCTGAGGCTTGAAATTATACTTCTCCGGATGCCGGGAAAGCGGATAGGCGCAACCCGGCGGGATGAATTGATATCCGACCGTCGTGACGACGATTCCCCATTCCTCATCCGTAGCGCTGATCGTCAAGTAACGTAGTAAATCATTCCGCAGTTCGTTCATGTCAGATTTGAAAGGTTTAAAATCATTTTCGTAAGCAAATATAGCAATAATGCTTCTACTTTTGCTTTCGTCAAACAAATAACTTTGTTAAGCCATGAAGGAATATAATTTTCTAGCCTTTGATATAGGGGCTACCAGTGGACGGGCCGTGCTCGGAACCTTAAAGGATGCCAAATTTGAAATGAAAGAGATCCATCGGTTCCCGAATCCGATGGTGGAATTACACGGACGGTTTTATTGGGATATCTATCATCTTTATACTTCTCTTATAGAAAGCTTGACGATATGCGCCCGGCAAAGAATCCGGTTGCACTCGATCGGAATAGATACATGGGGAGTGGATTTTGGGTATGTGGCTTTGGATGGCTCTCTATTGGGCTTACCTCGTGCTTACCGAGATCCTTATACGGACGGCGCTCCCGAGGACTTTTTCAAACGGATTCCCAAGGAAGAGGTCTATAAGCGGACAGGTATTCAAGTGATGCCGTTTAATAGCTTGTTCCAGCTTTTTAGGGCGGGGCAAGACTCGTTCATACCGCAGGAAGTGGCGGAAAAAATATTATTCATACCGGACCTTTTGGCTTATATGTTGACGGAGCGTATGGTATGTGAATATACGATTGCTTCCACGTCTCAATTATTGAATCCGGAAACCCATAAATTCGATTACAAGCTCTTGGAGGTCGTGGGTGTATCTCCTACCTTGATGTGCCCGGTCGTAATGCCGGGAACGTTGATCGGGCGGTTGAGCGAGTCGATCGCCCGTAAGACAGGAATCGGGGAAATCCCGGTAATCGCCGTGGCTGGTCACGATACGGCGTCGGCGGTAGCCGCTGTTCCTGCTTCTTCTCCTAATTTCGCTTACTTGAGTAGCGGTACTTGGAGCTTGATGGGCATCGAGGTGGAGAAGCCGATCATCAACGAGGTCTCTTTCAAGAATAATTTCACGAATGAGGGGGGCATCGAGGGTACGACTCGCTTTTTGAAGAATATTACAGGTATGTGGATCTTGGAACGTTGCCGGGAGCAATGGAAGCGGTCCGGATTGGATTATTCGTACGATGATATGGTTCGGATGGCGGAGTTGAGCGAATTTACTTCTTTGATCAATCCGGATGATCCCCGTTTCGCCAATCCAGAGAATATGCTACGTGAGATCACGGCCTATTGTGAGGAAACCGGACAGGCTGTTCCCGCTTCGGACGCCGATTATGTACATTGTATATTTTATAGCTTGGCGAATCGTTATAAAGAGGTGCTGGAAATACTCAAATCAATGTCGCCACATCCGATCGAACGATTGCATGTGATAGGTGGTGGCTCTCGGAACGATCTGCTGAATCAGTTGACAGCCAACGCTATCGGTATTCCCGTATTGGCTGGCCCGTCTGAGGCGACAGCCATTGGAAATTGCTTGATACAGGCTAAGTCGGCAGGATTACTGACGGATTGTTGGGAGATGCGAAGACTGATAGCCACCGCATTCCCTCCCAAGGAATTTTATCCGGAAAGATGATACACATTCAAATCATATAAATTTAAAAACATCATACCATGACAAAAGACAGTTTAATTCAACAGGCATTTGAAGTAGCGGCAGAACGTTATGCGGCCGTAGGTGTAGACGTTCGTAAAGCATTAGAGGATATGAAGAAAATATCCCTATCCCTGCATTGCTGGCAGGCCGATGACGTAAGCGGTTTCGAGAACCAAGGCGGCTCCTTGACCGGTGGTATACAAGTGACCGGCAATTATCCGGGACGTGCCCGTACTATCGACGAGTTGCGCCGGGATGTATTGAAAGCGAAATCCTATATTCCCGGTAATCATCGGCTTAGTCTGCATGAGATCTACGGGGATTTCCAAGGGGAGAAAGTAGACCGTGACGAGGTAGAACCCCATCATTTCGAGAGCTGGATACAATGGGCGAAAGAGAATGATTTCAAGCTAGACTTCAACAGTACCTCTTTCTCGCACCCTAAAAGCGGAGATTTGACCTTGGCGAACCCCAGCGATGATATCCGTAACTTCTGGATCGAGCATACGAAGCGTTGTCGCTGGATCAGCGATGAGATGGGTAAAGCCCAGAACGATCCTTGCATGATGAACCTTTGGATACATGACGGGAGCAAGGAAGTACCGGCCAGCCGCTTACGTTATCGCCGTATCTTGGAGGAATCGCTGGATGAGATATTCGCTACCGAATATAAATGGATGAAAGATTGTATCGAGGCGAAACTCTTCGGTCTCGGTCTGGAAAGTTATACGGTAGGTTCCTATGATTTCTATTTGGGTTACGGGGCGAAAAAGAACAAGATCGTTACCTTGGACACCGGCCATTTCCATTTGACGGAAAGTATCGCCGACAAGGTTTCCTCGTTATTGCTGTTTACGCCCGAGATCATGTTGCACGTAAGTCGTCCGATCCGTTGGGATAGCGATCATGTCGTGATCTTGAATGACGATGTGCAGGATTTAGCTCGTGAGATCGTGCGTTGCGACGCCTTGGACCGGGTACATATCGGTTTGGATTATTTCGACGCTACCATCAATCGTATCGGTGCTTATGTCATTGGTAGCCGTGCTACGCAAAAAGCCTTTATGCTCGCTTTGCTGGAGCCGATCGCCTTGCTTCGCCAGTACGAGGATGAGGGTAAGTATTTCCAGCGTCTTGCCTTGCAGGAGGAAGCGAAGAGTCTGCCTTGGGGTGCGGTTTGGGATATGTATTGTCTGCAAAGTGGGGTCCCCGTAGGAGAGTCTTATATCGCTGAGATCGAGAAATATGAGTCCGACGTTACCTCAAAACGGAAATGATAGAGATCGGGATCGGGTTGTTGATCATTGCGATCGGCAGTTTCGGGCAGAGTAGCTCGTACGTGCCGATCAATAAGATCCGGGATTGGAGTTGGGAAAGCTTCTGGTTGGTGCAAGGTATCTTCGCTTGGTTGGTTTTCCCTTATCTCGGAGCGATGTTGGCGGTACCGGAAGGGAGTACCTTACTGGAGCTATGGTGTTCGCCGGGTAGCTTGGGAGCGGTTATCTATGGCATGCTCTGGGGTGTCGGCGGGTTGACTTTCGGGTTGAGTAGCTTTGGGACAGAGCATCGCCTTGGGTACATGCGCCGGTTTCGGTACGCTCTTCCCGGCTTTGTTTGGTGGAACGAACCTGTTTGAGGGAACCGGATAGATCCTGTTGACCGGTGTTTGCATTACCTTGGCAGGTATCGCCGTGATCGGTTACGCCGGAAGCCTGCGGGCCCGGAATATGAGTGAGGAGGAGAAGAAAGCGGCGGTGAAGGATTTTGCCTTGACTAAGGGCTTGGCGGTAGCCTTGCTTGCCGGTGTGATGAGCGCCTGCTTCAATTTGGGTTTGGAATCGGGAAACGAGGTGCTGGCGAAAGCGAAAGAGGCGGGAGCTAGCGATCTGTTCGCCTTGAATCCCGTGATACTGTTGGTTACTTTGGGCGGCTTTTGTACGAACGCTGTGTATTGTATTTTCCAGAACGTGAAAAACGGGACGGGCAAGGATTATTTCTCGGTATCGGGAGGTACATTGCTGAATAATGTCTTATTTTGCGCTTTGGCAGGCGTGCTTTGGTACTCGCAGTTCTTCGGACTGGGGATGGGAAAGAGCTATTTCTCGGATTCCCCGGTTATGCTGGCTTTCTCGTGGAGTATCTTGATGTCGCTGAATGTTATTTTCAGTAATGTCTGGGGCATCTTATTAAAAGAATGGAAGGGCGTGGATCGCCGGACAATCGTGGTATTGATTACCGGCATGTGTATCTTGATCCTTTCCTTATTATATCCAAATATAGTTTAATTAAAATAGACATGATAACACTAAGAAACAATGAACGCCTGATGGCGGAAATAGATCGTATCGCCGAGGTCGCCGGCTATTTGTGGACCAAGGGTTGGGCTGAGCGAAACGGCGGGAATATATCGGTGAACCTGACTACTTTATTGAGCGAGGAGGAGAAGGCGTTGCCGGCTTTGGTTTCCTCGATTCCCTTGCAAGAGGCGATGACGGCCTTATGCGGGCACGTCTTTTATGTGACGGGTACCGGAAAACGGATGCGTTACGTGGCGAAAGATCCTTTCGCCAACGGCTCTTTGATCCGTATCGCCGCCGATGGGAAATCGTATGATATCCTAGCGGAGCAACCGATCCCACCGACTTCCGAGTTGCCTTCCCATTTGTTGATGCACAATTTCTTGCGTGCGAAGGGACGGGATAACCGGGTGGTATTGCATACGCATCCGACGGATATTATCGGCATGACGCATTGTAAGCCGTTCTTGGATTCGGAGAAGATTACCCGCACGTTATGGAGTATGATCCCGGAATGTCGGATTATCGTGCCGAAAGGGGTCGGTATCGTTCCTTACGAGATACCGGGCACTTTGGCGTTGGCGCACGCTACGATCCGTCAGTTGGAGGAGCACGACGTGGTGTTCTGGGAGAAGCACGGTATCCTTGCCGTCGGTGAGGACCTGATCGAGTGCTTCGATGCGATCGATACGTTGAGTAAATCCGCCCAGATCTATTTCAGTGCCCGCATGACCGGTTACGAGCCGGAAGGTATGACGGAGCAGCAATTGGATGACTTGGTTCCGGCTTTTGGACTCTAGCGTATGCGAAAGAAATTAATCATTCTATTCATAGGGATCGGTTCGTTCACGTTGTTCGCCCAGCAGCGAGACCATCGGACACGGGAGTATATCGCCCCGGTCCGTATTGTCTGGCAGCAAGATAGTTTGCGAATTACGGGAGCGAACCATTTGCTTGTTCCGGGCAACGGACAGTCGGATTTGGCGAATAATCGGTTGTGTGTGTTGAAAAGTACGCCAACCGAACATCCCGCTTTGCTGCTTGATTTCGGGAAGGAGTTGCAAGGCGGTCTTCAGCTGGTGACCGGTATGCCGCCGTCTCACGATCCGGTTTCCGTGCGGGTTCGTTTCGGCGAGTCCGTTAGTGAGGCTATGTGCGAGATAGATGGCGCAAACGGGGCGAGCAACGATCATGCGATGCGGGATTTCGTGGTATCGCTCCCTTGGCTGGGCGTGCAGGAGATCGGTAATTCCGGTTTCCGTTTCGTGCGTATTGATGTATTGGGTGATTCTACGGAGTTGCAATTAAAAGAGGTCCGTGCGATCTCTACGTTTCGGGATATTCCTTATCTGGGCTCTTTCCGTTGTAATGACGAGCGGTTGAACCGGATCTGGAAGACAGGTGCGTACACGGTCCACTTGAATATGCAGGAATATCTATGGGACGGCGTAAAACGGGATCGTCTGGTCTGGGTGGGGGATTTACATCCGGAGGTAATGACGGTCAGTACCGTCTTCGGTTATAATGAGGTGGTTCCTAAGAGCTTGGATTTGATTCGGGATATTACGCCGCTGCCTAGTTGGATGAACGGTATCAGTTCGTACTCGATCTGGTGGTTGTTGATCCAGAGGGATTGGTATTATTACCAAGGGAATCTTGCGTATCTACAAGAGCAACGCTCTTATATGACTGCTTTGTTGCGTCACTTGATCTCGAAGGTTGACCCAAGCGGACAAGAGAGACTGGATGGGAACCGTTTCTTGGATTGGCCTTCCAGTGAGAATACACCCGCTATCGATGCCGGCCTTCAATCGCTGATGATACAAGCCATGCGTGCGGGAGAGGAGTTATGTACCGTTTTAGGCGAGGATGCGTTGGCCTCGGAATGCCGTATGGTAGCTGCCAAGGCTATTGAGTTTTCCCTTCGGAAGAAATCCCGATTTCCTTCGGAGAAAGATCGGATTACGCCCGGGGATAAACAGGCCGCCGCTTTGATGGCTCTGGCGGGTATCATGGATGCTAAGGAGGCGAACGAGCGTTGCTTGGCGGTGGACGGGGCGAAAGGCTTCTCTACGTTTTACGGGTATTATATGCTACGGGCGATGGCGTTGGCTGGTAATTACCAAGGTGCGTTAGATGTGATCCGTACGTATTGGGGAGCTATGCTGGATGTAGGTGCTACTACGTTTTGGGAGGATTTCAATATGGAATGGCTTCCGGATGCAGGGCGTATTGATGAGCTGGTCCCCGCTGGAAAGAAAGATATTCATGGAGATTATGGAGCGTATTGCTATCAAGGTTTCCGCCATAGCTTGTGCCATGGATGGGCTTCGGGCCCCACATCGTGGTTAAGCGAGTACGTATTGGGCGTACAAGTGGTGGAACCGGGTTGCCGTACGGTACGTATCATCCCACATCTGGGAGATCTCGAATGGGTGGAAGGTACGTTCCCCACGCCTTATGGGGTGATTGAGATCCGGCATGAGAAAGGTGCGGACGGTAAGGTGATAAGCCATATCAACGCTCCTGAAGAGATACGAGTTACCCCGTAGCTCTTATACTTAGTTGTAGAATGTATATAATTATAGAATATATGAAACAAACTATTTGCATCTACGCTTTCGCCGCCCTCTTATTAGGCGGTTGTAAAAGCAATAATGAATTAACGATACCTACGAATCTCCGTACGGAATACCTTACGGAGCCTATCGGCTTGGATACTTCGTCTCCTCGCTTTACATGGGAATACTCCGGAAATGAGGAGGGCTTTAAGGCTTCCCGCTATGAGGTACGGATCGGTACGAGTCCGAACGACTTGCGGCCCTATGCGGAAGGAATGGCCCTGAAACCTCATACCCGTTATTACTGGAATGTTACGGTATGGGATGGTGAAGGGCGTCCGTGCGCTACCTCGGAGACGGCTTCTTTCGAGACCGCTAAGTTCGATCCCTCGGATTGGTCTGCCTCTTGGATTACCGATCATAAGGATAAAGAGTTCGAGCCTGCCCCTCTGTTCCGCAAGTCTTTCCCGGTAGGCAAGGAAGTGAAGGATGCCCGTGTGTACGTAGCATCTGCCGGGTATCATGAGCTATTCATCAATGGCGAGCGGGTCGGAACGAATTATCTGGACCCGGGGTATACGCATTTCGATAAACGTATCTTGTACGTGACGCATGATGTTACCTCTTTGCTGAAGCAAGGCGACAACGCCGTGGCCGCTGTTCTGGGAAACGGCTGGTACAATGAGCAGTCCGTGGCGGTCTGGAATTTCCATGAGGCACGCTGGCGGAATCGTCCCCGCCTGCTATGTGAGTTGCGTATTACCTATACGGATGGTACGACGGAGGTGATTGGTTCGGACGAGACTTGGAAGACTTCCACCGGGGCCTATACCTATAATAATATATACAGCGGCGATAAATTCGATGCCCGGCTGGAAGAGGCCGGATGGAAAACCGCTCATTTCGACGATAGTAAATGGGAAGCGGCACTTCCGGCGCAGGCTCCGGCACCTCTGTTGGTAGCCCAGCAAATGCCGGGAATCCGTATCACGGAAGAGGTGAGGCCCGTGTCGATGAAACGTTTCTCCGATCAGTTATATGTATATTCTTTCCCGAAGAACATGTCCGGCCTTTGCCGCTTGAAGGTGAAAGGTGAGGCGGGAACCCGTATCACGTTAAAACATGGTGAGTTGTTGAAGAAAGACGGTCGCTTGGAGCAAGGCAATATCAATGTATATTATCATCCGGTCAAACCGGACGAGGTATTCCAGATGGATGTCTTTACCTTGAAAGGTACGGGAGAGGAGGAGATCTTCATGCCTTCCTTCTCTTATTACGGTTTCCAATACGTGGAGGTGGAGAGTAGCCGTCCCGTTACTTTAACGGAAGAGAACTTGACCGGTTTGTTTATGCATACCGATGTCCGTCCGTCCGGTTCCTTCGCTTGTTCGAATCCTCTATTGAATAAGATATGGGAGGCTACGATGCAGGCTTACCGCAGTAACCTGCACAGTATCCCGACCGATTGTCCGCAACGGGAGAAGAATGGCTGGACAGCCGATGCGCATATCGCGATCGACCTCGGTTTGCTGGGCTTCGATGGTATCACGCTTTATGAGAAATGGATGGATGACATTATCGACAACCAGCGTGAGGCGGGTGAGATCTCCGGTATCATCCCTTCCAGCGGTTGGGGATATGGCGAGTGGCCGGGTCCGGTTTGGGACGCTGTCATGTTTATCATCCCGAACGCCTTGTATGATTATTATGGAGAGTCTCGCAGTATAGAACGCTTATATCCTACGATGCTGCGATATCTGGATTATTTGAAGACGAAAGAGAAAGACGGTTACTTGCCGTTTGGCTTGGGTGACTGGGTGTATTGGAAAGCTACGACGAATAATGAATATACCTCTACCGCCTACTATTATCTGGATTATAAGTTGATGGCTCGCTTCGCCTCTTTGCTGGGCAAGGACGCCGCTCCTTATCAAGAGAAAGCGAATACGCTCAAATCCTTGATCAACCAGAAGTTCTTCAACGCCGAGACCGGTGTGTATGCCGAAGGGACCCAAACGGCGCAAGCCTTGGCCTTGTATCTGGGACTTGTACCGGAAGGAAAGGAACAACTCGTGGCGGATAAGCTGCGTGAGGTGGTAGCGGGAAATAACTATTTCTTGGATTTTGGTCTATTAGGCAGTAAGACCGTTCCGGCCATGCTTACGAAATATGGCTATATCGAGGATGCCATGAAGATGATCACGAAGACCGAGGCACCTTCTTGGGGATATTGGGTAGAGACGATGGGTTACTCCACATTGCCGGAGACGTGGACACTTAGTCCGAAGTTTGCCGACGCTTCCTTGAACCACGTCTTTATGGGAGATGTCTCCGCTTGGATGATGAACCAGCTGGCCGGTATCAATCATGACGACTCGGCTCCGGGCTTCCGTCATATCCGTATCACGCCTCATTTCGTGAAAGAACTGGATTGGGCGAAAGGTGAGTACCATTCCGTACGCGGCCGTATCGCCAGCGAATGGAAACGGGAAGGGGATAAGGTTATGCTTACCGTGACGATTCCGGCTGATTGCTCCGCCGATATCGTGGTAGGCGATCAGACCGAGACCGTATCCGCCGGTACGCATACGTTTTCATATCCGGTGTGATAAGAACCGTATGACTTTAGTAAGCCGGTAATGACATCGCCTATATTGGCTTATTTTACCCAGTTGTAGAGACGGGGCGTGCCCCGTCTCTACAACTGGGATTTCGAAAGCAAATAATTGAGAACCTTAAAGATTAAACGTATGAACAAGCTACTTCTTGCTCTTCTATTGTTTCTCCTATCTTTCAGCTGGATAAAAGTGACTGCCTCGGACAGTTGTCCCGCTTCCTTCCCTTGGAAAGCCCAATGGATCAATACCGAGCGTTGCCAAAGCGCTACGAATACTTGGTTGATCTACCGTAAATCATTCGCTGTGACGAATGTCCCGAATCAACTCATCGCCCGTATCGCCGCCGATTCCAAGTATTGGCTTTGGATCAACGACCAACTGGTTATCTTTGAGGGTGGCTTGAAAAGAGGACCTTCTCCTTCCGGGACTTATTACGATCCGGTAGATATCGCCCCTTACCTGACAAAAGGCTCGAACACCATCGCTATCTTGCTCTGGCATTTCGGGAAAGATGGTTTCAGTCATATCAACAGCGGGAAAGCGGCTTTGTTATTCGAGGCGATTGCTCCGGGACTGGAGATCGTCTCCGATGCGAGCTGGCAGTGCGCCTTGTATGAGGCCTATCAAAATACCGAGGCCCCTTTCCCGAATTACCGTATGCCGGAGAGTAATATCCGCTTCGATGCCCGTCAAGCGATAACAAACTGGAACCGTACGAGTTTCGAAGGTTCCCTTCCGGGGGCGGTCTGCGTCGGTAAGGCGGGGAAAGCTCCTTTCGGGGATCTGGTGGAACGTCCGATACCCCAGTGGAAAAACAGCGGCCTGTTATCCTATGTATCCGTCCGGGAATCCTTGAGAGGTGATACCCTGTTCTGTCGTTTGCCCTATAATGCCCAGATCACTCCGTATCTAAAAGTAGAGGCGGAAGCCGGGAAAACCATCCACATACGGATGGATAATTACGAGGGAGGAAGCGAGCGCAACGTACGTGCCGAATATATCACCCGTGAGGGTGAGCAGGAATACGAAAGCTATGGCTGGATGAACGGCCATGAGGTCTATTACATCATCCCCGAGGGCGTGAAGGTGCTGGATGTGAAATACCGTGAGACCGGTTACAACACGGACCTCGCCGGCTCTTTCCATTGTGACGACCCGTTCTACGACGAGCTTTGGCAACGTTCTGCCCGCACCTTATACATAACGATGCGTGATAATTATATGGACTGTCCGGATCGTGAACGTGCCCAATGGTGGGGTGACGAGGTGAATGAGCTAGGCGAGGCTTTCTACGCCCTTTCTCCGTCCGGGCAGAAACTAGCCGTAAAAGGCATCCATGAATTAATGAATTGGCAGCGGGAGGACGGAACGCTCTACGCTCCGGTTCCGGCGGGTAATTGGGATAAGGAGCTTCCTTTACAGATGTTGGCGTCTATCGGTTGGTACGGTTTTTATACGCAATATTATTATAGTGCCGACAGTAGTTTCGTCCCGGTGATATACGACCGGATGCGCCGTTACCTGCACGAGGTTTGGCAAGTCGATAAGAGTGGCTTGGTGATCGAGCGTCAAGGCGCTTGGAGCTGGGGCGACTGGGGCGAGCATGTCG
>OHPS01000586.1_pt1 | contig 14885 bp, 10 predicted proteins | sample 1577811 | NCBI WGS metagenome assembly OHPS01 (sample SAMEA3879552, study PRJEB24766) | human gut metagenome | biome: human-associated habitat; feature: feces | place: USA | collected 1985/1987
AATCCCTCCTTCTCCGCCAAAAAGTCTCGTAAACACGTTGTTTGCGAGACTTTTTATTTTCTAAAGATATGACACGCAGAAAAACTTCATAAAGCAAAAAATCGGACAGCCCGAAGACTGTCCGATCGAATGTTTTTGTGATTATTCTATGGTCGTGATGTCGCTTCCGAACCAAGTTGTTGATATCTCAGCAAGCTTGCCGTCCTGCTTCATTTCGTGAAGGATCTCCTCAATCTTGTCGCAAAGTGCCTGATCACCAAGTCTGAAGCCGATAGCGTACTCCTCTGGGTCAAGGCCGTCAGGAAGCACCTTGTAATCCTTACCTGATGTGGATATCTCGTAGTTTGCAACTACTGAGTCAAGGAACGCTGCGTCTACCATGTTAAGCTCCAACTGCTGGAGGGCTTCAACATTTGTTGCAAGCTCTGTTGTTGTCGCACCATTTGCTACAACGTCAGATGCAAGAAGTGTTTCCTGTGCTGTTGAGCCGTTCTGTACGGCAATGTTCTTGCCTGCAAGATCAGCCTGTGAAGCAACGTCGCTTGAGCCGTTTACAACGAACACCATTTCATTCTTCATGTAAGGCTCGCTCATGAGCATTACTTTCTTTCTCTCATCGCTGACAGAAAGGCCGTTCCAGATACAATCTATTGTGCCTGCATTAAGGTCCTGCTCCTTTGTATCCCAGTTTACAGAGTAAGTTTCAAGCTCTACACCAAGTCTTGAGCAAACTTCCTTTGCAACGTCGATATCAAAGCCTACGATGTTGTCGTTCTCGTCTGTGTAGCCCATTGGCTTGAATGTTGGGTCAAGACCAAGCACAAGCTTGCCTGAATCAAGAACTTTCTGAAGTGAGTTATCCTCGCCTGTTGCAGCGGCTGTGCTGTTTGTGTCTGCTGCTGATGAAGAATCAGATGTGCTTCCGCAGCCTACAGCCAAAAGCATCATGGCAGCAGCGGAAAGTGATGCGATAGTCTTAAAAATAGATCTTTTCATTATTAACTTCCTTTCGGGTATCGTCAAAATACCATTTCATACGTTTTAACACTTTAATATAATAACATATTATAACGTCACTGTCAATTATCATTATTGCCCAAACCTTTGCAGGCTGTGGGTGCTTTTTCATAGAAAATGACCGCAGATAGGCGAAAATCAGCACTTACCAAGCTTTTTGGCTCTTTCCATAAATCTTGCATACTTGCCTATTACCGCTTCTCCCTGTGTGATACCTGCATTTTTCAGTATCTCCAAAGGCTTTTCGGGATAGTCTGCTGTATATTCAAGTTCCAACTCATAATCTCTCCCCACAAGCTGTGAAAGCTCCTGCGCGGTGAGCGTTTCAGGCAGGCTGTCAAGCTCACGCTCAAACTCTTTTTTCACATGAAGTGCACCGTTTTCGGAGATAGGTGCTTTAAGCTGTAAAAAATACTTATCCCCTATTTGTCTTACCCTGATACTTGTCATGCCTGAATCTCTTTGTGGGATATAATAAAAATTGGTCTGCTCGATTATTTTGTTCCACTGAAAAAGCTTTTCAGCGGTCTTGTACTGCTCCTGTGTGAGAGAAATTTTTATCTCACGCTCTATATTTTCGCTCATGATATCCTCCTGAATATATTATCATTTTACTACATTATAGCAGTATCATGCCCTAAAGTCAACTGGCGTAAAAGGTTGACAAAATCCCATAAAAATAGTAGAATTTAAGTATATGATTTTAAGGAGAGTTTGAGATGTCAAGAATATTGACGCCACAGCAGAAGATAGAGCGGAGCATTGTGACGGATTTTCGCAGAGATATATGGAACAAGTTCGTTATGGGATATGAGCGTTACGATATGATAAAGCCCGGGGACAAAATAGCGGTGTGCATATCAGGCGGCAAGGACTCAATGCTTCTTGCTAAGTGTATGCAGCATTTGCAGAAATATCAGGGCATGGACATAGGGCTAGAATTTATTGTAATGAACCCAGGCTACAGCGATGCCAACAGACAGAGAATAATCGACAATGCGGCGCTTATGGGAATACCCATAAAAATGTTTGAAACAAAGGTCTTTGACATTGCATACAATACAAAACGCAACCCATGCTATCTTTGTGCAAGAATGAGACGTGGCTGGCTTTACAAATTTGCGCAGGATCTTGGGTGCAACAAGATAGCTTTGGGACATCATTTTGATGATGTTATAGAAACCATACTCATGAGCATGGTATATGGAGGACAGATTCAGACTATGATGCCTAAGCTACACTCGAGGAACTACGCAGGCATGGAGCTTATCAGACCCCTGTACATGGTGAAAGAGGCGGACATTATCCGCTGGGTGGAGCAGAACGATCTGCATTTTATCCGCTGTGCCTGCCGTTTCACTGAGAGCTACGAGGGGTTAGAGAAAAAGGGTGAAGTATCAAAGCGGCAGGAGATGAAAGAGCTTATAGCGAAGTTCCGTGCCACCAATCCCAACATTGAAAACAACATTTTCAAGAGCGTTTATAACGTCAATCTGCGCACTGTGATACAATACGAATACAAGGGTAAGAAGTACAATTTTATGGACACATACGATGATTACGACCCAAGTGTTCAGGCAGATGACGATGATGATGAGGGAATAGAGTAAAAAAGTTGTGAAAAGGGCTTGACAAAGCGGCAGAGATAGTGTATAATATATTACTGTAATTGGTTTGCTGCTATGGCTCAGTAGGTAGAGCACGTCCTTGGTAAGGACGAGGTCACCGGTTCAAGCCCGGTTAGCAGCTCCAGCAGGTGCTTGCACCTGCACCCAAATCCGCTATCATTTATGGTAGCGGATTTTTTTGTCGCCGCCCATGGGTACGATACCCTACACACAAAAAACACCGTCCGAACTCCTCGGACGGTGTTATATTTTTATCTCGTATTACAGATTTGTATACTCCATAAGGCTCTTATCCACCTCACGGGCAACATCTCTGCCCTCTCTGATAGCCCATACTACAAGTGACTGTCCTCTGCGCACGTCGCCTGCGGCAAAGACGTTCTTCACGTTCGTCTGATGTGTGCCGTCGGCTGTTGCGATATTCGTTCTGCCGTCTACCTCAACGCCAAAAGCCTTTGTGAGATAGCTTTCAGATCCCAGAAAGCCTGCCGCAATAAGAACAAGTTCGGCCTCTACCTTGTATTCGCTGCCCTCAACAGGCTTCATTATCGTTCTGCCTGACTTAGGGTCTTTCTCCGGGGAGAGCTTTACAAGCACTGCGCCCTTAAGATTGCCCTTTTTGTCTTTGAGAAACTCCTTGACAGTTGTCTGATAAACTCTCGGGTCATGACCGAACACACCGATAGCTTCCTCCTGGCCGTAATCTGTCTTGCAGACCATTGGCCACTGCGGCCATGGGTTGTTCTCGGCTCTCGTGTCAGGAAGCTTTGGCATCATTTCAAGCTGCAAAACGCTCTTTGCGCCATGTCTTACGCTTGTACCAACGCAGTCATTTCCAGTATCTCCGCCACCTATTACCATGACGTTCTTGCCCTTTGCGGAAATGTGGTTTTTATCCGTAAGGCCGCCGTTCAGCAGCGCCTTAGTTGTGGATTTCAGAAAATCCACTGCAAAATAGATACCCTTTGCATCTCTGCCCTCGGCTTTGATATCTCTAGGGTTTGAAGCACCACAACAAAGTATTACTCTGTCGAAGTCCTTGAGAAGCTCAGCCGCTGTGATATCCTTGCCCACATTAACGCCTGTGCGGAACTCGATGCCCTCTTCTTTCATTATGTTTATCTTGCGCTCGATTATCTGCTTTTCAAGCTTCATGTTCGGTATGCCGTACATAAGCAGACCGCCCACTCTGTCCTCACGCTCGAAAACTGTTACACTGTGACCTCTCTGATTGAGCTGGTCAGCGGCAGCAAGACCTGACGGACCTGAGCCTATAACAGCGATAGTCTTTCCTGTTCTTACCTTTGGCACTCTTGCTGAAGCATATCCGCAGGCATAGGCATTTTCGATAATGCCGTATTCGTTAGCCTTTGTGGTAACAGCGTCGCCATTAGCTCCGCAAGTGCAGGCTTTTTCGCAAAGTGCAGGACAAACTCTTGATGTGAACTCAGGAAAATTGTTCGTCATATGAAGTCTGTAATATGCCTGCTCCCAGTTGCCCTTGTATATAAGGTCGTTCCATTCAGGGATAAGATTGTTAAGCGGACAGCCTGAAAATGCGTTGCCTATCTTCATTCCTGCCTGACAGAACGGCACACCGCAGTCCATACATCTTGCTCCCTGCTTCTGCTGCTCCTCCTTTGAAAGAGGAGTGTGAAATTCATTAAAATTCTTTATACGTTCCTCAACGGAGAACGCTGCTGCGTCCTCACGCTTATAGTCCATAAAACCAGTTGGCTTTCCCATATCTCAACTATACTTGCTTTCAAAGCAAGTATATCCTCCTTTCGATTTTAAAAGTACAATATCTCATGTGCGCAGGCTTACTGCTTGCCGTTGATGATCTGATAGAATGCTTCTATCTGCGCCTGATCGCTACTCATACCCTTTTCTTCCATTGAAGCTATAGCAGACATCATCTTCTTGTAATCGTGAGGGATTATCTTCTTGAACTTAGGCAGATATTCCTCAAAGTTATCAAGAATACGCTTGCCCTTTTCAGAGCCTGTTGCGTCAACGTGCTGCTGGATAAGGTCTTTGAGCTGAATGATATCGTACTTCTCCTTGACCTCAGAGAAAAGTACCATTTCCTTGTTGAGTCTTGTGTAAAGGTGTCTGTCCTCGTCAAGAACGTAAGCTACACCGCCCGACATACCTGCCGCAAAGTTTTTGCCCGTCTTGCCGATAACTACCACACAGCCGCCTGTCATATACTCACAGCCGTGGTCGCCAACGCCCTCGACAACTGCCACTGCGCCTGAGTTTCTTACGCAGAAACGCTCGCCTGCAACACCGTCGATGAACGCCTTACCGCTTGTTGCGCCGTAAAGTGCAACGTTACCGATAATGATATTGTCCTCGGCTTTGAAAGTGGAATCCTTTGGAGGATAAACAACGAGCTTACCGCCTGAAAGTCCCTTGCCGAAATAATCGTTAGAGTCGCCCACAAGCTCGAGGGTCAAGCCGTTCGGGATAAATGCGCCGAAGCTCTGTCCGCCTGAGCCGTTGCAGACTATCTTGTATGTATCGTCAGCAAGTGTGTTATAATACTTTCTTGTTATCTCTGAACCGAAGATAGTACCGAATGAACGGTCTGTGTTCTTGACATTTACTGTGATAGACTTCTTCTCACCACTCTTAAGGTTTTTCTCAAACTCCTTCATGAGTACCTTTTCATCAAGAGTGTTTTCAAGCTTGAAGTCATACTTGGATTTCTTGTTGTATTCTACCTTTTCTGAAACGTAATCAGAGTTGATGATATTAGAAAGGTCAACTTGTGCCGCAGTGCCTGTGATACCAGCCTTTGGCTTGATAAGGTCAATTCTTCCCACAAGCTCGTCAACTGTTCTTACGCCAAGCTTTGACATATATTCTCTAAGCTCGGAAGCCACGAATATCATAAAATTCATTACATATTCAGGCTTGCCGGGGAACTTCTTTCTAAGCTCCGGGTTCTGTGTTGCAACACCAAATGGGCAAGTATCAAGATTACATACTCTCATCATTGCACAGCCAAGTGTTATCAGCGGAGCGGTAGCAAAGCCGAACTCCTCTGCGCCAAGGATCGCTGCGATAACAACATCACGGCCTGTCATGAGCTTTCCGTCTGTTTCGATAACGACCTTGTTTCTAAGACCGTTCTTGATAAGGGTCTGGTGTGCTTCTGCAAGTCCAAGCTCCCATGGAAGTCCTGCATTGTAGATAGAGTTTCTAGGAGCCGCACCTGTACCGCCGTCATAGCCTGAGATAAGGATAACTCCTGCGCCTGCCTTTGCAACGCCTGCCGCAACTGTACCAACACCGCACTCAGAAACGAGCTTTACAGAAATTCTTGCGTTCTTGTTTGCGTTTTTCAGGTCATAGATAAGCTGAGCCAAGTCCTCGATAGAGTAGATATCGTGGTGTGGCGGAGGTGAGATAAGCGACACGCCAGGTGTGGAGTGTCTTGTTTTAGCTATCCATGGATAAACCTTTTTGCCAGGGAGATGACCGCCCTCGCCAGGCTTTGCGCCCTGTGCCATTTTTATCTGTATCTCATCAGCAGATGTGAGGTATCTTGAAGTTACACCGAAACGTCCCGAAGCCACCTGCTTGATAGCTGAACATCTGTCCTCAGAAGTACCCTTTGTGAGAAGTCTGTCAAGGCTCTCACCACCCTCGCCTGAGTTTGACTTGCCATGAAGTCTGTTCATTGCGATAGCAAGTGCTTCATGAGCTTCCTGCGAGATAGAGCCGTAGGACATAGCACCCGTCTTAAATCTTCTTACAATAGAGTCAACGCTCTCAACTTTCTCCAGCGGAACAGGATTTTCAGCAAAGTTGAAATCCATAAGACCTCTGATGTTCACAGGGTCCATTTCCTCAGAGATAAGCTTTGAATACTTCTTGTATGTTTCATAGTCGCCAGTCCTTGCAGCCTGCTGAAGCAGATAGATAGACTGAGGATTGTAGAGATGCTCCTCCTTGCCGCTTCTGAACTTGTGGCTACCTCTTGATTCAAGCTCTGTGTCTGTGCCAAGTCCAAGAGGGTCAAAGGCTGATGTATGAAGTCTGTCAACGTTCTTCTCGATGTCAGATATTGTGATACCGCCTATCCTGCTGACAGTGCCGGTGAAGTATTTGTTTATAACGTCCTGACCGATACCGATAGCCTCGAATATCTGTGAGCCTTGATATGACTGTATAGTAGAGATACCCATTTTTGAAGCTATCTTTACGATACCATGGAGAACAGCCGCATTATAATCGTCAACAGCGGCATAGTAATCCTTATCGAGAAGGTCGTCAGCAATAAGCTCGTGGATAGTTTCCTGAGCAAGATAAGGGTTGATAGCGGAAGCACCATAGCCAAGCAGTGTTGCAAAGTGATGAACTTCTCTAGGCTCGCCGCTTTCGAGGATAATAGCAAGAGATGTTCTCTTCTTTGTAACAACAAGGTGCTGATGAAGCGCTGATACAGCAAGCAGTGATGGGATAGCAAGGTGGTTCTCGTCAACTCCCCTGTCTGAAAGGATAAGGATATTTGCGCCCTCGCTGAACGCCTTGTCTGCTTCTATATAAAGTCTGTTTATAGCCTTTTCAAGTCTTGTGTTCTTATAATAAAGTATAGGGATAACAGCTACCTTAAAGCCAGGAATGTGCATATTCTTTATTTTAAGGATATCTGTTGAGGTAAGGATAGGGTCGTGTATCTTCATTACCTTGCAATTTTCAGGCTTTTCTTCAAGAATGTTGCCGTCCTCACCGATATAGACAGTTGTGGAGGTAACTATTTCCTCTCTGATAGCGTCTATAGGCGGATTTGTTACCTGTGCAAAGAGCTGTTTGAAGTAGTTGAACAGTGGCTGAGGCTCTTTTGAAAGCACCGCAAGCGGGCTGTCTGTACCCATAGCAGCAATAGACTCAGAGCCGTTCTTTGCCATTGGCAGGATAGATGTCATAACGTCCTCATAGGTATAGCCAAAAGCTTTCTGAAGTCTTTGTCTTTCCTCGTAGCCGTGTTCCTCTACCTTGATGTTTGGTATCTTAAGATCTTTAAGTCTGACAAGGTTGCTGTCAAGCCACTCGCCGTAAGGCTGCTTTGAAGCATAGAATTCCTTAAGCTCGTCATCGTCGATAACTCTGCCTTGAACAGTATCAACAAGAAGCATTTTGCCTGGGCGAAGTCTTTCCTTTTCAACGATATTGTCTGACGGGATAGGAAGTGCGCCAACCTCAGATGAAAGGATAAGATTGCCGTCCTTTGTGATATAATATCTTGACGGACGCAGACCGTTTCTGTCAAGCACTGCACCCATGATATCTCCGTCAGAGAAAAGGATAGAAGCAGGTCCGTCCCATGGCTCCATCATAGTTGCGTAATACTGATAGAAGTCTTTCTTAGCCTGACTCATCGTGCCATTGTTATCCCATGGCTCAGGGATCGTTATCATGACAGCCAGTGGCAGATCCATTCCACTCATGACCAAAAATTCAAGTGTGTTGTCGAGCATTGCAGAGTCAGAGCCTTCTGTGTTTACAACAGGTGTGACCTTATCAAGGTCGCCCTTCAAATGCTCAGACTTCATCGTTTCCTCACGAGCGAGCATTTTATCAGCATTGCCTCTGATAGTGTTTATCTCACCGTTGTGAACGATCATTCTGTTAGGATGCGCCCTCTGCCAGCTTGGGTTTGTGTTGGTAGAAAATCTTGAATGTACCATAGCGATAGCAGACTCGTAGTCCTTATCCTGAAGGTCAGGGAAGAACTTTCTGAGATCCTGCACAAGGAACATTCCTTTATATACTATAGTTCTGCTTGAAAGTGATACAACGTAGGTGTCCTCATTTGACTGCTCGAACACACGTCTTGCAACATATAGCTTGCGGTCAAAGTCAAGACCCTTTTTAACGCCCTTTGGACGCTTGATGAAGCACTGCATTATGGCAGGCATACACTGGGCAGCTCTCTTGCCAAGCACCTCTGGCCTTGCAGGAACGACTCTCCAGCCAAGGATCTCCAGACCCTCTTTTTCGGCGATTATCTCAAACATCTTCTTTGCCTGATTTCTCGCAAGCTCGTTCTGTGGGAAGAAGAACATACCAACAGCATAATCTCTTTCCTCGCCCAGCGTGATGCCAAGCTCTGCGGCAGCGATCTTCTTGAAGAATTTATGTGAGATCTGAAGCAGGATACCTACTCCGTCACCTGTTTTGCCCTCTGCGTCCTTACCAGCACGATGCTCAAGCGTTTCAACGATAGTCAGCGCATTTGCAACAGTATCGTGGCTCTTTTTGCCCTTAATGTTCACAACAGCACCTATTCCGCAGTTATCATGCTCGAATTTCGGTGAATACAGGCTTTTTACATTAGTCATATCCTCCATGCGTTCCATTTTTATCACCCTTTCCTGCCAAACTGTAAAAAAATTATAGCTTATCGTTCAGCAACGTATGTTATTTCACGGCTCATAGCCGATTTTTAGCTGTTTTTAACAAAAAATTTGCAGGAAGAAATTAAAATCCTGCAATCCTGCATAAGTACAAACAAACTCAAAGCGTGATTTTTCGCACAAATGCAAGAAAATAGCCTTTTGCCGTCTTTTCTGACGGCTTAATCATTATAACACACATTACAGCAAAATGCAAGAGTGAATGATAAAACTTGCATAAAATCATTATTAATTTTTAGTTAATCGGTATACATATATAACTTATGATTTCATATCGCTTTCCTAGGTAAACCTTGAAAACTAACGTAACAACGCTCTTTTCAGCTTATTTACAGCCATTTTCAATGGGGAATCGTACTCTTTGTAAAAATGCTGATAATCCTTAGAATTGTTCCAGTCACCACCCCATTTCCAGCCGTGACGCCTGAAAATGCAATAGCAAAGGTCTGTTCTGTCAATCTTGTGATCAAAAGCCTTGTCACGGTCTGCATACTCTGTAGCATTGGCAGGCATGACCTTATTCCCCACTATATAAGGATTTATAAGAGGGTTTATGTCTATCGCCCTGCCGTAGCTGTGAGCCGAAATAATGTTGGTACCAGCCACCACCCTATAGTTGAAAGCAGAGGAATTGTTATCCGCCATTGACCTTTCATCATCAGCGTCATACTCGTCAACGAGCCTGATTTTTTCTATCTCATAACTGCCCTCGAAAAGCTCATAGAAAATATCCAGAACCTCCTGCGCAAGCTTCCTCGCCACGATAAGCTCCCCTGACTGCACCTTATGCTCAAAGTCATAATATCTCACACGCAGATAGACAAGGTCGCCCAGCTTCACACGGGGATTTTCCTTATAGGAAACGCCTTTGATACGCTCTATTACCTCCTTTGGAAGCTCCTCAGCCGTAAAGCCCTCTCTGTATAATATCTTTTCCATAAAAAACACTCCTTACAAAAAGCGGTCAAGGCATGATACCTTGACCGTCCTTATTATTTATCCGCAGACTTGTAGTACATAACAACAGGCGTACCGTAAGGCACGTTGTCATAAACATATTTGGCGTCGTCATAGCTCATATTTATACAGCCGTGAGAGCCGTTGTATTTGTATATCTCACCGCCGAAATATCCGCCTCGCCACGTTGAATCGTGAAGACCTATTCCGCAGAGAGAAACGTTGTTCCAGAAGTTGCACTTTGTATCCCACTCGTCGCCGTCGGCATTTGTGTCTTTCATACGTTTGTTGGTCTCCTTTGACCACAGCTTATAAACACCAGGGAGAGTTGTTCTCGCCTCAGATGTGGTCTGACCTGAAACTATATAGGTATCAAGCTTTTTCTTGCCCTTTTCATAATACCACAAGTGCTGGTCGGTAAGGTCTATCTCAATATAAGTGTCGCCTATATCATCGTCCTTGCTTCTCGCAGACTCAACGCCTGTAAAGTCAAAATAACCGGTACTGTAATAGATAGGGTCTACCTTGTCAACGCTCTCGCCCTTTTCAAGCATATCCACAAGATCGTCACAAGTCTTTTCCTGATCTATCCACCAGCCGTATTTAGCATCAGAGCTTGTCGGCACGATTATGTCGCCCTGCAAAGTGGCATGGAATTTTCTCTTAGTATTATATGTATCATACTTCTTTGCGAGCTTTTCCACATACTCCATGGCTTTCTTTCTGTCCACAGTGTAGCTTCCGTCATCTTTGAGCTTTATCATCTTCATAAGCTCCTCGCCCGTGAGAGTTTCTGTGGTGTAGTCAAAATCGTATGTGACAGAAAGCTGGAAAACATCATTTCGTTTCTTGCAATCGTCCTCAAGGTCTGCGCTCTTCACCTCTGGAAGAGAATAACAACCTGTGTCCTTGCCAAGCTCAACGCTAAGCTCACCTGCCGCCACGCTTTGCGTAACATAAGCTTCAAGCTTTTTCATATCGGTTATCTTGTTTCCCTGCACCTCAGGGGTGATAACATAAGCCGTCTTATCCTCGTTAAGACCAAGCTTTGCATCAGCAGTTTCAACATCGCCCCAGTTTGCTTTCTCCACAAGCTTCTGAAGCTTCTCAACATCAAATGTGATGTCCTCATTAAAACTATAGATGGAGTTCTGTATAAATCCCGAGAACCATGTTTTTCTGTTCACGCTGTCATAGATCTTCTGAAGATCGTCCTTGCCGCTTAGTCTGTAATCAAAATCAGCCGTCTTAAAAACAACAGGCGTGCCGTCGATAGTTTTGACCGTAAGCTCATAAGGCATATCATTCACCCCGAGTAGATCGCAAGCCTGTTCAAATGTCCTTCCGCCCACGTCAACGCCATTCACTGTTGTGCCGCTCAGAAATCTGTTGCTATAGTAAGCTCTTCCAATGAAATATCCTCCGCCCACAACTATCACGATAGCCGCTGCCGCAGTGCCGCAGATAATGCCGATATTGTTGCGTTTTTTCTTTCTTTTCTTATTCTTTGACGAACCTTTGACAGAGCTGTTTTTCTTCACAGATGTCGCAGGCTTTTTCGTTATCTTTGTGGAATTTTCCGTCATCAATTATCCTCCTGTACAAAATGACGTTCGGCATTTGCCGACAATGTATCAAGAATAATTATATCATGCTTTTTTCCTTTTGTCTATAGGATAGGCTGAAAAATTTGTCACAAAAAGAGTGCCGGATATTCTTATTTAATGTACAAATAAACGTACTGAAAAAAACTACACGCAATCATTAAAAAAATATCGGGCAGATAACTCCACCCGATACAATATCAATCTTTTATATACTTGCCCTTGACCTCGCTATAGGTCTTGCAGAAGCGGTCATGGGAGATATACGCTCCCCAGCTCATGTTATCGTCCACCTGAGGGTCCATAACATATACCTGACCGTTTATCGTTACCTCCACCCACATATGATAGCCGTAACCGCCTGCCGCCATAGCGGTCTTGCCGTCAACGGTCTTTGCGTCAAAGCCTATATAGTTGAGCATTGCGGCGTAAACGTAAGAATATTCTGTGCAAGTGCCGTAACCGTCCTCAAGAACAGCCTTGACAGGATTTGCCCAGCCGCCGTAATCGTAGACCGTGTTCTTTATAATATAATCGTAGCAAGCCACAGCCTTTTCGTAGTTTGTCATATCATCTGATATTATCTTATTGAGATATTTCAGAAGTATCTTTTCTTCCTTTGCGCTGAGCGTCGCCTTTGGATCAAGCACTGCAGAATTAAGTCGCTGTGCAGGGGTCTTGCCGTTGTCGACAACAGGCGCAGTGGTTGTAGTTGTAACAGGCTTTTTAGTTGTTGTCACCTTAGTGGTGGTGGTCTTTTTCTTGGTAGTAGTCACCGCAGGCGTTGTGGTCGTAACAGGGGCAGTTGTTGTCTTTGCAGTGGTAGTAGTTTTTGCAGTAGTAGTTTTCACTGTTGTAGTCTTTTTTGTAGCCTTTGAGGCAACAGTATCGCTGTCAGTAGTGCTGACAGGGGCGGAAGTAACAGCAGAAACCTTTGTTTCAGACTTTGAAGCCTGCTGAGTTTTCTTTGTCACAAGGCTTACTGATATGCTAAGCTTTGTGTCAGCGGAAGTCACGCTCTGCACTGCGGTCACCGACGCTGGCTTCTGTGATATTACAGAGGCCGTTACGCTCTCTGATTTCAAAGCTGTTTCGGAAGCTGACTTTGTTGCCTTTGTTGTTTCGCTTTTTGCAGTTTTTACAGCCTTTACAGCCTCGGTCTGAGAATTTTTCGCAGTTTCCTTGACGGCTGATGTTGTAAGAACAGTTGTGATATCCCCGATCTGCTCAGATGTTTCCTTGTCAGAAACAGCAGAAATGACCTTTGCATTTTCAGGCGGCATGACTGCACATGGCTGGATAACGTTTTTATCAAGTGTCGCAAAAGTCACAGCAGATACTGTCACAACTCCGCAGGCAGAAAGCACAGCCACACAGCGGGACATCCCCGACTTCAAATAACCCAATTCAGAACGCTCCTTTCAAATGTGATAAACTACACCATATTATAATGAATAAGGTTACAAAAGTCAAGGGGCATTGTAATCAAATTGTAATTTTCAAGTCGTTTTTTCGCTCGTTTATGAAGTTTATATGAACGTTAAGTTACAACCATTGTACATTTTATATCCCAGGAACGACAATAAGGGTTCTATTTTTATCACTTTTAACAAATTTCGCAAAACTTTTATTAATAATACCGAAAAACGGACACCTGCGTTACAAAAGCCCATATTTTCCACGATATTTTACATATCTATCCACAAAATCACCCACGCAAAAAAAGAACGCAGACACAAGTCAGCGTTCCCTTTTTTGAAGTATATGAAGTATATATGGAGAAAAAAGTATATGTGTAAATTTCATCTTTTTGTCTTTCTCTTATTGTGTTTATATTATATTCCTCCAATGTGACAGTTTTATGATAATGTGCTGAAAACTAATACACAAAAAAATAAGTGCAAAAAAACGTCTGCCATATGACAGACGTTTTCTCTTAGTTTAAGTAAATTACTCAGCCTGAGGTGCTCCTACAGGGCAAGTACCTGCGCAAGAACCGCAGTCGATGCACTCGTCAGCGTTAATAGCACACTTACCGTCAGCCTCGGAGATAGCTCCTACTGGACATGCGTCCATGCAAGCGCCGCAGCCGATGCACTCATCACTAATCTTATAAGCCATTTTCACAGACCTCCTTGCATAAATTCTACAAGTATCATATCAAATACTATACTTATATAATAACACATTTTCTGAAAAAATCAAGAGGTTTTCGGCATTTCATAAAAATTTCACATAGATTTTAAGTGAGTTTTCAGTTAGTATTTACTAATCAGCTAGATGCTTGCCAATTCCTGCTGTGAGATAAGTGCAAATCCTGCTTCACTCAAAGCTTCCAGAGCGGCTGTAACATTCTCCACTCTAAGGATAAGATAAGCCGTGTTTTCCTTAGTGTTTATGAATGCAGAATACATATACTCAACGCTGATGTTGTCATTGTAGAGAGCCTTCATTGCTTCTGAAAGTCCGCCTGGGCGGTCATTTATCTCCACTGCAAGCACCTGAGTGGTAGTAACGGAAAAGCCCTCTGTTTTCAAGGCTGAAACTGCTTTTTCAAAATCGTCAACGATAAGTCTGAGAATACCGAAATCCTTTGTGTCAGCAAGGGACATTGCACGGATATTCACATCATTATCCCCAAGTATTTTTGTAACGGCAGACAATCTGCCAGGTCTGTTTTCAATAAAAACCGAAAGCTGTTTTACTGTCATAAAATTACCCCCTGTCTTTTAGACAAGCTTTCTCTTGTCGATAACTCTTACTGCCTTGCCCTCAGAACGTGGAATGCTCTTTGGCTCAACAAGTCTTATCTTCGCCTTGATGCCAAGGATATTATGGATATCGTTGGATATCTTCTTTTCAAGATCCTCGATAGACTTGACAGTATCAGAGAACATATCGTCATTAAGCTCGACTCTTATCTCGAAAGTATCAGAATTGTTCACCCTGTCAACGACTATCTGATAGTTAGGGCTTGCTTTTGATATCTTAAGAAGCACTGACTCTATCTGAGATGGGAACACGTTTACGCCCTTAATGATGAGCATATCGTCGCTTCTGCCCATTGGCTTGCACATTTTGACGAGAGTTCTGCCACATGAGCATTTCTCTCTTGTAAGAATACAGATATCTCTTGTTCTGTATCTCAGCAGAGGGAAAGCTTCCTTTGTGATACTTGTGAATACAAGCTCGCCCTTTGAGCCTTCAGGAAGCACCTCTCCTGTGTCAGGGTCGATTATCTCTGCGAT